>WNFI01062250.1_pt1 | contig 16340 bp, 9 predicted proteins | sample 5400471 | NCBI WGS metagenome assembly WNFI01 (sample SAMN13153348, study PRJNA577476) | soil metagenome | isolation source: 100 cm saprolite on Douglas fir-dominated hillslope | place: USA:California | collected 2013-09-17 | reverse complement strand
AAAGATGGACGAGCCGAAGTGGTGAAATTGGTAGACACGCAACGTTCAGGGCGTTGTGCCCGTACGGGCATGGGGGTTCGAGTCCCCCCTTCGGCACCCTCCCCAAAATCCACATTTTGACTCAGCAGTTTGATTATCTACAGTGCTCACCTGATAGTCCTGGGGCCGCTTCTTTTCTTCCATCGAATACAGAGCCCGTTGTCCTAACTGTTTAGAATCGTTCAAAACTGTTCAGATTGATTCAACTGATAAACTGTAAATAAACTGTCATCGCTCATTGCCTCACTGCTCTCGATAAGCGGAAATGACGATATAACAAATTGTACTTTCGCATTTTCGCGAACTTGACCCTTTTGATGAACCGTATTTTCACGCTGACCTCAGCAGAGATATCGTGCCCGTATCACATTCGAATTGTGACATCCGCATCAGAACCTATCTCATGAAAGAGCAGAAGCTTGTTTCCACTGCATATATGCAATGGAATGAGGGAGAGTCGAACTCCCCTTACCGCGATTTTTGACCCGCTCTAGGACTGCCTTGAAGGATCCCAGGGCGCTCAGAAAGCGGATGCGCTGGTCGTCTCTGTCCGTCTCTCATCGTCTGAAATCACTGACGTTGCTGCCAGTGATTCATTGATGAACGTTACTTCTCACTTGTTTTTTCCCTGTTTTGCTATTTTCCATATCCCTTTCGGATTGAGATAAACGCTGCTTAAGTCACTTCTGCACTAGTAACGCCGGACTCTCCAGAAATGACGCTTGAAGCTCAGCGGCACACTTTAGATTCTATTGTCTTGGTCATGGAATCGATTGCTATTGCAAATTGATACGTTTTGAGGTACATTTGTTTGCATGAAGAGTAGTTTTCTGAATTAAAACAAAGGGCATTTAGTAGTGGAGGTAGTCATGTCACAATCATCAGACTCAGATGAGCAATATCTACCACAGCAACCAAACATATATGAGCAATACCTCGCAACAATCCGCTCATTTATAGGTCAAATTCAATCAATTTCTGAACAACTTCTATTGTCAGATTTGCGTAACTTATCAGGGGGCTCGGCTAATAGTATAGGCTCCGAATTGCGTAATTTCATATATGTATTCGAGAATATGAGGAGAGAGCCTATACAAGAAATGATCAGTATTTCATCTATCTTAGATTACTTAAATAATGCTCTTGGGAGTTTTTATGAGTTTTTAGATTTAAGAGAAGTGCATGATGTTCAAAGTAAAGCTTCTTACTATACAAAAATTACTGAGTGTAGAAAGTATCTTTCTCTTGCAGAGGAGGAGTTGCGTTATAGCGAAGAGAGAATTGTTATTGAAACGCAGGCTGGTAGGAATCTTGAAACCAGCGACGATCAGAAGCTAACATCTTTTGATGAGGTGCACAATCTTAATAACCAACTTTCTAATGTCACGACTGAGGTTGAGCTACCCGCAGAAAAGGAAAACAACTCTGCCTTGGAAACCAATATCGTCATAGCACCTCAAGAAGAGCAGGAGCCTAAAAACGTTTCAACCAGCCGACTTCCAGATATGCCTGATCAAACGGGAAGTGAAGATAAACCTCTAACTAAAAGAGATATTATAGATTTATTAGGTACAGTAGGAGATTCTTCTAAACTGATATTAAGTTCCCGGAATATGAGCAGAATTGACCTGCGTGACTTCAACCTACAGGGTGCTGATCTAGACAATGCTGATCTTACTAACGCCAACTTACGTAATGCAAACTTGCGCGGGGCCAACTTGCAAGGAGCCAACATGGAATCGGTCAATCTGCGCGATGCAGACCTTCGAAGGGCGAAGTTGCAAAGGGCGAAGTTGCAAAGGGCGAAGTTGCAAAGGGCGAAGTTGCAAGGCGTCGACCTGCAAGGCGTCGACCTGCAAGGCGTCGACCTGCAAGGCGTCGACCTGCAAGGCGTCGACCTGCAAGGCGCCAATCTGCAAGGCGCCAATCTGCAAGGCGTCAACCTCAGCTCAGCGGGTCTGTTCGGGACAAACCTATATTTAGCCGATCTGCAAGGCGCCAATCTGGCCCATGCCGATCTGTGCGAAGCCTATCTGCGCGATGCCAATTTGGCTCATGCCGATCTGCAGAGCGCCGATCTGCGCGACGCCGATCTGCGCGACGCCGACCTGCGCGACGCCGACCTGCGCGACGCCGACCTGCGCGACGCCGACCTGCGCGACGCCGACCTGCGCGATGCCCAACTGCTTCAAACAAGACTCGAAAATGCAAAGTTAAAGGGTGTAAAAATATTTAACAAAGACATAGAAAATGTACACGTAACTAGTCAGCAGATGGCAGACCTTGACCTGCAAGAAGTCGCACCGGATAATGGTAATCTAGGGAATAGTGGCCTCACTGAAGCATTTTTAAAGGAGCCAGATACTGTATCTTCCCTTGTGAGTCATCCAATTCAGTCTGTGGTTAAAAATGCCCCTCACGATAACTCTCTAGTAGATAGTACAGATGACCACGAAGGAAAATCTGCATCTGAACCGCTTCTTTTGGGGAGTGATGAGGACCAATCAGCTCCTGCACGGGCGAATGAGCCCCTCTCTTTCCAAAACTTTTCAGCGCCTGCTCCTCAGACAAATGACGAAACGGAGACAAGGTCTAGCACTGATCAAAATCAGCACCAATTTAACGGAAACGAGGATTCTAAACCTAGGACAGTTTCCCTTAAAGACGAAGTGCAGCAAGAAACTAATCAGACTCTCCACACTCAGGAGATAAGAGAAGAGTCTCAAGTACCCAGCACGCGCACTGCTGAATCAATCGGCGCCGACATCGAGCAGTCCCAGGAAGATATAGGGTCAACTGGCATACTGACCAGGCCACTGGAGATTCAGAACGCTGACTCTATGACCATATCCATCCGCGAGATGTTATGGCCTTCAATTGTGCAATCGATCGAGCGCATGCAAGATGACCGGGACACACAAACCCTCGATATCCATATTACGCCGAGTAACTCTAGTCGTGAAGCCGAGGAGAAGGGGGAAAAACTACCGGGTCAGGATCGCCGGTATGAGGTTGTACTCAAATTTATTGAACAGAAAAATAGTCAACTCAACTCGAATTCTTTTGAAGGACCTTTGCAGCACCATCTAGATGCAGAGAATAAATCTCTGGGGTCACCTTATGGAGCGGCTCTGCATCGTGCTTTGTTTCATGATGAGATGCCAGAGAACAAAGACCGTATATTAAAGGGTGTGCCAGGTCGCCAAACCTTGATAACAGGGTATCGATCGGCACTTGCCCGATCTCGAGATAGTGAAGAGCTACGCATCCAGTTCCGTATCAACACTTCGGCTCCTGAAATGCATCGTTACAAGTGGGAATACTTGTGGGATCCAGAAGGCGAAGGTGGAGGACCACTAGCTTGTAGTCCGCACACACCGTTTGCACGTGTCCTTCATGTCAGTAGTCAAGGTGATCGACTTCCTACGATTACCCCGAACACTCCCATCCGTATATTAGGGGCTCTGGCTAGTCCAACTAATCTGGATTACGACGAAAGCATATTGAAATTACTGCAACCCGGAGTGTCGCTGGATCCAATAGAACCATTTGAAATCGAGGGTTTCAAAAATGCGCTGAGTTCCATTAGCACGCTAATCTCACCCCTTGAAGGTGATAACCTCCTTGCGAGTCCTACTGATAATGTTAGTCTCGATGCTCTCCGGGAAAGGATGATAAAAGCTCGTTTAGTAGACGGAAGACCGTTTCATGTTCTACACATCCTCTGTCATGGACTGCTTCGAGAGGAAGATGGCAAATCTTTCTTAGTGTTGCAGGCCAATAACAGTGATCAAGCACAATTGGTACCGGAAGAGCTTTTTGCGAAAGTAATGGTCCAATTCGTTCCCGATCTCCGGCTTGTGGTACTTGCCTCGTGCAAAACCGCTCTACCGATGAAACATCACTCACTTCAAGGTGTTGCTAGAAGGCTGCTGGATGTTGGGATCCCGGCAGTCATTGCCATGCAAGACAACCTCGAGTTCAAAGCCGCACAATACTTCTCTCACCAGCTTTATGAAGAATTAGCTTCTCACGGTGTGATCGATAGAGCTGTAAACGCTGCACGTCGCGAATTGTTCGACCATCAGCAAGAAAACTATGATGATCTCGATGCTGATCATGTCTCACCTGAGCAGTGGGGTATACCAGTATTGTTTATGCGCCTCCCCGATGGCAAGCTATTTGATGTAATCGCAGAAGACCATCAACAGCATACTCCAAAAGCCAAATTTAAAGCCATACTTCCTAAACAAACGTCACGTTACTCCTCCTGGCCTAAAAAGAGTGTAACACAACCTCCCACTTCCAATGATGGTGTTGACCAATTGCAACTACTCACATCTGTCGTGTCGGCACTGTTAGGAGGTATAACAGGAAGGCTAAAGGCAATACCACCATCGCTTTCTCCCGACACACAAGCACGGCTGTTCTACGGGAATGATCAGCGCAAGATGCGTTGGGCTTTAGTTCAAGCGGCACAAGATCATCGCCAGCATAAGGCACGACGAAGCGTACTCTTCCTGCGCGGCCTGGCCCGTGTCGAAATCGCGAAGCTTCTGAATCGCGATCGTCTGAGGGATCTAGACCCAGCAGCTTTTCAAAGTCGGATATGGAGCGGTGGCCATGTTGAATGGGGCAAGACTATAGTTAGGGGTATACTCGAAGGAGGACCAACCACAGATCACTTACTAGCTGGTAAACAGCCTATCACGCTTCATGATTGCCGTACCCGGTTTAGAGGCTTTGATGACGAAGGCAACTCAACTAGGACCACCATCAACCACACCGGTAATCTTACCTGGTCTGATGAGAGGCACGAGGCATTGCCCGACAGGCAACGACCAACATCTCCTGATCTAGAGCGGTTGATCTACAGCCAGGGTCATACCTTCGTCATCTTTAGGGAATTGACTGGAGACAAAGAACGTCGTTCCAACGGCTTAGATGATTGCACTGCCTCACTCATGCTCCACGCGGTCTATCCTGATCGCTACATTCCTTACCACCCTGACCTAGCCAATGGTGTGCTCAGTCTGTTGGAACTAGGCGGTGAAGATCGATTCAGCGATGGCTTTGAGGGTTACTGTAATCTTGCCCATATTCTTCTAATGGATGATGATCTGGGGTTTGAGAGTTTAGCAGATGTTGGCTACTTCCTCCAGCGACTGGCTAACCAGAAAATTATTCTGAGGAAGGATGAAACACCTCCTGATGACCTGCGAGCTAAGTTACAAACGGTCAATCTGAAGTCTGATGAGATAGACAGTGAACTAATCATTCGTCCCAACCTATTGAATCAGGCTACAGCCGCCCTCAACGCGGGCAAGCACATCATCCTCATTGGTCCACCTGGGACGGGGAAGACGACCTTAGCTGAAGACCTGTGTCGTCATGCCCATGACCAGGGCTGTAATCGTGACCACATCCTAGTAACAGCTACCGCCGATTGGACAACGTTTGATACAATTGGCGGCTACATGCCTGAGGCAGATGGTCGACTGGTCTTCCAACCAGGTATCTTTCTAAAAGCAATAAAAGCTCAAAAATGGCTCATCATTGACGAGATTAATCGTGCTGACATCGACAAGGCCTTCGGTGAACTCTTCACCGTCCTATCCGGTCAGCCGGTGACTCTTCCCTACAAAGGAGACAATGATCGGCCAATTCGCATTCTGCCGTTTGGTCACTCCAGTTCCGACGAAATGGATGACTTTGTTATTCATCCAAGCTGGCGCATCATCGGCTCAGTGAACATTTTCGATAAAGCATCGTTGTTTGCGATGTCCTATGCATTTATGCGCCGTTTTGCTTTTGTAGACGTAGCCGTTCCCTCAGATAAGCTCTACCAGCGACTGATCAGGCATTTTTATCAAATGGCAGATCTCCCTCTCGATGCACTCGCTGAAGGTGTACTCGAATACCTCGACAGCTTCTTCAGCCAGGAAAACCATCTGATGCGTTGCCGGTCTCTAGGTCCGGCTATCGCCAAGGATGTGGTGCGATACCTACGCTACCGCACCGACGGCAATCAGCAGGTTACACTGGGTCATGTTGCCGAGGCCTTACTACTGTACGTCACACCCCAGCTAGATGGACTGGAGCGGGAAAATATTCTCGATATCTACGATGATCTCAAACGCCATTTCGAAAAGCAGATCCTGCAAATTGAGTGTGAGGCTCTACTTCAGCGCATTAAGGAGCTGTTTCCTTTCATTCATCAAAAAGAATGGGATAAACAACGATGAATGAGCCATACTCGTCGAACTTCTACAACGCGCTCTTAGCCTACGCTCTGTCTGCGAACCTGGCGAAAGATCCACTTGCATTTCGTCGATTAGTTGGACTGCGTGGTCAATTAGGAGGGATAACTGCTGCATGTTTTCTGTTGTATCGTACACTAGACGAGACCAAAGCCTGTGTTCATCACTTTCTCTTTCATACTGCGCCGGTGTTGCTGCAACAGCTTAGTCGTACTACACAGCCACAAAGGGTGATAATGCACGGCCATACTCGTGGCAGAGTAGATTGGCCCAGTACATACAAAACACGGTACAGTGAGGATACCAATCCCACTGTGTTTGTTTGTATGCCGGGCTGGCGCTACTTTGATCGACCTGAGAACCAACTGTTTTTGTTCATGCTGTATCACATTCAGGTCTGTTTGGAACAGGTACCACTAAGCCTTATGGATTGGCAGGCCTGGGGAAGCGCCTTGATGTCTGACCAGAGCGCTCCGCTTCATGTGGGGAACTACGTAGCTACTCTGGCTCATCGTGTACGTACTTATCGTAGTCACATCTACCTGCGCGAAGTAGAGCTACCCCCGCTCATCAGGGAACACCATGTGTTAGCTGCGCGTACATCAAAGAACAATGCATATGGGAACCTTGCTGATCTGTACCAGGTCTATCAAGACCTTGTGAACATACCTGACTGGAATCCTTGGACAAAGATGTTGCGAGAAACTCTGCTACTACCTCCTGATGCTGAAGAGGTGGGACAGTTGTTGGCAGTAAAATGAGGAGAGATATCATATGCCTGATGAAATGGTAGTACATGGCAACGGCATCCTAGCCGAAAATGGACAGTACGGCGAGACGATCAACCTCGACAACCTCTATTCACTCATCCAAGCCGAATGCAATGTAGTAGATGCTAACAAGCAATCCTTTCTACAAGCGCAACGAGCTAAGACGTTAGGTCCACCACCTTCTATTCATCCAAATAACCTTGTAGAAGCCCGTTGGGGTATCATCTGGCCTCCTGAGCCACTCGATGCAAAGGAACAGGCCCATAAGGAAGCCATACAAAAGCTCATCGAGCATCGTAAAATGCAAATGAAGGGGAAGAAACCACATGAGTTTTCCTATAAGAAAAACTGGACAAGTCAAGCATTTCTTTGGGAAGAAGGACGACGCGTTAAACTTCCAAACATGAAACCGAACATCGTTCCATACTATTTATGTATTGTAGGATCACCAGATCGCATTCCTTGGGAGTTTCAGCAAGAGCTTGATAGTGTTTACGCAGTAGGAAGACTATGGTTTGACGACCCGGCAGACTGCTTGCGCTACGTGGACCATTTGTTAGCATACGAGCAAGAGCCAGAGGTAGGGCTTCATGAACGCGAGGTATTATTCGTAGGAACACGACATAAGGATGACTCACCCACCCAAAATAGTGCTGAGTTGCTTATCAAACCATTGTATGATTGGTTGTCAGGCAAGAGTGAGTTCAACTGTAAGCCATCGCTCTTGTTGGGTGATGAAGCTGGCAGCGAGGCAACAAAAACGCACTTGTTATACAGATTAAGTGGATATGGACTAGATGGCAGTACACCTGAGGCACCGCCAGCTCTACTATTTACCGCTGGTCATGGTGTGGAATATAAAGAGCCAAAAAATGATCAGTATGCCAGGCAAGGAGCACTCATCTGCCAGGAATGGCCTGGTAGATTTACCGCTCCTAAGCCGGAACACTACTTGGCCGGCGATGATGTAAGTGAAGATCTGAACTTGGCAGGAATGGTTGCTTTCTGTTTTGCTTGCTTCAGTGCAGGCACACCAGACAAACAGGACTGGGTACGTCCCACAATATTCAAGAAACCAAGACGTATCGCCCCTCTGCCATTTGTTGCCAGTTTACCTCAAAAACTCCTGGCACAAGGATTGCTATCCTTCATAGGTCATGTATCCAGAGCCTGGGAGTATTCTTTTCTCGGAACAGCAGGTGTTAGCGACCAGACCGATCCTTTTCGTGAGACCATTTATGAGCTTCTGCGTGGTCAGCAGGTTGGACACGCGGTTGATTATCTTAATCGACAATGGCCTATCTGGACATTGGAACTCAATAATCTTGTAGCTGATAAACACAGCAGCAAAGAAGAAGTTATTGCTACCTGGATGGCACGCAACGATTTGCGTGGTTATGTAGTTCTTGGAGATCCAGTAACTAGGATCAGCATTGAATTACTAAAATAAAAAACAGTATTCCATCTTCATCAAAACAGAGAATAGCGGAGGAAGTATGACTTCGACAGTAGTGCGTTTGATTGTAGACATCATCGGTTTGATCTCACTTTCGGCTGGCATTATCGGTGGAATAGTTACAATGTTCAAGGAAATGCAGCGAAAATTTGAAAAAGGGAAGAGTTTTGGTCTTGAAGATCTGCCTACAGAATTTATTGAAGCACTCACCAAGCTACTTGAAGCTCTTATTAAAGCTCCTATATGGCTAGCATTGGCCATCATCGGCATATTGCTCATTTTCGGTGGCAACTTGCTCTAGTATTCACTTTAAACAAAGAGTACCGTTTGCCAGTTTTATATATTGGTGAGCTTGTCTGAAATTAGTAGCGTAGCTGTAGACTTCTTTCGACAATCGAGCCATTCGATTGTTAGATCAGCAGCATTCTGATAGACTTTCAATGCCTTTTCTTCATGATTCTTTTTAATTGAGGAAAGTTCCCAAATTTCGTGTTTGGGAAGACGATCTGATGTTGTAAAGGTAAAGAGAAGAGCTACAATAAGGCGGATTCTGTCCGCAGTTCCCTCTCCAAACCCACCTCCTCTGTGCTCAAAAGCTAAAATGCAACTCCTCTTAACGGCCAAAAAACTCCCCACATAATCAGGACCTCAGGCCAGACCACACTTTTGCAGATCTAGAATAGCATACCACTGCTCCAGCCTAGAAGCTGCTACCGCCTCGAGGATGACAGGATGAAGATGGCCCTTTATACTTCGATGAGCTTTCCATCTTCTGCCCACTCACAGGCAAGCTCATCCAGCCGCGCGAGCATGTCCTTGCTCATATGGGTCACGATCAGTCGTTTCGGCTGCAGCTCGTCCAGATGAGTCATCAAGGTCTGAAAATCCAGGTGATATTTGACGTTCTTCTCGAAAAAGTAGGCCTCTGCAATCAAGAGGTCGGCTCCTTTGGCCGCTGGAATGAGGCTCTCTGTCCACTCGGTATCGCCTGTATAGGTGATCGTTTTCCCGTTGCACTCCATGCGCAAGGCGAGGGACGGGTCTCCTGCGGGATGCTGCACGCGGTAGGGGGTGACCATCACGTCGCCTAGGGTGTGAGGTTGCTCGCATGCGAACTCGCGTATCTCCAAGGAGAACTGTTGTTGAACCTGGGAGGAGCCAGGAAAGAAGATGTCCATCGCCGCCACTGCTCTTCTCTGCGTTCCAGGGGGCCCTACGATGACGAGTGGACGGCTGCGTTTGCTGATCAGTTGGGCATCCAGCACAAAAAAGGGGATGCCACCGAAATGATCGCCGTGTAAGTGCGTGAGCAGTATCATGTCAATGTCATTGGGCGTTGTAAATAACGGTTGTCAAGTAGGCACGATTCCGGCCTAAAATCCGGCATTGTTTTCGATGAAAATGACACACAAGCTCCCCAAGCCAACGAGTCGCCGTTGACTTGCTCGACCAAAACCCGCTTAGAGCTTTTCTGCTGCCGAGAGCATTTCTCCTTTCACACTCAAGGTGACGGGTTCTTTCCCACGCAGACGGTAAGAAGAACCCCGCAAGTAGAAGACCTCGCCATGATGAAGCAAGCGATCAATAATCGCCATCATTAAAGCGGTATCGCCGACCAGTTCTCCCCAACTCGCCAGACTTTTGTTAGAGGTGATGACCGTTGCGCCTTTCTCGTAGCGTCCACTGATGATCTCATACAACACGGGGCCGACTTGCGGCTGCACGCTCAAATAGCCAAACTCATCCAGGATCAGCAGGTCGCATTTGATCAGGGGCTCGATGAGGTGAGCGATATCGGCTCGCGTTGCGGCGGTTAAGACGGCATTGGCGACCTGTTGCGCCATCACAAACCGCACGCTGTAGCCCAATTGCACCATCTTGGTCCCCACCGCAATCGAGAGGTGTGTTTTCCCGACTCCGCTCGGCCCGATCAGGACCAGCGATCCAGGCGTCGTCACGAAACTGCTGTCAAAGAAGCGCAACATGACCGTGCGTTTGAGTTCGGGCCGCAGCGTGAAGTCGAACTGGTCAATGGTGGCGGCATAGGGGAACCCGGCGGCTTTCATCTTGCGCTGCAGCTGGTGCTCCTGACGGGCAAGCAGTTCTTCGCTGGCCAGTTGTTCCAGAAATTCCCCATATCCCATCTCGGCTTGCGCTGCCTGAAGAGTCCAACTGGCATAGACTTGTCGCATGCGTGCGAGTTTGAGGGTGGTCAGTTTGTGATCCAGCGACTCGCTCATGCCTGGCCTCCTGTCGCCGTCAGTACCGAGTCCAGCACACGGTCGCGGTTGGCGACATAGCGCTCATACTGTGCCAGATCTCGCTCGACCTCGTGTTGCGCTGGAAGGGACGCGAGCCTTGCCATCATGCTCGTTTCCGCCGAACTGGGAGGCGCAGAGGCCGCCGGCATACTCACAATGGCTCGCACATACTCTGCGCCGTACATCTGCTGCTCCGCCGCCAACTCCAGCGCCGCCACAAAATCGGCGTTCCCGATCTCCTGCGCCAGCTCATACAGCGCAAGCATCTGCTGGTTCATCTCAGCCCGGCGTTTGTGACAGAGTTCGCGCACATAGCTCTTCACCACCGGGGCCAGGTCACACAACCAGTCGCGGTACACCATCACCCGAGCGCGTGGCTTGGTGCTGAAGGCCGCCTCGAAATGGGCCGGGTTGACGATGCGAGCGTGTTGTTCCTTTGATCTCGCATGGATCGCCACCAGTTCGTGGTCGGCGAACACTTCGATGCGTGTAGCGTGAATGCGTGCCGTGACTGCGCGGCCCATCAAATGCGCTGGCACCGAATAGCGATTGGTTTCGATGGCCACCAACCCCTCACGGCTGACCACCACACAGTCAAAGAAGCCGTAGTCTTGTGCTGTGACCGGCAGCGCACCGAATTTGGCTTGCTCTTCCACCAGTCTCACCACGGGCGGCTCGCCTGTCGCATCGGAGGGCCGCTCCCTATTGACCTGGCGCAACCAGGCTGCGCCTTGCTCTGCCAGGTCGGCATCATCATGAAAGGTGCGTCCTGCGATGAAGTTCCCTTTCACATATTTGACCAGGTTCTCGACGGCTCCTTTCTGATTCCCGGAAGCAGGTGCACAGGCCTCGGGATGAAATTTGAACTCGACGGCGAGCTTCTGGTACGCCGGATTCCAGACCGGCTGATGCTGCTCATCGCGACCCAACACCGCTGTCTTCATATTGTCCGTGACCACCACCCAGGGCACCCCGCCAATGGTGGTAAAACAGGCAATCAGGCAACGTAAGAGCGTTTCTTCTCGCATATCGGTGTGAAAACTCACATACATGAAGCGGCTGTATTTGAGCCGCGCGGCAAAAAAGTAGCGCGTTTGCCCTTCCAGTCCTGCTTTCGTAAATGCCATGTCACGTACCTCGCCCCAGTCGATTTGCAAGAATTCGCCTGGCACCCCCTCAAAGCGGATGGCCAGATCGTGTGGTGTTTGCGTGCGTGCGCGCCGCACCTTGCGGATGTAGTCGTAGAATGCCGTTTCCCCGCCGCTGTAGGGATGCTCCCCATCCGCGCGCGCCAGCTCAAGCATGCGGCTGACTGGCAGCTTCTTGTCGAGCCACTGGGCAATCTGGGCATCAAACACGGCGACCGCACTGCTCCGGTTGCGTGTTTTCGGTTGCTTCTCTACTTCTTCTCGCAGTACCCGCGCCACTGTATCCCGGTGATGACCGGTAAATTCCGCGATCTGGACATTGGTCCAGCCTTTCTGTTTCAGGTAGTAAATGGTTGACCGTTCCATGTAACGTAGCATCCTCTCTGCCTCCACAGTGTTTGTGATACTGTAGAGTATACTTCTGTGATGCTGTATTTTAAACCGGATTCCTGCTGAGTTTCTACCCGTATTTTACAGGCGTCGCACCGAAACGGTGCAGAGCAATCAAAGAAGACGCTCCGCAATCGACCAGAAACGTGCTCGTGTTCGCTCTGATACAGATACAGGTGTGCAAGCGTCCCCCACTTCCAAAGGCATCTCCGCTACCTAAAAACTGGACTTGGATCTTCTCCATCATCGGCACTCCTGAGCAGATACGAGCCACGATACCCTGGTAGGTCCATTGTACGCTCAGTATTTCACGTTGGCAAGCGGCATCATTCTGGTGATTACCCACAAGAGAGAGGGGCTGTTGAAGGCTCTACTCCCGCCGGACTTGCTGAGAGCTGGGACTCGTGCAAGAAGCGTCGTCGGAGCAAGCGGAGGCCTGTCCATCATCACCACTTACAACTGAGTGTCTCCAGGAGAAAGCCTTCCTCCTCCATCTACCATTGTCAGCGCCGCATTGATTTGCTCCACCACCTCTTTCTGCCGCGAACCATCTCCGGGCTCCCGCTCGCGGGCAATGCGCTCTGCTTCTAGCAAAGCGATACCTTCTGGGATAGGGGAGATCGTATCAGGCCGTGATATACCAATAGCATTGCCGCCACTCTGCCACCAGTCGTGCAAAGCAATGAGCATCTGTTGACCTTCTTCCCCACGCTCCAGGCAGTACGGGATGAGAGGCCGAAGTGGCGTGCCCTGCTCACGCCCCGACAGCGCCTCGTCCAGCAAAAAGCGGTTGTAGCGTAGGGCGTGGATGAGAGCATGCTGGAAGGAGTGGAAGGCGGAGTCGAAGCCGCTCTCCCAGTCGGGAATATGACCATCCCAAGTGATCTGTCCTCTGGTGAGGTACAACGAGGTGAGATGGTCGTTGTATTCATACTGCTGTGCTAGGTGTCCGGCTTCAGTCCAGACCGACGGAATAGCAGTGTAGCCATTCCAGGCCTGTTTCACACGCACCAGCCCAGTAAGAGCACCACACTCATAGTAATGACGGTCTAACAGATGTGTTTCCGCCTGTGTAAACTGATAGAAGTGTTCGGCTTTCTCAAAGTTCTTCAGGAGCTCATAGACAGTGGCGAGATGGAAAGGAGGCAGATGAAAATGCGCATGGAGCCTTTGTCCTGCTGTAAGGGCCTGAGAGAGATACTCCTCAGCTTCGTCTAACTTCCCACACTTCAAGCAAACAGCCCCGTAGACAGATAGCCCATAAAATACATCCATTTCCCCTCCCTTACCCAAGCTGCGTGCGAGAGAAAGACTCTCCTCTACCATAGCGAGAGCTTCGGAGCACTTGCCTTGAAAACCCAGGAAGAAACCTAAATCACGAGTTCTCATACACGAGTACTCCTGATCTTGTAATGACCTCGCAGTTTCTCGTGCGATGCGGCACTCTTTCTCATATTCAACATAACGTCCCGCCGCAACCCAGTACCATATCGGGAAAAAACGAGTTCTCAGGTAAGAAGATTCACCTGCTGCACTATAGATGTTCCGCATCTCTTTGTCTATGTCAAACAGCTTCCGAAGGTTTCCCTGGCGTCCGTACATGCCTCGTTCGGAATCGAGCACTGCCAGAAGGCCTGGGTAGTCACTGCGTTCGGTGAAAAATCTCCTGGGCTGCTCAAGATAGAAAAGTGCCTTGTCCCAATTGACTTTGGCCATATAAATATCACTCAGATGGACCCAACTCATCGCCAGTTTCTCGTCTATTGCTCCTCCAATATCCAGGCTCGATTCGAGGATATGGATCGCTTTGTCTTCCACACCAGGCTGGCGTAAGCGTTCCCTGCGGCGTAGTATTTCACCCCAATCGCACAGCGCATACGCCAGTAATTTTGCTTCTGCTCGTTCGTTCTCTCCAATCGCCTGATAGACCACCTCAGCATGATCTGTCCATGCCTCAAGATGTGCGAGACGTGCGTTGTAATAGTCTTTCCAGAGTCGGCTGTTCTCGACCTCTAATGGGTAGGTGTTTACATCGTTCAGCAGTGCTCGCAGCCGGTTCATCATCCGATAGCGCGCGAACTCTTCTGCTATTGCCTGGAACAAATGCACTCCGCTGCTTTCATCGGCACATGTGTGGTGATACAGCCGTTCTGCTGCGCAGCGTTCGCATTCATCGCCAGTTGTCTTCTCCTGACATGCCTCGTAGTACGCTGCTGCTCGTTCGTGCAGGGTGCGGAAACGCTCCGGTGTGCGCACGTGCAATGCTTCGTTGATCATCGCGCGCATGGTGTCGTGGACGGCCAGTCCTTCACGGCGCGAGCGGATGAACGGCCAGCGACGCAACTCGGCGTACAAGGCCTCGGCGTTGTCACCATCCAGCAGCGTGCCCAGCGCATCGACATTGAAGTAGCGCAGTACGGCCGCTGCCTCAAACGCCGGCCGCATCTCTTGCGATACGCCTTCCAGGAGACGATCTGCCAGGTCAGCCACCACCTGTGGCCGTACCGTCTGAAAGTCTTCCGCGCCATACTTTACCCATAACTGCACCACTGTGGTTGCTACCATTGGGAGGCCGCGGGCAAACTGGACGATGGCCTCTACCTGTTTTAAGTCAGGGTCGGTGCCGCGGATGTAGGCATAGTAGCGCTGTATCAGGGTGCGCAGGTCACCAGGGGTCATCTCCTTCAGTTCAACAATTTCAGCCTTCCCCATCCACTCTTGCCAAGCACGATTCCACTCGGGTACCGTGCGACCGGCAATCACCAGTAACACATGCTCAGGCAACTGTCGCGTTAGCTCGCGCATCCAATCGTCTAGAGCGGTCATCTGCTCGTAGGTATCAGACATCAGCACGAGAGGCTGGCGAACAGTGGTGTGGGCCAGGTCGCTCAAAAAATCGCTATCCAGGCGCCTGGCCGGATCAAGGTAGAGTTCCATATCGGGCCTGGAGAGGAAGCCATGCAGCCAGTCTATAAAGGCTCCCGCGCTCTGACCTCCCAGCGTGCCCACCACGGGGCCGACGAAGGGAATGGCGCTGACAGCGAGAGTGATGGCGGTTTTCGCGGCGGCCTTGCCCAGGTTGCTCGCGAGTTGGGAAGCTGCCTGGCTGGTCTTTTTTGCTTCTGCTTCGACTTTGGCCTGGATGGCGCGGTAGTGGTTCAGTGTTTTCTGGAAGCTGGGCAGCGTAACGCCGCTGTTGCTCAAGTCCTCTGCCCAACCTGCAAGCACATCGACGGGCGAAGGGGCCTCTTCGCTGGCCACCAGCGCGGCAGGGATATGCTGCCTGTGACAAGAGAGCGTGTACATTTTTAACAGGGTGGACTTGCCCACTCCACCGATGCCGTGGATCACCAGCAGGCGTTTGGGCAGGTTCCTCGCAGTCACCAGGTGCTCGAACACTTGAAGGGCATGCTCGGAGTCGGTGTAGAACTTTGTCAGGTCGGTATCCTCATCGTCGGGCTGCGGAGCTTGTTGGCGACCAAAGAGTTTGCGCAGAAAGTCAGCCATGGTTTCCCTCCAGAACGCTGCTGCAAAGAGAGAGGCAAAGGTTTTGTAGCTGCAAACAAAGCATTTCCTGAGAGAAGGATAGGCCAGAGATATTCAATTGTCAATAAGGTTGAGTAATCGGCGATTGGTAGGGTGTGTGTAAGATTGTTGCGCCATCTGACAGGACTTGTTGTTGTCAGGCTCTCCGCTGCCATTCTCATCTTTGCAGTGCACCATCCCTTCCCACAATTTCTCTTTACTTCTGGGTAATCATCAAGCATCATTGCTGAGCATGGCCAGGCAAGCCGAGTGGCTGGGTGGTTTCTTACTCTGCAAATGCAAAGAAGCCAAGTAGTATGAGACCCTGCTTATGGAGCTCACCTCATCTCACACCTTGCAAAAGAACGAAATACGAGCATACCCTAACTTTGGGTAGTGACCCCATTAAGGGGTGATGTGAACTCGAGTCGTCAACAATTCTTGGAACGACCAGCGGTGATCGGTCAGCCCGAGAGCCATCGCCGGAGACC
>WNFI01014008.1_pt1 | contig 16344 bp, 10 predicted proteins | sample 5400471 | NCBI WGS metagenome assembly WNFI01 (sample SAMN13153348, study PRJNA577476) | soil metagenome | isolation source: 100 cm saprolite on Douglas fir-dominated hillslope | place: USA:California | collected 2013-09-17 | reverse complement strand
GTACAAGGTCTTTTTCTATACTTTGTCGTCAAGGTGCAATGAATAAATAAAGGTGCAATAAATAAAAGTGCAATAGTTGTGCCGCGCTCAATTGCATCGGGTCTGGCTAGTGGTGTAGAGCGTGTTTCAAAAATACGATTCGTAACAGGGCCTGACTTCAGTCGGGCCGTACAGGCCAGTAAAACCGCGGGCTTTAGCCCCTGCTCCTAGCAGCGTTGGGCCGAGAAGCATTATCGACTTGCTGGAATTCCCCTGCGCGTAATCAAGTACACGGCAAAGCTGCCTAGCCAGTGCCCTCCTTCATAGTGTTCGCCTGCGACTGAGGCAAGTCCTGCGCTCCGGTGCGTACCGATGGACGCTTGCAGGGCGCCAAGCCGCGCATCTCTTGCCGGCAGCACTGAGGCGATTCCTTCCAGCATCCAGGCCCGGCTCAAGTTCAATCCATCGATGTGCGCGAGTTTTGGATCTGATGCGTCCGGTGATTTCTCCGGCCGCAACCACGAACCAGATTCACTCACCGCAAGTTGAGGCAGAAACTGGTGCAGCCAAGCGGCAAATTCAGATATGTTCAATACGCGGCGCATGACGTCCGCCTCGGCCAGACACGGCGAGAGAAAATCCTCACCGGAAGGCTCATAGGCCAAGGGACAGTTCTTGTCTTTCAGGTAGAACGCCCGCGCTTTCATCATCAAGAGATTCAGAAAGTCCTGATCTCCTGTATTCCGCGCATAGTCGATGACCAGGCCCAGAGCAAATGCAGTCTGACTATGCTCGCCCGAGCGCACGGGATAAGAAAGTTTTGGCAGCCACGTCTTCAGTCGTTCGGCAGCGGCCTGTTCCAACGGACGCAGATTGGCTGAGAGCTCTCGCGCGTAAGAAGTCTTGTCTTCCTTCTCCCACTCGCGCAGCTCCGCGCCGAGTTGCAGAAGCCATGCCAGTCCGTAAGGACGCTCAAAACTGGTGCGACCCTCGGCCCTCAAATAGGCTGCTTCCTGCAAGATATTCGCTGCAGTCAGGCTCTGTTGCAATGCCGCACGCGCCTGCGCTGAGAACGGCGCGTCCGGATACGTCCGTGCCAGGCGTGCAAGCAACCAATGGCCATGCACGGAAGAGTGCCAGTCATAGCATCCATAGAATGCCGGAGTAAGTTTGCGCGGCGGCGCCACGTCGGCATCGCTATTCAACGAATGGGTGAGCTTGTTGGGATACTCCTTATGCACGCAGGCGAGCGCAAGATTCGCGAACCGCAGTGCCGATTTGACATCAAAGTCATTGGCCTGCTGCTGCGAAGCAGGAGTCGCCGGGCGGCCCTGACGCAAGGCAAAGCCTGTACCGGCGAACAGCCCAGCAAATAACAACAAAGAGAAGATGGACAACCAAGCCTGCTTCCTCATAGGCGAACAAATTTATCACGTCGGCAATTAAAAGATTCTTAATCTCAGCCAGAGCCGCTCGGCGGACGTGAATCATGTTTGCCAAATTCCACGCCCGTGAAGGAAGAACCCTGCTACTGTCGTTTTAGACATTTCAGTTCGTGTTGCAAAAGGAAGAGAACGATGAAGACACGTTTGTTTTTTATGTACATGGCGGCGATGGTTTTGGTGACCATCCCGTCGTCGAGCGTGCTGGCACAGAGTACGGCCAGCCTGGCGTATCGCAACGCAGTAGAGCCGCCGCCCCCGGGTTGGACGGGACCGGTGTTCGAACTTGTCCACAACTATCCCACGACTAATCCAGGTGTGTGTGACCCGAAGGTCTGCAAGTGGCTGGGGAACACTAAAGTGAATTTCAACTTGCCCTTGACCGGCCCGCCGCCCACCTGGACTCCCGCATGGAACGAGTACATCCATGAGATTCTCGACTACGTAAAGCAAGGGCAAGACCCGCAGCTTCAGAACCAGGTCGGCTGGAAACCTGATGTTGACGGCGAGGCCCGATGGTTTTACGTTCCGTGGATGGCTTACGATCCTACCCGCGGACGGGAGTTCGTCCACGGCATGACCAACGAACGCACCGCGACGCTCGGGGACTTTATTCATGAACCCAACGCCGGAACGAACACTCTGGAACACGGCGCCTTGATGGGTGACCTGCATACCGGCCCGCAGTTTGGAACCAACACTCTGATGCTGTCAGCCACCAGGCAGACCACCAAGGGTTTTGAGACAGTAGTGGCCAAGCTGTTGTTCACTACAGCCGCGCCAGCCGATGTCCCGTATCTCAAAGGTTCACCGGCGTGGCAGGCGGACCGGCATGAGGAAAAAGGCAACGTGTTTCTGTGCGAGCGAAAAGTCCGTGAAGTCAGGCTGGTGCAACTGGACGTTGCCGTGGTGGACCACCGGTCGCCCACGCGCTGGGTCTTCGGGACCTTTGCTTACGATGGCAACAATCCCGCCAAAAATCCTTGGGACAGAATGGAGCCGGTCGGCTTGCAGTGGGGCAGTGATCCGTGGACCTTCCCTGCCGTGCCCAAGAGTGAGAGCATCTTGCCGCGGGAAAGCGTACTGAATCATAGGATCGGCACGCCGCAGCACTTTGGTTGCGACGGCAGATTGGCCGGGCCGGTAGATAATAAGCAGTCATCGTGCCTCTCCTGTCATGGAGGCGCGTACTCACCGCAAGCCGGCGTGGCCGCTACTGCTACAACCACTCCGCCCATCTTTGGCTTCACCGGACTGTGCACGAATTATTCGCTGGAAAACGCGCAGTACTTTGACAACGTGCAGTTTCCCATGGGATACACCGGCGGCCAGTATCCCAATCTGATGAACCTGGACACTTCACTCCAGTTGCAAGTGGCCTTCTTCCAATATGGCCAGTACAAGCAGTATGGCCAGCCGGTTGCGTGTAGCCCTCCTAAATAGCGGACCGCACACATCCCTTCCAGGCAGAAAAACTGCTGCCTGGAAGGGTTACGCTTCCTCGGAACACCTGCGCCGGTCGCGGTGTCTGATGGTGTATGCGAATGCGCTGGAGACTCATCCTGCCGATTTTCGGGCTCTCCCTTTTTGCGTTCGTGAGCTATCATCCCGCACTGCGACCGGCCAACAGCCGTTATTTCTGGTGGTCAACGGTTCGTCTCGACGCCGATCCTCTGAATAAGCGCCTTCACGCCCCAAAGCCCTGCGAAGGAAAAACAGAGGCGTGCATCGACTGGGATGATATTGTGTGGGATCTTCATCCAGGATGGCAAGCCAAGTTGCTGATCTTCTCCGCACTCCCTGCATTCTTAGTCGGTGCAACCGTCGTCGACCTTCTTAGTCGATTGGGCATTAGCCAGATTTTGAGTTTCATGGTCTCCATGCCTTTGCTGCTTGCTGCCTGGTACTACTTTGTCGGCTGGCTGATCGATCGCCGTCTATACAAGAAACGCCCCAAGCGGCACCCCAACCTTGGTTAACGTCCCAGCGGCGGCGGTGGAGGCGTCCGGGCAAACCTCTCTGCCCAGTTGATCCGTCCTGTCATCTGCATCACTACGAACAGCGTAATGATCGAGCCGATGGTCACCGTCAGCCCGGTATAACCCTTGAAGAAAAACGCATACGAGACCAGCACCAGGTAAACCAACTGCGCAAGTCCGCATTCCAGAAGAGCAAACCTAGGTCCCGCCACCAGGCGCATGTAACTGACTACCAGTGCAAGCGAAACAATCGCCGCAATCACAAACGACGTATGGATGGAGACGTGGTCCACTAGATAGGCCATCAGCAGGTGAAACGCGAAGAAGGCCGCGGCCAGAAAGAAATAGTTCAGCGGATGAAGATCAACGCGCCGGATGGTGGTGATGATGAACACCAGAAAGAAAAAGAAAAACAGCGAGACGGGAGCAAACAGACTGATGCGTCCGGCCAGTGGTCCAGGCTGAAGCTTTTCCGGCATGACCATGCCAATCTGGTACCCGGAGAGCAGGTCTTTGTAATTCCACTGCAATTGCCAACCCTCGGCCGTCTCATGCTTTTCGCTGGCGGAGAGCGTGTTGTCAGCAAAATCAATGTCTTTGAAATTGGTTGACATCGTGAGCTGGAAGTCTTTCACCTGCGCGATCTGCTCGCTGAAGCGGTAGGTCCAATGCTGCATTCCTTGTGAGGCATAACCTACCTTAAGGACGGCGGTCTTCCCCGCGCCCAGGCGGCGGGTCGCGTGGACTGCGTTGCCTTCATTCTTAAATTCAACCGGCGTCCCATCAAGAGTGAAGATCACATTGTCATACGTTCCCTGTTCTGCGGGAAAAGGCAGGCTGAAGGTAACGTCCCGGTCTTCGCCGCTGGAATTACGGAACGCGTACTCGCCGGTGAAGACGTCTTTGTACGTGCTATACCAGAGCAGGCCTTTCGGCCGGTGCTCCAGTTGCAGCGAGACATTGGCGCGCGTGGAATCAAGTGGCAAAAAGACCGTTGTCTTGACTGTAACCAGCTTGGTTTTAGTCTTGCCGTCTTCCACCGTGACCTGGCTTTCCTGGGTCTCGCGTTGGAAAGATGCCGACGGCGGCGCCTGCACATGAGGGCTGCCCCAGGTGGAGAAGACTCTGGACCGTAAACTTTCATCCTGATCGTACGTGCGTTGGAAGATGGTAAAGCCCAGAATCATCCAGGCGATCGTGGCAAAGACAAAAATGACAGCGATGGCGAAAACTCGCTTGGTTGTAGACATAAATTTTGTAGGGAATTCCGCCGGGAGAACACCATCATGACGCGCAGGGAATACGCATGTCAATCAAAAACGCTTCGCAATTGACAACCCATTGATTCTTCTTGGCCTCAAGGCAGCGGCACCAGCCCCCAGGCGATGGAAGCCAGAACCAACATAATCGTCGCCCGGAGATAGAACTTGAATCGTAAATGCTTCGTGTTTGCCACACTGATAGAACGCCCTTTTCGCTTGTTCTTGCAGCGATTTTTTGCAGACGGCAATTGACTTCATCCTTAGAAAAGTCTTACGCTGTCACCAGCGCGAAGGGCGCATCCAGTCCGCGGAAAGGGCCGTGCCCACCTTAAACAGAATTGCGAAGGTTACGAACCTTCTTTCAGCCTGATTCGGGCGGACTCCAGGCATAGTTATGAAAGGAAGGTCGTAATGGATGCAAAGGAACTACCCGCTCGTCCCAGCCTGGAGCAATACAAGAAGCAGGCCAAGGACCTGGTCAAAGCCTGTAAGTCAGGCGATCTTGAAACCGTTCAGCGAATCAAGAAAAACCATCCTCGGCTCGGTAAACTCCCCGGTGCAGAAATTCTTAACGCCAAGGTCGCTCTTGCCGATGCGCAACTCGTCATTGCCCGCGAGTACGCCTTCGAGAGCTGGCCCAAGTTTGCCAAGCACATTGAAGAGCTGGCTCGCGCAAACTCCTCTGTGTCGAGATTCGAATCGGCCGTGGAAGCGATCATTGCTGGTGACGTGGCTGCGCTCAAGCGGTTGCTTCGTGAAAATCCACAGTTGATACGCGAGCGCTCGACGCGTGTGCATCAGAGCACACTTCTTCATTACGTCGGCACCAACGGGGTCGAGGACTATCGCCAGAAGACTCCCAAGAACGCGGTTGCGGTCTTAAAGATCCTGCTGAAAGCCGGCGCCGAGGTCGACGCGGTCGCAAACCTGTACGGCGGGACCACAACGCTTGGTCTGGTGGCGACGAGCGTCCATCCAGAACGTGCCGGCGTGCAAAACCAACTGATGGAGACTTTGCTTGACGCGGGCGCGACCATCGAACGGGCTGTGGCGCCAACCTATACAAGAGGGCTCGTCGTCAACGCCTGCCTATACAATGATCGTCCGCAGGCTGCTGCGTTTCTCGCCGCGCATGGCGCGCGTTTGGACTTGGAGGGAGCGGCCGGCGTAGGACGGCTCGATCTGGTTAAGAGCTTCTTCAATGAAGACGGCAGCTTGAAAGAGAATGCAACAAAGGCGCAGATGGAGTCAGGCTTCATATGGGCCTGTGAGTATGGCTGGGCCAGCGTCGCGGAATTTTTGCTGGAGAAGGGTGTGAGCCTGCGCGCCGGCGAGAACACCGGACAGACCGCCCTACATCTCGCAGCGCATCGCGGCCAATTGGACATGATCAAGTTGCTCCTGGACCGAGGCGCTCCCCTCGAAGCCAGAAACTCCTACGGCGGCACGGTTTTGGGACAAGCGCTGTGGTCCGTCATCAACGGCGAGCCCGCGATTGACTTTATTCCGGTCATCGAGATGTTGCTCGACGCCGGCGCAAAGATCGAACCTGGTTCGCTGACCTGGCTGGCACAAGAGCGCGGTCCCGCTGCGAGGAAAGAGCGTATCGCTGAAGTGCTCCGACGCCACGGCGCGACGTCATGAAATGGCGGATTGCAAAACCCTTACCGCGGATGCACGCAGATAAACGCGGATCATCCGCTACCTGAAATTCGCGCTCTGCACCTTTTGCCGGAAGTCGATTCCATCCATCTGCACCACGCGGCACATCTCATGTAACCGCGAGCGCATGCGCTCTCCGATGCGGTCGCCCAGCGTCTCTTCACGGGCAGCGCCGCGCGCGCCGGAACTCTGTCCGGCCGGCTGGTCAGAGAAATTGGTAGTAATGATGGTGGTGCGTTTGTCGTTGTAGCGGGTATTCAGGATGAGGCTGACGGTGTCCCAGACCCACTCTGTGGGTTTGACGGCCCCGAGTTCATCCAGCACCAGCACTTCGGCATCAAAGACCGGGAGCAGGATCTCCAATTCCGTGGTCTGCACGCTGGGATTGTAGGAGTTCTGAATTTCCTTGAGCAGCTCGCGATAGTCACAGAAGCGGCAAGGGGTGCCCTTGCTGCGCAACAACTCCTGGAGCGTCCCCACGGCCAGATGGGTCTTGCCTGTGCCGATGGGCCCGATGAAGAGTAAGCCGGTCTTTTCCAGCGGGTACTCCTCAACGAATCGTCCGGCGGCCAAGCGGGCGGCAGTCAACGACCTGTGGGCGCCGGCAAAGTCGGTGACAAACTCAGCCAGCGAGCAATGTTCGTAACGGGCGGGAATTTCGGCGGCTTTGAGCAACCGCGCCGTACGCGCATCCAAACGGCATTCACAACGCGTGACCCGGCTGGCCTTACCTGGGATCACAACAGTTTTCCACCCAGTGCCTTCACAGATGGGACATTCCGTTCCGGGTTGGGCCGCAAGGGGTGATGCCATGGAATCTCTGTTATGAAAATATCACTAAACGCTCGGCTTGCGCGCGCTTTTACTGCATGGCCATTGTCGGTGCACAAGGGTTTGTGCACAGGATTTTCACACGTCCTGCACCATTTGGGCTTCAGCTCGGACTCTGTCCAGTCAAGACCGCGCGAATTGGGCCAGCAGTTTGTGTCCCGCGCGGCCCTCATTGCGGGCGCACCCGTCCGCGCCAGCTGGGAGATGAGTTCTAGGTGCGCTTATGGCTTTCTCGCCTCGGGAAAAATATCAAACACGTAGTCGTGTGCGGCCAGCGCCGTCTGGCTCAGGGTGCCTGCTTGCACGCGCTTCAACGCTTCTTCGCGTCCGAGATCGAAGATCACTTCCAGCAATTGCGCGCGTTCTTGCTGGCTCGCCTGTCCCACCAGAAAGAGCACGCGGGCGCTGTGCTGTATGTAGCGCGGCGAAAGCAGTTGCTTCTTCAGTAGCTCCATAATGAGATCTGCTTTCCCACGATCAAAGCGGCCCGGGTCCCCGCGGCGGTCCTGCTCGGCGAAGAATGCTTGTGTCCATTCATTGTGATAGATCCACAGTTTGTCGAACAACTCTCGGGTGAATCGTGTTCCAGCCTTGACTTGATCGGCATTCGCCGCCGGCTCGACCCCGTCTTCGGTCATGGCCGGACGCTTGAGATAGCCGTCCTTGGTGATTGCCGCCTGGTGATGGAGAAGCGTCCACAGCCAGGTGACGTCGATCCGGTACGTCGCCAGGTCATTCATGAAGCGCAGTTTGAGTTCGTAGTCGTCAATGGCCGCGGCGAAATTTCCATTGAGGATTTGGAAGCCGTAGTTCGCCGCCATATAGAATGCGTGCTGAATTCGTTCGATGGTGATATCACCTTGCGGCACGCCGTAGATCGAATCCCAAAGTTGCGGCGTAAAGATCTTCTCCGGCGAATCCAGCGATTCCCGGGTGATGACCTGTGGTGTGATCTTGCCCTGGGCATTCAAAAGCCCTCGCGATTGCAACACGCTCCGCTCGGTATCGCTCAGGCCGCTGGCCACTGTCGGCACAAGTTGGTCTTTTACCTTCACCGTGTTTTTTGGGGCGTCGAGGATCGACTGAAGCTGCGCCACCCGCGTCCGCAGCGGCACGTTGCCTGCGGCCACATAATCCGGTTCCGGACTGGCAACGCAGCTTTGCCGGTAGCAAGCGTACAGACGTCCCTTCACGCGCGCAGCCAAAATATCTTCGAGCGCCGGCTGTTGCCCTGGCGGGAGAATCTGCCCGGGCGCCTGATGGTCTGGAATCTGATGGTCAGGAATAAAGATCAAGCCCAACAGCCGCTCACGCAATTTATCAATCACCATGGCGCGAAGGGCGAGCGGGTTATAGCGCGACCGGCCATAGGGATCGCTAGGCTGGTAGATCATCACCGCTGCCATGCCGCCGATGGGGGCTGCGTTCTCCAACTCGCCATTCTTCATTCCGGCCATGAGCATCATCAGCGCGTTATACCGCTGGTAAGCAATCATGTTCGGCGCCGCCATGCCGATGGACTGCGGATCAGGGTAGACGCCAGCGGGCGAGTCCTTCCACATTTCCATCAGGCTGCCCAGATAATCCCAGCGGCCCACGTTGGTTCCCAGTAGCCGGCGCCGCAGCACCCACGCGATGGCCGGCAGAGTGCGACCAGCATTGCCTTCTTCGTACAGGACTTTGATCTTGAACGTTCCGGCTGGGACGCCGATCATGCCTTCCAGCCGCGCGAGCAGTTTCTCCAGAACCAGCGCTTCTTCCGGTGTTTGTATTTTAGGAATGTAGTAGTACACACCAGTTCCGGCGTGTTTGAGAGCGTCGTAGTTGTTGAAGGTCCACAGCGTGGTAATCACAACCATTTCCTTTGCATTCTGGAGGGCAGCAAAAATTCCAACTGGCTCATTGGCTGGCGTTCCATCCGGCTGAAAGTGGGGCGGTGCAGCGTCTTCAAAGTCCGGCATATTCATGGGTGCCGGGCTATTCAATGCGTTGAAGGCCATGTCCAGCGGATGCCAGGGACCAGTTAGCTCCAGTCCCGCATTGCGCAGCGGGTGGGCGTCTGCGGGGATGGGCACTTCGTCATTGAGCCGCCAGCGCCATTGGCTCTCACGTCCCTGAAAGTTGTCAATCATCCCCTGCACGATCTGGCGATAGGTCCAGAACTGTCCCGTCACCGGGTCTTCAAATTTCGACTCCCACTTTGGCCATCCAAACTTCTCCTGGACCGGGGTTTGGGCCTGCAGCAGCTCTCGGCGCGCGCTCAGGGCGGCGGCGATCGACGGGCGCAGCTCGCGAGTTAGAGTGGCAATGGCCTCTTCCACATTGACGTCTCGGCCGTTTACTTTTTTGGCCCCGAACAGATCGGGGAATTTTTGGAGAATATCGTTACGCACCATAGCGTGAAGGGCTCCTAACCTTCCTGTCGCTTTCGCTCCAAACCTTCTGGAGAGCTACTGCCCGGAGCAGTGATGCATTGGCTCCTAGAGCAACGGGCTCCCCACCGGGCTTGGCCGTGAGCCGGCCTCGCCCTTAATTTTTGTTAATCAAAGCATCGATTCTACGCCAGCCGAAAACAGCCGGCTTCGCGGCGTTGCTATAATCTTGTCATGAACTTCGATTCCATAATACGACTCCGCATCATGGTGGGTAGCACCAGCCGTGCAGCGGGGTCTTATAAACCCCGGAAATCGCCAGATTAGCGAGCCGGGAGGGGGCAGCACCCTCACCCACTACCAAATTCGAGACATTGATGCCGATGAGTCCTTCTCTTTGGCGCCGCATCCAATGGCAGGTTGCTGAACTAGCCAAAACCAGCTAATTTCAGCTAAAATAAGACTTTACGCAGAAGGGACCATAGGTCAATGAAAGCAGCGATTCATCCCGCTTACAATGAAGTGCGCGTGCACTGCGCATGCGGCAACCAGTTTGTTACACGGTCAACGCACAAAGGCGCCATCAACGTGGAAATCTGCTCCAACTGCCATCCGTTCTTTACCGGCAAGCAGAAGCTGGTGGACACCGCCGGACGTATCGAGCGCTTCCGCCGCAAGTACGAAAAGGCCGTCACTATATGCGCAAGTTCTGGGAAAATCCGATCAGCCCGATTGACGTGTCACCCGACGCGCGGGTGCCGGAGTCTCTACAGATCGGCAGCGTGCCCATTGCGCCGGCCACGGTGCTTGCGCCCATGGCAGGCGTGACCGACACGGTCTTCCGCCGCTTTATCCGCCATGCTAGCTTTATACGCAGCGCACAAGATGTAATGGAGCCGCCGAGAAAGACGTCCGACGTGCTCCAAGGCTCTGCGGCGGTCAGCCAGGACAGAACCTCCTGCGGCCTGCTCATGACCGAGTTCACCTCCGCTGACGGCCTCTTCCGCACGCGGGAAAAGAAGCGCAAGCGCTACCTGCATTTTTATCAGGATGAACATCCCATCGCGGCGCAGCTTTTTGGCAGCGATCCTTACACGCTTTCTGAAGCCGCCAAGATCGTGGAAGACGCCGGGTTTGACATAGTCGATCTGAACCTGGGATGCCCGGCCAAGCGCGTGGTCAAATGCAACGGCGGCTCCGGCTTGCTCAAAGATCTCCCGGTCATTCGCGAGATCTTTGAGGCTGTCCGCGCTGCCGTGAAAATGCCGTTCACCGTGAAGTTCCGCATGGGCTGGGACGATGACAACATCGTGTGCGTCCCACTGGCGCGCATGGCGCAGGAGTGCGGCCTGAACGCCGTGGCGCTGCATGCGCGCACGCGCGAACAAGGCTACAGCGGCAATGCCCGCTGGGAGTGGATTGCCGCGGTGAAAAACACGGTGAAGATTCCGGTGATTGGCAACGGCGACATACGCACGCCGGAGGATGCCATTGCCATGGTGGCGCAGACCGGATGTGATGCCGTGATGATCGGCCGCACGGCCGCGTCCAATCCGTGGATCTTCCGCCAGATTCGCCAACACGCTGATACCGGCAGCTATGACCAGCCCACGGAAGCCGACCGCTACGAAATGATCCGTACCTATTTCAGGATGCTGGTGGAAGAAGAGATGCACGGCTCACCCGGCAAGATGAAGCAGTTTGTTGCCTGGTTCACCCACGGCGTGTCGAACGGTGGTGCGCTGCGCCGTGCAGTCTACGACGCCAAAACCGGGCCGGCAATTCTGGACAGCGTGGAAAGGTTCTTTGAAGAACTTCTGACCGGCCATGGCCCCGATCCGATCGTTGCTCTCACGCATCCGGAAATCGAGCTTTTGCCCGCCTGCGGAGACTGAACTATCTTCGATATATATCGATCTATCGATAGATCCTATTTACCCTGTTCTGGCAAAACGAAGTTTGACGACCTTCTCACGCGTAGTTTTCTGCTGCCCGGCTAAGCCATAGCACACAAATGGCTTAGCGAAGTTCTGCAAGACTTTCAGAGCAAACCGTTCTACAATGCAGGCCAAGTAACAGCACTCGAACAACTATGGAATATTTCTTCCTGTTTCTGTTCGGCTGGCTAGTCGTCTTGTCGCCGGTGGTAATTTACGCTCTGGTCATCGAGAGACGTCGCCGCAACAATGCCAGCGAGTTCCAAGAACAAATCGCAGCTTTCCAACGCCAGCTAGATAACTTAGAGCGCAGAACCAGGGTTCCGGCCGAACCGGCGCGTGCGCCGCAGAGCGCCGTTGCAACCGCAGCTTCTTCAGAACCCGTTGTGCGGATCATTCCTCAAGAAGCTCCTGGGCGCGTCACTACAGAAAAGCCGTCAGTCCCGCAACCGGCCTTTCATCCTGCTCCACCGATTCCTCCTGCATCGACAACCGAGCCGACCATAACCGAGAGACCTGCGGTTCCGATTACCGCACCTCCATTGGCGGTAACTCCACTTGTCCCAGCACCACCTGTGGCGACACCGCCAACGTCAACTACGTCTGTCCCGCCGCCACCGCCTGTTCAAACGCAGCCCAAGGTTACGGAAGTTGGTGGAATCCCGCTTACGCCTCGTCCGCAGCCGGCTGAGCCCGCTAAGCCTGTGGCTCCGCCTCCGGCGCCGCGAGTGGTCATTCCGCCAGCCCCACCAGCTCCTCCTCCGCAGAGCGCCGCCAGCGCGAGTCACACCACGCGCAGCACGATGCCAGCGGAGAAAAAGAGCATATCTCTGGAAGAGAGGTTGGGAATTAGCTGGGCGGCGACGATCGGCACTGTTGTCGTCGTGGTAGGAGTCGTGTCCTACACCGCAATTAAATGGGAAGGCATGTCCAACGGGCTCCATGTCACGTTGCTTTATCTGCTGAGTGCCGGAATGCTTGGTCTGGGAATATTTCTGGAACGCAAAGACCTCTACAAGATTCTGGGCAGAGTTTTGATCGGCGGTGGGTGGGCCATCACATTTTTCACTACCTGGGCCATCAATCATCTGGAGGCAGCCAGGATTTTGCATTCAACTCCGGTGGATATCGTCCTGCTAGTTGGCGTTGCCGTCGCCATGGTCTGGCACAGCCTCAAGTACGATTCGCAAGCCGTTACGGCAACTGCCTTCCTGCTGGCATTTTTTTCCATTTTCGGAATCCTGGCCGCTTATCTGAACCATTTCTTCTGGCTCTATAAGATCATCGATCCCATGGGAGGCCACAAGATACCCTTCCCGGAATACTGGTACAGCGCGATCTTGCTGGTGCTTTATTGGGCAATCTACCGGACCGCTTACCTGCTGCACAAGATTTCCGACAAAGAGCAGGAGTCCGTTTCCACCATCGCGGCGTTGCTGAACCCGTTGTTATTGTTGGCGCTGCTGAAATATCAATCGGTCCATCCGGAACTGGCTTTCTACGCCCTTCTGGTGCTGGGCTTGATAGAGCTTGGTCTTGGCTGGTTGCCGGTCGCGCGCGCGCGCAAAGCGCCGTTTCAGGTCCTTTCCAGTCTGGGTGCGCTTCTAGTGGTTGTGGCTTTTCCCGTCAAATATTCTGGCAATTCGCTGGACCTGCTTTGGCTCACCCTGGCTGAAGCTTTCTTGCTGGCCGGAATCTTCACCCGGGAAAGGCTGTTCCGCGGCTTTGGTCTGATCATCTCTTTTCTGGTCGCGCTGCATGCAATACCCGTCCGCATTGCTCCCCTGGTGGCGGATATCTTCAACGGGCAGCCGCACTACGATGTGCAGCTCAGCATTGTGCTGGCCGTGATCGCGGTGGCTCTGTACGCCAATGCCCACGTGGTCCGGCGCATATGGCCCGACCTCTTCCGCGACGAACTGGAACAGACCGCTGGCTCCGTGCTCTCCTTCATGGCCAGCATTTTTGCCGTGTCCGCGGTGTACGCCGTTGTTGGCGATAACGCCATTGCTATCGCGCTCGCGTTACTTGTCACCGCGCTGAGCTTGTTGGGCAAGCAGTTCTCCATTGATGAATTGGTTTACCAGGCACATTGGATCTCCGTTATCGCCATCGTGCAGGTGATCGTTACCGGCAGGACCCTGGAGGCGCACTGGTTCGGCGTGCCGGAACGCATCTGGACGTTCGGTTCGGTAGCGGCCCTGCTCTACGTAAGTTCACGCTTCGTGCGTTTGTCTAACTCAGGCAGCAAAGCGGCCTTTGCCGCGGGCTATGGCTGGGCGGCAACCTCATTACTCACCATCATGATCTGGTTCCAATCCCCCGACTGGAGCATGACGCTCCTGTGGCTCGGCCTGGGTCTCGCGCTCTCTCTGGTGGCAGAGACGTTCCAGCGCACGGACTTCAAATGGCAGGCGTTTGCTCTTGCGCTGTTGTCGTTCGGGCGGGCGGTGGTGGTTAACTTTGATCTCACGAATATATTCTTCCTTCACCTAACGTACCGTTTGATCTCCGTCAGCGCGACCGCCATGGGCATCTATGTGTTGGCGCGCTGGGCCCCACTCAAGCAACTCAGGCCGGTTTACTCCGTCACCGGAACATTCCTGCTGGCTTTGCTGGCGTTTAAAGAAACGCCAGAGCCGTGGATCGCCGTCGCTTGGGCCAGCCTTGCAATTCTTTTGTCGCTGGCGGCGCGCTTGTGGAAAGACCGTGCCTTGCTGTGGCAGACGCACGTTTTGTCCGCCCTGGCCACAGGGTGGACGCTCTACGCCAGCTTTGCTCCGCAGTACAAGGGCAGCCGAATGCAGTTGATCAGTGTAGTGATTACTGCTGCGGTCCTCTACGTTCAGAACTGGGTCACCAACATTGTGGGCGTGATTGAGGACGAGCGAATCAGCCAGGCATATTCCTGGGCAGGATCGCTGCTGGTGAGCTGGCTGCTCTGGTATCGCCTAGAACCGGTCAGTGTGTGTCTGGCCTGGGCGGTATTCGGCTGGGTGCTTTTCGAAATTGGCAACTGGCGGTCATGGACGTTCTTACGCCTCCAGGCCTATGTGGCACTGCTGTGCAGCTTTGCCCATATCTTTTACGCGAACTTCAATGTGCCCAGGACTCCGGGCACGCTTGGTCCGGCAGCGATTGACGTCATGGCTCTGGTCCTGATTTACTTCTTTGTGTACTGGAGGCTTCACGGAAAGAAAACAGATGCTTCGGCGATTGAGAGCAAAATACGAGTCGAATACCTGCTGGCGTGGCTCGGCACGGCCACGCTTGTTGCGCTGGCTCTCTTCGAATTGTCACTTGAAACCGTAGTCGTAGGCTACGCCGCGATCGTGCTCGGCGCGTTGTTAGCGGCATGGCTCATGCGCCTGCGGGTCTTTCTCTATCAGTCTCTGGTCGTGCTGGTGTTCGCCGCCTACCGCATCTCGACGCACAATTTTTTCCTCCTGCATGAGCCTCTGTCTTCCAACTTCTCCAGTTCGATCTGGGCCATCTTGTTGCTGGCAGCGTGCGTGCCGGTAAGCTTCGCCATGCGCCAGACCAGCGAAGAACCCGGCAAAGGTCCGCGGTGGATCACTTACCTTGCGCGTCATCCGGAGCAGCCGATGTTTTTCGTGCCGGCCATACTCACCGCGGTCCTGATTGCGCTGAAAGCATCGGGCCCCAAGATTACCTTCGAATGGGCCGCCGAAGCAGTTCTGATTATTTTGGTCGGCTTTCTTGTTCGCGAGCGCAGCTATGTGCGGAGTGGGCTCGGACTGCTCTTGATTTGCCCCGTCAAGGTCCTGGCCATGGACATGTGGAAAATCCATGACACGGGAGGGCGTGCTCTGTTTGTAGTTGGGATCGGGATCCTGTTGATGCTCGGTTCGTTCTTGTTTGCCAAAAACCGGGAGACCCTGCGTAAGTTCCTATGAAACGCGTTCTCATTCCCGTCTTTATACTCGCGATTGCCGGGGCCGCACTGTATTACTCCGAGCGACACAAGCAGGAGACACGCGTCGGGCCGGAAGCGATGCTCAACGCGCTGGCCGACACGCAACGCGGCCTCAGCCGCGTACCCGCTGCCATCACGCGGATCTCCGATCAAGAAGAAATCCGTCTCGGTGATTCCATGGCCCAGGGCTACACCACGCGATACGCACTGACTCAACCAGAGGACGCCGCGCTTCAGGAATATGTGAACAAAGTTGGAGTGATCGTCGCTACGCACGCTCGGCGCAAGCTGGAGTATAAATTCCATTACATTCCGGACGAGAGCCTGATCAATGCTTTCGCCCTGCCCGGAGGCCACGTCTTTATCGGCAAGGGGTTCATTTTGCTGATGGACAGTGAAGACGAACTGGCCAACATCCTGGGACATGAAATCGAGCACATTGATAACTACCATTGCGTGGAAAGATTTCAGCTCAAGACGCGCCTGCATGACGTGCCTTTGGCGGAACTGCTCACCCTTCCGGTGGAATTCTTCCAGGCCGGTTACACCAAAGACCAGGAGCTTGAGGCCGATCGCGATGGGACATCGCTGGCCGTGATGGCCGGATACTCACCCCAGGGCGCAGTACGTATGTTTGAGGCGTTTGTCCGCTTGCATCGTGAATACGTCCTGAAGGCGGAGAGCCCGGACCAGGAATTCTCCAAGGTGGCGATTGCAGGTCTTGAGGGATACTTCCGTTCCCATCCGCTGCCGGAAGAGCGTATCAATCAAATCCAGCAAATCATGGCAAAAAGAAAATGGCCGGACCATCCGGAAAAATCCCTGCGCGTTCACGCAGTTTCAACCAAAGTCGCAGCCAATAATCAGTAGGGATAAAAAACAAAGAACAACACCGACAGCGCAGTCAGCACCCAGAGCCCCGGCTTCACTTGCCCGATTTTTC
>WNFI01667848.1_pt1 | contig 16345 bp, 13 predicted proteins | sample 5400471 | NCBI WGS metagenome assembly WNFI01 (sample SAMN13153348, study PRJNA577476) | soil metagenome | isolation source: 100 cm saprolite on Douglas fir-dominated hillslope | place: USA:California | collected 2013-09-17 | reverse complement strand
GGAGGCGCAGGCGGCGCACGAGGCCATTCGTCCGACCTCGGCGGTGCGGCATCCGGATCTGGTCAAGCAGTATTTAAAGGAAGACGAGTTCAAAGTCTACAAACTGATCTGGCAGCGCTTTGTGGCGTCGCAGATCATGCCCGCGGTGTTCGATCAGACCACGGTGGATATCGACGCGAAGGGCAAGAGCGAGACGTTCTGGTTTCGCGTGACGGGATCGGTGCTGAAGTTTGACGGCTTCCTGCGAGTCTACGAAGAGTCGAAGGAAGGGAAGGACGAGGAAGACGAAGAACTGAAACACAAGCTGCCGGCGCTGGAAGCTGGGCAGAAGCTGACGCTGAAGGAGTTGAAGCCGGAGCAGCATTTCACCGAACCGCCTCCGCGTTACAACGAGGCTTCGCTGGTCAAGGAACTCGAGGAACGCGGAATCGGCCGCCCATCAACCTATTCCACGATCTTGAGTACTATTCTGGAACGCCAGTACGTGCAGAAGGTGGGTGGCAAGTTCTCACCCACAGAGATCGGCTTGGTCGTTACCGACCTGCTGGTCGAAAACTTTCCTGACATTTTTGATATCGCCTACACTGCCCGCCTCGAAGAAGAACTGGACGAGATCGAAGAAGGCAAAGAAGGCTGGAAGCAGGCGCTCGGCGATTTTTACAAGAAGTTCGAGAAGGACCTCCGCTATGCCCATAAACACATGGAGAACATCAAGCGGATGGAGAAGCCGACCGACGAGAAGTGCGAGCGCTGCGGATCGCCGCTAGTGATCAAGTGGGGCAAGCACGGATCGTTTTACGCCTGCAGTTCCTACGACAAAGAAAACCCCGAGAGCTGCACCTTCACCAAAGAGAACCCGATTAATCTGCCTGATTTGGATTCGGCAGATGTTCAGGAGACCACGCAGGAAGAGTATTGCGAAAACTGCGGCCGGGTAATGGTTCTGAAGCGCGGGCGTTTCGGTCAATTCATGGCTTGCACTGGTTATCCGGATTGCAAGACAACTCGCCGTTTAGACCAGTGAAAGCGCGTCCCCGACATCCCGCTCGAAGAGATGTGCCCGAAATGCGGAACTCGCAATCTCATGATCCGCCACGGCCGTTACGGCGAGTTCACTTCGTGCAGCGGATATCCCGACTGCAAGTACGTGAAGCAGAATTTCATCGGTGTGAAGTGCCCGCTGTGCAAAGAGGGTGATCTGGTCGAAAAGAAAGCCCGCAAGGGGAACACGTTTTACGGATGCGGCAATTATCCCGCGTGCAAATTCACCGCCGCGCATAAGCCCATCGCTGAGAAGTGTCCAACTTGCGGAAGTGAATATCTGGTTGAGAAATTCTTGAAGGGAGGCCCGGTAATCGCCTGCCCCAACAAAGAGTGCGATTTTGAACGACCCGGGGAACCCGGACAGGAACCTGCGACCGCAGCCAGCTAACAGATCCGAAAGAGAACACCATGCCCAAGAAGCCCACTGCCGAAGACGCGAGAATCATCATGCAGCTCTACGACCTTCGCCGTGAGCCGGAAATGCGCAAGGCCCGCGGCTGGTTTGCTGGCTTCGTGCCGCGCAACGCCGATGATGTGGTGCTAGTAATCAATGGCGTCAATCCTCAGGAGAACGCGTGGTTCCGCCAGGTAAGCAGTTACTGGGACATGGCTGCGTCGTTCGTCTTGCGTGGGGCGCTAAACGAAGAGCTTTTCGTCGATAACAGCGGTGAAATGTTTTTCGTCCTCGGGAAGGTCTATCCCTTCTTGAAGGAAGTCCGCGCGAAAACACGCCTGCAAACGATGGTAAAGCGAGCCGAAGCCCGGCGGGCGGCGGTTGCTAAAGCTGGCAGTTAGTAGCTAACGCTACGAAATATATTCCCGAATGTACTCGTCGCGGGTTTCCCGCAAGCTCGCCAGATCGCCGTCAAAGATAACGTGGCCATCGCGCAAGATGAGGATAAACATGGGAACCGTAGCTCGCGAATGCGGTGGCAACGGCTTCATCTTGTTTCCTTTTTTGTCGAAGTAGTGCGTGCCCATGGTGAAGGCGTCTTGCAGGCGATGCGTCACCAGCAGTGAGCTGGTCTTGTAAACGTCACGCTGCTTAACGATCAGCTCGATGATGGTGTTCGACGTAACCGGATCGAGCCCGCCAGTTGGCGAATCGTAGAGCACGACTTCAGGACGGGTAATAATCGTCCGCGCGATCCCCACCCGGCGTCGCATCCCCCCCGACAACTCGGAAGGGTACATGTCCACGGTGTGCTCGAGTTCCACAAAGCTCAGCGCCTCGCGGACGCGCTCCTCAATTTGGTTTTCTGGAAGGTTCGCCTCTTCAAGCAGGCGGAAGGCAACGTTCTCGCGCACCGTCAGCGAATCGAAGAGCGCGCTCTCCTGAAATACGATCCCCACTCTCTGGCGCAGGATAAACAGCCGGTCTTCGCTCATCCCTGTGATCTCTTCGCCCAACAGCCGAATGCGCCCGGAGTCCGGCATCATCAGCCCCAGCGCCAGCTTCAGAATCGTGCTCTTCCCCGACCCCGCCACGCCAAAGATGGCCTTGGTCTCCCCCAGCCTAAGTTGAAAGGAAATTCCGTCCAGGATTTGTTTCTCTTCGAAACCGATCGAGACGTTTTCGAATTCCAGCGCAATCGAGGCTGGCCCCTGTCGGGATTTGATTGATTGCTCGGCAATCGCGGGAGGACTGGCCATAAAGATTATTGTCCAAAAATCGTCATCGAAAGCCGGGTCACAAAAAAGTCGATCGTAATGATCAGAATCGAGGAAGCTACCACCGCCTGGGTGGTGGCGCGACCAACACCCTGCGTGCCACCGCGCGCTGTGATCCCGTAGTAGCAACCGATGGTGGAAATAATGAAACCAAATAGAACCGGCTTCACCAATCCCATAAAAACGTCCTGGAAAACCAGCACCTGCCAAGCAGTGCTCCAATACTGATGCGGCTGAACGCCGAACAGGTAACTGGAAACCCAGCCGCCTCCTGCGAAACCCAGGGCGTCAGAAATAATGGTCAAGAAGAACAACATAAAGACCGTAGACACCACCCGCGGCGTCACCAGTTTCTTCATCGGGTCGGTGCCGAGGGCGCGCATGGCGTCAATCTGCTCGGTCACCACCATGGAACCAATTTCGCTGGCCATGCCGGATGCATTCCGCCCGGCAACCATCAGGCCGGTAATGACCGGGCCGAGCTCACGGACCATCCCCAGAGAAACCAGTTGTCCGATCAAGGAAAGCGAGCCAAACCGCTGCAACGTGCTGGCGCTGTTTTGCGCCAGGGCCGCCCCGGTGAAGAACCCGGTCAACATAACAATGGGCAACGACCCGACTCCGATCAGGTCGGCTTGCTGCGTCATGTCCCCGAAGTAACGGGGGCGCGAAAATAGATTGGCTACCGCCCGGAACGCGATCCCCGCGTACTCCTGGACCGATTGGACCTTCTCTTTCGCGAAATCGGCGGGTGAGATCAGTTCCATGAGCGTTCAGAGGAATATAACAGAGACCCTAGCCGCCAGCTCTCTAGCTGCTAGCTTCCAGCAAACGGCCGATCCGAGATTGAAGCGCTGGAGACTGGGTGCTAACAGCCAAGAGCCAGATAGAAGCTGACAGCTACTCTCTCGTCTTCTTCTTAATTTCAATATTCAACCGCTTGATTTTCTGATTGAGCGTAGAGAGGGGAATATGAAAACGCTCGGCGGTTTCGGTTTGGTTCCAGCCACACTTCTCGAGCATGTCCACAATGAGGCGGCGCTCGCATTCTTCCACCATGTCGAACAATGAGGAGTCGGCACGGCTTTCGATTACAGGAAGCAGAGCTCCGCGGCCGGCGATGTAATCGGGAAGCAGGTCCGGCCCAATCTCGGGGGTGGACGAAAGCACCACCGCCCGCTCCATAACATTCTCGAGCTCCCGCACATTGCCCGCCCACGAGTAATTGAGCAGCGGCCGCATGGCTTCTGGGGTCATGGCCCGAGCGGGCCGTTGGTTCTCTTCGGAATACTTGCGGAGAAAAAAGTCCACCAGCAGAGGAATGTCTTCCTTGCGCTGCCGCAGCGGCGGCAGATCAATAGCAATGACATTCAAGCGATAGAAAAGATCTTCGCGGAACTTGCCTTCCCGCACCAACTGGCGCAGGTCAACATTGGTCGCCGCAATGATCCTCACGTCCACCTGAATTTCGTGGGTGCCGCCCAGATGCATGAATCGGCGGTCTTGCAGCACGCGCAGGATTTTCGACTGCGTGTCGAGGCTCATGGTGCCGATTTCATCCAGAAACAAAGTTCCCCGGTCGGCAATTTCAAACAGGCCCTTTTTCGAAGCTACGGCGCTGGTGAACGCTCCCTTTACGTGGCCGAACAGCGTGGACTCAAGCAAGTCCGGTGGCATGGATCCGGTGTTGACGGGAACAAACGGGCGGTCGCGCCGCGTGGAATTCAAATGGAGCGCCTTCGCGATCAGTTCCTTGCCCGTCCCACTCTCGCCTTGCAGCAATATGGTCGAGCGGCTGGGTGCGACCTGCGCCACCAAGTCGAAGATCTTGAGCATGGGCTCGCTCTTGCCCACAATGTTTTCGAAGTTGTAGCGTTGCTTGAGCGCGCGTTTGAGTTGAACGTTTTCTTCTTCGGTGCGGCGCCGGGCAACTGCCGCGCGCACATCGGCCAGCAGTTTTTCGTTGTCCCAGGGTTTCTGCAGAAAGTTGCCAGCTCCGCCCTGCATGGCGCGCACCGCATCTTCCACGGTCCCGTAGGCGGTAATGATGATGACGGGAAGCTGCGCATCCAGGCCGCGGATTTCCGGCAGCAACTCAATCCCATTGCGCCCTGGCAGAGCCAGATCCAGCAGCACAAGATCAAAGGGTCGCTCTCCCAGCTTGGAAAGCCCCGCCTCTCCGTCGGCTGCGGTTTCAACTTCGTAGCCTTCAAGTTCCAGCAGCGTCTGCAGCGATTCGCGGATTTCCGCTTCGTCGTCAACGATCAGCACGCATCCCTGCGCTAGCGTGGCTTCGCCCATCCGCCTCGGAATGACGGCGACGTCAGACATTGACCGCCTTCCTTATCAGCGGGAAGTCTAGATAGAAAGTTGTGCCCGTGTCTGGCGAACTCTCCACCCGGATTTTCCCCGCGTGCTCCTGGATGATTCCGTAGGTCACTGAAAGCCCTAGGCCAGTTCCCCGCCTCTGATTTTCTTGCGGCGAAGTCTTCGTGGTGAAGAACGGGTCGTAAATGCGTTGAATGTGTTCCTGTGCGATCCCGCTACCAGTGTCAGAAATTGCCACACTCAAACCATCGCCGTTAGAAGTCGCAATCCGCAAGATTCCGCCATCGGGCATGGCGTCTTTGGCGTTGAGAAACAGATTCAGGAACACCTGCTGCAGGCGCCCGGCATTGCCCTGGATAAATGGCAGGTGCGGCGCAAGTTCATCCTGCACCACGACCTTTGTGGTCTTGAACTGATGTTCCAGCAGGCTCAAGGTGTCAAGGATGACTCGATTCACATCCACTTCTGAGAACTCGGCCGCGCTGGTGCGTGAGAAATTCAGCAGATTATTCACAATCTCGGATGCGCGGAACGTCTGCCGGGTGATTTTGTCCAGCAGACCTCCCTTTTGTTCATCTCCCTGCAACTGCTTCGAAAGCATCTGCGCGTAGGAAGAAATCACGGCCAGCGGCGTATTCACTTCGTGCGCCACGCCCGCAGCCAGCAATCCGATTGACGAAAGCTTGTCAGCCTGGGAAAGCTGCGCCTCCAGGCCCACTCGTTCCGTAATATCGTCCATGATGATCAGCCGGCCCACCACGCTGAATTTCTTCGTGACCAGCGGTGCAATGGCAACGTTCACGATTCGCGTTTCCCCGGTGGGTGCCGCAAGGCGGAATTTGTAGAGATTGTGAATGCCCGGACTCTGCCGCGTGCGGTAGAACTCCTCCACAAAATCCGCCGGGAATATCTCGCTCAGCGGACGAGTCAGCGCCTGGCGCCGCGGCAGTGCATACATCACTTCCATTTGCGAATTCCAGGATTCGACCCGGTCTGCCAAGTCCACCGCCAAAACTCCGACGTTAATGGACTCGACGATATTCTCGTTGAAGTCTTTGAGTCGCTCATATTGAGCAATCTTTTGTTCCAAAGACGCGTATAGGCGGGCGTTCTGAATGGCAATGGCGAAATAATCCGCCAGAGTTTCTAGCAGCTCAACATCTTCGCTGGAGAGGAAATCGCCCTCGACCGTTTTACCCAGCCCGAGGACCGCCACAGTGCTTTTCTGTGCGCGGCAAGGAATGTAGTAGTTCAGGTCGAGGCGCGCGATGGTCTCCTGTGCAGTCGCGGTCTCGCGCGGCACCCGGTGGGTGTTTTCGAAAAAGATGTGGCCTTCGCCGGCTTCTGGCCGCTCCGCACTCAGGAAAGTCAGATCAAGGCCGCCCGTCTGTTGGATTCCGAACGACTTAGCCAGTAAGAATCGACCCTGCTCGCCGCCAGCCAGGAAAATTGCCATGCGGTCAACCATCAGCGTGCGCGAAAGTTGGTCCACCACCGCAGTGAGCATCTTGTCGAGGTCAGTCTCGGCATTAAGCTCGCGTCCAAATTCAATCAACGTGTGGCGGTAATCGTAACGGGTCCGGTAGAAGAGCCGGTCAATCCGTTCCTCAATCCATCCGCGCAACGGATCAAATAGCAACGCGGTCACAACAATCAAAAGCACCAGACCGGCACGCCCGAGGCTGGGCATTCGCGCCTGCACCACGTAAGCAATCACCGCTACCAGACCAAAATACGTTCCCGCGATGGCCACCGCCGCCAGCGTGTACGCCATTCCACGCTTGAAGATCAAGTCCACGTCCATCAGCCGGTAGCGGAAAATGGCGTAGCCAAAAGTGAGCGGTAGGACGCCAAGCGAGATCACCGAAGCCTTCACGACCGACCAACCGAGGATGTAGGGGAAAGCGTAGAGCAGTGCAAAAGGCGCGATCGCCAGAATCGTGCCACGGGTTAACCATTTCAACTGCTGCCGCAGAATGGTTCGATCCGCATGGCGATAGCTGCTTACCAAAAACAGCGCGGCCGCGACGAAATACACGATCAGGTACGCCATCTCCATCCGATCAATCTGCCAGCGCAGCGTCTCGCTCGCTCGCGATAGCAGCTTTGAAAGGACATGAAAAACCAGCAGGAAGAATCCCGGTAGATAGAGCGAGGGGATCGCTAAGCGATGTTTTCTCGCAAAACTGTGCTCCTCGGGAAAGGTAAGCACGAAGTGCAGAAAGAGCGCGGGCTGCAGCAACCAGGCGACAACGTTACCCCAGTAGATTGTCCAGTCGAACGAGTTCAGCTTGCCGCTGAAATGGAACGAATAAAAAACAAATGAAACCAGGCAAAAAACGTAGAAGTGTGTCGAACCCGGGGCAGTCCAGCGGCGGAATAACACATACAGCCCAATTCCCAGATATACCAACGCCACCAACCGCAGCCAGTCGCTGGCGTTGCGTTGCGCCGGAATCAGGATCACGCTCGCGTCCAGCGGAACGGCTCCCCGAACCAGCGAATATGTCGCCCTGCTCCAGACACCATCATGGTAAAGCTGCTGCGTCACCGCGCCCACGCGGCTGACCGGGCGCCCATCTACCGCCACCAGTCGATCCCCAATCTTGATTCCCGCCCGCGTTCCTGGACTATCCGCATCCACTCGATCCGCGATCAGATCATGGCCGTGCTCCATCCACCAGACGCCGTCGTAGGGCGTGGCATACTGGCTCGCCTTCCGGAAGTTAATCCCAGCCAGCACCATGGTAGCCGCCGTCAGCAGAACCAGAAACACGGCTGTAAATCGAGTTTGAAAATCGCGATCCATCGATGTCCTGAAAGGAGGCTGCGCATCAGCCACACCCACCCGTGGTACCGAATGCACGTCTCCTGCCAAGTCAATCGGTTTTTTTGATGAGCTAAGTGCCATGTTGATAAGCGCTTCCCAGATTATAGAAGCAGTTCGGGAATAAGGTTATGCATTTTGGAATGAATCTCTCGTATTTGGTAAGTATCTGGCATCAATCAGCTTACGCCACACTCCGCTTCAGACGCCCGAAAGACGAAAAGCTGGAAACGATGTCTGCTCTAATAGACTCAGCAGCTGGTGTTCGAAGTTGTCCAAGGTCAGAAGCTTATGCAGGATGCTGTTCGAGAAACTGCCGGACCCACGCCAGCCTTGGGTGGGAACGCAGCCGAAAACCCGGCCCCAGAATGGACCCGGGTAGACGGACTCCGCATCCGCTTCGCTCATTCCGGGTCCGGACCTGCACTGGTTCTAATGCATGGACTCCTGGGTTATTCGTTCAGTTGGCGGCAAGTCATTCCAAGTTTTGCGGCGCATTTCGAAGTCATTGCTCCCGACCTACCGGGCTCGGGTTTCTCCGATTGCGATCCCGTTCTCGATTGCCGTCTTTCCGCCGCCGCCAAGCGGTTGCTAGGCTTCCTGGATGCGGCAGGCATCGGATCTTGCGATCTCGTCGGCAGCTCCTACGGAGGCGCAACCGCGCTGATGCTGGCGGCGCTCGCGCCCTCGCGCGTAGGACGCTTGGTTCTGGTTTCTCCCGCTAATCCCTGGTCGCGGATCGGGCGAACCCGACTGGCGTTGCTGCGAAATCGGCCAACTGCTGCAGTCTTCCCCGCTCTGGCTCGGCGGCTGCGGCCACTTCACGACTATTTCCTCGGCCGCATGTGGGGAGACCCCAGTCGCATTACCCCGGAAACCTATCGCGGCTATTCTGCTGTACTCAGCCGGGTTGGCGTCCTGGAGCACGCGGTAAAAATCGCCCAAACCTGGAAGCCGGACATGCAAGAGCTCCAAGCCGTTCTGGCCCAAGTTTCAAGTGTCCCCACACTGCTTGTATGGGGAAGCAAGGACCGGACCGTGGATCCCGCTTCAGCCGTACAGCTGGGCAGATATTTTCAATCCTCCCAGCTCGCGATCATCCAGGGCGCGGGCCACCTGCCTTACGAAGAGTGCCCCGAGGAATTCGCCCGGATCGTGAGCGGGTTTCTGAAGCCTAGCTCGGCGGAATCAACCGGGAAGTAACCTGACAATCCCGACCTTCAGTGCTAGGCTCAGTCCAGCTTGGCTGAAACAACGCTCCAACCCGCCTCTGCCGGCAGCCTGAACCGTTTGCTGCGTGCCTTCCGCGCTGAGAATTCCGGCGCGTGGCTGCGCTTTCTGCTGGCTGGCGTTGGGCTGGCGTTCGCCTTCGCAGCGGCGATCTTTTCCACCGCCTCACGCGATGCCGGGAACCTTCCCGCAACCGTGGTGCTTGCATCGCTGGCACTGCTCATCGCCGTAGGCGTCGGACTGGGAACCGTTCCCTACCTCGCCCGCCGAGTCGGTGCCGGAAGGATGCGTGAGGCCCTGGATTTTGAAGTCACCAAGGCCGGCGCGCTCTACGCGGTTGTGGTTCTTCTGATCGGGATAGCCGCCCTGAACACTGGCAACAATTTGCTCTACATCGTCGTCGCCGCCATGTTGGCGGCCATCGTCGTTTCTGGCATAGCCTCGGCGCTTTGCTTGCGCGGTCTCGAACTTGCACTGAAAATCCCTGACCACATTTTCGCCGGGACCGACGTCCCCGGAACCGTGTGTGTGCGCAATCCCCGCGGCTGGATTCCATCCCTTTCCATCTCCGCGACGCCAGCCGAAGAAAATAAAGAACGTAAGCGCTGGAGCTGGGTCGCGACCACTTTTCCGGTACCGCCCTGGCGTCCGCCTGAGCGCCAATGGCTACAGTTGCCGGACCGCAAACTCCGCCGCGTAACGGTTGATTCTTCCTCGGGCGTTTTTCACGAATCCGCCTATTTCCCGCTGATTCCACCGAAGGTCCAACTGCAGGCAGAGGTCAAGCTGAAGTTCCGCCGCAGGGGTCGCTACGAGGAGCGGTTCAGCCTCTCCACTCGCTTCCCGTTTGCGTTTCTGGTCAAGACCCGTCGGGTGGCGCTGAGTCGCGAGGTCCTGGTCTATCCCGAACTGACGACCTCTCGGGAAGTGGTGGAGTTGCTGCCGGTTCTGAGTGGCAAATGCGAAGCTTATCTGCGCGGCCTCGGCTCCGACCTCTATCGCATCCGCGAGTATCTTCCAGAAGACTCTGCCCGGCACGTGGACTGGAAAGCCACAGCCAAGTCCGGCGCACTCAAAGTCCGAGAGTTTGCGCGCGAGGATGAACGCAGGCTGCGTGTAGTGTTCGACAACCCCGCCCCAGGCGAGGTCTCAACCCAAGCCTATGAGCGGATGGTCTCCTTGGCGGCATCGCTGACCTGGCGCCTTTCCCAACAGAACGTCTTCCTCTCCTTCGTTGCCCAGGACTACGAGAGCATCGGCGACTACTACGGATTCCTGCAATATCTGGCCACCGCCTCACCCCAGAAGGGTCCTTCAATCCTGAATGCGCTAGCCGGATCCACCGACTACAGCCTCGTCTTCACCTCCTGTAAGCGAGGGACGATTCCGGCCGGGCTGTGGGCAAGCTGCTACTTCCTTTTTGCGGACTAGAAACTGGCGGAAGTGGGGCGCTCGAAGCCACGGTCATACCTTCAACCCCGGCAGTCAAGCCCCCCAAAACCTCATTGACCGATTGCCCCGTAGTAACCATGACTTTGGTTACCACGGTTCATTGGCCGTTAATGCGGTAACTGGTAAAGTTCCACCCAGAAAGACCTCCGAATCGGAAGATCGGAATATGTCCAGCCCCCAAATTCAGCTTGCGCTCTGGGTCTTACAACCTGCCTTGCAGGCTGCACTTGCTGTTGTCGTATACCGCCGCAAGCTGCACAAAGATTTCCCCATATTCTTTTCATTCACCGTTGTCCAGATAGCAATCTTCGCTGTTGAATTCCCCGCTTACCGATGGTTCAGCTCCTCCGCCTATTTCTATACTTTTTGGATCGCTTCCGCAGTCAACGTAATACTCGCTTTCAAGATCATCCACGAGGTCTTTCTCGACATTTTCCGCCCCTACCCCGCGCTTCGAGACTTGGGAACGGCTCTGTTCAAGTGGGCGGCGCTGATCATGGTTCTGGTATCGGTGGTGGTCATTTCCATCACCCCGGGTTGGGACGATCCCTTCTCGAGGACCATTGAAATCGTGCAGAGGTGCGTGCGCGTCATCCAGTGCGGAATGGTTCTGTTCCTGCTCGCTTTCTGCAAGAACCTGGCGGTGTCGTGGAAGCGGCTGAGCTTCGGAATCGCATTGGGATTCGGTCTGTTCGCCGGAGTCGAACTCCTCACTACCGCCCTCTACTCCGGTTCGCACTTGGCCGGCCCTATCGTCAATCTCATCGATATGACGTCCTACAACGCCGGCATGTTGCTGTGGCTGGTCTATTCCGCGCTGAACCGTCGCGAATCCCTGGTCCCGGTTTTGGTTCCGCAACGTTGGGACGAAGCCCTCACCGAAATCCATCCCCCCGTTGGGGATTCGGAATCGCTGATTCCCATGTTCGAACACATGGTCGATCGCGCACTCTCCAAAGCACAAGGCGGCCACGCCTAAGTTTGTGCGCTATCGCACACTCAGGTTTCCGCGCAAGTCATTCTGTCTCAAAATGATGCACGGGTTTCTCTCGCCGCGAAATGTGGCTTGACAGCGAATATATAATTTCTCCCAACTAAGGGTTTCCGCTCCCAGGGGACCCGCATGTTAGGAGAAAGCCATGAGACGTGCGGTCAGGACTTTGGTCCTGGTGGTAGCCGTGGCGTGCAGTTTAATTTGCAAACCGCCGGTCCGCGTTCTGCGGACTTATGGGCCTGCGATTGCGAAAGCAATCCGGGCCCTCTTTTATTTTCTGGGAATAATTTTTAAGCCGCTGGCTCTTTCCCGTCGAGAAGTTGCCTTAGGAGTTCCACACTGTGCGCGGGAGGCTTGCAGCTTCCTCCGGAACAAACCACGGCAACCGTTTTTCCCTGCTTCACTGCAGGCAGTTGCGGAATGGTCGCCGCCAACGATGGCGGCAGATTCGCTTCCACTGCTTGACTGAAATTTAGTTTCAAAACCGACTTGCCGAGAACCGATCCCCCGAGTGATGATCTGCCGAAGGACGCCTGGCTGATAGACGTTGCAGCTTCATCGTAAAGCTGTGTCGCAGTTTCATCTTCTCCCACGACGACGATCTGCGTATGCGGCTCGACGAATTGCACCACTGCAATTCCGTAGGTCGCCGCGAACAAACCGTATTGCCCAGCAGCGCCCGCCAAAAGTTCCAGCGTCGCCTCGGCTTTGTCTCGATATCCGGGCTCGTCGGTGTAACCGTGCATTCGCAGCAGTGCGATCGCCGCCACCGGATTCCCCGCCGGAGTGGGCGAGTCCTGGAACGGCTTGCGGGCGGTGTTGAGCACACCCAGCGATTCCGAGGCCCGCTCAGCATCGAAAAATCCGCCGGATACTGAATCGTAAAATCGCACAATCATCTGGTCGGTAATTTGCCGCCCAATACGGAAATAACTTAGGTCCGCCGTAGATTCGTATACGTCCAGACAAGCGTTTGCAGTGCACGCGTAGTCGTCAAGAAATCCGACGGTGTCGCGCCGGGCTGCGCCTGCGTCGGAATAGGCGACCACATGCTTCAGCCCAGTTTCAGGACTCCACGCTTCCGCCAGAATGCGATCCACTGATCGCAACGCAAACCGGCGCACTTCATCCAGATGCAAGACGCTCGCCGCCTTCAGGTAAGCGGAAACGCAAAGCGCGTTCCAGCTTACATAAACCGTCTTATCCACATATGGAGTCGTGCGCTGCAACCGCGCCGCGTACATCTTGTGCTTCGCGGATTGCAGAACTTCGCGCACCCGCTCGGTCGAGAGTTTCGTTCGCTCCGCAGGTTCCTCAACCGGTGCCCGCTGGTAAAGCACATTCTTCGCGGGATTGTGGTGCATCTCGCCGACTTCATTGATGTCGTAATGCAGACAAGCAACCTCCGCTTCTTCCTCGGTCAGCACGGCCTTGGCTTCATCCACTGTCCAGGTAAAGTAATCGCCGTCGTCTTCCAGTGAAATATCCGCGTCCTGGGAGGCGTAAAACCCGCCATGCTTCCGGTCACTCAGCCATTCGTCCATCCAGCGAATAATGTCTCGCGCGACTTCCGCAAAAAACTCCGAACCGGTCACTTGATACGCATGCACATAATTCTTCAGCAGCTCCGAGTTGTCGTACGACATTTTCTCGAAATGCGGCACCACCCAGCGCTCGTCCACTGAGTAACGATGAAACCCTCCCGCAAGCTGGTCGTAAACCCCACCCCGCGCCATTTTTTCGAGGGTCGTCTGATCAATCAACAAATCCAGAGCCGAAGGATGCGGGAACTTCGGCGCACCGCCAAACCCGCCGTTCTCCGGATCAAACATCTTCAAGCACGCCTGCACAATCTCATCCACCACCCGAAGCGAAACATCGCCGTTCTTTGCCGCAAACGACTCCGAATGCGCAATCGCGCCCTCGACCATTTTCGCCTGTTCCGTCACATCGCCATTTTTTTCGTGAAACGCATCCGAGAGCGACAGCAGGACTCGCCGAAAACTCGGCCGCCCATAGTGCTCGTCCGGAGGAAAATACGTTCCCCCAAAATACGGCTTCCCGTCGGGAGTAAGAAACGCCGTCAGCGGCCACCCGCCTTGTCCGCTGAGTGCCTGCACCGCCACCTGATAGCGGGCGTCAATGTCCGGACGCTCGTCGCGATCAACTTTGATCGCCACAAACCGCTCATTCACAATCTGCGCAATCTCCGGATCGTCATACGATTCGCGGTCCATCACATGACACCAGTGGCACCACACCGCCCCAACGTCGAGGAGGATCGGCTTATTCAACCGCTTCGCCGCCGCAAACGCCTCCTCCCCCCACTCATGCCACCGAATCGGCTGATGCATAGCCGACCTCAAGTAGGAGGATGATGCGCGGGCAAGCGAGTTGGGGGTGTCGCTGGACATGAATCAAGTTTATACGCTGGGTGTGAATATCGTTGGGTGCCCTCATCCTTCCCGCGTTCTCGCGGGAGGGAGGGGATTTTTGCCGCGACCGACGTCGCGTTTGGATATTATGATATCCGCCATGACAGCCCTCGCCAAACATACAGGCGCCTGGACATTCGTGCTCCTCGTGATCGCAATCGCGCTCCTCACCACCTCCGCCGCAGCCCAAACCAACTACTTCACCGACTGGCCTGCCGGAACTTCGCCACAGGAAGTCGGCAAGCGCGTCGCCGAGCACTTCGTCACCAGTCCTCACGCGGATCCCAAACACATCGTTTATCAGGAAGTTTGCGCGTGGTACGGCGCGCTGACTTTCGCCCAGCTTTCCGGCGACAAAGATCTCACTGCGGAACTGATCAAGCGATTCGATCCCCTGCTCACTGCGCCGGGTTCCGACCTCATCGGCAAAGACCGGCATGTGGACTTCACTGTCTTCGGCGCAGTGCCGCTGGAAATTTATCAGCAGACGAAGGACCCCAAATATCTCGCCCTCGGCGAGTCGTTCCCCGACCGGCAGTGGGAGAATCCCACGCCCGACGGCCTAACCGCTGAAACCCGCTACTGGATCGACGACATGTACATGATCACCACCGTCGAGGTGCAGGCCTATCGCGCCACCGGGGACATGAAATATCTCGACCGCGCGTCTCTAGAAATGGTCGCTTACCTCGACAAATTGCAGCAGCCTAACGGCCTCTTCTATCACGCCCCCGACGCGCCCTTTTTCTGGGGACGCGGCAACGGGTGGGTCGCGGCCGGCATGACCGAGTTGCTGCGCTCGCTGCCCGCCGACCATCCCCGCCGCGCCCGCATTCTTGAGGCGTATCGCAAGATGATGAAGTCGCTTTTGGATTATCAGGGTAAAGACGGAATGTGGCACCAGCTGATTGATCATCCCGAGGCGTGGCCGGAAACTTCCTCCACCGGCATGTTCACTTTCGCCATGATCACCGGTGTCAAGAATGGATGGCTAGACCCCGCTACCTACGGCCCCGTCGCCCGCAAAGGATGGCTCGCCCTCGTCGGCTACATTGACCAGAACGCCGACGTAACCAGCGTCTGCGAAGGCACCGGCAAGAAGAATGATCTGGATTATTATTTGGCCCGCGCCCGCCGGACGGGCGATTTCCATGGGCAGGCGCCGGTGTTGTGGGCTGCATCGGCGCTGCTAAGGTAGAGCTTCCGGATTGCCGACTACTTGGCTCGCGATTTCGTTTTTTGCCGACAACGTGGCTGCGGCCTTCCGCGCCCGGAATCGGAACGCGTACGGTTGCATGACATCGACCTGCACATCTGCAAAACCCGCTTTCCTCAGGCGCTCTGGAAACGTGCTGGGATCTACGACCACCATTGTGTCGAAGAGGTGAAGCAGGCGAAACGACGGGCTGTAGAGGCTGTCCGTGCCCGCGAAAATGCCGCTCGGGCGCAGGACACGGGCCACTTCGCGCAGCAGTCGATCCTGCATCTGCTCGGAAGGAACATGGTGAAGCATAGTAAAACTGACCGCCCCATCGAATGTCGCTTCCGGGAACAACATCGCCGTTGCATCCTGACGGAGCACGGTAACATTGTGACCGCTCATTCGGTGCGAGAGCGAATCGGCGAACCTGCGGTCGATTTCCACGCAGGTTAGGCGTTCCACCCGCTCGCGAAGAAGGTCCGTAGTTACGCCAGGGCCGGGGCCAACTTCGAGCACGTTCAAGCCGAGGTCGAGGCCGTCAAGTACCCACGGAAGGATGTAGGTCTCGACGGCGTTTCTCCAATAAGAGGAACGGCAGAGCCAGCGATGAGCAAGGTTCATGGCACCGACTCCTGTCTCCTCAAAACTCTGTGATGCTCAACGTATTTCCATCCGGGTCCTTGAACCAGGCCACCTTGCCGCCGCTAGGGGCGATCCAGATACCGATCTCATCTTGCTGCATCCCCGGATAGCGCTCGAACGCGACATTCGCTCTCTGGAGGCCCCTTGCTGTCTTGACAATGTCCCGGACCTGCCAGCCCAATACCGTGTATTGCGCCGCCACCAGTTCTTGAACCCGCGTAACTCGCAGCATCGTGCCGGCGGCGTCGAACACGAGCGCAAATCCGTCCTCGCTGACCAGAGGCAGACCGAGCGTGTCGCGATAGAACTTCTTGGCGCGACTCGGGTCTCGTGTGGCTACAAAAGCCACCAGCGCTTGAGGTCCCAGAATGGATTCTGCTTGGCCCGTGAGACTCGTTTTCTGCGGGGCACTGCCGTATCTTTGCTTCGCCATAGCAGTAGTATGTACCGAATCTGTCGCTGTCGCTATACTGCTGTTACGACTTAAAATATCTCTCATGCGACACACGATATTGACGCAA
>WNFI01664279.1_pt1 | contig 16346 bp, 16 predicted proteins | sample 5400471 | NCBI WGS metagenome assembly WNFI01 (sample SAMN13153348, study PRJNA577476) | soil metagenome | isolation source: 100 cm saprolite on Douglas fir-dominated hillslope | place: USA:California | collected 2013-09-17 | reverse complement strand
GGAGCCGCGCGTGTTCGTGATGTGGCGCATGGAGCAGGAGCGCGCGGTGCCGCAGTTCGTCACCGTGAGCTACGACGAGGCGAGCCGCTGGATGGATGGCGGCGAGCAGGTGGATTCGGTAGCGATGCCGGCCGTGGTGTTCGCGTGGGTGGGCGAATTCGTCGAGAAGAACTACCGCCCCGAGCCGAAGAAGCGCATCAAGCCGCAATCGTTCCTGTCGCCCAAAGACCGGGCGCGCAGCTAATGGGCGACGAAAAGCAGGACTTTCTGCGCCGCTGGTCCCGTTTGAAGCGCGAGTCGGCCGCGCAAAAATCCGTTGCAAAGGAAGAAGCGCCGCAGCTTTCCCCCCTCGATAGCCTCAATTTCGAATCCGACTTCAAGGCGTTCATGCACTCGAAGGTCGAGGAAGGCGTGAAGCGAGCGGCGCTGAAGAAGCTGTTTTCCGATCCGCGCTTCAACGTCATGGACGGCCTCGACACCTATATCGACGATTACACCAAGGCAGAGCCCGTTACCGAGGAGCTGCTTGCGCGGCTGGAGCACGCCCGGCAGACGCTTCTGGTCTCTGAGCCAGAGGAAGAAAAACCTGCAGAGGAAGCAAAGGCGGTTGAACCGCTCGAGAACCATGGCGATAAAAGACAAGACGCTTAAGCTCTGCAGCTGCAACAAGACGATTCCGCTCGACGCTGCGGCGCTCGGATCGGCGTTGAAGTCGGGCAGCCCGATCACCGTTCACACCGAGCTGTGCCGCAAGGAAGCGGGGCAGTTCCAGGCGGCGCTCGGCGACGAGTCGCTGCTCGTGGGCTGTACGCAGGAGGCGCCGCTCTTCAGCGAGCTCGCCGAGGCCGCGAATTCGAAGTCCGAGCTGCGTTTCGTCAACATCCGCGAGGCGGCGGGCTGGTCAGCCGAAGGCGGGCAGGCGACGCCGAAAATCGCCGCGCTCCTGGCCGCGGCAGCGCTGCCCGAGCCCGAGCCGGTGCCCAACGTCGAGTACAAGTCCGCCGGCCAGATCTTGGTCATCGGCCCTGCGGTTGCTGCTCTTGAATGGGCGGGACGCCTGGCGGGCGTTCTCACTCCCAATGTCTTGATCACGAGTGCAATGGGCGGCGAGCTGCCACCTGAGCGCAGCTTCCCGGTGTGGTCCGGAAAGCCGGTGCGCGTGTCGGGGTGGCTCGGCGCCTTCGAGGTCGAGTGGCTGCAGGAAAACCCGATCGACCTCGACGTGTGCACGCGCTGCAACAAGTGCATCGACGTCTGCCCGGAGAACGCGATCGACTTCAGCTACCAGATCGACCTCGAGAAATGCAAGGCCCATCGCCGATGCGTGGCGGCTTGCGGCGAGATCGGCGCCGTCGACTTCGCGCGCGCAGAGCGCGTGCGCAAGGAGAGCTTCGACCTGGTGCTCGATCTCTCGAAGGAGCCGCTGCTGCGCATGCCCGACCTGCCGCAGGGCTACCTCGCGCCCGGGGCCGATCCGCTCGAGCAGGCGCTCGCCGCGGCGAAACTGACACAGCTGGTGGGCGAGTTCGAGAAGCCGCGCTTTTTCGTCTACAAGGAAAAGATCTGCGCCCACGCGCGCTCCGGGATCGAGGGCTGCAACCGCTGCCTCGAGGTCTGCTCGACCGGCGCGATCCACGCCGACGGCGATCACGTCAAGGTCGAGCCGCACCTCTGTGCCGGCTGCGGCGGCTGCGCGACGGTCTGTCCATCCGGTGCGATGACCTATGCGTATCCGCGAGTTTCGGACATCGGCATGAGGTTGAAGACGTTGCTCTCGACCTATCGGGAGGCGGGCGGCGCCGACGCCTGCCTCTTGTTCCACAATACCGAGGCCGGCCGCCAGGCGGTCCGGGCTGTAGGCCGCAAGGCGGTGCGCGGCGGCAAGGGCCTTCCGGCGCGCGCCATTCCCTTTGAAGTGTTCCACGTCGCCTCGATCGGCCTCGACACGCTGCTCGGCGCCATCTGCTATGGCGCAAGCCAGGTCGTGGTGGTATCGACGAAGGAATCAGAACACTACGTGGCGGCGCTGCGCGAGCAGATGGCGCTGGGCGAGGTCATCCTCAATGCCCTTGGGTATGAAGGCAGGCATTTCGAGCTCATCCAGGAAATTGAACGTCTTTGGCAGCTGAAGCCGGCGGCAACCGTGGCCAAGCCGGCCACCTTCAACCTTTCGCCCGAGAAGCGCACCACGCTCGATTTCGAGCTCGATCATCTCGCGAAAAATGCTCCCCGGAAGGTTGAGGAAATCCCGCTGCCTGCGGGCGCGCCGTTCGGCGCGCTGCTGGTCAACAAGCAGACCTGCACGCTGTGCAAGGCCTGCATCGGCGCCTGCCCGGAAGCGGCGCTGCTCGACGCCGCCGACGCGCCGCGGCTGCGCTTCATCGAGCGCAACTGCGTGCAGTGCGGCCTGTGCGCCGAGACCTGCCCGGAAGATGCCATCCAGCTGGTGCCGCGGCTCCTCTTCGGCGCGCAGGCGAAGGAGCCGGTGACGCTGAACGAAGCCGAGCCGTTCCACTGCGTGCGCTGCGGCAAGCCGTTCGGCACGCGCCGGATGGTCGACAACATGCTCGGCAAGCTCGGCGGCCATTCGATGTTTGCCGGCGACGGGGCGCTGCGGCGCCTGCAGATGTGCGGCGACTGCCGCGTCGTCGACATGATGGAAAATCGCGCCGAAGCGACGATTTTCGACTTCAAGAAATGAACCCGGAGGAGGGGGCCCGGGCCAATTTCTACGGTCTGCTCGCGCGGCTGTTCTATGCGCCCCCGGACGCGGCGCTCCTGCAAGCGATCGCCCGGGCGGACGAGATCGATGCGGAGCAGGGCGGTGTCGCGCGAGCGTGGCGCGATCTCGCCCGCGCGGCGGCCGGCGCCGACCCGGACGCGGTACGCGAAGAGTACGAAACGGCCTTCGTCGGCACCGGCAAGGCGCCCGTTACACTGTACGCCTGCGCCTATTCCATCCGTTACACGAATGAGGCGCCGCTCGCCGAGCTGCGTGCCGACCTGGCCGCGCTGGGCCTGGCGCGCCGCAGCGGGGCGACCGAGCCGGAGGACCACATTGCCGCGCTGTGCGAGACGATGCGGCACCTCATTGCAGTGCAAAGGACGGAACTGGCCGACCAGCAACGGTTTTTCAGTCGGTGGATCCGGCCTGCCATGGAGCCATTGTGCAATGCAATAGTGGATTCGGAGATAACGTATTTCTACGAGTCGGTCGCTCGCTTCGCAAAAACGTTCTTCGAGCTTGAACTGGCGGCATTTGAAATGCTCTAGAATCGTCCGCGGATGCGGTAGCCAGAACTATTAGATCTAGGAGGTAGTCATGACCGAGCGCACCAAAGCACGTCAGCAACTACTACCGCACCACGAAGGTCTGAGGAGGCTGCCATGCTGCTGACCAGAAAATCCGCGACCGCAGCAGCCGAGCCACGCCTGGCGAAGGGATTGCACGCCGGTCTTGCAAAAACGATGGATCGGCGCACCTTCCTCAAGCGTTCGGGCGTGAGCGCAGGCGCCGCGGCCGTGGCCGCGCAGCTGCCCTACAGCATGATCGGCACCGCCGAGGCGAAGAACGAGGCCGGCGGCAACGTCGAGATCAAGCGCACGGTCTGCACGCACTGCTCGGTGGGGTGCGCGATCGATGCGGTGGTCGAGAACGGCGTCTGGACCAGGCACGAGCCGGTGTTCGACTCGCCGATCAACCTCGGCGCGCACTGCGCCAAGGGCGCCTCGATCCGCGAGCACGGCATGACCCACGACTCGCACCGCCTCAAGTACCCGATGAAGCTCGAAGGCGGCAAGTGGAAGAAGATTTCATGGGATCAGGCCTACGAGGAACAACAACACCGACCACCAGGCGCGCATCTGCCATTCGACCACCGTCGCCGGCATCGCCAATACCTGGGGCTACGGCGCGATGACCAACTCGTACAACGACGAGCAGAACTCGAAGTGCCTGCTGTTCTTCGGCTCGAACGCGGCCGAGGCGCACCCGGTGTCGATGCTGCACACGCTGCACGCCAGGGAGAACGGCTGCAAGGTGATCGTGGCCGATCCGCGCTTTACCCGCACCGCGGCGAAGGCCGACAAGTACGTGCGCGTGCGCTCGGGCAGCGACGTGGCGTTCCTCTTCGGCCTGCTCTATCACGTTTTCAAGAACGGCTGGGAGGACAAGCAGTACATCCACGACCGCGTCTACGGCATGGACAAGGTGCGGGAAGAGGTGATGGCCAAGTACACGCCGCAGGCGGTGGAGGACGTGACCGGCGTGCCCGAAGCCGAGATGTACGAGGTGGCGAAGATCCTGGCCGAGAACCGTCCCGGCTTCATCATCTGGGCGATGGGCCAGACGCAGCACACCAACGGCAACGCGGTCGTGCGCGCGAGCGCGGTGCTGATGCTCGCGCTGGGCAACGTCGGGCGCTCCGGCGGCGGCACGAATATCTACCGCGGCCACGACAACGTGCAGGGCGCGACCGATGTCGGGCCGAACCCCGACTCGCTGCCGGGCTACTACGGCCTGCTACCGGGCTCGTTCGCCCACTGGGCGCGGGTCTGGAACGTCGACCTCGACTGGCTGAAGAAGCAATACCCGTCCGAAGCGATGATGGGCAAGCCGGGCATCACGGTGTCGCGCTGGTTCGACGCGGTGACCGAGAAGAACGAGAACATCGACCAGGGCTCGAACCTGCGCGCGGTGATCTACTGGGGCCACGCGCCGAACTCGCAGAGCCGCGGCCTCGACATGCTCGAGGCGATGAAGAAGCTCGACCTGATGGTGGTGATCGATCCCTATCCGTCGGCGACCGCCGCGATGTTCGCGATGGCGAGGAAGGACGGCGCCTACCTGCTGCCGGCGGCGACGCAGATGGAGACCGAGGGCAGCGCGACCGCATCGAACCGCTCCCTGCAATGGCGCGAGAAGGTGATCGACCCGCTGTTCGAGTCGCGCACCGACCAGATGATCATGTACCAGCTGGCGCAGAAATTCGGCTTCGCCGACCAGCTGCTCGGCAAGAAGGACGGCAGGCAGAACATCAAGCTCGTCAAGGTCAAGGGCATGGACGAGCCGTCGATGGAAGACACGCTGCGCGAGATCAATCGCGGCGCATGGACCATCGGCTACACCGGCCAGTCGCCCGAGCGGCTGCAGGCGCACATGCGCAACATGCACGTGTTCGACGTGAAGACGCTGCGCGCACCCGGCGGCAAGGACGCGAAGACCGGCTACGACCTGACCGGCGACTATTTCGGCCTGCCGTGGCCCTGCTACGGCACCGCGGCGATCAAGCATCCGGGCTCGCCCAACCTCTATGACACCTCGAAGCACGTCATGGACGGCCGAGGCCGAAGGCAAGAACTGGAAGACCGACCTCTCGGGCGGCATCCAGCGCGTGGCGATGAAGCACGGCTGCCATCCGTTCGGCAACGCCAAGGCGCGCGCCGTGGTGTGGAACTTCCCCGACGGCGTGCCCCTGCACCGCGAGCCCCTGTTCTCCCCCCGTCCGGACCTTGTCGACAAGTGGCCGACGCACGACGACGTCAAAGTATTGTGGCGGCTGCCGACGCTGTTCAAGAGCGTGCAGCAGAAGCACAAGGACGCCGGCAAGCAGTTCCCGCTGATCCTGACGAGCGGGCGCCTGGTCGAGTACGAAGGCGGCGGCGACGAAACGCGCTCCAACCCGTGGCTCGCCGAGCTGCAGCAGGACAACTTCGTCGAGATCCACCCGAAGGCAGCCGCCGACCGCGACATCCGCAACAATGAATACGTGTGGGTCAGCACGCCCTCGGGCGCCAGGATCAAGGTCAAGGCGCAGGTCACCGAGCGCGTCGGCCCCGACACGGTGTTCATCCCGTTCCACTTCGCCGGCTGGTGGCAGGGGCAGGACATGCTGCCTTACTACCCGGAGGGCGCCGCGCCGTTTGTCCGCGGCGAGGCGGTCAATACCGCGACGACCTACGGCTATGACCGGGTGACGCTGATGCAGGAAACCAAGACGACGCTTTGTCAGGTCGCGAAGGCATAAGGAGGCCGCCATGGCAAGAATGAAATTCCTGTGCGACGCCGAGCGCTGCATCGAGTGCAACGGCTGCGTCACCGCGTGCAAGCAGGAGAACGAAGTGCCGTGGGGCGTCAACCGCCGCCGCGTGGTGACCATCAACGACGGCATCGTCGGCGCCGAGAAATCGATCTCGGTAGCCTGCATGCACTGCTCGGATGCGCCTTGCATGGCGGTGTGCCCGGTCGACTGCTTCTACAAGACCGAGGATGGCGTAGTGCTGCACGACAAGGACCTGTGCATCGGCTGCGGCTACTGCTTCTACGCCTGCCCGTTCGGCGCGCCGCAGTTCCCGCAGGCGGGCGCCTTCGGCCTGCGCGGCAAGATGGACAAGTGCACCTTCTGCGCCGGCGGCCCCGAGCCCGATCGCAGCGAGGCCGAGTTCAAGAAGTACGGCCGCAACCGCCTGGCCGAGGGCAAGCTGCCGGCCTGCGCCGAGATGTGCTCGACCAAGGCGCTGCTCGGCGGCGACGGCGACGTCATCGCCGACATCTATCGCGATCGCGTGGTACGTCGCGGCAAGGGCTCCGAAGTGTGGGGCTGGGGTACGGCCTACGGTCCGGGCAAGCCCGGTGCACAGCCGCCCGCGCAGCAACCGTCGCGGGGCAAGTCGTGATCCGGGTCTTGCTCTTGATCGCCTTGTTCGGGCTTGCGGCCTGGCAGCGGCAAGTGGACCAAGGGCGACCGCGCGAGCTGGGAGAACCAGATCAAGACCCGGCAGCTCGGCCAGAACGAAGACGTACGGATCTCCCGGTAAGGCGCCGAACATGAGGGTTTTTCTCCTGGCGCTGGCTTTGCTGTTCGCCGGCGCGGCATCGGCGCAGTCCGATGCCCAGCAACAGCAGCAACGGCAGGCCGAGCAGCCCGGCAACAACGCGCCGGTCTGGCGCGAGGTGAAATCGGGTGAGAAGAACTTCACCACCATCAAGGGCCGGGAGACCGACGTGCTGGTGCAGCCGCCGGCGCGCTTCCCGGGTCAGAACGTGATGGCCACCGCAGGCGAGGCGTGGCGCAAGTTCCGCAACGGGCCGGTGACCTTCTACGGCGGCTGGCTGGTGGTGCTGATCGCGGTCGCCGTTCTCGCGTTTTACTTCTGGAAGGGGCCCGTCAAGCTGCACGACCGGCCGAGCGGCCGCCTGATTCGCCGCTTCAGCACGCTCGAGCAGGTCGTGCACTGGTCCGCCGCCATCAGCTTCTGCGTGCTCGGCATCTCCGGCCTGATCATGCTGTTCGGCAAGTACGTGCTGCTGCCGGTCATCGGCTACACGCTGTTCGCCTGGCTCACGGCGCTCGGCAAGAACCTGCATAACTTCATCGCGCCGCTGTTCATCGTGTCCGTGATCGCCATGATCTTCATGTGGCTGCGCGATAACCTGCCGAAGTCGTACGACTGGATGTGGTTCGGCAAGGCGTGGGCATTCTTCGCGCGCGGCGAGCACATCCAGTCGGGGCGCTTCAACGCCGGCGAGAAAGCCTGGTTCTGGGGCGGCGTCATCCTGCTCAGCTTCATCGTCTCCTGGAGCGGGATCATCCTGCTGTTCCCCAACTTCGATCAGACGCGCGCCGTCATGCAGGACGCCTGGATCTGGCACGCGTCGGCGGCGCTGCTCTACATCGCGATCTCCTTCGGCCACATCTACATGGGAACGATCGGCGTCGAGGGTGCCTACGGGAACATGCGCACCGGCTATACCGACGAGACCTGGGCCAAGGAGCACCACGAGCTCTGGTACAACGAAGTGAAGTCCGGCCTGCGCGCACCCGCCGGCGGCGCAGTTCCCGCCGGTGCGCCGCACATGAAGGAGAAGACATGAAGAGGATTCTTGTCATGGTGGCGGCCGGGATGATGATCGGCGCCATGTGGGCGTCGTATGCAAAACTCCCCGCCGCCCCCGCGAAGACCGATGCGGAAAAGGCCGCGGAGGCCGAGAAGGCCAGCGCGGCCAAAGCGAAGGAAGCCGCGGAGCTGGGCAAAGCGCAGGACAAGGCCGTCGCCAACTACAAGAAGAACAAAGGTGTCTCGATGGACACGAGGAAGAAGTGAACGCCTGCTGATCACAGCAGGAGGAGGAGGGGAAGGGGCGCCGCAGGGCGCCCTTTCTTTGCTACGTGCCTTCGACGAGGACCATGCGGCCGCGCGAAGCCTTCATGGGTTCTCCTAGAGCAACAGCATGACGGCGAGGCCGAGCGCGGCGCACACGGCGATGACCGGAATGATGCCGGCCTTGAAGCGGAACAGCGCGACAAAGGCTCCCGCGCCGATGACGGCCGAAGCCCAGTCGAAGGGACCGGAGCGCCCTTCGGGCCACAGCACGTGGTATGCGAAGAACACCGCCAGATTCAGGATCACCCCGACCACAGCGGCTGTGATTCCGGTCAGCGGCGCGGTGAACCTCAGGTCGCCGTGCGTGGTCTCGATGAACGGCGCGCCCATGAAGATGAAGATGAACGAGGGCAGGAAAGTGAAAAACGTCGCCACCAGTGCGCCGGCGACGCCGGCGCCGATAAAACCAACGAAAGCCACGACCATGATGAGCGGGCCGGGCGTCGTTTCGCCGAGCGCAAGCCCGTCGATCATCTGCGACGCGGTGAGCCAGTGATACTGCTCCACCGCCGCCTGGACCACGTACGGCAGCACGGCGTAAGCGCCGCCGAAAGTCACCAGCGCCGCCTTGGTGAAGAACCAGCCCATCTGCGTCAGCGTCCCGTCCCAGCCATGGGCGACCGCCAGCGAGCCGAAGACCAGGGCCCAGAGTGCCAGTCCGGCGAACCCGAACGCTGAAAACTTTCCCCAGGAAAAGCGTGCGTGCTCGGGAGTCGGCGTGTGGTCATCGATCAGCGCCGGGCCGAAGGAGGCGTGCGCGACGGCGTGCCCGCCAGCAGAGCTGAATTTCCCGGGAGTGAAATAGCCGGCGATCCCCGCGGCGATGACGATTGCCGGGAACGGCGCCTGAAACGCGAAAATGGCGATGAAAGCGGCCGCGGCGATCGCCCATAGCCACGCGTTGTTCAGGGTGCGCGAGCCGATGCGGGACGCTGCAGCGAGCACGATCGCCACCACCGCGGGCTTGATGCCGTAGAACACCCCGGCGACCAGCGGCACGTCGCCGTAGGCAAGGTAGATCCACGACAGCGCGATCATGATGAACACCGAGGGCAGCACGAACAGCCCGCCGGCGACGATGCCGCCCCAGGTGCGATGCATCAGCCAGCCGATGTAAGTGGCGAGCTGCTGCGCCTCGGGGCCGGGCAGCAGCATGCAGTAGTTGAGCGCGTGCAGGAAGCGCCCCTCGGAGATCCACCGGCGGCGCTCGACCAGCTCCTGATGCATGATCGCGATCTGCCCGGCCGGCCCGCCGAAGCTGATGAAGCCCAGCTTCAGCCAGAAGCGCAGGGCGTCCGAAAAGGGGATCACTTCAGGGCGGGCAGGCAGGTGTGGCCGCCGCCCTCGAGCGGCACCACCTGCACCGCGACGTGGTAGAGACGTTCCAGCGTGTCCGCGCGGATCACCTCGCGCGGTGTCCCCAGCGCGAGGACGCGTCCTTCGGCGAGGAGCAGGGCGCGCTGCGCGGCGAGGAAGGCGTGGTCGGGATCGTGAGTCGAAAAAAGAATCGAGATACCGCCGCCGGCGAGCGCGGCGACGCGCTCCAGCACGCGCACCTGGTTGCCGAAGTCGAGGCTGGCCGTCGGCTCGTCCATCACCAGCAGGCGCGGCTCCTGCGCGAGCGCGCGCGCGACCAGCGCGAGCTGGCGCTCGCCGGCGGAAATCTCGGTCACCGGCCGGTCGGCGAGCGGCGAGATTCCCAGCGACTCCAGCACGCGCGCCGCCACCTCTCGATCATGGGCCCCCGGCATGGAAAAAGTGCCGAGGTGGGCGCTGCGGCCCATCAGCACCATGTCGCGCACGCTGTAGGCGAAGTACGGTGAATGGGCTTGCGGCACGTAGCCGGCAATGCGCGCTATTTCGCGGCGGAGGAGAGATGCAAAATCTTTCCCGTTGAAGAGAACCCTTCCCCCGTGTAGCGGCAAAAGGCCCAGCAACGTTCGCAGGAGCGTCGTCTTGCCGCTGCCGTTCGGGCCGAGGACGCACATCACTTCGCCGGCGTTCAGAGTGAAGCTCACGTCGCGGCCGACGGTGCGGGGCGGATAGCCGAAGGCGAGCGACTCGACGGCCAGCATCACCAGCTCCGCCGCGACAGGGCGAAAAGCCACAGGAACAGCGGCGTGCCGATCAACGCGGTCACCACGCCCGGCGGCAGCTCCACCGCCGTGGCGGCGCGGCACAGAGTGTCCACCGCGAGCAGGAACGCGGCGCCGAGCAGCATGGCGAGCGGCAGCAGCCTGCCGAAACCCGGCCCGACGACGAGGCGCGCGGCGTGCGGCACGAGCAGCCCGATCCAGCCGATGATGCCGCTGATGGCGACGGCCGCCGCGGTCATCAAGGTCGCGGCGGCAATCACCAGCAAGCGCAGCTGGCCGGGTTCGGCGCCCAGGGCGCGAGCCTCGTCGTCGGGCAGGGTGAGCAGGTTGACGCGCCAGCGCAGGAGCGCGAGCGGAATCAGTCCTGCGATCGCGAGCGGCGCCGCGACGGCCAGCTCGCGCGGCGCTACGGAGGCGAGGCTGCCGAGCAGCCAGAACGTGATCGCAGGCAGCTGGCCCAGCGGATCGGCGAGCGTTTTGAGCAGCGAGACCGCTGCGCCGAGCAGAGTGCCTACCACGACGCCGGTGAGAACGAGCGCGAGCAGGGGATCATGGCCGCGCAGCCGGCTGCCGATCCAGTAGACCAGCGCCACCGCGAGCAAGCCGCCGGCAAAGGCGAAGAGTTGAACAAAAATAATCTGAAGGGAAAGCAGCATGGCCGCCACCGCACCCAGCGCCGCCCCGCTCGACACGCCCAGGATGTCGGGCGACACCAGCGGGTTGCGCAGTATCCCCTGATAGACCGTTCCCGCAGCGGCGAGCGATGCGCCCACCAGAACCGCCGCCAGCACGCGCGGGCCGCGGATCTCGAGCACCACCGTCTTGAGCATGGGGAGGTCGGTGAGCGAAAGCGGATAACGCCCGACCAGCAGGGCGAGCACGACGAGGGCGAGGAGCCCGGCGAGTGCGATGGCGAGCGCGGCGGCGTAGCGGATGCGCTCGATGCTACCAAAAAAGAAGGCGGCGACGCCCAAGTACAATCCTGCCCATGATCAAACGCACCGTTTTCACTCTCGTAACCCTGCTGTGCGCCGCCACCGCACAGGCTCAAACAGTAAGGATGGCGACCACCACGAGCACCGCCAATACCGGGCTGCTCGACTACCTGCTGCCGAAGTTTCGCAGCCGCACCGGCATCAGCGTGCAATACGTGGCGGTAGGCACCGGCGCCGCGCTGAAGATCGGCGAGCAGGGCGATGCCGACGTGGTGCTGGTCCACGATCGCGAGTCGGAGGACAAGTTCGTCGCCGCGGGCTTCGGCGTGAACCGGCGCGACGTGATGTACAACGACTTCGTCATCGTCGGCGCGCCGGCCGATCCGGCGCAGATCCGCGGCATGAAAGACGCCGCCGAAGCGCTGAAGCGCATTCGCGACGCCGGATCCGCCTTCGTCTCGCGCGGCGACCGCTCGGGCACGCACCTGCGGGAGCTGCAGCTCTGGCGCGCCACCGGGGTCGAGCCGAAATGGGAGGGCTATTATCTGTCGATCGGCCAGGGCATGGGCACGGCGCTGATCATGGCCTATGAAAAGCGCGGCTATACCCTCACTGACCGCGGCACCTATCTCGCCTACCTGAAGAAGGCCGATCTGCAGGTCATGGTCGAGGGCGACTTGCGCCTCAACAATCCCTACAGCGTGATCGCGGTCAATCCGTCGCGGCATCCGAGGATCAACCATGCCGGCGCGATGAAGTTCATCGACTGGCTGACCGCGGACGAAGGCCAGCGCGCGATCGCCGAGTACAAGGTCGGCGGCGCGCAGCTTTTTTTTCCTTCGGCGAAATAGGGCGCATGGATCTCCTCGAGCCGACGCGGCAGGCCTTTGCGCTGCTCTTCAGCGGCGACCGCGAGCTGTGGGGCATCATCTGGCTTTCACTCTGGGTAGCGGTGGCTGCGCTGGCGCTGCTCGCGCCGCTTTGCGTGCCGCTTGGCTTCGTCGTCGCGCGCATCCACTTTCCGGGACGCCGCGCGCTCGTCGTGGCCATGCAGGGCTTTCTCTCCTTTCCCACGGTGGTCGTCGGCCTGGTTTTGTACCTGGTCCTCTCCCGCCGCGGGCCGCTCGGCGCGTTCGAGCTTCTGTTCACGCCTGCGGCGATTCTCATCGGCTACATGGTGATCGCGCTGCCGATTCTCATGGTGTTCACGGTGGCGGCAGTGCAGGGCGCCGACTCGCGCATCTATGAGACGGCGCGCGGCCTGGGGGCGCGTCCGTTGCGCGCGATGGGAACCACGCTGTGGGAGGTGCGCTTCGCGGTGATGGCGGGATTCGTCAACGCCTTCGGGCGCGTGGTGTCGGAAGTCGGCTGTGCGCTGCTCGTCGGCGGCAACATCGCCGGCCTGACGCGCAACATCCCTACTGCGATCGCGCTCGAGACCTCCAAGGGCGAGTTCGCGTACGGCATTGCGCTCGGCTTCGTGCTGATGGTCATCGCCGTCGGCGTCAACGTCGCGCTCGCCTGGTTGCAGGGAGAAGGTGGCCTGGAGTGAGCGCGCTCTTCAAGGCCGAGGGCATCGTCAAGCGCTTCGGTGAGCGCGTTCTGTTCGACGCGGCGTCGCTCGAGCTCGAGACCGGGAACGGCTATGTCCTCATCGGGCCCAATGGCAGCGGCAAGACGACCTTGCTGCGCGTGCTGGCGGGCCTGGACTTTGCCCAGGCAGGAAAGCTTGTCTACCGGGCGCGCGAGGCCGCCGCGGCAGGCCCGTACCCGGAACCCTGGCGCCGCGAGATCGTGTACGTGCATCAGCAACCTTATCTTTTCAGGACGAGCCTTGCCGACAACGTGGAATATGGGCTCGCGCGCCGCGGCATGGCGCGCGAGCGCCGCGTCGCTCTGGCAGGCGAAGCTCTCGCCTGGGCCGGGCTTACCGCGCGCCACGGCGTGCCGCCGCACCGGCTTTCCGGCGGCGAGAAGCATAGAGCGGCGCTGGCGCGCGCCAAGGTGCTCAATCCGGTGCTTCTCCTGCTCGACGAGCCGACCGCCAACCTCGATGGCGAGGCGCGCGCGCAGGTGCTCGAGCTGGTGCGCGCGCTCATTACCGAAAGCCACACCGTTCTCATCGCGACGCACGATCCGGAGATCATTCGCCTCGCCATCCTGACGCGCCTGCGGGTCAGCGGGCAGCGCATCGAGGTCGCCGACTGATCGGCAGAGGGAATGGTCCTAGAATCCGCCAGCATGAAGATCTTCGGCTTCGCCGGCTGGTCAGGGAGCGGCAAGACCACCCTCATCGAGAAGCTGATCCCTCGCTTCGTGCAGCGCGGGCTGCGCGTGTCGCTGATCAAGCATGCGCACCATACCTTTGACGTCGACCAGCCCGGCAAGGATTCGTGGCGCCACCGCCACGCCGGGGCGGCCGAAGTCCTCGTCACGTCGTCGCGGCGCTGGGTGCTGATGCACGAGCTGCGCGGCGCGCAGGAGCCGGCGTTCGAGCAGCAGCTCGAGCGCCTGTCGCCCTGCGACCTGCTGCTGGTGGAGGGCTTCAAGTTCGCCGCCATCCCCAAGCTCGAAGTCTGGCGCGCCGCGACCGGCGAGGCGCTGCTGCATCCGAACGATCCGCATATCGTCGCGGTCGCGAGCGACGAGCGCATAGAGACGAAGCTGCAGTGGCTTCACCTCGATGACCACCCGGGAATCGAGAACTTCATCGTCAAATACCTGAAACTGGCATGAACCAGGGCCTGCTCTCTGTCGACGATGCCCTTCAGTTGCTACTGTCCAAGGCACGCGCGGTAGTCGACCTCGAGGAGGTTCCAACTCTTGAAGCGACCCACCGCGTCCTCGCGCGGGCGCAGCGCTCGACGATGGACGTGCCGCCGATGGACAACAGCGCGATGGACGGCTACGCTCTTCGGGTTCAGGATGTAAAGCATGGCCGCTTGAAGGTGAAACAACGGATCCAGGCAGGAGCAATCGGCGGACCACTGGAACCAGGCACAGCGGCGCGGATTTTCACGGGGGCGCCGATCCCACCGGGCGCCGATGCGGTGGTGATGCAGGAACACTGCGAGGTTCGCGGCGACGAAGTGCTGGTCAAAAAGCCACCCAGGCCCGGCGAGTGGATCCGGCTCGCCGGCAGCGACGTGCGCAAGGGCGGCGAGATTCTCCCGGCGGGAAAGCGCCTGCTGCCGCAGGACACTGGACTGGCGGCCTCGGTGGGCATCAAGTCCCTGCCGGTGTTCCGAAGAATCAGGCTGGGACTCTTCTTTACCGGCGATGAGCTGGTGATGCCGGGAGAGCCGCTCGCGCCGGGGCGCATCTACAACTCGAACCGCTTCACTTTGCGCGGGCTCGCCGAAGTGTTTGGCTGCGAGGTGCGCGACTACGGCATCGTTCCCGACAGCCTCGATGCGACGCGCGAAGTCCTGAGGCGCGCGGCCGGGGAATGCGACCTCATCGTCACTTCGGGCGGCGTTTCGGTCGGAGATGCGGACTATGTCAAGCCCGCGGTCGAGGCCGAGGGAGCGCTGCTGATGTGGAAAATTGCGATGAAGCCCGGGCGTCCTCTCGCCTTTGGCAGGGTACTGAATTCCTCATTCATCGGCCTGCCGGGCAATCCCGTCTCCAGCTTCGTCACCTTCCTGATTTTCGTCCGGCCGTTTCTCCCAGGATTCGGCGGTGCTCACCTCCACGGCGTGGGCCGACGGCCTGGTCGACAACCCGCCGCATCACGCGATCAGGAAGGGCGACATGGTTCGCTTCCTGCCTTACTCGGAGCTGTATCGGTGAAAGTGACGCTGCGTTTCTTTGCCAGCGTGAAGGAACAGCTCGGCAAGGAACTCGAGGAAATCGAGCTGCCGCCCGGCGTCTCGACGGTGGGCGGCCTGCGCGCCCACTTGCGCGCCCGCGGCGGCCGGTGGGCGGAGGTCCTGGCCGAAACGCGGCGCGTGAGCGCCGCGGTGAACCAGGACATGGTGAAACCGGGCGCGGCGATCAAGCCCGGCGACGAAGTAGCGTTCTTCCCGCCGGTCACGGGAGGCTGATGAAAATTTCGGTTCAGCGGGACGATTTCGACGTCAGTTCCGAGCTCAAACTTCTTTCGAAACCCCCCCGGGTCGGCGCGCTGGCCAGCTTCGTCGGCGTGGTGCGCGAAGTGGCGATGACGCTCGAGCACTACCCGGGGATGACCGAAAATTCAATAAAGAAAATTGCCGAAGAAGCGCGTTCCCGCTGGCAGGTGATCGACTGCACGGTGATCCATCGCTACGGCGATCTCCAGCCGAACGACCAGATCGTGCTCGTCGCGGTGGCAAGCGCCCATCGCGGCGATGCCTTCGCCGCGTGCGAGTTCATCATGGACTACCTCAAGACCCGCGCTCCGTTCTGGAAAAAGGAGCACGCCGCCGAAGGGACGCGTTGGGTCGAGGCGAAGTCCGCCGACGACGACGCGGCGGAGCGCTGGCGGCTCAAGCAGGGCGTAACGAAGCCCTGAGCTCGGCGAGCTCGCTTTCGCCGAGCGTTTCCTTCTCGAGCAGCTTCTGCGCCCAGCGCTCCAGCGCGGCACGCTCGCGCGTGAGGATCGCCTTGGCTTTCTCGTAGACGATGTCGACGATGTCGCGCACGGCGATATCGATCTCGCGGGCAGTGGCCTCGCTGTACTCACGATTTCTCTGAAAAGGCTGAACACCCAGAAAAGCAGCGGGCTGCTCCTCGTACGCGATGTGGCCGAGCGACTCCACCATGGCGTAGCGCATCACCATGCTGCGCGCGATGTCGGTCACCTTGGCGAGGTCATTCGCCGCGCCGGTCGACTGGTGCCCGAAAATCACCTCCTCGGCCGCACGCCCGCCGAGCAGCACCGCCATCTTGTTCTCGAGCTCGCTGCGGGTCATCAGGAAACGGTCCTCGGTCGGCCGCTGAATCGTGTAGCCCAAGGCGCCGACGCCGCGCGGAATGATCGAGATCTTGTGGACCGGATCGGTGCCGGGAAGCGCCATGGCGACCATGGCATGACCCATCTCGTGGTGCGCCACCACCCGGCGCTCGGTCTCGTTCAGCACGCGGTTCTTCTTCTCGAGGCCGGCCACCATGCGCTCGATCGCCTGGTTGAAGTCCTCGAGCGTCACGGCATCGGCGCCGCGGCGCGTGG
>WNFI01663686.1_pt1 | contig 16346 bp, 8 predicted proteins | sample 5400471 | NCBI WGS metagenome assembly WNFI01 (sample SAMN13153348, study PRJNA577476) | soil metagenome | isolation source: 100 cm saprolite on Douglas fir-dominated hillslope | place: USA:California | collected 2013-09-17 | reverse complement strand
CTCCTGTTCGGAGATGGCTCGTCCGAGCAGGCTTTCGAGGGCCAGTTTTTGTTGCGGCGACAGGTCTTTGGCTTTGTGAATCATCGGTAGCTGCGCTTCGTCGTTGGATACACCTCTATTATGAAGGATTCCAGGTCCGGCCTCAAGAGCACGATACGTGAATCCCCGGACATGCGGGACCGGATTTGGGAGCCGCGGGTGCTTCAAATGATGGGTATTTGATGGGTAAATGATATAGAGGGGGGTGGGGGGTACCCCTTTTCGCGAAACGGCGGACGCCTCCCCAGGCCCGGCCTGAACGAGCCCTGCCGGGCCGGAGACGGACGTCCGCCTTCGTTCTTCGTCCTCGCGGACGCGGTTGAACTTTTAAGTTTTCAAAGATCAAAAATCCAAAGACCAGCCAACTCACAGCGCCTGGGCGCATCCTCACAATTATGGCTGAAAAAAACCGGGAATGCGGATCTGCTGTCGAAGCGCCCGCACTTTGACAGCAGCGGATTGCGGCGCTATGGGAACCCCGAAGAAGCCACGAAAAAGCGCCGTAGGCGCGGCATAACGTAGCCCCGATGCAGTTCACTTAAAGGGATTCGAATCCGCTGAGTCCGCCTTAATCCAGCGCCGGATGGCGCGGAATAACGTAGCCCAGCCCGTGACGCTCCGCCACGCGCATCTCGCGTGGCGGAGCGGCTAAGGGCTGGGTAAGCAGATAGTTACGCCCTGCCTTTGCTTGCGAGACCTGAGCGCCGTGTCGGATGGGATAGGCAAGGGTGTGTTGTTCCACCTGATTAAGCACCTCAGGATTCTCGATGCGCTTGGACAGCCATCGTCGGATCCAGTACTCCACCAAACGTACCGTTCCCTCGTGCGGGTTACTATTCGGAATGATGTAGCCAGGTTTTTTGTCTAATCCCATTAGTACGCGCTTAAAATTGCGTGCCAGCGCGACACCATAGACAATGCGCTTGTTGCCATGGCGTAAGAGGGTATCGCTTGGCAGGCCCACTGCGGTCAGGGCTTCTCTCATCTTTCTCATAAGAGGATTGACGCCTTCGCCAAAAATGCTATTCACCTTCCTCCCGTCTTTGGATCTGCCTAATAGGGCATCGGCCAGTCTGACAGATTCTTTGCTAAAGTGAAACGATCCAAAGCCCTCGCTTGTGCCTAATTCTTCATATCGGAGTACCTCACCGGCAACACCCCCCAAAAGTTGCGCTGGCACCTTGATTCTGTTGTACTGACTCGATCCGTGACCGTAAAGGCTCGTCGTACACAATAAAGCAAGCCGAGGAGCGCGAATCACTTTTGCGCCTTTCATCCCGGAAGCTATGATGCTCACTTGGTTGCGGTATTTGGATGCATAGTGCTTTACCACTTCCGGGCTGCACAGGAGCAAGCAAGCCAGCTTCCCGCCGAGGATCGCATTATAAGGCGCTATTGCTCCGCCGACGGTAATATCCATCATCGAAATTCCAACATGTTCAGCTTTAGAAAATCGAAGGAGTTGCCGGAAAGCACGATTGATTGAGTTCTCTTCCAGTAACTGTGTGAGTGCTCCTATTGAGGCCGTTGCCACCTGACGCTCTTCAAAAATCGCGCGGATGGAGAGTAGCGTTGCCAAATGTTTGCAGCGCTTGCTGCGAAACAAACTGGTTTCAGCTATCGCCATCCATTCTCTATTGCCATGATTCGTACTCGACTGATGCAGATGCACATCCGGGTATCTGCGGTGTAATTGAATTGCTCTCTCTGATTCCTTACGCAATTGCTCAATAATTTTCTTAGTTGGAAATCTTAAAGTTTTCCTTGTTAATAGGCTATCTCGTACCAAGTCTTTTATATAGATAGCTTTTATATGCATATCCAATTGTTCCAGAAGTATATGGATAATTTTTCGATTCGGGTTTGCTTTAAGAGTTGCCAGCGCGATGTCAGATTCCCATCCGATCCAGCGATCGCGGACCGATTGTTGAACTACAGAGCTGCCCAATGCCGCTATTCCCATGACTGGATGGCATGGTCTTGCACGGTCTCGGATTAGAAACATCATGCTTCGGCCAGGAGTGCTTCGGTAGGAATTTACCCAGGTATGCCTAAAATATCGCCAGATGTCACCCAGTCTAAGGCCGGTTTCCTGACAAACTGCATTGGCCTCAACTAGCTGCAGATATGGATCAATTGCGGATTTCAGCTCGCGTGCACGATCATCACAATTCGTGTAATTTGCTGCGCGTCTCAAACTCGCCGCCAGTTCTTCGCCATCACGCATGACCGAATAAATGGAATGCCAATCTTTCGAGGTTAGCCGCCGACGCTCCATGCCTTTTATGAACTCCTGTACCGGATGCTCCCGCAGCTGCGCGTCTCGCTCTAGAAGGTGTTTTTGGCGAATGCGTTCTTTAATTGCTTCTGGCGCCTCCTGCACTTTGGAGGGTGGGACGAGAAACGCTCGAGAATTCTTGATATCGATATTCCATCCGTGCGACGTAAAATCTAGCACCAAGTTGCATATCAACATAAACTGCAGTTCCGTGACTGTTGGTTGGTCTTGGTATCGACAAGCGCGATCTCTGAGTCGTTTTATTGCGTCTGAAAATTGTGCGGCTGGCAGTTTGAAAGCGATTGCGACTTGACGACAAAAACTCAGTAACTCCTTAGACATGTGTCCGATTTTGGGCGTCAACGGAATGGAGTGATCGAGACGTTTAGTCATGAGCGTTAGGATAAAAATACAGTGATTGTATCGGCCCAAATTTTCCTGAATTTTGCCATTATCGCACGCTCCATTGGCTTTACAAGCATGCGCTCCGAGCGCGCCGCGGAAATCAGCAGCAAGAGAACGCAATCAAGTGCATTAATTCCTGCTGGCTTCTTGCCACTCGCTGCAGGCGAGTACACGCGCGTAAAGAATGGGTGAGCCTCATTGAGGGTGACTTGCAATTTGCCCTTCCGCAAAAGTGACGAGTAAAATTCTTGGGCTTCGGTGGTTTCGTGTCGCACCGTGAATGTTAAACCATTTACACCATTTCTTCGAGTCCGAATTGAGTTGTTGTCTGATGAGTGTTGGCCGGTTCTGTCTTTCTTAGCCTTGGGCGGTTCTAAAAGATGATCCCTCTTCTGGAAGATTTTCAGGGAAATTGATTTGTTGCCACTGGCACGTATCTGCGCATGCTCTTTGCGAATAATGCCGTTGAGTTCCCTGGCCGTGCGAGCGATATCAGGGGCAAGAATGGATTTGAGGACCTCTGTCGGATTAATGTTCTGCTTGTTGTGAGTGACGCCAAACAGCTCGTCTAGCTCCGGGCAAAATGCAACCTCGCAACGCCACCAATCATCGTAATTTTCCTTTCGCTTTGTTCCCATGAAATACCAGCCATAGTCGATCTCGCGACCTGCTCGAATGATGGACACCCCGGCGTTTTTAGTGATTCCGTATGCACTTTTCTGGTCATTCGAAAGATCATGCCACGACTTGACGGGCAGATGCGAGAATCGGATCGTTACAGTCGAGGTTGCTGAGGGCCCGCCAACAAAAATGGGTATTCGAATTTGGTACTTCAGAGTTGGGCCGTACATTCTCGCTCCGTTGAGATTGCGGCCCCTGCGAAAGAACAACGGGTCCACTGCCTCAACCGGGATGCCATTGATGGCTATTCTGCGACCGCTGTAAAGGATATGCCGGAACATTCGTCCTAATTCTGTTGCCAGAGCTTGGTGCAAAACCGATGTTTGATCCGAATCGAGACGGTCACACTTTCTCAAAAGCACCACGGTACCCGTTTGTTCTCGCGGCATGAAATGCCTTTGATCTATTCGGAGCGGGCTGGGAACTTCGCGCATGCACCCTGCTCGGATTTCGTCGACATCAAGGTAGGTCCTCCAAACTTCAGAAGGCCTCAGCCAACTCAATACTTCTACTCGGCGAGCTTGACTCAATGCGCCATTTGGCAACCCCATTCCATATCGCCCCATTCCGAGTCTGGAGTCGAAGCGCGTGCTGCCGCCGAATTGTAGCGCCAAATGCAGAATTTCCGGCGTCATGCCTTTGCCGTTATCGGCCACTTTCACCGCAATTTTCGAGGATCCCGACTTGGTTCTAATCTCGATAAGGCTAATGGCAACAGACATAGCGTCAGCTTCGAACGCGTTGTCAATCAATTCTGCAAGTGCTGAAGCAGTATTCTTATATCCGGAATCTCGAGTTGCTGAGACAAAAGACTGAACTGCTATCAGAGGAGTGTTAGTCTGCATATCATTGCTCCAAGCCAGTAATGCAAAAAGGGCTTTATCGCCGCGCTGAATATGATGGTGCGAACTTGACAGACGAGCATATTAGTTCCAGAATTCAATACTCTGAGGCAATGGGTGGCGACCCGGCGTGAACTCGCTCTATGTTGGCCTCCTGTGGCAAATGAAACGGGCTGAAAGCAGATCGTGTCCCTTGCATGATGAATAGCAGATTAAAGAAGCGCAGCGACAGGGTCGAAAATTGGCAACCGCCAACGACTGTGGCTCAATGGTTGCTTTTCGCCCGCGTACCATTGCCATGTGTCTCTCAGCGCGCACCGTTTTTGCTCCGTGGAAGTTATTGCACTCGAACAGGTGGCGATCAGTTTACAACAGTAATAGAAAATGGCAAGAGCATTAGTCGATATTTGATCACTTCGCTCGTGTATTGCGATCTTTTGAACGGCCAGTGGGCAAATCGGAGGTATATGAAATTCTCTACGATCCAGTGGCAGGATTGGTAATGCCGACTTCTCTTGACGAATGGCAGAAGCGATTAGAGACGCATTTCGCACAACTCTCCGTGGCCAGATCAAACTCGGCACTTCCATTGTTTGCCCTTGAGCATGGATTGGATGGGGATGAGATTGACGAAATTAAGAGCCGGTTACGAGCGGGCCTGGTTTTGACTTCACGATTGGAGTCGCACTGGCTTCTGTGGGTTGTTTATGCGACGGAACTTGGCTATGCATATCGCGGTGATGAATATTGGGACTCATTCGAAGAAAATACCCCACGGTGGAGGGACCGGGGTAACAGAAATCAACTGAGGCTCTGGTTCTCTAGATTCCAAACCAATTATCATGGTGTGAGGCCAACTGGCGCATGGGCTAACTGTTTTCCGATCATTGCGTGGCCCATTACCCATGCCATCCTGCCCCATTATCTTCAAGTGCAGTTCGCCAAGGCGCTCTACGAACTCCGCTATCGTCTTGCCGACGTTGGATTTCGCAGTGCAGAAGCCGTTGGAGAACTCTTGGCTGCCAATGCATGGGCTGCCTCTTCGCGATTCCGAGAGTTGCTCCAGCAAAAGGAATTGGTGGGGCGGATCGCCTTGGCTTTGCTCAGCAAAAGAGATGTGGAAGCGGAGAGCCCTATTTATCCGCTAACGCTCCAAAGGATAGTCTCTGATCTTGAGCAAGTTCGAAGCGCAAAGGAGTGGCTGACCGAAACGCGTCGTTTTGTCGCCGACAGGCTCAAAGGTGCCGGGCACAGTCACGGAGGCACAGCGTTGTGTCCGGTGGCGGAAGACGCAAATGGGGAGGATCGTGTCCTAACTCCCCCTCATCTTCGCCCAATCTTATTGCTTCGCCGCTCCGGAGCCTCAACATGGTCGGCAATTATTGAAATTCCATCTTTTGCCGGTATTGTCGGCCTCAATCCTGGCTTTCGTGATTTTCTTGCGAGCACGCGATGCAAGATTGCTGGAACCGGCGGTTCATGGTTGCCAAACGGTTGGCTGCTGGCCAACGCTAGAAGGAGGGTTCTAAAGTCTTGGCCCCGAATGGGCGTACCGCTGGTTGAATTCGAACAACCGAATGAGCCATTAGATCATCTCGTAGCTTGGGAGACTCGCCTGTCGGCGGGCGCCACCTGGCTGTGTCGTATTGGATCCGACAGTCTTGCTCGCGAGGTTTTAGGACGTATAGTCCGGCCTGGCGCCAAATACATCGTCCTGAGCGAGAGAGAAATCCCCGTCGACAATTCACTGGTTTTGGCATGCGACTTGGACTGTGAGGGGATTAGCGCTGCTATGCTATCCGTACCGGATATCTTGTCTTTTGAGAATATATCCCGGTTGCAGCAACTGGGCTTGCGGTTAGCTCGAACGGTACGAATCTGGCCTGCCGGCTCGTGTGGCCGTGCCTGGGATGGTGAAGGGCATAGTGAGTGGCTGACAAATGAGGCACCAATCTTCGGTATCATTCATGACCATCCAGTGGCCGCCTACAGTCTTCGTCTTAACAACGGTGCCGAAAGCATAATTGAACCAGATTCGGTAGGCGATCCTGTGTTCGTGCGAATTTCTCCGTTGCCAGTAGGTAGACACACGCTTTCCATACAGATCCGGCGCCGCTCTGGCGACGAACGCACACAGTCTCTGAGCCTTCCTTGGATGGATTCTGGGAAGGAAATGCTCGGGTCAATATTCTTGGCCCCGGCGGACGCCAGGTCACCTGCGCAATGTGCTTAGCGAAAGCGAGCGGTCAGGAGCTTTTGTCAGAACAGATCGGTACTTTTGACCTGCCGGTCACTGACTCCGAGTGGCACAAAAGGTTTTCTCAATTCGTGGATGTCGAAGCTCGTGTGATGAAATATCTCGAAGCAGATTGCGCTCGATTTTTCGTCAGAGGCGATGAACTCGGCGAATACACTCTTGAACTGGAGAGAACCGTAAAGCCGATTCGATGGATATGCCGCAGCGTTAATCGCAATACAGCCGTTCGATTGGTGGATGACACCGGCAGGGACGATGCGGCAACATGCCGTTTTTTCAATTTTCGCAGACCCGCGCAGCCGATTAGTCTTGACCTCGAAGCTGTGCTGACTGGCTTTCAAATCCCGCAGCCTGGGGGAGTCTTCGAAGCAGTGCATGGTAATTTTATGGATACGCTTCTCGTGAGTTCACTCCAGATCGAAGGTGGACTCCAAGGTCTTGTCATAGAACCGGACTTGCACGAGATCGAAGACGATGCCGTCTCTGTCATTCATATTCTTGAACTGATTCACCTATGGAGCGAAGCGCGGGCTCTCGGCCCACTTATTGGCATGCGACGCCGGCGCATTGTCGGCCGTCTCAACAACCGTTTCTATTCTCGGTTGTGTGGCCGTCGATGGGCGGCAGCCGAGGACGCTTATTTTGCCAATCCACAGTCAGAGTCCGGATTGCGGCAGCTTGAGCGTTTGGTAGGCGGTGCTCCTGGCTTTTCCGTCCTTCTGAAGCGCGACTACGAAAAAATGGGTGATAGCAATGATTTGGGCAAGCAGTGGTACGCAAACGCTGCCGCGCGCTATCAGGTTTGCTCGGAAAAGGGCCTCTGTGAATTCGCTCTTCAACTAGCCAGTGCCCCCCAATTACTGCTTCGATTGCCAAGGCCGGTTCTTGACGAGTTGCTTCTAGCAATCAAAGAGAATACTGTCCTTTTGCGAGGGGCGCGGCTTCTGGCGCTCATGACAGCAAGCAATGCTGAGGCTGGCGGCACTGCGCCTAGGTGGCAATGATGATCACGAGAATTTCGCCGGACGAAGTCGTGAGGCTCAGCCGTGAGGCATTGGGTCTTTCATACTCTTCCGGTATCGCGATTGACGATGCAATGCTAGCGGCCTCTGTCCGGCGCGCCGCAGCGATTTGTTGCCCCTGTTCCACCTCAACATTGAGTGCATCAGTCCTAGAGGCCCTCCAATATCTTATGGGTGACAATGGCAACTTGGTAAAGAGCGTCGCTGACGTCATAGAGGGACTCATCATTGGAGGCGACCTTCTAGAATTGAACCAAGTGACAATCGATGATCCGACTGCGAAGGGCTCCTGGGTTTTCCCGGCACCGCCGGGCTTTATTGTAAAAGGCGATGGCAGTGTGTTCATTGTCGGGGTCGTGCCCGATGAAGTAACACCGTTGCCAACTTCATTGAACGCCAGCCTAGTTCACGAGGGATTCGTGCGGGTGTTGATGCCCAAGGCTTCGGAGGACTTGCCAGCCGTTCTGCGTGATCTCGGATTGCGTGAACTCTCCGTATCGGCGTGGCTCAAAGGGCCGAAACCAGAATCCGCCACTGAACTTCGCGACAAGATGTTTCGCCGATTGCTGGAGCAGCCACCTAGCGGGTTCACTCCTGATGTTTCGATTCTCGACCCTATGCTAGAGGTTGAATACTATCGTGGGCGTTGGGCTAATCCCACAAACCAATCTGGAAATTACCTGGCGCGACGACCTCAGGCGTACGGTGCACCGCTCTGGGGCGTGGCCAGCGTGATTGAAGGTATCGTCACGAGGTTTTTGGATTTGCCGCTAAAAGGGTCGCGTTGGCGCGGATGTGATATTGCTTGGTATTTACAAATGGCGATCGATCATTGTCGTGGCACGCCACAAGTCTACCGGCTCCGATCGGCCCCAAATGGCGTCTGCTTAGATTTTTTTTCTCCTCTTCCCCTCTGGGCTCAGCGACGCCTGATCCTTTTGGGTAGGTTGGTACCGCGAAATAAGTGCCTGATGTCATATTGGCTTCCGGAACGGGAACTTAAATCGGAAGAGACCTTTCTCCGGGAGCGTCTCTGGTTGGCACGCCGCGAGAATTCTGAATAAGGGGATATGATGCAGAGCATAAAAGAGACGATACGGCAGCTTCACAGTTCGCTTCGGGACTACATAGAAGCGACTTATCACATCAGCTCATCAGCTCTCATTAAGCAACGCAAGGAGCTTCTCGACCGTCCCGGCATAATTCATCAGATCCCCTATATCGAATCAACGCCACGCTATCGAAGCGGAGTGAACTTTGCTGCAATTGAAGGATTGCCTTCAGCTGCGCTGAAAGCATACTCAGTTTTATCTTCGCCGGCAGGTGATCTTCCCGCTTTGCTTTACGATCCGCCGTATAAACATCAATCCGACGCCATTCGCTGCAATCTGGTGGATGGTAGAAATCTTCTCATTATGACGGGAACTGGATCGGGTAAAACCGAGTCGTTTCTTCTTCCGATTCTCGGTAAGCTTGCGCGCGAAGCGGAAGCCAATCCTTCTGCCTTTCGCGATCAAGCAGCCATTCGGGCCTTAATCCTTTATCCGATGAATGCTCTCGTGAATGACCAATTGGGTCGCTTGCGCTCTCTCTTCAGTGACTCGAGAATCGTCGCTCTTTTCAATCAATGGGCGCAACGGCCGCCTCATTTTGCGCGATATACAAGCCGCACTCCCTATGCTGGAGTTCGAACTCGTGACAAGGACTCTAGGAAGCTGCGATCATTCGAGGATTTTTACGTTGAAATTCAACGTCAATCGCAGGAACCGCCGTCAGATGAGCAGCAAAAAGCAAAGACACTACTCGGCCAACTCAAGGCTCGTGGTAAATGGCCAGCCAAGCACGACTTGCTGGCGTGGCTCGGCAACAAGGGCACCGAATGGCAGGATCGAAAGACCGGAGCATTTCGAAGGGCAGTCACCCTTCCTGGAGACGTTGAACTTATCACTCGCCACGAAGTACAGGTTGCTCCGCCCGACCTCCTGGTCACGAACTATTCAATGCTTGAGTATATGCTCATGCGTCCAATCGAACGTCCAATCTTCGACAGGACGCGCGATTGGCTCGCCGAGAATCCCAACGAGAAATTCCTGATCGTTCTTGATGAGGCGCATCTCTATAGAGGAGCAGCAGGCGCTGAGGTAGGTCTGTTGCTTCGGCGACTCCGAGATCGGCTGAACATTCCACCCGAGCGCTTTCAGGTGATCTGCGCGACGGCAAGCTTTAATTCGGCGAAGTACGCACCTGAATTTGGTGCACAACTTGCCGGCGTCCGTGCTGAGACTTTTGAAACGATTGAAGGCGATTATGCAATGAGGTTGCACGCCGCTCAAGGGACACGAAGCGATACAGAAATACTCGCAGACATTGACATCACTAAATTCTACAGCTGCGAAAACGATAAAGATCGCCTAGGGCTAATTCGGCCCTTTCTTGATCACCGCAAAGTAGCCGTGGGTAGTGAGCTAGAGCCCAGTCTTTTCCAGGCACTTTCGGAATTTCCACCTCTCGGCCTGCTGATCAACACCACAATGAAGCAGGCTCGACCGGTCGAGGAACTTGGCAGTGTGTTATTTCCCGATGTCCCACGTGCTCAAGCCGACCGGGCGGTTACGATCCTCATGGCTCTGGGCAGCATGGCCCGCCTTGATTCCAAGGGGCCGGGACTTCTTCCATGCCGTATTCACAATTTCTTTCGGGGGCTGTCCGGCCTGTGGGTCTGCATGGATCCAGCATGCACCGCGTTAGCCGATAGTGACCGAAGCGGCATTTGCGGCAAGATGTACAGCCAGCCCCGCGAACGTTGTGAGTGCGATGCCCGCGTCCATGAACTCTATACTTGCCGTTTTTGCGGCACTGCTTATGCAAGAGCATATAGCGACGATATCGACAGTCCCTCCGCCCTCTGGTCCGAACCCGGCCAACGGTTACGCATGGATGGCGAAGTGACAAGCCCTCTTCTTCCTCTCGATATGCTTCTCGAAAAGCCGAATCCGAGTAGTGCTAGTGAGCCAGCCGATTACGATCTCGAAACAGGTCGGTTGAATCCCAACCAGCATGGTCCCCGGATGCGTACCGTATTTCTGCGTCATGATAGAACTACGCCACCCATCGATGACGACGGTGACGTGGATCAACGTTTCGAGGCTCGCGGTCGCTTCGTTCCGTGCGGCTGTTGCGGCAAGTTTGCCAGGTTCGGCCGATCTACGGTCCAGGACCACCAGACGAAGGGCGATCAGCCATTTCAAGCTCTTGTTGCAAAACAGATTCAGATACAGCCTCCGAATGCAGTTAAGGCGACCCGATTTGCGCCGCTGCAGGGGCGCAAGGTTCTCGTTTTCTCGGACTCTCGGCAGGTTGCGGCCCGACTGGCTCCAAACTTGCAGATGTACTCAACCAGAGATTCCCTGAGACCTCTTATCGCATGGGGTTACAAGAGGCTGCAAGATGTCGCGGGCCTAAGGCCGCTGCTTAGTCTGGATGACCTTTACCTAGCAATCTTACTGGCGTCGAAAAAGATGACAGTGCGCCTGCGTCCGGAACTTAAAGCATCCGAGACGTTTTCAGCTGAAGACACGGTCGATCTTGCCGTGCAAGACGGCAGTGTGAATACCGATATCGGCTTGCAGTTTCTGCTGATAAAGATGCGATCCGAGATGCCTCCGCAGGCATTGCTCGAAGACATCATTACTACAATCCAGGACCCATTTCTTGGATTCGAGGCTCTTGCACTGGCCTCCATTTGCGAACGTAATGAATTGACACCTAAAATTGAAAAACTTCCAGCCATTCCGGGGTTAGTCGAAACCGCTGAGAATAAGGTCGCGTTGGCGCGTGCTTGGCTGCGCTGCTGGCGAAACAACGGCTTTTGGCTGACTCGAATGCCGACCTCTTGGTGGAAACGACCCAGAATTCAAGGTGTTAGCGTTAAAGGCAAGAAGGGCAAGGCCAAATTTGACGCCATGGACAAGGTAATCAGAGACAAGAGTGCGAGAAAATTCTTCAACGACAAATGGACGCCTGAGCTACTGAAACTTTTTACAACCGACATGGGCGGAGAATATCAATTGCGAGGGAGCGAGCTTTCTTTGCTCTTTGATGGCCATTGGGTGCGTTGCTCTATATGCAAATCAGTGCATCGTCCTGTACCTGGGCTGCTGCACTGTCTTGATTGTGGAAGTGAAGAGAGCAGCAATCTCGATCCCGCAAATGACCCAGTTTTCCTTGCGAGGAAAGGTTACTATCGTCGCCCAGTCATGGCGGCCCTTGCAGATCCTCCGCAAGAACCGATGTCAATCATTGCCGCCGAACATACAGCGCAACTCAACTCTCCGCAAAACGAGGATGTATTTTCGAAAGCGGAAGAAAACGAACTGCTGTTCCAGGATGTTGCCCCGGCATTGGGAAGCAACGCTCACCGAGCGACCGCAATCGATGTTCTTTCGAGCACCACAACGATGGAGGTCGGGATTGATATTGGCACCCTGTCGGGTGTGGCCTTGCGCAATATGCCGCCAAGTCGTGCAAACTATCAACAGCGTTCAGGCCGAGCGGGGCGCCGAGGGAATTCCGTTGCAACGGTGGTTGCATTCGGGAGCGCGGACAGCCACGATGAGCATTATTTTGCAGAACCAGACGGTATGATCCGCGGAACCGTAATTGATCCTAGGCTAACACTGGACAATCGGGAAATCGCACGTCGTCATATTAGAGCGTTCTTGCTGCAGAGTTATCATCAGGACAAGTTGCCAGGACTTGACCCTACCCAACCTCATGATTTGTTTTCAGTGCTCGGCAGCGTCTCCGATTTCCGGGCCAGGGAGTCCGTGCTGAATATATACGACCTCGAAACATGGCTCTCAGGCAACGAAGAATTTCTGCAAGCCCGAGTTGCATCATGGATTCCGAGCCAACTTTCTACGACAGATCGCTCCATTCTACTGGCGGAGTTGAAAAGCGACTGCATTCGCTCTATTGAGGCAGCCATCAGATCCGGCTCGAAAGACGCGATAGAAGCTAAAAGCGATGAGATCGAAAATCCTGACGAACAGGTCCCTGAAACGGATGAAGAAAGATCATCCCAGGTATTTGATAGCGGCAAGTTACTCGATCGGTTGCTCTATCGGGGCGTGCTTCCCCGATACGCTTTTCCCACGGATGTGGCGACCTTCCACGTGTTTGATGAGGCACGGTCAACCCGCTTCCGGCCCATTATGCGTTTTGCACCATCTCAGGGGCTGCCAATCGCCCTCAGTCAATACGCTCCGGGTAAACAAATTTGGATATCGGGGAAATCCTACTCATCGGGGGCTGTTTATTCGATGATGCCTGAAGAACGCTATGAGGCGTGGGTTTCAAAGCGGCTCTATTGTGAGTGCAGCGCCTGTCGATTTGCCAAAACCTTCGAAATTGGTGAAATCAATCGAGGGGAGAAGCAAGATTGTCGAGCGTGCGGTTCTAAGAATACTTTTGGTGAGGCTCGCTACTGGTTGCGCCCTCCAGGATTCGCTCATCCTAGCGATGTGGAAGCGGTCACCTCGCCAGACGATATGCCGGAAACGAGTTATGCGACTCGCGCAAAACTCACAATGGAGACGCCATCCGATGACTCAGAGTGGAAACAAATAAACGAGCGCGTCCGAGTACTGAGAGAACGTAGACATCTTCTTGTATCAAATACCGGCCCGAAGGGCGATGGTTATTCCTATTGTGTAAAGTGCGGCCGTATTGAGGCGAGTTGCGATCCAACGCCGTTGCTATCTGCTCCCCACCGCAAGCCGTACCCTGATGAAAAGGAACCAACCTGTGCGGGCGCAGGAACCACCCGGCACGTTGTGCTCGGGACTGATTTCATCACGGACATCGCACTGTTTTCTCTGTCGGTGGCGACACCTCTACGGTTGAGGCCAGGCCAATATCCTACGGATGTCGCGCTTCGCACCGTCAGCGAAGCCTTGGCTAAAGCCGCTAGTCAGTTGCTTGAAATTGAGCCAGGTGAACTCATGGCCGAATACCGGCCGTCACTCACACCCGAAGGTCGCGATGGCTTAAAGGCAGAAATCTTTCTCTACGATACCCTGCCGGGTGGCGCCGGGTTCGCCGGCCAACTACTCACATGTGGGACCGAGTTGTTTCAACGTGCCCTCAGACTTGTGAAAACATGCCCTGAAAACTGCGACGCCTCGTGTTATAGGTGCTTGCGCAGCTTCAAGAACAAGTTTGAGCACAGTCTGTTGGATCGTCATGTCGCAGCAGAATTGCTCGAGTATCTCCTCACTGGCACGCTGCCCGAATTCGATGAAGCGCGAATGGCAAAGTCGACAGCATTGCTTTACCGCGATCTTCTTCGGCAGGCCGATGGGGATGTTGAGTTTGAAGTAAATGCAAAACTGAGCACCCAAGACACGGGAGATATATCGGTGCCGATACTTGCCACCAAGAAGAGCGGGGCACAGTTTATGATTGCCCTTTCTGGCCCCCTAAGCGCCGATCATCCAGCAGAACCTTCGATCCGAAGACTGCTTGAAAAGAAAAAAGAAATCTCCATTATCGTGATCAATGAGCTCCTGATCCGAGGGAATCTTCCTGCAGCGACGCGTGAAGTCCAAAGACATCTAAGCGTCTGAATGATGTCGAGGCGACACGTCGGGAATCACCAGAGCTAGGAGGGAAAGAGAAAACAGATTCCTCTCCGGGAAACCCGGGACAGCCAGCATGGGCCTGTGTCGCCCCTCCGGGGCTTGGGTTCTTTATTGTCATCTTTTCCCAGCCCTTCCGGGCTGAGCTACGTTATATCGCGCCTCCGGCGCTGGGTTGATCTTGCGGCGCGGGACAATAGTTCCCATCAACGTCAGGGCTGGTTCCGTGTGACAGGGAGACGATGGGGGCAAGGGTGCTGGACCAGCAAGAATTGTCAGTTTGATACGGGCAAATCAAATGTTGCGCCGTTGGATTTTTTGGCGGCCGCCAGCGGGTTTCGCCTCTCCGGGGCTTGGTTCTTGTATTGCCCATTCTTTTCCCAGCCCTTCCGGGCTGGGCCACGTTCAATGCAGTTCACTTAAGGGAATTCGAATCTGCTGAGTCCGCGTTAATCCAGCGCCGGATGGCGCGGAATAATTTAGCCCCAATACCGTTCACTTAAGAGAAAAGCGAACCTCAGGCATCAACATGCGTGTGTAATGCAGAGGCTGGGCTGCATAATTTCGCCCCGTCCCAAAAACGGACGGGGCTGGTACATCGCAGGTTCGGCCACCTCGATTCCCTTAAGTGAACGGCATTGGGGCTAAATTATTCCGCGCCATCCGGCGCTGGTTCAACGCGAACTCAGCAGATTCGAATTCCCTTAAGTGAACCGCGGCTGAAGCCGGGAGGATGGTCGCGTTCAACGGGCGGCTGAAAGCCGCCCTCTGCTACGGTTGCTCCGGCATTCTTCCGCAAGCTCGTGAAGCGTGGGCTGAATAATTTCGCTCGTCCCAAAAGGCGGGATGGTCTCTGCGGGCCGGAATGACGCTCGGCGCTCTAGCGCGACGCCTTCAGCAACCTGCCCTTAGATAGCTGCTCAGCGAAATCGAGGATTTCCGCTTCGCGAAAACGCGGCTTAATTTCATTGACCTGACGCGCAAGGGTGCTTAGTCGCAGGCTGCGGTCTGCATCAGCGGCCTCACGATCCACGTAAATGATGGTGCTCACCAGTTCGAGTTGGCCACTCGTAAACTTGCCAAATCTTTCCATGACCCAGCGGACATCCTTTTCGTGTTTTGCCAAAAATCTTTCCGCGCGCTTCTGCAGCCATTTGGCTTTGGTTCCGGCCGTGATGTCATACCCGTAACCGCCCGGATAGAAAATTGTTTCCGATGCAACCGCAGACAGCGACTCCGCTACGGAGAGATCAGCCAACACATTCGAGTCAAAAGGCCCGTACGAGTAGAGAGTGAACCGGTACCCCAGGGGAACCTGCCGCAGTGTCTGCAAAAAATACATGAACTTCATCAGGGCGGTCCGTCCGATTTTGCGCTGCGGCGCATTTTCTGCCAGTGTCGGGATAAGGGCGAGGCGTTTTTCCTGTTGCTCCGTCATGGTTTCAAGACCTCATCGACAACCTGTTTTGCTTTTGTAACATCCTCGGGCTTTACATACAAGTACACTTGATTGCTTGGCTTGATATTTGCCACCACGTTGGAAAACTTCGACAGCGGACCAACTACGGCTTTGCCGCTCTCCAGCAGAGCCCGCTTGCGCTTCACCACCTGGGAACGATTCTGCAGGAGAGGACGTTGATTAGGAACTAAATTTCAGCCAACGGCAAGTGTGACAGCAAAGTTTGTCTCACCTCAGGGGTTCACCCCATGTGGCTGCTGTCACTTCGACAGCAAAACTTGAATCCCGCCTCCGCTTCAGGCATAGTCCAATCTGGCGGCGCCCAGCGCGCCGGCGTGTTCGTGGCTCTTTGACAACTGGATAAGCAATAGTCGCCCGCTGGTCCCGTGGCCGGCAACGGTTCGGTAGCGCTACTCAATGCTCATGCGCTCCGGTATCCGCTACCGATTTTTCCCTGCTTTTCAACGACATGAGCGGATGAGCGGATCAACCCCCCTTTTTTCATTCGCATAGTCATGTCCGCGGGACATGCCGGGCCGCGCCCACGGTTCCAATGTCCCGATTACCCGATGTCCCGATCTGCCATGCCCCGGCGCTCTGTAGCACTACGGATTTCGATCTGCAACGCCATCTGCAACAGTTTTTTCCGCCATTCATGCGGGTTGTAACACGTAGCAGATTGAGAGCCGGTTTCAGGATGGGAAAACCCAAAAGCAAGACCTTTG
>WNFI01201894.1_pt1 | contig 16349 bp, 22 predicted proteins | sample 5400471 | NCBI WGS metagenome assembly WNFI01 (sample SAMN13153348, study PRJNA577476) | soil metagenome | isolation source: 100 cm saprolite on Douglas fir-dominated hillslope | place: USA:California | collected 2013-09-17 | reverse complement strand
CCGCCGATCGCCATGATGGCTCCCGTCGATCCATCAGGCAGCACGATGACGTCGACGTCCCTGATGCGTCCGTCGCCAGTCGCCGTGACGACCGCGTTCACGTCGAGGAACGTGATCTGTGACTTGCTCGCTTCCAGGACGCCAGCGCGACTGCGGACCTGCTGCTGCTTCTGGTCGATGATCGCGAGCAGCGGAACTGGCGCCGCGTAGAGTGGTCCGTACGCGTCCGATCCGATGTAGTGTGAATACATCACCGTGCCCTGAATCGGCTTCGTCACTGTATTTGCTACGGCGACTCCGGCGCGTATGGCGTCAAGAAGGCTCACGTCACCACCCCTTCACATTCGCTGCGCTCGTCGGATCTGTCGATCCGATCTCGAACACGGACTGATTTGCCAGGATGTATAACTCGTCGGTGAGCCACGACTGCGGCATCGCGTTCAGTACCGCGTCCGGCACAACCTGTGGAATGATGCCCTTGTTGAATCCAAGCGCAACGCTGCCTGCCCTGACCGAGTTCAATCCTTGTACGATGACGCTGTTGTCCAGCGATCGATCACCGCCAAGCAGCTGTCCGGCGAATTCTGCCTCGGCGTCCTTCAGGTCCTGCGGGATGAACGAGAACTGTGCGCCCGTTCCAGCCGTCGTCACGGCCAATGGAATGCTGAAATGCGTCGCATCGATGACCGTGATCGTCCACGTACCATTGATCGACGGCACGGAAGACGCATCATTAAAGATCAGGATCGACGCGCCGGTCGCCTGCCTGTGCGGCGTTGCACCCGTTGAGATGACGGTAGCAGCTGCCACGGTATTGCCTGCAATCGCGATGTCGAGTGGATTGTTATTCGCGTCGAACATGCCGATGCGAGGCCACGCGAGCTTCTGCGCCGGTGTCGCCGGAAAGCCAGTCCACTGACGACGCACGCGGTAGTAAGCCGGGTCTCCGCCCATCGCCGGGAAGAACGTCTTGAGCGGCTGTGCCATGTTGTTCAGCAAGCGCGTCGCCGTGATCAGGTACGCCTCCTCGCCGCTCGCGACCCACGGCGGCGAGATCGGAATGCGATTTCCAAAGTATGTGTTGGCCTCGGCGTGCGTCTCGTAGCTGTTCGCGCTTACGCCGCCAACCGTCGCGTCGATGACTGGCATGATGTTTTGTTACTGCAACCGAACCGGGATGACCAAGAACAGCGCCTTCGTTTATGTGCGACGACTGTATGAAATCATCCCGGCCAAGCTCCTACTTGCTGCCGATGCAGATCCCCGAGTTGCCGTTGTAGTCAGCCCGGATGCGCGGAATCATGATGCCGAGCACCATCCAGTACAGCGTCCACCCGTCGAGCGACGTGTATGGCACCACGGTCGGCGCCTGCCCATCGACGATCTCTACAACATCATCCGTCATCTGGACCAATGCCCACTGCTGCCCAGACGCCGCGTTCGGCATGCGGTCGGCGACGCGCACTCGCAGGTTGCGTCCACCGAACTGCAGTCCTTCCAGCATCGACTGAATGGTCCCAGGGTGATACTGCACGAACTGGCCCTGGATCGTCACGCCAGCGTTCGTACTGAGGTAGAGGTTGAACGGTCCGAACTTCAGCGCCGCGTTCAGCTTCGTGACCCCGGCCAGGATATCCGCAACCATCGCCGGTCCCGTCGTACCGATGACGTTTGGCGCCGTCCAATCGACGGAGTTCGCGATCGTATTCGCGGTTCCAGGAGGTGTCAGCAGTCCCGGCACAGTGTACGAGCTGTCGACAAGCCCCTGCCCGTCGAGCGTCGTCCCGCCGAAGATCGCCGCGTCCTCAATCGACTCGTTGACGCGCCGCGTCTCCTGCTTGACCATGCTCACGTCAAGCGGCTGCCCAACGCGTTCGGACATCTTCAGCAACCTGACGTTCATGCTAAAGTCGCCGATCGTGCAGTAGATCGGGAGGCGCAGGTGCTTGCGATCGAGCAACGCGTTCTCTCCGCGTGAGCTCGGCAGCATCGTGCGGCGCGCCCCGCCAACCTTCGACTCCTGATCCCATTCCAGCTGCGTGATGCTGAGGGGATCCGGCAGCGAGAAGCGCAGTCCTTCCGCCAGCAGGTCGGCGACAAACGTCAGGCGTTCGAGCCCGACGTCGACGACCGCCTTGTCGACGAGTACCTGCGCCTTGTCAGACAACGGTGACAAGGAGCGCAATCCAGGGACCGTCAGTTCCTTCCCCTGCTGCGCGAGGCGAAGGATCGACCCGGCCAACGGGCTGCTGCCGTCGGCGACTCCGAAACGTGCTACAGCCATTACAGCACCTCCACACGGATGCGCGCGGCCCCGGCGGGAAGCGCAGTCGTTGAACCGGTCTGCGGGGGCGGATTCACCGGACCCGCGTTCCCTGTCGTATTGTTGACACTCTCGATCGCAGCGACCAGCGCTGCGCCGAGCGTGGCGTATGCCTTCAGCGTACCATCACCGTTCGACTCGAGCTTCTGCCCGGCGGCGATGTTCTGTCCTGACGCGATAATCGCCCAGACCGTTCCGCCGGGAGCTACGATCCTCGACCGCACAAGGTCGTTGATCGCGTAGACGTCGTTGACGTTCTTGTTCACCTCGGACTGCTCGACGGCGAAGTTCCGTGCCGTCGCGACCGACGCCGTGGCATGAGGACGTGTACGAACGATTGTACCGGAGGGCACGTAACGTTCGATGAGCATGCCGGGGCAGATGGCGACGCCGGCGGCAAGGTCACCAACCTCGACGTCAGAGGCATGTCCAGAGAGGTAGATCGTGTTCGGCTGATTCAGCGTGATTGCCATGATTCAAACTTCTCCTTGACGGCTACGCCGTCGATTCAGTGCGTGGCCGCCTTGCGCATCTTCTCGATGGCGATGTCGTACCCGTTCGGCGGATTCGAATACACGTCGCCTTCGGCAGCGCGCGGCATGGCGCGTCCGCTGTAGTCGACCTTCTCTTCCGCCTCGACTCCGGCGTACGCCGCCAGCGTCTCGAGCTCTTCGAGCGGCTTCGCCTCCAGCTGCTTCGCCGTCAGCTTGCCACCGTCGAGCGCCTTGACGAGCATGGCCTTGCGCGCCTTCTTGACGGCGCGATTCTCCTCGGCCATCGCGCGGATGGACGGCGGAGCCGTCTTGAGCCACTCCTGCTCCTGATACTCCTCGAGGGTGACCTTCTTCTTGTCCGCGGCAGCCTTCTTGGCCTTGTCCGCCTCGTCCTGCATGTTCAGCGCGTGGCCGTGCGCGGCGACCGCTGCATCGGCGTTGTGCTTCGCCTGGATGATGGCGTCGGCTGGAGATTTGGACGCGAGCGTCGCAAGGTGATCGAGGATCCGTTCCGGGACCATGTTCAGGCCCTTGACCTGCTCCTCGCTGAACCCGTCCGTCTTCTGATAGTCTGCCAGTGTCTTGCCGGCAGCCTTCGACGCCGCCGTGAGGATCGTCTGCACGCTTTCCGTTCGCTTCATGTCCGTCTCCTTGCAGCCGCAAGCTGCTCTGAATGTCACGCCGCCTGCTGCTGCTTCAATCTTGTTGTCACCGTCTTCGATCGCAATGCCGCTGACCGCGAATTGTGACGCTGCCTTCATCTCGCCAGGACAGTCGGCACCCATGGCCGTCAGCGCGTCGTGCGATTCATGCAGCGCGTCGTGCGCCGACTGGATCGTCTTCTTGTTCTTCGCCGAGATCTCCCTGCCGATCAGTGCTCGTGCACCTTCCATGTAAGCCATCGGGCTCGTAGCCCCTTCCGGCGCTAGGCAGGCGGTCGCCATCTTGATGACGCCATTCGTCGTCCCATAGAGCTGCACGCACATGGCGACGAGCGCCTCGAGGTGCGCGTCTTCGACCTCTTCGCTGTCACCCGTGCCGTTCTGCGCGATCAGCGCGTCGACGTGCTTCGAGCCTTCGTCGAGCGAGACCTTCGCCTGCTCGACGAGCGCACGCATCGCCTCGTAGCTGATCGACTCGGCGGCTTCGTCAGGGTCATCATCCTCGACAGCCTCGTCGCCGTCGAGCGCCTTCAAGAGGGGCGCCAGCAGCTTCTTGAGTTTCTGATTCATCTGCGCTCCTCGCGTCTGCCACGCGTCTGGAATCGTGAGTCCCTTGCGCGTGGCGATGGCCTTGATCCTCGCCTTCACGGCGTCCGGGTCCTTCGCCTTGCCGATGAGGCGCTTCGCCGCGTCGACATCGGCCTGCGTCTTGATGGGAAAACTCTCATCTGGCCCAGCGAAGTCAGACGCGTCCATCTCGTCGCGCTCAGACTGTGGAATGTCGCGCAAGGCTTCCAGCACGTCTCCAGCGCACACGCGCATCGCGTGCCTGTTCGCGCCGCAGCCCATCTCGACGCTGCAGGCGCCGGTCGACTCGGGCAGGAATGCCAGGTGGTCCGGTGCGATCGTCGCCCACTCGTGCTTGTACGCCTTGCCGTTCGCGCTGCCGGCACGTTCACGTGTCTGCACGTACGCGCCGACGCTCACCTCGATCGGTTTGCCGGCACGCAGGTCCTCGAGCAGCTTCACCTGCCCGAGTTTCTCGAGCTTCGCGACGTCGCACCACGCCTCGGTGCCAAGCCGCTTGCCGTTCATCCGCGTCGCGGCCATGAAGCCAAATCCCTGCCTCTCCATGACGCGTGGATCGTTCGCCGAGATCTGCTTCCCTTCTTTCACCGGATGCCCGAGCATCAGCGGCCGGCCGTCCCACCCTTGATGCGAGATCACGGACGCCGGAACGTACTCGGCGGCAGGTGCATTCACGGCATGAATCACGTTGTCGCCGATCAGCGCGACGACCGGGACGACGAGGTGCTCGCGGCCGTCGTACTGCTCGATCCTTGCCACGCTGGTAGCGCCGACGAGGTGGAGGCTGCGCATCGCCTTAGGCTCGTTCGCGTAAAGGGCTGCCATCTGTGCGTCGGCTCCTTCCTTTGAATCATGTGTACCGAACGACTTCGAACCATCCTTCTTCTCGACTACGAACTTTGTCCCATGCTTTACGACGTGATAAGGCATTTTACTACCTCTGACATTCGAAGCACCGCGACACGTCCGGCTTGATGTCGGGCCAGAAACGACAGAACTTGAAGCCGCACCACGTGCACGTGCGCCACGTCCATGCGTTCGGCGGCCCCAACGGTGTCACTGAATCACTTCGATCTTCGTCACCGGGTGAATCTCATTCCAATGCGCGTGGTTGTCGTCCATCACCCAGCTGCCAGTGACTGCCACGTGCGAGCCGACCGGCGGCAGGACGACGTCGGACGCATAGCCTCGACATGCGGCCTTCGCGTCGGCCTGCTTCACCGGATAGCGACACACGACCTCGAATACGAGATTCCCGTCTTCGTTCGACAGGTTGCCGACGTTCAGCAGGTACTCGAACCCAGGATCGACCTTCAGCCAGCCGTGCGTGTCGCCGTCCGCTTCCTTCCGCACGCCATCCTTGCGCCTGCCTCGCGTCGCGTCGGCTAGCGTCCCTGTCACCGTGACGCACGGTTCGTGCACCGTCAGTCGCTGCGGCTTGTAGACGTGCTGCCAGAGTGACGCGTCGCACGCGGATTCCTGCGCCTGCCCGCGCAGCTCATACGCAAGGAAGACGTAGAACAAGACGATGAGGATCAGCGTAAGGATGGCGACGATGCGTGCCCTTCGGAGCCGCCGTACATGATCGATGCGTGATTCGACGAGACGATTGTATTCGGACGTCGCACTCACTTGGCGTGCTCCTTCACGTAGTCGTAGATCGGCGTCAGCATGCCCTTCGGCGCCAGGTCGAACGTATCCTGGACATACCTGGCACATGCTTCGGCGTACTCTCGTTCTGCGCCGAGCTTGACGAACTTGGCCGCCAACTTCGCCTGTGCCACGTCAGGCGCACAGCAGACTCCCGTGATGCAACACACTTCTCCGTTGCTCATCGCTGGGCTCCCTTCAAGATCATTTCCTTCAACGATTGAATCTCGTACTGCTGCAACTCTTGTCGACGCTTGATGGAATCGATGGAATCCTTCAGTGCCGCTGCCCGTTCCTCAGCCAACGATACGCTTAACTTCAACGCCTCGCTCGCCGAATCCATCCGCGTCATGATGTTTCGTATGTCTGAGCGCATTCCGTACGTCGACGCCCACATGCCACCAGCGACCGACAGGCAGATGGCGACGATCGCCAGAACATCCCTGGCCGTCCAACGCAGCTTCGAGACGTCCGTGCTGCGCTCGCCGCCTGCGAACAGGATGAACTTGCCTCGGAGTTCGGATACCTCCTTGGTGATGCTATCTAACTTCAAGTCCATGCCACGCAGGTCCGTCCGCAGCCGATGATGTCCCTCTTCCGACTGCTCGTGGTTCTGTTCTGCCATCTGAAAGAGTGCCTCAATGGTCAGCATCCAGTCAGCTCGCCAGCGAAAATCATCTGGGCCTCCTATGATTCTTGTTCGCCGACGCCAACGGAGAGCCCCATCGTGCAGCGGCAGTTAGGATGAAGTGGAGGATCGTCGCCGACGGAGAAATCATCATCCATCGGCACCTCTTCACCATCGACCTCTTCGCATTCAGGACACGCATCACTCGTCGCGATCCAGACCTTCTTCTCGTTGCCAGTCAGCAGTCCTGCTTCGACCGCCTGGCTCCAACTCTGCGCCAGACCCTCGTTCGCGGCGTCCATGACCTCGGTGCGTGCAATCATCTCGGCTCGGGCCTCGTCTCCAACTGCATCGAGGATATCATCACGATCGCTTCTTCCGAGGTGGCATCGAACCTGATGTCGAACGGCTTCAGCGTACGCATCGCGCTGGCGGCGCGGCGTCGTGGCAGCATCGCGATCCCAGCGTTCCCGCCGGCGACCACCGCCTTCAGCAGCACCAGCGGCAGGCTGACGAGCAGCGCAGCGCGGACGGCGGAGACCGCTGCCTTGGCACCCGACGATGTGCCGATGCCGCCAGACTTGTACGCCTTGCGCCCGCGCAGGAAGCCGTACATCACGGCGACGGTCATCGCGGAGAGATGCTTGTCGGCCACTGCGTGGACGACCATCTCGTCGCGCCTGGCCACGACGCGCAGCTTCGCGACGAGAAGCATAGTCGCCGCCTGACGTGCCTCAAGCTGCACGCGTCACCCCAATTAGCTCTGCAATCTTGTCAAGATCATCCGCCTCGATCGCTGCCTCCAGCGCGGCGAGCTGCGCGGCCAGCGGCTCTGCTTCGCCAAGCCCAGGTGCGCTCGTCACGCTGATCTTCTCAGGCGCGCCGATCGGCACCTTTTCGGCGTCCGGCAGCGCTGCGAAGCCATAGCAGATCTTGCGGATCTCGTCGTCGGTGAAGACGGTGATGCCCATCTCCTTGTTCGTCAACGCGAGCTTCGCGGCGATCTCGGCCTTCTGCATCTCGCTGAGACCCTCGAGCTCATCCTCGGCGGTCAGCGGCTCGCGGCCCGTGACCTCGCGAATCTCACTCTCGGTATAAACGACCGACTCCTGCGTCTTGTTGACGTCGGCCATGTTCTTCTGGAGCTTGACCTTCTCGTCTTGCGTAAGGTCTTCGATGATCGGCCACTCGACGGCGAACTGCTTCGGCTTCGGGAGGTAGCCGTACTGCACCAGGCGGTCGATGAGCGGCTTGACGAGCCCCGGGAATGCCCACGAGGTGCGCTTGTCCTGCACCTGCGTGTTCCAGTTATCCTTGTCCTGACCGCTCGCCAGCTGTCCCATCTCGCTGCCGACCAAGATGCGCTTCGGGATCGCCTTCGTACCTGCGATCTGCGTGACGATGGCGTCCGCTGGATCCTTGAAGTTCGCCACGCTCGATCCGAGCTGGGTCGCCGTCACGCCCTTCGTCACGATGACGCGCTCGAGCTGATGCTGGAGCAGGTCGGCCTTGTCACGCAGCCCCTGCACGGCCGCCGGATCCATGCCTGGCAGCGCCGCACGCCCAGGCGTCGACGATGGCATGCCCATCTGCTTGTCGACGTCCAGGTGCAGGCCAGCGTTCGCGCGCAACCAGAACGCCTCTGCGCCGCCGCCGGTGACCTTGTCGAGGTCGTCGAGCAGGTTCCAGACCGCTTCCAACGCCGGCGTCCCGTAAACCTCGTCGCCAAGCAGACCTTCGGCAACGTGCACGATGCGCGACCAGTGCACCGGTCGGTTCAGCAGCGGAGACGACAGATCCGTGCGCTTCAGCTGATAGGTATTCGGCAGTCCGAAGCGCGGATTCTCTGGATCGACCTCGAACGTCATGATCGAGCAGTCGGCATTCATCGCCATGCTGCGCGAGAGCTGATCGCCTCCCGGTCCGCCGCCACCGGAGAACGGCGTCAGGTAGAGCAGCTTGTCAGGTGTGCCGCGCGGCAGCTCGTCGCTCAGGTGCCCTGGCGCCCCGATGAGGATGACGGAATACGTACTGAGGCTGGCGAGGACGTGCGCGCGCTGCAAGCGACTCCAGATGCCAAGCCTCTCGTCGAGTGCCTTCCATGCGGCTTCGAACGTCGTATCCGTCTCAGCGTCCTCATCCTCGTAGACTTCAGCACCACCACGCCAGATGGCGACCGGATATGCATCGACGACGCGTTTCGCGATGCCGCCGCGCGCATACCGTGCTCGATACTCCTTGTACGTCAGCACTCGATTGTAGCCGAGCACCTCGTACATGTCGCGCGCGCCGTGGAAGGTGATGCCAGCCTGACGGCTGAACATCAAACGTTCGAGGAGCACGGTGCTCAACGAGCGGAGGCTGCCCTCGTCGAGCGCAGCGATCGCTTCAGGGCTTCCTATCATCCCGCCGACGAGCGTCCGCAGGTCAGCCACGGCGGCTTCGGCTCCGGTCGGTTCTGGGATGATCGGTTCGTCAGTCATTCTTCTCGACAGCCTTCGTCGCCGCACGAACCAGCTCGGTCAGCGCCTTGAGGAGTTCGACGAGCGCATTCGTCATCAAATCGTTCATCATTACGTCGCCGTGATGATGATGGTCACCGTGCCGGTGCCGTCCGCATTGATCGTGCCGGTTGACGACACAGCGCACTGCTTCGATGCACCGAACATTGACATCAGGTCGTTCACGGCGCCGCGCACCTGAATTGGCTCGGTGCCAAGGTACTTTGCCTTGACCGCGTTATGTCCACTCGTCGCCGGGGCGAAGTTCCACGTCTGAGCCATCATGCCACCAGCCAGTCTTGTGTAACAGATTGACGCAACTTCTCCGTCGCGTAGCGCAACGGATCGATGATGTGATTCTTGTCGTCAGCAAGCAGTGGCGTCACCACTTCTGTCTTCTTGTCTACCACGTAAGAGTAGTGAGTGAGTTCCTTGATGGTCTGCACGCAGCGAGGATGGACGACGATGTCGTAGTTCTGAAGGAAGATGACGCCTTCCTTGACACTGTTAGGCCCCTTGCGCGCTGCAACGATGCGCGGAAACCCGTGGTTGCGGAGGTATGAGATCGTCTCAGGCCTGGCAGAATCTGCGACAATCTCCCACTCACGCGCACCTGGAACGCAGTCGAACAAATCGCCGAGGTTGTCGATCTCGACACCAATCTGATATGCCTCGTAGTCGATGAACAGCTTGCGCGGCTCGACGAAGTGACACCGGACGAGCGTCGACGGGTCGACGCTGTAGCCCCAGTCTGCACCGTAATAGTGGACGACGTCCTTCGGAGCATCGAACTCGGCTGTCGTCCAGTTCTTGAAGACGCGCGCCTCGCTGTGCTGCTGATAGCCACCGAGCCATACGTGTTCGTACTTCTCGTAGTCGCGCCTCTTGTCCCATTCCATCTCACGCCGAAGCACGTCGGGAAAGAATGGATTGTCGAGGTACGACGACTCGATGACGATTGAGTCTGGCGGTGGATGCTTGCGCAGCAGCTCATCGATCGGGTCATCCGGCTTGTCAGGGTTCCACGATGCCCATATCTCTGACGGATCGAGGCGAATCGTTGGTCGCAGCAAGTCAAGCGAACGCCTCGAAAGGGATTGCGCTTCTTCAATCCACGCGACATCAAAGCCTTCGAGCGACTTGATCGAGGCTGCGTTGTGGTCCTGCATCCCGTTGAAGATGATGAGTCCGCCGTTCGGCGCTTCGATCTGAGACGTAAGGATGCGGAAGTCGCTCTCGAGTCCGAACTCTTCAATCTTATCTTCGATGAGGCGCTTCGACGACTGCCCGAGTGTCTTCTGTATCTCGCGGATGCAGACGGCGCGGCAGCCGCCTGGACGAGTGAGGCAACGCTCGATGAGGTGTTCGGCGAAGAAGCCCTGCGGCACGCGGATGACGATGCGCCGCACCTCGGTGATCGTCTCAATCGGCTGGCCATCCTTGCCAGTGTGCTCGACGCGGTCCGGAGGCTTCTGCCAGCCTGCCGTATCCATGATGCGAATCATGACCGCCGCTGGAATGGATCCGAGCGTCAGGCTGTGCACGATGTACTGACGGAACTCATATGAATTGAGCACTGCCTTGCAGAACGTCTCAGCATCGCCGGCGATGTCTTCGAGGCGCGGCATGGGCTCGGCGTCAGCCGCCGGAGAGGTCCCGAGGTAGTCCGCGAGTGATTGAAGCTTGTTCACGGTGAATAAGAATGACCATAAACCGGACAGGCCGCGGTAGCTACTAAAATCGTATAAAAGGTTTAGCCAGTTGGTGGGTTGTTACTGGCGAGGAAGGCTTCCGAGCAGAGTCGTAACAGCATCGGTAACAGCTTTCCTTATAGCGGAAAGTTCCCCTGTTACTATAGTTACTCTGTTACTCCTCTTGAAATAGAAAGTGGGGGAGAGGTACGGTTTTCGGACACAGACAGCTGTATTTACGTCATAGCCCTCCAAGCAAATTCGGGTAACATCCGGTTACGGTAACCATCGGAATCCTTAATGTTATCGGTGTTATCGGTGTTACGCGCCGGGATTCATCTTACGGATTACTTCCAAAAGGTGGTTCGCGCGTAGGTGAAGCGCGCCAGCGAACACCGTCATACTCTGAAAATCATCCTGAAATGCGAGGATCAGCCACTCGCGAACGGTCTCCGACGTACCATACAGATCCATCAGCGTTACTTCGAGGCTCGTCTTTCGCTTGTGGCACTCGAGGCAGAGATCTTGAAGGTTTGCCTGTACTTGAGTTCCACCGAGACGTGGCGGTATGCGGTGATCGCGTTCAAGATAGATAGACTCACACCCGCACGCGTTACAGATACCTGCATAGTTCTTTCTCAAAACGGCGTCTCGTCATCGTCACGTCCGGCCATCTCATCTCCTTCGCGTAGCTCCAGCCGCGCATCGTCGGCCTCTTGCACGAACCCGACCTGCACTTCCTCGCCACGCGGCCTGACGCGCGTCCGCTTGAAGCCCAGCCGCTGCATGACATCTGAGATGCGCAACGATGCTGTGCGGTCGCGGCGCTCTGGCGGGATGTTCAGCAGGTTCCAGATCAGCTCGGCGGTCACGCGGCGCCGTCCGTCTCCGCTCGGCTCGACGGCGAGCAGCGCGCCGCGTATGAGATTCTCCCACGGATCGACCTCGCGGCGCTCCTCCTGGTGCTCGGCGGCGACTGGCCACAGGTCCTCGTGCAGTCGGATCGACTCGCCGGCCGCCTCGCGCACGACGGCCTCGGCCCACAGCTGGTCGCGGTTCGCCTTGATCCACTCGACGTCGAACTTGCCGACGGACACGGGCCAGAAGCGGCGGCCGCCGGTCGGGTCGGTCATGTACGCCGTGGAGTTGGTAGTGCCGATGAGGATGAAGTGGCGCGGGCGCTCGACGGCGAAGTGCGCGTAAGCCATGCGCGCGGGCCCGTCGACCTGCCGCGAGAGCATCGCCTTCAGCTGCTCGGTCTCCGTCTTGCGCTTGCCGGCCAGGTCAGATGCCTCGACGATCCACTTGCCGAGCGTAGACTCGATGAGCTTCTGCGACGTGGTATTCAGCGGCAGGTCGTCGGAGAACCACTCGGGGTTCACGCAGAGCGCCTGCGCGGCGGATGACTTGAGGTTGCCCTGCGCGCTCTCCCAGACGACCATCTCGTCGTACTTGCAGCCTGGATGCAGGATGCGCTTGACGGCGGCGACGAGCATGATCGTGCCGACGGCGCGAACGTAGGGCGTGTCGGCAGCCTCGGCGGTGTCGATCAGCCAGGTGTCGATGCGCGGGACCTTGTCCCACGTGAGCGCGCTGAGGTAATCCTTGACCGGATGGAATGGGTTCTGCCAGGCGAGGAACTTGATCACGCGCTCGAAGTAGCCCTCAGGCGGCTGGAAGCGGTACTCGATCTCGATGCGCGTCAGGACGCTGACGACCTCGCGGTCCTCCATCGGCTTGCCGTCGATGAGGAGCTTGTCGGAGAACGCGTTGTACGACAGCTCATGGCCGAGCAGCTCGACGGCACGACGGACGTTCTCCTGGTGCTTCGGCAGGATGTTGCCCTTGGCGTCGCGCGCGAAGTCGCCCTCGCGGCCGAGCCACTCGTTGATCCGCGTGATGACGGCCTTGCCGACGAGCTTCGCCAGCGCCGGCCCGCCCTTGACCTTCTTGGCGTCACCAGCGAGGGCAATGGTCGTTGAGTCGATCACCTGTCGTACGTCGCCAACCTCGCGGTTGTTGCAGTGCGTTGACATCGCCTCGCCCATCGCGACGAGGTCGTCGCGGGCGACGCCGGCTCGCAGGAGGAAGCCAGCCCAAGCAAGCCTTGGCTCGTGTCCGAAGCCGTTCGTGCCGAGGTGCTTGGCCAGGATCATCCCGACGGCGGCGAGGCACGTGCGCCGCTTGAGGTCTGCCGCGTCGAGGTGCGCCGGTGCGCCATGCTTCACGAAGGCGAGCGCTTCGCGCTGCTGCCCCTTCGACCAGACGGACGGCGGCGCCATGGTCTGCAGGCCGAGCGCGCCGTTCAACTTCGTGCCGCGAAGCTCGATCAGGCACGTCTTGTCGACGTCCTCGTAGCGGAACGACGTCAGCGCCTCGGAGGCCGTGTAGAAGCAGTGACTGACGCGCTTGCCCTGCCGGCCGAAGACGAAGCCAGTCGACGGGAGCATTGACTGCGCGATGAGGCTGCCGTACGCCCAGTCGATGTCGACGTCGTGCAGCCACCGACCTGGCGCGACCTCGACTCCGGTGACAAGGCCGACGCGGCAGTCTTCCTTGTAGTCGGCGAGCGTGTAGATTTTGTCGGGCCACCCCTTGTCCCGAGGTCCCTTGATGTCGCCGAGCGCCGGCCAGAAGACGACGCGATAGTTTTGGTCGAGGTACCCCTTGACGACGTCCGCCGCCGTCAATCTATCGCCTCCTTCATCAATGGCCGCGCCTCTTCGAGGCACGCATCACAGAACGGACCGAAGTCTGGTGTCAGGTAGGTCGTCTCGCGCTTGCGGTAGCAGTTGATGCAGTAGAAGGGAAGGAAGGCCTGAGTGAGCGTCTGCGCGCGTTCGGGATAGTCGGCTGCATAGGCTGGAATGGATGTGCGCGTCATGGCTTCCTCCGCTTCAGCATCCACTTGCATTTCGCGCGTACGTGTCGGATGAGATCCTCGCTGACATCAAATCTGGTTGCAAGGGCTTTGATGATGCCAGATTTTCTTGGCGTTCGTAGGACGGCGAGCGCTTGTTGTCTGGTGAGGCTCATGCACCCACCCTCCTCGACCTGCGCCACTCGCGGTGCGCCAGCTTCGCGCCGCTGCGCTGCTCGGGCATGCCATCGTAGCGGAGGAGGAAAAGGTTCAACTTTCGCGCGTGACGTGGAAAGATGCGATCCTTGGCGGCATAGCGCGCGAACGCGCCAACGTCATCGTTGCGCTCAGCCTGCTGGCAGAGCCACGCGTAGAAGGTCATCGAAAGTCGCCTCGAGATGGGTGTGAGCTTGGCTCCCTGCAGCGCGGCGGGCGAACGCCTCGCGGCCTGGACTTAGGAGCCAGCTTGAAAGAAGCCGGAACCAAGCAGAAGAAGCTACTCTAGCACAGGTCAAGGCGGAGCTGGTAAGTGCTTACATTACTAGCATTTAACAAGTATTTTCAGGCAGTAAAAGAAAGTGCTAGACTTTATACTACTACTAAGATTAGACTGCTTCTCGGTTGCCCGCACGACAGCGGGCCAGGGAGAATAACATGACGTCACGTGATTTCGACACACTCCTCACGCTGATCGAGATCGACCTGCTGCTGAAGGGCTTCGCGCTCGCCGTGGAGGCACTGTGAGCCCACAGGAGAAGATCCTCGACCGCCTGGCGAAGCTCAAGGCCGCCGCCGAAGGCGAGGCGAAGGTCGGTAACGCGGAGGCGGCGGACGCCTTCGCTACCGCCATCAACCGGCTGCTGCTGCAGCATGAGCTCAGCGAAGCGGACATCCCGCTCAACGTTGTCAAGGAAGAGCCGATCGTCGAGCTGCTCGTCAACGCCGGGCAGTTCGGCATTGAGTTCAGGCGCATGCGCTGCGGCTGGCAGGAGGCTCTCGCGCGGATCGTCGCCGAGGCACACCTCTGCAAGTACCTCGTCACCAGCGGCACGAACAACATCACCTTCGTTGGTACGCTCGCGCACGTGACGGTGGCGGAGTACGCCTACGGCGTGCTGGCGTCGGCGGCGGACCGCATGAGCATGGCTGCGCGAGAAGAGTGGTGGAAGGACGAGTGCGGCGGCAGGCACCTGGCGAGCGGCAACTTCCGAGCCGCGTGGCTGATGGGCTTCGTCGAGCGCATCGCGCAGCGGTTCCTCGAGGCGCGCGTCGTCGAGGTAAGGGCGGCGGCGAACAGCTCGCAGGCCCTCATGCGCCTCGACAACGCGCTCGTCAGGGTGCAGGCGTACATCGGCGAGAAGTACAAGAAGAAGGCGCCGGCGACCGCGATGCGCGGCGGAAGCAGCGCTGGACGTGAGGCGGGGCGCAAGGCTGCCGACGCGATGCCGCTGGGGCAGAAGGGCATCAGAACGTCAACACACAAGAGGATCACGTAAATAGACAGGTGAGCACCGTGTGACGCTCGAGGGTCCGCACTACCCGCAACCGCACAGGTGGTACGCGGAGGCGACGGTGGTCGACGGCTGCGTGACGAAGGTGAAGTGATGATCGACTGGACCACGGCGACGTGCGAAGAGGTGCTGACGATGGTCGGTAGCATCTATCTTCGCTGCGGCGAGCCTGCCGTCATGCAGGTCAAGCACCGCGGACGTGACGAAGGGCCATACGTCATGTGCCGCGAGTGCGGCGAGCATAACGCGCGCAACCGCAACGCCGTCGTGCTCGCACGGAAGGCTCTACCGAAGGTCGATGTCATCAGCTACGAGATTGCCGAGCATTTGATGCCGGAAGTTTACGCGCTGCTGAGTAGATTGGAGAAACAGTCATGAAGAAGCGCTACAAGGTCGTCGGCTGGTATTCCAGCGATCCGCACAACGAGTACGTCAGGCCATTCGCGCGCGTGCTCTACATCGAAACGGAAGACCCGGCGAAAACCTCGGAGATCGGAGCTGATGCACTCGACAAGCTCTACGTGCAAGAGAACGCTGGCGCCGATCTGCTGAACTGGTATGTGGAGGAGAGCCGATGAACAAGAGGTATCTCAGGTTGGACATCGAGTACGACTTCGACGCGTCCACGCTCCGCATGACGAAGGATAACATCGAGCGCATCCTGGCCGAAGACATGCCGTACTGCAGGATCATCTTCAGCCGCGATACGAGCGTGAAGGATGATCTGGACAAGGAAAGGGTGAAACGATGAAGGATACCTACGTCACCTGGTTGCCAGTTCGTCCGGAGTTCACGATCGAGTGCGAACACGGGCGATCGACGTCGACAAACCGCGGCTACCATGAGTCGTTCTACAAGGTCGTCAGTCGGCATTCGTTGGACAACGACGCCTTCGCGCACCTGGACGCGTGCGGGCTGCTTGGCACCGGGCAGGCGTTCTGCGTCGAAGGACATGCCGTGCTCATCGACGTCGTGCAGCCGGTCACCATCGAATGTAGGACCGGAAGGACCCTCGACATGCCGCCAGTCGACTGGCGCGGGCAGCCGATCACGAGGACGATGCAGTACGACTATCACAGCTACGTTGTCAGACGGATCTGCGACAGCGGAGATTGAAGCAAGGCGCAACGTTGCGCGCATGAACGAAACGCGTTTCAACGACAAAGGAGCGATTAATGAGCTTGCGTGGCGACACGGCAGTTCTGGAAGCCAAGAAACTGATGACGCACTACTTCCGATTGGTGCGATCCATGACAGCGACGAGCTGGTCGAGCGACAATGATGCGGAGTTGGAAATCATGGTCGATTTGATCGTCGAAGCAGCGGTCATAAAGGCCAAGGAAAGTATCATGGAAGGCATTCAGAGAGCGAAGCGATGAATGCGTGGGGGAGATGCAGATGACCTGCACGAACTGTGGATATGAATGGGAGCAGCGAGTCG
>WNFI01006421.1_pt1 | contig 16349 bp, 16 predicted proteins | sample 5400471 | NCBI WGS metagenome assembly WNFI01 (sample SAMN13153348, study PRJNA577476) | soil metagenome | isolation source: 100 cm saprolite on Douglas fir-dominated hillslope | place: USA:California | collected 2013-09-17 | reverse complement strand
CGCGCCCGGCACTCGGCTGCAGGAACGTGGCGGACCTGCGCGCGCCTGCCGCGGAGACGGGGCGCATCCACCGCGGCGCCGCGGACGAGCTGGCCCTGATCCAGTTCTCCTCGGGCACCACCAAAGACCCCAAGCCGGTGGCGCTGACCCACGCCAACGTGATCGCCAACGCCGTGGCCATCGACGGCTTCCTACCCGAGGGCGGCCCGGTGCGGCAGTCTGGCGTCTCGTGGCTGCCGCTGTACCACGACATGGGCCTCATCGGCTGCCTGCTGCTGTCGGTGCTGCACCCCGGGCCGCTGACGCTGCTGCCGCCGGAGCTGTTCCTTGCCCGGCCCGCGCTCTGGCTCCGCGCCCTCTCGCGCACGCGCGCGACCGTGTCGGTGGCGCCCAACTTCGCCTACGGCCTGTGCGTGAAGCGCGTGCGCGACGAGGAGATGGAGGGCGTGGACCTGTCGTCCTGGCGGCTGGCGCTGAACGGAGCCGAGCCGGTCTCCACCGAGGTGCTGGGCCGCTTCGCCCGCCGCTTCGCGCGCTGGGGCTTCGATCCCGACGCTCTCACCCCGGTGTACGGGCTGTCGGAGGCATCGCTGGCGGTCACCTTCTCGCGCCCGGGCCGCGGCTTCCGCGCGCTGCGGGTGGACGCCTCCGCGCTCGCCGCGCGGGGGGCGGCCATTCCGGCCGCTGGCGAAACCGACAACGTGGAGGGCGGCCCGATCGACGGCGGACCGAGAAGCGGCGGCAAGACGCGCGAGATCGTCTCGCTTGGGGCGCCGCTGCCCGGCATCGAGGTGCGGGTCTGCGACCCGGACGGTGCGACCCTGCCGGAGCGCACCGTGGGCCAGGTGCGCGTCCGCGGCCCCTCGGTGATGCGCGGCTACTTCGGCAACCCGCGGGCCACCGCGGCCGCCCTGCAAGACGGTTGGCTCGACACGGGCGACCTCGGGTTCGTCCACGACGGTGAGCTGCACCTGTGCGGGCGGGCCAAGGACCTGATCATCCTCCGCGGGAGGAACCACGCGCCGCAGGAGTTCGAGGACGCGCTCGACGGCCTGCCCGGCGTGCGCGCCGGCTGTTCGGCGGCGGTGGGGATCGAGCGGGAGGGCGACGACGGAGAGGAGCTGGCGCTCCTGGTCGAGCAGGAGGCCGACGCAGGCGGCGCGGACGTGCTTCGCGCACTCGAGGAGCGGGTCCTGGAGCGCGTCCTCGAGCGCACCGGCGTCCGGGCGCGCGAGGTCCACCTGCTCGCCCCGGGGACGCTGCCGCGAACCTCCAGCGGCAAGCTGCGCCGCGCCGAGGCGCTGCGGCAACTCCAGGAAGGGTCGCTGCTCGCCCCGCGAGCGGTCACGTTCCTGGGCATGGCCCGGGAAGCGGCGCGCTCGATGGCAGCGTTCGCGCGCCTGCGGCTGAGGAGCTGAGCGGTGCTCGATCTCGCCATCGCGGGGGGAGGACCCGCGGGTCTCGCCGTCGCCATCCGCGCGGCGCAGGCTGGCCTGACGGCCGCGGTGCTGGAGCGGGCCGCTGGCACGCCGGACAAGGCATGCGGCGAAGGGCTGATGCCCGCCGGCGTGCGCGAGCTCGCTGAACTCGGCGCACTCGAGGCGATCCCCGGCAGCTCGCGCAGGGCCTTCGCGGGCATCCGCTATGTTCAAGAGGACGGTGGCGCCGTCGAAGCGCGCTTCCGAGGCGGCGAGGGGCTGGGCATCCGCCGCACGGCGCTCTCCCTCGCGCTGGCGGGCCGCGCGCTCGCCCTCGGCGCCGAGCTGCGGCGCTGCGCCGTGCGAGGCTTTCGCGCCCTGCCCGACCGCGTGGTCGTCGACACGGGCGAAGGCGGCGTCGAAGCGCGGCTGCTGGTCGCGGCCGACGGTATCCAGTCGCCGCTGCGGCGCGCGGCAGGCCTCGCCTGCGCGGGCGAAGGGCGACGCCGCTACGGCCTGCGCCGCCACTTCGCCGCCGCGCCGTGGAGCGACTTCGTGGAGGTGCACTGGGCGCGCGGCCTCGAGTGCTATGTCACGCCGGTCGGCCCCTCCTGCGTGAACGTGGCCTTCCTCTGGGAGGAGGAGGCTATCGCGCCGGCGCAGGGCGAGAAGGCGGCGGCCGCGGGCCGCGAGCGGACCGAGCGGGCGTCGTTCGACGCGCTGCTCGCCCGCTTTCCGCTGGTCGCGGAACATCTCGCTGGCGCCGCCGTCGAATCCGAGGCGCGCGGCTCGGGGCCGCTGCTGCGCGGGGTGCGGGCCCGAGCGGGCGAGCGGCTCGCGCTGGTCGGAGACGCGGCCGGCTACGTCGACGCGATCACCGGACAGGGGCTCTCGCTCGCGTTCGCGGGTGCGCGGCTGCTCGTCCTGGCACTGCCCCGGCCTCTGGGCGAGTCCCCTCTGTCCGAGGCGCTGCGCCGCTACGACCGCTCGCTGCGCGTTGCCTGGCTGCGCTACGCCCTGCCCGCGCGCGGCCTTCTGGCCCTGGCGCGGCGCCCGCGCCTGCGAAAGCGCACGCTGTCGTTGCTCCAGCGCGCGCCGCGCCTGTTCGGCGCCCTGCTCGAGGCGGTGGCGGCGGGCTGACTATTCGGGTTCCAGCGTGCAGAGCAGCGGCACCTGCGCCTCGGTGGCAACCTTCATCACCTCGGCCACCTTGGTCTCGGCGACCTCGAACGTGTACACGCCCGCCACCGCCGTGCCGTGCGATTCGGCGTGGCGTATGATCGCCATCGCGTCCGCCTCCGACTTGTTGAAGACGTAGATGAGGATCTGCAACACGAACTCGCGGGGCGTGTAGTCGTCGTTGTGCAGCAGCACCTTGTAGCGCTTTGGCTGCTCCAGCTTGGGGCGGCTCTTGGGCTTCTCCTGGACGGAGACGCCGGGATCTCCGCTCTCTCGCTGCCTCTTCGGGCTCATGCCGAACCCCGCCGCGCGCCGCTCGCGCCCTCACCGGGGACCTCCGCCTTGAAGATGCCCGACTCGGCGCGGTAGCGCTCGATGGCCTCGGCGCGCTGGGGCGTCTCCGCGCGCAGGTGGCCGCGCAGCGCGTCGTCGAGCCTTGGATCGAGCGCGCGGTGCGCGCTCCAGGTCAGCGATGGTTCGAAGCCGCGCGAGAGCTTGTGCTCGCCGCCCGCGCCGCCCTCGAACACCTCGACGCCCCGGGCGATGCACTCCGCGATCGAGTGGTAGTAGCAGACGTTGAAGTGCAGGAATGGGTGCTCCTCGAAGCACCCCCAGTATCGGCCGTACAGCCGCGTGGCCGAGCGCACGTTGAAGGCGCCCGCGATCAGCCGGCCGCCCTTCTCGGCGGCCACCACCTCGACGTCGCCTGGCATGGCGGCGAAGACCAATTCGTAGAACTTCTCGTTCAGCCAGCGGCGTCCCCACATCAGCTTGTCCACCGTGGATCGGTGCAGGTCGTGCGCGGCGCGGGCCCAGCGCAGGCGGTCCTGGGCCAGCTCGTCGCCGCGCACGGTGCGGATGGAGATGCCCTGCTTCTGCGGCGCCGCCATCTCCCGACGGAGCATCGCGCGCTTCTTGGCGTTGAAGCGCGCGAGGAAGTCGTCGACGCCGCGATAACCGCGGTTGCGCCAGTGGAACTGGTACGAGACGCGCGCCGCAAGGCCCGCCCGCGCGTGCTCCACCGCCTCGCCCTCGTCAGGGAAGAGCGCGTGCAGCGAGGCCGTCCCCTCCTCCTCGCAGAAGGCCGCGGCTTCGCGCAGGAGCGCCTGCACCAGGACGGCGCGGTCCTCGCCCGCGGCCACCAGGATGCGCCGGCCGGTGCAGGGCGTGAAGGGCACCGTCAGGACGAGCTTGGGGTAGTAGCGCAGGCCGGCGCGCTCGGCCGCCTGGGCCCAGTCCCAATCCCGCGAGAAGTCGCCGTCGCTGTCGTCCTTCAGATATCCTGGCGCGGCCGCGACCAGGTGCCCGCCGCGCCAGAGCGTCGGGTGGCGCGGCGTCCAGCCGGTGCGGGGGGAAGCGCAGCCGCTCGCCTCCAGCGCGTGGAGAAAGTCCCAGCGCACGAACGGCGTCGCCTTCGCGTCGGCGAGCGCGTCCCAGGCGGCTCTGTCCACCTCCGCGATCGCGTTCAGGGCGCGGAAGGTCAACGCGGGCATGCCAGTCACTCGACCCCCTAGCGTGCAGCGAGGAGGCGCGCCGCGCAATGGCATCTTTCCGCGCCCGTCGCGCGCGGGCAGCGGCTCCCTTGCACGGTGCCCCCCCGCGTGCGATGCGTGCCGGCCATGCAGACCCTCCAGAGCGCTCGCTGACGGCGTGGCGCGCCCGCCTCCGCCCCAGGGCCTGCGCGAGCGCGCCCGACTCACGCTCGCGTATCTGAAGACGGCGCCGCGGGTGTTCGCGCTGGTCCGCGACTCGTCGCGGACGTTCGCGCTCGGCGTGGTGGTGGTGCTGGTCGGCCAGGCGCTCCTGCCCGGCTCGATGGCGTGGGTGGGCAAGCTGATCGTCGACGCGGTGGTGCGCTCGGCGCGCTCCGGCTCCGCGCAGGATCGCTCCCGCGTGCTCCAGCTCGTGCTCCTCGAGTTCGCGCTGATGCTGATCTCGAGCCTGCTCTCGCGAGCCCAGTCGCTCTTGCGCGAGCTGCTCCGGGCCAGCCTGGGAAACCACGTCAACACCCTCATCCTCGAGAAGGCGACCCGGCTCGAGCTGCGCCACTTCGAGGACGCGGACGTCTACGACAAGATGCAGAACGCGCGGCGCGAGGCCGCAACGCGCCCGCTCTCGCTGGTGCTGGAGCTCGCCTCGCTGGCGCAGCACGCGCTGATGCTGGTCTCCTATGCGGTGCTGCTGGCGCGGCTCTCCTGGTGGTCGGTGCTGGTGATCGCGCTCGCCTCGCTCCCCGCCTTCGTCGCCGAGGCGCGCCTGTCGGGCGAGGCCTTCCGCCTGAACAGCTGGCGCGCGCCCGAGGGGCGGCGGCACAACTACCTGGAGTGGATCCTCACCCGCGACTCGCACGTGAAGGAGGTGAAGCTGTTCGGGCTGGCGCCGCTGATCCTCGGCCGCTACCGCGCGCTCTTCGACAAGTTCTACGCCGAGGACAAAGCGCTGGCGGTGCGGCGCGCGGTCACCGGACTCCTGCTCGGCGTGCTCTCGCTCGCCGCCTTCTACGCTTCGTATGCGGCGATGGCGTCGCGGGCCGCGAGCGCGACCATCTCGCTGGGCGACCTCACCCTGTACCTGTCGCTCTTCCGCCTCGGCCAGGAGTCGTTCCAGTCGGTCCTCTCCTCGGTGGCGAGCCTGTACGAGAACGGGCTGTTCGTTTCCAACCTGTTCGAATACCTCGACCTGCCGACCTCCGGCGAAGCGCCGCGGGCGCCGCCCGCGCCCATCGCGCCGCGCGGGCAGCCGCAGGCGATCGAGCTGCGCGACGTCGCCTTCCGGTACGCGAACTCCGACCGCTGGGCGCTGCGCGGCGTCTCGCTGCGCATCGAGCCGGGGGAGACGCTCGCCTTGGTGGGCGACAACGGCGCGGGCAAGTCGACGCTGATCAAGCTGCTGCTGCGGCTCTACCAGCCCACGGAGGGATCGATCTCGTGGGGCGGGATCGATCTGCGCGACCTCGACGTGCAGGACCTGCGCGCCCGCGTCGGCGTGCTCTTCCAGGACTTCGTCCGCTACCAGTTCACCGCCGCTGAGAACGTGGGGCTGGGCGAGGTCTCCGCACTGGAGGACCGGCCGCGCATCGAGCGCGCCGTCGACCGCGGCGGGGCCCGGCCGGTGGTGGACGAGCTGCCGCAGAAGCTCGACACCATGCTGGGCGGCTGGTTCGAGCAGGGAAAGGAGCTGTCGGGCGGCCAGTGGCAGAAGATCGCGCTCGCCCGGGCCTTCATGCGCGATGCCGAGCTGCTGGTGCTCGACGAGCCCACCGCCAGCCTCGACGCCGAGGCGGAGCACGACCTCTTCCAGCGACTGCGCGACCTGGCGCGGGACCGCAGCGCGATCTTGATCAGCCACCGCTTCTCGACCGTGCGGCTCGCCGACCGCATCGCGGTGCTGCGCGACGGACGCATCGAGGAGCTCGGCTCGCACGACGAGCTGATCGCCCTCAACGGCCGCTACGCGCACCTGTTCCGCCTGCAGGCCTCGGGCTACGCCGGCTGACGCCTACGGGCAGCGCTTGAGCACCTGGTCGGGCGGATGGACCCAGATGATGTGGGCTTGCGCAGGCCCTGATCCTGGGCAGCGCAGCCGGACAGCACGATCACAAGTAGTGCGGGAATGGAGCCTCGCATGGCACCCTCCTTTGCCTGGCGAACAGGAGCCTACTCCCGGCCGGCCACCGACGCCACCCCTCGAAAGGTCCATGTTGCCGGCGATCGATTGGTCCAAGTCAGCCCTCCCGCCGCCCGCTGGCGGGAAATCCGCGCTCGTGCGAGACCCCGCCCATGGCGGCGACAGGAAAGGGGGAGCCGATGGCGCCAGGCGAGAGGGCAAGCGCCCCTGGCCGGGATCCGCTGGAGCGCCTGCGGACCGTCCCCTGGGAAGCGCTGCAGGGCCTCGCCGAGCCGGTGCGCGAGACGCTCGGGCGCGTACTCGGCGGCGCTCCTGTCGAGCGCGCGCTGGACGCGCTGCTGCGCCAGCACCGCTCGCTCGAGGCCGCGCGGCGCGCCGCCCTGGCCGAGGCCGTCTTCGGCGTGGCGCTCTGGCGCAGGCGCCTCGCGCGGGCCGCGGGCCTTGCGCGGTGGGAAGGCGCCGACCCCGCGCTCCTCCTCTGCGCGCTGTTGCACTCGCTCGCCTCCGTTCCCGAGGAGCGCGCCCGGGAGCTATCCGGCCTGCCGGCCGCCGCGCCGATCGGCTGGACGGACGGCGCCGGGTGGACGCTCGCCGACCGCTGGTCCCTTCCGGACTGGCTGGCCGCCGCGCTCGAGCGCGACCTGGGCGCCGGCGCGGAGGCGTTCGCGCGGGCCGTCTGCGCCCCTGGCCCGGTCTGCCTGCGCGCCAACTTATTGCTCGGCACACGCGAGGAGCTGGCGGCCTCGCTGGCCACGGACGGCATCGCCACGCGGCCGGGCCGCTACGCCGCCCAAGCGCTCGTGGCCACCAGCCCGCGGCCCAACCTGCTCGGCGCGGCTGCCCACCGGGAGGGACGCTTCGAGGCGCAGGATGAGGGCAGCCAGCTCGTCGGGGCGCTGGTCGAGGCGCGCCCCGGCGAGTGCGTGCTCGACGCCTGCGCGGGCGCCGGAGGCAAGGCGCTCCTGCTTGCGGCCGAGCTGCGCGACCGCGGCCGGGTCGTGGCGGCCGACGTCGATCGAGAACGCCTCGCGCGCCTGCAGACACGGGCCGCTCGCGCGCGGGCGAGCTGCATCGAGATCGCCGCGGCGGAGGCGCCGCGCGAGGCCATCTTCGATCGCGCGCTGGTCGACGCGCCCTGCTCGGAGCTGGGCACGCTGCGGCGCGGCCCGGACGCCCGCTGGCGGGCGCGACCCGGGGAGCTGGGGGGCCTGCCCGCGCTGCAGCTCCGCATCCTCGAGGGCGCGGCACGCGTGCTGCGGCCCGGCGGCCAGCTCGTCTACGCGACCTGCACGCTGCGCAGGGAGGAGAACGAGGAAGTTGCGCTCGCGTTCGAGGAGGCCCACCCGGAGTTCCAGCGGACGCGGCCCGGCGCCCGCTTCCTCGACGCCTCGTTCGTCCGCGGCGGCTTCTTCCGCTCGCTCCCCCACCTGCACGACTGCGATGGCTTCTTCGCCGCGGTCTACCGCCGTCGCGGCGGTGACGCCGTCGATGGAGCAGAATGCCACCCATGAAGAAGAAGCCGCCCCCCCTCGATCCTGTGCCGCCCACGAGCTCTTTTGCGTCGCTCGCCGCGCTGCGTGACAAGCTGCCCAAAGGCCCGCTCGAGGGCGCCGCGGATGGCCGGTCCGCGGACGCCGCATCCGCGGGCGGCGGATCGACCTCGGCGGACCCGGGGCCGGCGCGCGCGGTGGTGCGGATGGAGCGCAAGGGGCGCCGCGGCAAGGAGGTAACGGTGATCGAACGGCTCGGCCTCCCCGCGGCCCAGCTCGATGCCTGGCTCAAGGCGCTCAAGGCCGCGCTGGGCTGCGGCGGCGCACTCGAGGGCGAGGCGCTGGTGCTGCAGGGCGATCACCGGCCGCGCGTGAAGGAGCTTTTGGAAGCCCGCGGCGTGCGCCGCGTGACGGTGGGCTGAAGCGTGCTCAATCCGCCGCCTCGCCTTTGCCCGGAGCAGCCTTGGCGCGCTTGCGCGCCGCGCGGAAGGCGGCGATCGCGGCGCGGGCAGCGGCGCTCTTCTTCTCGAGCGTCTTGATCCAGCGCTTGCGGTAAGGCCGCAGCGCCGCGACCACTTCCTCGGCAATGACCAGGTTGCGGTACCACTTGGAATCCGCGCGCACCACGATCCAGGGCGCCTGCGGCGTGGCGCAGCGGGAGATCGCGTCTTCGTAGGCCTCGGTGGTCTCATCCCAGCGGTCGCGCTCCCGCCAATCCTCGACGTTGAGCTTCCACGAAGCTTTGGGGTCGCGCTCGCGCTCGAGCAACCGCCTCTCCTGCTCCTTGCGCGAGATGTGGAGGAAGAACTTGAGCACGATGCAGCCGTGCTCGGCGAGCAGCCCCTCGAAGTCGACGATGTGCTTGTAGCGCGCCTTCCACACCGGGCGCGGCACCAGCCCCTTCACGCGGACCACCAGGACGTCCTCGTAGTGCGATCGGTTGAAGATGGCTACCTCTCCGGCGCGCGGCGCATGGCGGTGAACGCGCCAGAGGAAGTCGTGCTGCAGCTCCTCCTCGGTGGGCACACCGAAGGAGGTGACGCTGACGCCGCGCGGATTGAGCCCCGCCATCACGTGCTTGATGGCCCCGTCCTTGCCGGCGGCGTCGCGGCCCTGCAGCACCACCAGAAGGCTGTGCGTACGCGCGCCCCACATCAAATCCTGAAGGTCGAACAGCTCGCGATCGAGGGACTCGAAGCGCACCCTCGCCTCGGTCTTGTGGACCCGCCGGGGAGGGTCCGGGTCGATGTCGTCGAGGCGCACCGGGGTTCCCGGATCGCTGAATACGATCCCCTGCATGCGTCCTCCGCGGACTCCGGCTGCGCTGCTGCCGGGGCTGCTCGCCGCAGGAGGTTAAGCAGTTCGGGGCGTCTCGGGCAATGAGCGAGACGCGCCGGGCACTTCTCCAGAAGCGTCGGAACCGGCGGTTTCCGGGCCGCGCGCCGCCGCGACGAGCGGGCCGATCTCGCCGGTGATCAGCCGGGCGCCGCGCTCGTGCCTGAGGTAGGTCCACGCCCACTGCGCGAGCACCAGCACGCGGCTGCGGAAGCCGATCAGCGTCGCGATGTGGACCACCAGCCAGATCAGCCAGGCGATGAACCCGGCGGTCTTGATCGGCCCTACCTCGGCAACCGCCGCGTTCCGGCCGATGGTGGCGAGAGACCCCTTGTCGACGTACCGGAAGGGAGCGGGCGGCTCGCCCCGGATCATCCGCTCGATGTTGCGGGCGGTGTGGCGGCCCGCCTGAATGGCGGCCGGCGCGACGCCCGGCACCGGCTTGCCGTCCTTCTTCTTCATCGCGGCAAGGTCGCCGATGACGAACACTTGCTGAGCTCCTGGCACCGTCAGGTCGTCCTTGACGATCACGCGCCCGGCGCGATCGAGCGGGACTCCCAGCGTGCCCGCGAGCGGCGAGGCAGCGACGCCGGCTGCCCAGATCACGCAGCGCGACTGGATGTGCTCGCCGCCGGCGGTCACGCCCTCGGCGTCGACGGAGGTGACCGCGGTCCGCAAGCGCAACTCGACGCCCATCCGCCGCAGACGCTCGGCGGCGGCGGCGCGCAATCGCGGGTCGTACGCGGTGAGCAGATCGGGTCCCGCCTCGAGCAGGAGCACGCGCGCGCTGCGGGGGTCGATGTGCCGGAAGTCGCGGGTGAGCACGTCCCGCGCGATCTCCGCCAGCGCCCCGGCCATCTCCACGCCGGTGGGGCCCGCGCCCACCACGACGAAGGTAAGCCACTGCACGCGGCGCACCGGATCGGGCTCGCGCTCGGCGACCTCGTAGGCGAGCAGCATCCGCCGGCGGATCTCCAGCGCGTCCTCGACGGTCTTGAGGCCGGGGGCGCACGCCGCCCACTCGGGGTGACCAAAGTACGAGTGGGTCGCACCGGTGGCGACGATGAGGAAGTCATAGTCGAGCTGGCCGTCGCGAAGGTGCACCACCTTGGCGGCGGTGTCGATCGAGGTCACCTCGCCCAGCATCACCTCGCAATTCGCCTGCTGGCGCAGCACGCGGCGGATGGGCGCAGCGATGTCGCTCGGGTTCAGCGCCGCGGTCGCCACCTGGTAGAGCAGCGGCTGGAAGAGGTGATGGTTGCGGCGGTCGAGCAGCGTGATGCGCACCGGGGCGGAAGCCAGCGCCTGGGCGGCGTTCAGGCCGCCGAAGCCGCCGCCGACGATGACCACGCGGCGGTCTTTGGAATCGATTCCCATCGCCATGGGCTTCTTTTAACGAGCGGCTGGCAGGGCTGCGCCACAATCGCAACTGCCACAGCTGGAGCGGCGGCGGTCAGCCGGACGCCGTCGGCTCCCGGCCCCCGGCGTCCTCCTCGCGCCAGAGAGCGCGCGCGGCCACCGTGCCGACGACGAGCGCTCCCCCGGCGAGCGCCCACGGACCCGGGCGCTCGCCCGTGCCGAGGAAGACCCAGAGAGGGTTGAGCACCGGCTCGAGCATGCAGAGCAGGCTCGCCTCGGCCGCAGGCACGGTCTTGAGCCCGTTGGTGAACAGGAAATAAGCGAGGCCGAGTTGCACCAGGCCCAAATAGAGAAGCACGAAGGTTCCAGCGGGCGTCGCGATGGCGGACAACGCGGGGGCCGCGAACGGCAGCGCCACCGCGCACGCGATCAGGTTGCCGAGCACGGTGCTGGGCATCGCGTCGCCGTGCCCGTGCGCCGCGTCCCGGCGCATGAGGAGCACGGTCAGCCCGAACGAGAGCCCGGAGAAGACCGCTATCAGGTTTCCCGCCGCCTGGCCCGCCTCGACGCGGCCGAGGAAGAAGAGCGACATGCCCCCGAGCGAAAGGACGACGCTGGCGACGTCCACCCGCGTGAGCCTCTCGCGGAGCAGCCAGGGCGCGAGCAGCAGCACGTAGGCGGGTCCCGTGTACTGCAGGAAGATCGCGTTCGCCGCGGTGGTCATCCGCGTGGCGAGCACGAAGCTCAGCACCGTCGCCGCGTAGGCCGCGGCGGTCGACCAGCTCGCGAGCGACAGCTTGGGGCGCAGCACGACGAGATAGAGAATCGAGCACACCAGCGAGCGGCCGAAGGCGACGGCCAGCGCGGGCATGGGCGCGAGCTTGATGAACAGGCCGCCGGAGGACCAGAGCAGCGCGGCAGCGGCGATCAACACGGCGCCGGTGCGCCGCGAGGCGGGCGCGAACACGGGAACGGACATGCGCGGCGCAAGCTAGCACGACGGCGCGACGAGCTTGTGACCCTGCCGAGCTCAGAGCTTGCGGAACACAGCGAGGCCGCCGTCGGTGGGCACGTACAACGCCCACGGCGACACCATGCGGTCGAGGAACGTGCGCCCGATCGCCTGCCCAGGCAAGCCGTCGCCTGCAGTCACGCGGGTGCCCTTCGCATCGCCGGGCTTCCACACCAGAAGGCCCGAGCTCGGGAAGCCGAGCACCAGCCGTCCGTCCGGCAGCGCCGTCAGCTCCAGCACGTTGTATTCGGCGGCGCCGATCGCCTCTGGATCGACGTAGGTGAACTGGTGCCCGTCCCAGGCGGCCAGGCCGTAGGTGGGCCCGCGCCAGGCCTCGACCTCGCCCGAGGCAAACCAGACGATCCCGTCCGGCGCTGGCGCCACCGCGCGCAGGTTGACGAAGTCGCCTTCTCTCGGCGGGAGGAACACCGGCGGGTTGCCCGGATAGGGATCGCCGAACGCGGGGACGAAGGGATTGTAGGGCGCCCAGCTGTCGCGCCAGTCCTGCACCCCCGGTGTCCAGCGGATCGCACCGGCGCAGGTGAGCCCTGCCATCCACAGCCGGCCGTCGTCGCCCATCGCGAGGCCGTACCAGTCGCCGAACGCGACCGCGCGCTGGCCGTACTGCGGGAGGTTCGGGTCCCAGCAGGGGCCGCCCTGGCAGACCCAGGGGTGGACGTGGTCGGCGTACCACTCCCGCTCCACCGAGATTGGAAAGCTCTGCTCTACAGTGGTCTTCGGCAGCCTCCATTTTGCCGGGATGATGCGGGTCACGCCGTGGTTGGAGCCCACATACAGGTTTCCCGGATGCAGGAAATGGTCGTAGACCATCGAGGTGATGGTGCGCGTCTCGTAATAGAAACCGTCGTTCGAGTTATGCAGGTCGTAGCGCCGCACCTCCAGCGTCAGGTCCGCGCGCAGCAGCACCTGGTCCATCTTGCCCATGTGCGCGATCGGGTCGTTGGCGGTGTGCGCTCCGGGATCCCGGGGCTCGTGGGTGTCGTGGGCGTAATATCCGACGAAGCATTCGCCGGGCGCGCCTCCCTCGACCAGGGTGATGTCCGGGTAATCCGTATAACCGGGCCCGAAATGCAGGCCGTCGGAAGCGGTGAAGCGGTGAAACCGCGTCTCACCCGGGCGCAACAGGTAGAGGGCCTCGTGGGAGACCACCCATAGGTTCTCGCTCTCGTCGACCGAGGCCGAGATCGGCGCCTCGCGCAGGCCCTGCTTGCTGCCGTAGACGGTGAGCGGCGCTTGCGGCCACGGGCCCGCGCCCAGACCGCCCGGCGCGAGTGCAGGGGGGCCGCCGTCCGGCGTTCCCGCGTCCGCGCCGCCGTCGGGGGTTCCCCCGTCCGCACCGCCATCGGGCGGTCCGGCGTCTGGCGGTCCGGCGTCGGGAAGACCCGCGTCGGCGCCGCCGTCGTCGACGGCGGCCCGCACGCCCGAATCCCCGCCGGGCGACTCGCCGGACGCAGGCCCTCGCGCGGCGCCGCAGCCCGCCGCGCATGCAAGGCACAACGCAAGCCCAACCGCGCGCGATCCCCCCATCGCCCCTCCCCGTCCGACGGCGCGCGGGCGCCGCCCCTCTCCCAGGGTCTTCACCTGAGAGGCGGTTTGCAACGCTTGACCTGAACATGCGTTCCGTGCATCGATCGGAGCGTGTCCGCGCTGCGCCCGATCAGCAACCCTCCGAACCCGTGGAGCACCGCCGAGGTCGACTACCTCGGCGAGGCACCGCCGGCGCGGCTGGAGATCTACGAGGACCACAGCCGCGAGATCCTCGCCACCAACGACAGCCCGGACATCGGCTTCCGCTGGTCGATCAACCCGTATCGCGGCTGCTTCCACTCCTGCGCCTCGTCTTCTCCGGCGTGACCGACTGCTACCAGCCGCTGGAGGCGTCGTACCAGCTCACCCGCGGGTGCCTCGAGGTCTGCGCCGAGTACCGCAACCCGGTCGGCATCATCACGAAGGCGCCGCTGATCGAGCGCGACCTGCCCCTCCTGGTCGAGCTTTCGCGTGTGGCGAGCCTCGGGGTCACGCTGAGCATCCCTCTCTGGAACCGCGCGCACGCGCACGCGCTCGAGCCGTTCGTCGCCACCCCGCAGCGAAGGATGGAGACGGTGCGCCGGCTGGCGGAGGCGGGCATCGACGTGGGCGTCAACATCGCGCCGCTCATCCCCGGGCTCGGCGACGAGGACGTGGCGGAGATCCTCGAGGCGGCCAAGGCCGCGGGCTGCACGCGCGCGTCGATGATCTTCCTGCGGCTCCCCGGTTCGGTGAAGCAGGTCTTCGAGGAGCGGCTGCGCGCGGCGCTTCCCCTGCGCGCCGAGCGCGTTCTGCACCGGATCCGCGACGCGCGCGGTGGCAAGCTCTACGATTCGCGCTGGGGCTTTCGCCAGATCGGCCAGGGGCCGCACGCCGAAGCCGCGCAGGCCCTCTTCGAGTCGACCGCGCGCAGGCTCGGCTTCAACCGCGACCAGGGCGACCGGGAGCAGCCGCTGACGTTCCGGCGGCCCGATCGTCCGGGGACGCAGCTCCCCCTCCTCTAGCAGGGCGGGCGCGGTAAGCTCCTTCCATGACCCGCTTCCTCCGCGTGCTGTTCGGTTTGCGCCGCGCCCTCTTCGGCGCGGCGAAGGGCCCCTCCGCCGCGAACAGGGACGGAGGCGACGCGGGTGGAGCGCGCTCGGGCGAGGGCGGCGCCACCGCCGATCCGTGGCTCGCCGGCATCCTCGGCCACCTCGGCGAGCGCTACCGGCTGGGAGAGGTGGAACCGGACGGAACGCGGCTGTTGCGCCGCACCGGCCGCGCCCGCTTCAATCCGATGCCCGTGTGGCTGCGCAGCGAGGACACCCGCGTCTGCGGCGACTACGAGGTGCGCGCGCATGGCGCCACGGCCGCGGACGACGCGCGCAGGCTGCTCGACGCGCGCGTTAGCGCGCAGCTCGCCCGCTGGGGATTCGCGCCGGAGCGCGAGTCGATCGAGGAGTGGGCCGGCACCGTCCTCACCCGCCGCTACCAGGGGAGCTGTCCCGACGCTGCGCTGGCTGCGGCGGCCATCCACTTCATGTGCGTCGACTCGGAGCTGCAGGTGAACACCGCGACCGAGTGATCCGCGGCATCGATCACCGCGCGCCGGCCGCGGCCAGCGCGCGCAGCGCCTCGTCGCCCTCCACGCGCATGGTGAGCCACTGCTGCATCCGCTTCGCGCCCAGTCCCTCGTAGAAGCGGATCGACGGCTCGTTCCAGTCGAGCACCTGCCACTGGAAGCGGCCGCAGCCCTCGCGGAGCGCGATCGCCGCCAGCTCGCAGAGCAGGGCCTTGCCGATTCCCTTCCCGCGCAGCTCCGGCCGCACGAAGAGGTCTTCGAGGTAGAGGCCGGGCTTCCCGAGCCAGGTGGAGTAATTGAAGAACCACAACGCGAATCCCGCCGGCGCGCCGTTCCACTCGGCGAGCGTGGCGCGAAACAGGGGCACAGGACCGAAGCCGTCCCGCAGCAACGACTCTTCGGTGGCGACCACCGCCTCCGGCTCGCGCTCGTAGGCGGCCAGCTCGCGAACGAGCCGCAGGATCACCGGAACGTCGGAGGCGACCGCGGGCCGCAGGCGCAGCATCGATCAGATCCGCACCGCGCGGCCCAGCCGCGCCGAGAGCAGCTCGGAGAGCCGCGCGTGCAGGTCTTCGCCTGTCTTGTCGTCGGCCCAGCTTCCGCCCTGGGCTCTCCAGCCGTAGTGCGAGGCGCGCATCTCGGCCGACAGCCAGATCTGCCGGGCCGCCCGGTGGCTGTTCACCACGTACTTGGAGCCGTCCTCGAACTCGAGCGTGATCACGTCGCCGCTCGAGTCCACCTCGACGCCCTCGAGGTCGGAGAGCTTCCCGTCCAGGTCCTTCAGCTCGTCGGCCGCGAGCCGGTCGAACGTCGCCTCGTCCATCGTGCGCTCCTTCAGGTAGCGCGGACCCTACCGCGCGACCGCGCCCCCGCAAAGGCCCTCCGCAACGCCGCTTCCTCTGGTATCTTCGCGCGCCCGCCCGACCCGTCGGCGCGCACACGAGGTGGCGATGACCAACCCCGCAGCGCTGGTGGTGCCAGCCCACGCCGCCGCGCCGATTCCGCAGCGCCATCCCCGCGCGCTGTGGACGCTGTTCCTCACCGAGATGTGGGAGCGCTTCAGCTATTACGGAATGCGCGCGCTGCTCGTGCTCTACATGACGGCGAGCGCCGCGAATGGCGGCCTGGGGTTCACGGTGGTGGACGCCGCCGCCATCTACGGCTGGTACACGGGCCTCGTCTATCTCGCCGCGCTGCCCGGCGGGTTCCTCGCCGACCAGTTCCTCGGCCAGCGGCGGGCGGTGCTGATCGGCGGGATCCTCATCGCCGCCGGCCACGTCTGCCTCGCCGTCCCCTCGCTGTCGCTCTTCTACCTGGGCCTCGGCCTCATCATCTGTGGCACTGGTCTGCTCAAGCCCAACATCAGCACGATGGTTGGCGGCCTCTACCCCGAGAACGATCCGCGCCGCGACGCCGGCTTTTCCATCTTCTACATGGGCATCAACATCGGGGCGTTGGTCGCGCCGCTCGTCTGTGGCTTCCTCGCGCAGCATCCGGTCTTCCTCGGCTTCCTCGGCCGCCATGGGCTCGATCCGCACCTGGGATGGCACTTCGGCTTCGGGGCCGCCGCCCTGGGCATGACGCTGGGCATCCTCCAGTTCGTCGCCGGGCGGCAGAGATTCGGGACGGTCGGCGACCCGCCGCGCGGGCGCAAGGCGGTGGAACGCGCCCAGCCCGCGCACCCGCTCACGCGCAAGGACTGGTCGCGCATCGCTGCCGTCTTCATCCTCTTCTGCTTCTCGGCTCTGTTCTGGAGCGGCTTCGAGCAGGCCGGCTCGAGCCTGAACCTCTTCGCCGATCAGCTGAGCGACAACGTCCTC
>WNFI01322624.1_pt1 | contig 16352 bp, 15 predicted proteins | sample 5400471 | NCBI WGS metagenome assembly WNFI01 (sample SAMN13153348, study PRJNA577476) | soil metagenome | isolation source: 100 cm saprolite on Douglas fir-dominated hillslope | place: USA:California | collected 2013-09-17 | reverse complement strand
GAAAGCTCCACCCACCCGCCGGTGACAAGGTAGCTTCCTTCCCATCCGCGCAGCTCGAAATGCCCGTCGTTCTTTAGAATGAGTGGCGCTGCCTTGCACGGAATCACTTTTCCGCGCACCCTCGCCTCTGCGCACTGGTAACGCCCGGAAACATCCACAGTTTGCGCTTGGCTTTGCGGCAGTAGGAAAAGAAAGAGGGCAGCAGTCGCGAGGCACCGTGCCAGAGTCAAGCCCATTCGGGCGTAGCCCATGAGGATCTCCACATCCAGGTCGCGTAGCTGCGGGCGGCGGTCCCTGTCCATTGGTACAGGTGCAATTTGCCAACCAACGGGGGTCTTACAATAAGTCATTTATCCTCAAATGCTTGCAAACTGGCCGTTCGGCCACGGATGCGCCGAGCGGTAGTATAGTTCCCCCTAAGCCCCCCTGAAGGAACTCTTTTGCACCGCTTGAAACAGAGAGACTTGTTTCGTTTCTGCTGTTGGAAGCCTAATCAAACGGCAGTTCCGCGACGGCTTGACCATCCTTTCGGGGGTCTGAAGCACCATAGTTCACACCGGCCGAAAAATCCCTCATAACCGCCTGCCCTCCACCCATGCCGCTGGAAAATGCCCCTTTCGCGTCAATCTTGTGGCCTTTGCCCGCCAACTCGTTCCGCACGCTCTGTCCAAAACGGTTTTCCATCATCACGTCGCACCCGCCAAAAGTGTGCTTGCTGAACCGCGGGGCCTCCAGCGCAGCCTGAATATTCATTTTGAAATCCACCAGGTTCGCCACGAACTGCGCGTGCGCCTGCGACTGATTCCAGCCGCCCATGATCCCGAACGCCACGCGAACATCTCCCTTCTGCGCAAATGCCGGAATAATCGTGTGCAACGGCCTCTTTCTCCCCGCCAGCGCATTTGGCGAAGTTGGATCCATGCTGAAGAGTCCGCCGCGATCGTGCAGCGCGAAGCCCGTGCCCGCGGCAACGATGCCCGAACCAAACGCTTCGTAGTTGCTTTGGATGAGCGACACCATGTTTCCCTCGCGATCGACGACACTCAGATACGTCGTGTCGTTTCCAACCGGGATTTCCCCTGCCGTCGCGTCACAGTTGGCCTTGTCGGCATCAATCAACTTGGCCCTTTGCGCGGCCCACTCTTTCGAAAGCAGTGTCGCAACGGGCAACTTTTGTCTCCTCGGGTCGCCGATGTATCTCGCAAGATCCGCATACGCTAGCTTTTTTGCTTCGATCATGGCGTGCAGCGCTTTCGTCGAGCCAAAACCGCAATCCTTCTGCCCCAGCGGAAACGTCTCCATGATGTTCAGCATTTCCAGCGCGGCGAGACCCTGCACGTTTGGCGGCAACTCGTAAACCGTCCAATCGCGGTAAGTAGTGGAAATCGGTTCGACAAATTCGCTGGAGTATTCGGCCAAATCTTGCGCCGCCATCGGTCCGTTGTGACGCTTCATCGACTCCAGAATTTTCGCGGCAATCTCTCCTTTATAGAACGCTTCCCGGCCATGCTGCGCAATCTGCTCGAGCGACCACGCTAGATCGGGGTTGCGAAATACCTCGCCCACTTTCGGTGCGCGGTCATTGGGAAGGTAAGTCTTCGCTGCCGTCTCGTCGGTGCGCAGGTAATCCACTTCCCCGGCCCAATATGCCGCCGTCCATTCCGGCACGGGAAATCCGTCTTGCGCGGTGCGAATCGCCGCCGCCAAATCTTCTGCCAGCTTCTTCCGCCCAAATTTATCCGCCAGTTTCTGCCACCCGTCCACTGCGCCCGGTACGGTAATGGCATTCACTCCCTGCTGCGGCATGCTGCGAATTCCCTGCTTCTGCAAATACTCGATCGTCAATCCCTTCGGCGCCCATCCGCTGGCATTAATTCCATAGAGCTTGTTTGCCTTCGCGTCAAAAACAATCGCAAACAAATCACCGCCGATGCCGTTCATCATTGGCTCAACAACGCCCATCATCGCGTTCGTGGCAATCGCGGCGTCCACGGCGTTTCCGCCGCGTTCCAATATTCGAGCCCCGGCTTGGGCTGCCAGCGGCGATTCTGCCGCCACGATTCCGTTCCGCGAAATCACCATCGACCGTCCTTGCGAGCGGTCCTGAGCGTCAACATGGTGGGTTGCTAAAGTCATCACAATGCCAAAGTAAAGATAAACTCTTGCTTTTGATAAATTCTTCATAGGTTGCAATCGTATTTAATGGGTTTCCTTTTCTCGGTCCTCTTTGCTTTTCTGGCTCAGCAGGCGAATTGCGCGTTTCCGCCCGTGGACCGACAGACCCTTCCACAACGAAGCGATTCGCTCAAACAACTCGTTCTCGCTGATGGGCCCACACGGACCCGCAGCCGCAGCTTGTCCCATCTTCGTGTGCGCGAGACGCTTGTGCGAAGCAAGATGTCTCTGACTGAAGGTCCCCCCGCACACGTCGCATTTCACAGTTGCCACTCGAAAACCCCCCAATGCTGCCACCAATAGTAAATGCAAAACGGCCACCTAAGAAGCGAATCCTTCGGTGGCGTAATGCTCTTCCATAATTCCCACGCCGCATCGAAGTAACCAAAAGGACACCCAACACGACTTTGAACCCTGATGGGGCAGTTACCAGGAGACTCGCCATTTGGGCGTTTGGCATTTTCCTGCGAACGCCCTAGAATTCAGAGGACGTAGGTCAGCATTCGGGCTAAGCTTGTCTGCCAATCCTTCGTTTGCTACTTTGCGGAGACTACTGACTTGGCTGAGCAGCGTCCAGCGATGCAACACACCGCACCGATTGTCCCTCACGATCCTGGCCTCAACTCGCAGATCGACGCCCTTCTTGCTTCCCGGCATTCCGACCCCTTCGCCCTCCTTGGCCCTCATGCAGTTGACGGCAACTGGACGGTGCGCTTCTTCCTGCCGTGGGCTGCGGAGGCCTCCATCTCTCTAAGACCCCCCGCCGCCGAAGGCGCTACCCTCGTCGCGCCCGCAAAAGTCACCGATGCCGTGAGACTTCGCCCCGAAGGCTTCTTCGAGGCCACTTGGCCTTCCCAACAATCCGCTGCGCCCGCCCCCGGCAGTTACAAGATTCAAGGGCGAACCCACTCCGGCGATCCCTTCGAGATTTTTGACCCTTATGCCTTTCCCATGGTGCTCAGCGAGTTTGATTTGTATCTTATGGGGGAAGGCCGCCACTACGACACGTATGAAAAACTCGGCGCTCATGTGATCTCCGTGGAAGGCGTCCATGGCGTTCACTTCGCTGTGTGGGCCCCCAGCGCCAAGCGCGTTAGCGTCGTCGGCGATTTCAATGGGTGGGATGGCCGCGTCCACCCCATGCGAGCTCGAGGCTCCTCCGGCCTATGGGAAATCTTTCTGCCTGAGCTCAACGAAGGCGCCATCTACAAATACGAAATTGTCGGTCCCAGCGGCAACATTCTCCCCCTCAAGGCCGATCCTTACGCTTTCTGCTCCGAGCTGCGCTCCAATACCGGCTCTGTCGTCGCGCGCCTCGATCACCACAAATGGAATGACGCCGATTGGTTGGCGAGCCGTGCGCAAAAAAACTGGTTGGAATCAGCAATTTCGGTCTACGAAGTCCATCTTGGTTCCTGGCGCCGCGTCCCAGAGGATCATGACCGCTGGCTTAGCTATCGAGAACTCGGCGACCAGCTGATCCCCTACGTCAAAGATCTCGGTTACACGCACATCGAACTGCTTCCCATCATGGAGCATCCCTTCGACGGTTCCTGGGGCTACCAGACTCTCGGCTACTTCGCTGCCACCAGCCGCTTCGGCAGCCCCGCGGAATTCATGGAGTTTGTGGATCGCTGTCACCAAGCCGGCATTGGCGTCCTTCTGGATTGGACTCCGGCACATTTCCCACGGGACACCCACGGCCTCTCGCAGTTCGATGGTACTCATCTCTACGAACATTCCGACCCGCGCCAGGGCGCCCATCCCGACTGGGGCACGCTCGTCTACAATTACGGCCGCAACGAAGTCCGGAACTATCTGATTTCCAACGCGCTTTTCTGGCTCGATAAATACCACATCGACGGCCTTCGCGTGGACGCCGTCGCTTCCATGCTTTATCTCGATTACTCCCGCAAGCCCGGCGAATGGGTTCCCAATCAATTTGGGGGCCGCGAAAATCTCCAAGCCATCGACTTCATTAAACAAATGAACGAAGTCGCCCACGGCAAATTCCCCGGCATTCTCACCATCGCCGAAGAGTCCACTTCCTGGCCGGCCGTCTCTCGCCCCACGTATCTCGGCGGTCTGGGCTTCAGCTTCAAGTGGAACATGGGCTGGATGAATGACACTCTAAAATACTTTTCTCACGATCCTGTTCATCGCAAGTACGAACACAATAAACTAACCTTCTCGCTGCTCTATGCCTTCACGGAAAATTTCCTTCTTCCCTTCTCGCACGATGAAGTTGTTCATGGAAAAAACTCGCTTCTCCACAAAATGCCCGGCGACATGTGGCAGCAATTCGCCAACCTCCGCCTGCTGTACGCCTATCAATATGCCCATCCCGGCAAAAAACTCCTCTTTATGGGCCAGGAACTCGCCCAACGCCACGAATGGAGCGAAGCTCGCAGCCTCGACTGGCACCTCCTCCAGCACGATTCCCACCGCGGCATCCAGCGCCTTGTTGGTGATCTCAATCGTCTTTACGCTGCCGAGCCCGCCCTCCATCAGGTCGAGTTCGATTGGCATGGTTTCGAATGGATCGACGCCAACGACTCCGACAACAGCGTTCTTTCCTTCATCCGCCGGGGCAAAAACGTCAAGGATCTAATCGTCGCCATCATTAACGCTACGCCAGTCCCCCGCGGCGGCTACCGCCTCGGTGTGCCCGACCCCGGCTTCTACCGCGAAATCATGAACACCGACGCCGCACCTTACGGCGGCTCGAACACCGGCAACATGGGCGGCCAGCAAGCCTCGGATCATCCCGCTCAGGGCCGCCCTTATTCCCTGGTGCTGACTCTTCCGCCCCTCGCCGCCGTCTACCTGAAATGGTCTCCCTCTGGCCAATAGTCTTCCATGTGACTAGCCTTCGGCCCGTTGCATCCAAAACCCAACAAGAGCAAAGTAGAGCCGGTTGCAGCTGCTCAGCGTGGACTTGGCTCATTTGAGTGGCGGAAGCCGTTGAAAATTTCTTGGAGGCGGACTGTGACTTCCTTTTATCTCAACGGGAAATCGGTTTCAGTCGACGATGACCCCTCGACGCCCTTGCTGTGGGTCATTCGAGAATCTCTCGGACTGACAGGCACAAAATTTGGGTGCGGCATGGCCTTGTGCGGAGCGTGCACCGTCCATCTTGACGGCAACGCCATTCGCTCTTGCGTGGCGCCGCTGTCCCGTATTGCCGGGAAGCACGTCACCACCATTGAAGGTCTCGCGCAAAACCTGTCCCACCCGCTGCAGCGCGCCTGGATTGAAGTCGACGTGCCTCAGTGCGGTTACTGCCAGTCCGGCCAGATTATGAGTGCGGCTATTCTCCTGAAGGAAAATCCCAAACCAACGGACAAGGACATTGACGAAGCAATGTCCGGAAATATCTGCCGCTGCGGCACGTATCCGCGCATTCGGCGCGCCATCCATCGCGCCGCCGAACTGTCCGCGGAAAAGCAGGCGTCATGAAAAACCTCAATGATCTGGTCAATTCCTTGGCGGAATCGCCTTCGCGCGGCTCCTCGCCTCTTCCGCTGTCAAAATCGTCGCCAATGCCCCGCCGCGAGTTTCTGAAAACATCCGCCGCTATTGGCGGCGGCTTGTGGATCGCCGCCTACGTACCCGAACTCGCCGCGCGTTCCGTTTCGCATGCTCCCGCCAACGCATCTGTCTTCGCGCCGAACGCCTTTGTTCGAATCGCTCCCGACGAATCCGTGACTGTCATCGTCAATCACTCCGAGATGGGCCAAGGCATCTATACCAGCCTGCCCATGCTGCTGAACGAGGAATTGGAAGCCGACTGGTCAAAGATAAAAGTCGAAGCTGCCCCGGTGGATGCGGCCTACAATCACACCGTCTTCGGCCTGCAAATGACCGGGGGCAGCACCACCACACCGTCCGAATGGGAACGCTTCCGCAAAATGGGCGCAATGGCGCGCCTGATGATCATCGACGCTGCGGCGCAGAAGTGGGGCGTCGCGGCCTCAGAATGCCGCGTCGAAAAGGGCGTAGTCATTCACACCGTTTCCGGGCGCAAAGCGACGTTCGGCTCGCTCGTGGAGGCTGCATCTCAATCGAAGTCTCCGGCGACCATTCCCCTTAAAGATCCGAAGCAATTCACCCTGGTAGGGAAGGCAACGCGACGCCTTGACACGCCTTCAAAAATCAACGGCACGGCGCAATTCGGTCTGGACGTCCGTGTGCCAGGCATGCTCGTCGCTCTCGTTGCCCGGCCTCCCGTGTTTGGCGGCAAAGTTGTGAGTTTCGACGCCGCCGAAGCGTTGAAGATTCCGGGGGTCAAAACAATCGAACGGATTCCTTCCGGTGTGGCTGTCGTTGCGGATCGCTTTTGGTCGGCGAAACTTGGCCGCGAGAAACTGAAAGTCTCCTGGGACGACGGCGCGAACGCAAATCTCTCCACGACTCAAATGCTCGCCGATTTTTCAAAACAGTCCGCGTCTCCGGGAGCGATTGCTAAGAAAACCGGCGATCCAGCCGCCGCTCTCGCCGGTGCTGCAAAAACGATCAACGCCGAATACGACGTTCCTTACCTCGCGCACGCCATGATGGAGCCGCTCAACTGCGTCGTCGATCTTCGTTCCGACAGTTGCGAAATCTGGACCGGCACGCAATTCGAGACCGTTGACCGCGCCAACGCCGCACAGGTCGCCGGCCTCCCTCCGGAAAAAGTTAAGATCAACACGACGCTGCTCGGCGGCGGCTTCGGTAGGCGCGCCAATCCCGCCTCCGACTTTGTCGTCGAAGCTGTGCACGTCGCCAAGGTCGCCAAAGGGCCAGTAAAAGTTGTCTGGACGCGCGAAGACGACCTTGCCGGCGGCTGGTACCGCCCCATGTGGCACGATCGTTTCGCCGCTGGGCTGGACGCCGCCGGCAATCCTGTCGCCTGGACCCATACGATTGTCGGGCAGTCCATTCTTACGGGCACTGCCTTCGAGCCTTACGGAGTCAAGAACGGCGTGGACTCCGCCTCCGTCGAAGGCGCTGCTGACCTGCTCTATGGCATTCCGAATTTGCAGGTGGACTTGCACTCGCCCAAAATCGGCGTTCCCGTGCAGTGGTGGCGTTCTGTCGGTCATTCCCACACCGGATTTTCTGTTGAGAGCTTCTTCGACGAAGTGGCTCATGCCGGTGGCAAGGATCCTTACGAATTACGACGCAAACTCCTGGCCGGTCAGCCTCGCATGAGCGCGGTGCTGCAGTTGGTCGCCGAGAAAGCCGGCTGGGGCAAGCCACTTCCGCCAGGACGCGGGCGTGGCATCGCCACGCACTTTTCATTCGACAGTTACGTCGCTCAAGTCGTCGAAGCTTCCGTGGAGAAAGACGGCACCGTGCGCGTGCATCGCGTCGTATGCGCCGTCGATTGCGGCCGTACCGTTAATCCGGACATCGTCAAAGCACAAATGGAAGGCGGGATCATCTTCGGCCTGACGGCCGCCCTCAAAACAGAAATTACCATTGAGAACGGCCGCGTTCAGCAATCCAATTTCCACGACTACCAAATGCTGCGCATGTTCGAATCTCCGCAGATCGAAGTGCATATTGTTCCTAGCGAATTAAGTCCTACGGGCGTCGGCGAGCCGAGCGTGCCCCCGGTTGCTCCCGCGCTCAGCAATGCCATTTTCGCTGCCACGGGCAAGCGCGTCAGACGGCTGCCAATTCGCGCCGCTGATTTAGTCGCGGCAAGCGAGGTCAAGCCATGACCGTCACAGTCGAACGGACGAACTCGCAGGCGCTTCGATGGATTATTGTCGCTGGCTTAGTGCTCGCCGCCTTCGCGGCATTCTCGGCGTTTGCCGCTCCCCGAACGCAAAAACCGGATGCCAGCGCCTCCCGCGAAGCATTTTTGCAGGTCTACAAAGTATTCAGGTCGCCGCGGTGCCAGAATTGCCATCCCGCCGGTGACTCACCTTTGCAAGGCGACGATAGCCATGTTCATTTGCAAGATGTGAAGCGTGGCAAGGATGGTCTGGGTGTCTACGGAATGCGCTGCAACACCTGTCACCAGACCTCCAATCTTTCCGGCGAACACATGCCGCCCGGAAATCCCAAGTGGTTCCTTCCCTCTCCGGAACACAAAATGATCATCGTCGGGCGCTCCCCCGCCGAGTTTTGCCGCCAGTTGAAAGATCCGAAGCAAACGGGAGGCCGCTCCCTACAGCAATTGCTTGAGCATGTTTCATCGGATGATCTTGTCGGATGGGCCTGGGATCCGGGCGCGGGACGCACTCCTCCTCCGCTATCGCGCGCGGAAACGGTTGCTCAGATGAAGAACTGGATCGCGGGTGGCGCTGCCTGCCCTCAATAGATAACGATCCGCTCCCCCTAGCTCGGAGGGAAGCGGATATCCAGCAGGGATACAAATGGTCGAACAGACTCAGAATCCGCCGGAACTGGCTCAGGATGACGCTGAAACCTCGCCTCCGAAAATCGCGCCGGTCAGCACCAGGCTCCTCAACTGGTCTGCCCTTGTCTTCACAATTTTGCAGAGCGCCTGCACCGCGGTCATCGCCATCAGCGGGTTGCGAGTCGCCATTGGACTCAGCGCTCTCGCCGCTGCCGCTGGAATTCACGCGCCCGCAAGCGGCTTCCATCAAGATGCCATCCGCATACCCATGATGGTCCTGGCTTTCCTCGGAGCGGTCATCAACCTATTCGTAATTTGGAAAGCGCGGAACTTACGCAGCAAACCCTCCGCAAAGTGGCGCCAGCAGCCGGTGCCAAAGAAAAAGCTCAACTCCGAACGTTTTCAGATCGCTCTCGCCTTGTTGACACTGCTTCTCCTCGCAGCCGAATGGATCACTCATCCCATGGTTCATCGCATCCCATAAGATTGAGTACGAGACAACTCGATTCATTCTTCTTCGGGATCCTGCTCCGAACTCGCCAGCTCCTTCGCCAGCCGTTTGTGGAGCCGTTCGCTGTATCCTACCGGCAATTCAAACGTGCGGTCGTCCGCCGTCAGGATCAGAATATTCCGCGTCGAGTCCAGGATCGCCGAGCAGATTTCGCAGTGTTCGAGGTGCAACTCGATTTCTTCACGCAGCTTGGCATCCACCGTGTTGTCGATGTACCCCGAGATGTGTTCCCACACGTGTTTGCAATCGAGTTTCATAACGCTCTCCCGAAGAACCCTTTGCGCGCCGGAGCCGTCGTTTTCAGGAATGGAACCAGTCGCTTTTGGAGCATCATCCGCGCGCGATGCAGCCGCACTTTCACGGCCCCTGGATTGATTCCCAGCGCCTGCGCCGTTTCCTCGATGCTTAGTTCTTCCAAGTCTCTCAATGTAAACACTTGCCGGTAGATGTCGGGCAATTCCGCCACCGCTACTCGAAGCGCCTCGCGCAGTTCCTTCCGTTCGAGCACTTCCAATGGAATCTCGCGCCAGTCTGTCAGCGGCGCGGGCGTGAAGTCTCCCTCGTGGCTCTCCTCCTGCTCTTCCATCGACTGCTCCGCCGCGCCCTTCGTCTTTCTCAGCCGTTTTCGCCCTTCATTAATCGCGATAGTCGTAAGCCAAGTGCTGAACTTGGCTTCTCCTCGAAAGGAGGCCAGGTGCCGGTATGAATTGATTATCGCCTCCTGCGCGCCATCCTCGGCATCCGTCTCGTTTTTCAAGATCGAGAACAGCGTCAGATACACCATGCGCTCGTACGGCCGGATCAGCTCATGAAACAGTTCTTTCTCGCCGGCAAGTATCCGCGCGATGAGCCCGATTTCGTTAGCGGTTGAAGTCTGCATAGGGAAACGGCCGCAGCCGCCCTGCCTAGAGGGCCGCTCTTTGCCTCTTGTACATCTTTTTTCTCAAAACTTCTCCAACTTCGCTAGGCCAAAAATCGCGTGAAACCTTTCACAGTAAATCGCCACCGTCTGATACTTGTTCAAATCCGTGCCGGAGGGCAAATCATAATTCTGATCACCTTGATTCCCCTTCAACGTGCCGAGTTCCACGCTATCCAGGTCGCCTTTCACGAGGTCGTTTTCAAGCGCCTGGTCCTCCGCCCGCACCAGCAACACGTGCACATCAGGACCGTTCGAAGTCGTAAAATCCGAAAGCCGCAAATACTCCTTGCCACCCGCGCTCTTGTAAATCGTCGCCCTTCCACCCGTCTGATGAACCTTCCCTTCCAGCTTTCCCGTGTACAGTGCTTCCGGCTCCGAGCTCAGTGCGGCCGGCGCTGCCTCATTCACCTTCTGATTGATGAACAGTTTCTCAGGCCGGAACGCCCACCACGCAACACCGAGCACCGGAATTGCGATCAGCACCAAAATCCACTTGCTGCGCGACAACCACGATCCCTCGTTCGTATTCATCTTTTTTCCCTCAAGAGAAAATCGGGCAGCGTGACCTGCCCGATTCTTCCTCTCTCCCTTTGCAGTCCTTAGAACTTCTCCGGCGGCGCTGCGCCGAAGTTCGCGTTGAACCGCTCGCAGTAGATCGAAACGGTACGGAATCTTGTCAGGTCCGTCCCTACCGGAATCTCGTAATTCTGATCTCCGTCATTCCCCTTCAGTTTTCCCAGCTCCACCTTTTCCGTGTTGTCTTTTAGGAAGTTGGCATCGTCCAGCGCATCCTTAGTCGCCACCAGGATCACGTGCACATCCGGCCCGTTCGAAGTTTTGAAATTGGTCAGCCGCAAAACTAGCTTGCCATCGGCTTCTTGATACACCGTCGCGCGGCCGGAAGTGGCGTGTATGGCCTTCCCGTCGTTCATCATCTTGCCGTCTTGCATCTTGTCGTGCTTCATGTCGTCTTGTTTCATGCTGTCTTGCTTCATGGCGTCCTGCGCCCGCAATGTTGGCTGGAGCAGGAACGCCAGCGCCGTGAATGCCAAGCCTGTCTTGATCGTCCGAATCATTCGAATCTCTCCTCTATGCTTAGTTTTTGGAGGGCGGTTCCCCGACCCCTCATCCCGTTCGCTCCATACGAGTCTGCCGTCCGCCAAAGGTTACCGCCCGCTACACAAACCGGCCAGCAGGCCGCCCCCGCCCGTTTACTTTTCGACGTACATCGCTCCACCGGTTCTCGGCCTTCTGCCCGCCGAGCAGGTATCATGAAATTGCGTAGGAATCTCACATGCCTAGGAACTTCGCCATTCGGCTCAGTTGCCCTCATGGGGATAGTGACTCCTGGGTTACTCTTTCCCACCGCGAGGAATCCCTCGAACAGATCCTCCAGCAGACTTGGGATTTCAAGTGCCGCGAACACGGCCCGCAGCAAGGCATCCCTGAGGAAGCAATGGAAGTCGCCCCCCTCGACGATCTTCAACCCCCGTCAGCACCCGTTTCGTTTGCCGTCCCCTTCCCGGCCACTCCTGCAACGAAAACTCCCCGCTCCAGCGAACGCATCGCCATGCGTGTACCCGTGGTGATTTATGGTTTTGCCGGCAAGGGCGGTGCTTTCCACGAAGACGCCGAGACCATCCTCGTCAATTCCAGTGGCGCCCTCGTGACCTTGAAAGCCAAACTTGCATTGGGCGACACGGTTTTTCTTGTCCACAAAGGCAGCCGCCAGGAGCAGGAAGTCCGCGTCGCCTATCTCGACGCCTACTCCGACCGCGAAACCCGTGTCGGCCTCGCTTTCAAACAGCCTCTAACTGACTTTTGGAAAAGCACACGCAAGGCGCCGCGCGTCCCCAAGACTCTCCGCGTCATCGTCAAAGGTACGGATCCCCGTGGCCATCGTTTTGCCCAGACCGCCTGCACGGTCGATCTCAGCGAGGACGGCGCGCGTCTCGACGGCGTGGGCTTCCTGACCACTCCCGGCCAGACCATCGAGGTGCGCCGCCTGTGGCGCAAAGCCCGTTTCCGCGTCGTGTGGATCGGCCAGGTCGGCTCCACCGAATCCAACCAGGTTGGCGTCGTGCTGCAATCGGAAAAAAATATCTGGCGCGTCGAAGTTCCTAAATCCGCCGCCAAGTCACCCGAGACTCCCAAGCCCCCTGAAGAATAATTTCTCCTCCCTCATCAGGCTTTTCTTGGTTACACTTTGCGTGTCCGACATGTCCAGACTATCGCGCCGCAACGTGCTCCAGAGTGTTCTCTCCGGTGCTGCTTTGGCCTCTCTTCCCTCCGCTTCGTGGCCTCAGGGCTCCGCCCCGATCAAGCGCAAGGGCAATATCCGCCAGTCCGTTTCTCGGTGGTGCTATCAGAAAATCCCTCTCGACAAGCTTTGCGCCTATGCAGCTGAGATCGGTTTGAAGGGAATCGACCTGCTCAATCCTGATGAATTCGAAGTCCCCGCACGCTATGGCCTGGTCTGCGCCATGGGTTACGCCGGCGGGGGCGAAATCGAAAGCGCCATGAACCGCCTTGAAAACCACGCCAGGATCGAGGAGGGCTTTCGCAAACACATTCCGCTCGCCGCCAAAGCCGGCGTGGTCAACGTCATCACTTTCTCCGGCAATCGCAAAGGCATGTCCGACCAAGAAGGCGCCAAGAATACGATTGCAGGCCTGAATCGCGTGAAGAAAATCGCTGAGGACCACGGCGTCACCATCTGCATCGAGCTTCTCAACAGTAAAGTCGATCACCACGACTACATGTGCGACCACACCGCCTGGGGCGTCCAGGTCGTGCAAGCTGTCAATTCTCCGCGCGTCAAGCTGCTGTACGACATCTACCACATGCAAATCATGGAAGGCGACCTTGTCCGCACCATCCAGAGAAACATCGATTGCATCGGCCACTTCCACACTGGTGGCGTTCCCGGCCGGCACGAACTTGATGGCACTCAGGAAGTCCAATGGGACGGCGTTATGCGTGGCATCGCCGCCACCAACTTCCGCGGCTACGTGGCCCACGAATTCGTTCCCACCCGTGACCCGCTCACTTGCCCCGACGATGTCCAGCGCGTGGTTCCACAATGCCGACCCGCCGCTGACCATCACGCCGAGGATGACATATTTCACCGCCATCAAGCCCATACCCCACGCGTCACCGCTGGAGTTCAGAAAATCGTCAAGTGAGCGGTTGACCTGATTGTGGGCAGCGGCGGCCACGCCAATGCCCGCGAGTGCTGCCACCAATTGCAGCGTCATATGGCGGCGGCGCTCTTTTTTTACATCTGGATCGGTCGCAGCCAGTGAAGGAACAATCCCTTTAATGATCTCGACCACACGTTCAGCCGCAATGCTCATCGCGGCCATGAGCGTGAAAAAAGCAGACAGTCTATCCACGGCGGTACCTCCATCGAAAATCGAAAGTGTCGTTTTGGGTTCGCGCAAAGCGGGTCTGACCAAAGCGGAACTGCTTATAGTCACCTGTACCGCTGATGTCAAGAAGCTTATGCGGCATTCAATTCGTAGGGTAGCCCGCCAACTTCGGTTTTTTATTTGCGTGTGTGTCCCATTCTTTCGGATGGCGTTTACCCAGACTTGGTCGGGGTAAGCGTGAGGATTTTGTCTTTTGCGCTTTCTATTTTCTGTTTTCTTGTTTCTGATTTCTAGTTTCTAGCCGGTGTTCAATTTTGTACAGACAGGACCGCCTCGGAGTTGTAGCTTTTCTCTGCATAGCAAAGGTGGGAAATAAGCTCCGATGGTTCCTGGGACTGCCTCCGAGGATGCCATTGAGAGCATGCGGTCACGGCAATCCCCCACTACCCCACCCTTGGTCCCCAAGGGTGGGGCTTTTTCTTCTGTGCTTTTTGAATTTCTCGCCAAAGACGAAGAACAGCGGCAAAAACACAACTCGTCAGGAATTGTCTATAAGTCTCGCGCGGATGTCCCATCCATACCGGCATGAGTGCCGTATGAGCCAGGTCCCCCAACAATTTAAGAAAAGGACTAGCAACTGAGGGAGTTAGTTGTGCTTGAGCAAGACCCGCAAGTGCTTTACGGCGCGCTCGGTATCCTCGCGGAATTGCGACACATCGCGACGGAAGGATTGTGACCAGTCGTGCACCAGGCCGTAGAAGGGGAAGAACAATATCCGTTGCGCGAGCAACAGGGCCTGAGCCGTTCTTGTTACAGTGGGGGCGAACCAAAGGACGAAGATGCGCAACAGCGGCAGGGCGTGATGCCCTTGGGCGCTGATGCGCACAGCAAGAGCTCTTGAATATAGAAGACCCGAAAAGCGAGAACGGCGACCAGGAGACCGCACGCGCAGATCAGCGCGCGCCAATTAAGCATGGCCCATTGTCCCTCCGAAACCCCCACTTCTTTGATGCACTTTACCGCCATTTCGCAACATCCTGAGGCCCGCGCTTTCGGGTTTTGAAGGTAGGGCATTCGACATTTCTTCCCGTCCTGACGCTGCCCTCCTTCATTCGCTGGTCCATCATCGTGAATCCCGACTTTCTATCCCCTTTGCCCCTGTTTCCCCATCGTTTCGGGAAACTTTATTTCCACCACTTTCGTACCTATCTCCAAGAACCGGCTCTAAGGCCGGCCAGGAGGCATCAAGTCATGTCCGACCGTAACAGCCCTTTCTTCGCCAGAACCGCTCTAATCGCCGCTTCTGCACTTGTCCTTTCGCCCCTCGGCGCCTTGGCCCAATCAGCCCCGCCCCGGCAAGCTCCACCCCATCAACGGTTTCCGCGTCCCAGGACCGCTGGCTGCACGTCCGCGTCATCAGCTCCGATGCCAAGGGTGAAACGGTCCGCGTCAACGTGCCCCTCGAATTGGCTGAAAAAGTTCTCCCCGCCATCCACCAGGAACGCCTCCATGACGGCAAGGTCAAGATCGACAATAGCCATGTCAATGACGTCGACCTACGCGCCCTCGTCGAAGCCATTCGCACGACCAAAGACGGCGAATTCGTGACCGTTCAGAGCAACGATTGCGACGTGCGGGTCGCCAAACAGAGCAACCACTTGATCGTTCACGTCTTCGACAAGCAGAATTCCAAAAAGTCCGAAGTTGAAGTCAAGGTTCCCATGAAGGTTATCGACGCCCTCTTTTCCGCCGGCAAGGATGAACTAGACCTCGTCGCCGCCCTTCATGCTCTTGCCGGGCAGGGAGACACCGAACTTGTCTCGGTAAAGGATCACGAAAACACTGTCCGCGTGTGGCTCGATTCCAAGAACGTCACGGACTGAACGGTTCTTTTCGCAACCCTAATGGACAGGGAAGGCGTGATCCGCATCGACGTTGACGAATACCGCTCCGGCGGCTCCCACGTTCATATGTGGGTTCCCGCAGCCGCCATCCCCATGGTCATGCATTTCGTTCCGGAAAAGTGCTTGCATAATGCCACGCATCAAGCGCGCGAAGCCATGCCCATTCTTCATGCCTTGGTGAAAGAACTCAAAAAATATCCTGATGCCGAGTTCGTCGAGATTGACGACAAGAGTGAGCACGTTCGAATGCGCACGCACGGCGGGAAATTACAGATCGACGTTGACGCCCCGGACCAAAAGGTCCACGTTCTCTGTCCATTGTCGACGATCGAAGATGTCACCAGCCAGCTCGAGGAACGCGGTCCCGCCGCCTAGTATTCCTTAGGCGAAAACCGTTAGCGGTTCGTTGAAGAATTGTGAGCGCAAAAGTTCTCTTTGATTTTGATCGAGCCTGTTGGGCTAGAAATCGAATTTGGTTTTGGTTGCGATTCAGCCCGCTCAGGCTTTTGCCTCGAATTGCTCGTCCTTTGCGCGCTGGAAATAAACTTCCTCAAACACGGCATCCTTCTTCCAGCCTGCTCTATAGAGGATGCCCCGCGCATTCTCCACCATCGCTGGATGACCGCATAAGTATCCCGTCGTTTCTTCCGCGCGCAGCCCCCACTCGTCGGCATACTTTCGTAATAAATCGTCGACCCGCCCGGTTTCGCCCTTCCAATCTGAATCCTCCCACGGCCGGCTCACGGTGGGCACATACTTGAACCACGGCACCTCGTTCGAATATCGTTTCAATTCTTCGCGATAACCGAATTCCCACGACCGGCTCGCACCTTGGAGACAGTACAGTTTGTGGTTCCCCGGCATGGGACTATTTCTACTTTTCCAGTCTTGACAGAGCGTTCGAATGTAACTGACAAATGGAGCGATTCCCGTCACCGTGGAAACCAGCAGGTGGTTGGTCCTCCCGCTGCTCAAATCCAGCGTGAAGCGTCCCTTGGCGAGTTTTCTGCACACCAGCGTGTCGCCTTTGTTCAGCCTGAAAAGATCCGGCGTCAGATCGCCGTGCGGAACAAGTTCAACAAAGAATTCCAGTTCGCTTTCGTAAGGAGAGGAA
>WNFI01331397.1_pt1 | contig 16353 bp, 16 predicted proteins | sample 5400471 | NCBI WGS metagenome assembly WNFI01 (sample SAMN13153348, study PRJNA577476) | soil metagenome | isolation source: 100 cm saprolite on Douglas fir-dominated hillslope | place: USA:California | collected 2013-09-17 | reverse complement strand
CGAGGTGCTCGACCCGGAGCAGAACGCGCGCTTCCGCGACAACTACCTCGGCGTCGACTTCGACCTGTCGAAGGTGATGTTCATCACCACCGCGAACATCCTCGACACGATCCCGGGCCCCCTGCGCGACCGCATGGAGATCATCCATCTCCCCGGCTACACCGAGGAGGAGAAGCTCGAGATCGCGAAGCGCTACCTGGTGAAGCGCCAGCTGGAAGCGAATGGCTTGTCTTCCGAAAAGGCATCCATTTCGGAGGAGGCCATAAGAACCATCATCGCGGACTACACCCGCGAGGCCGGCGTGCGCACTCTCGAACGGGAGATCGGCGCGGTTTTCAGGAATGCCGCCATGAAGATCGCCGAAGGCGCTTCGGGGGCAGTCGCCATCGGCCCGGAGGACCTGAGGGCAATTCTCGGGCAGAGAAAATTCGAAAACGAAACGGCGCAGAGGACCTCCGTGCCGGGCGTGGCGACCGGGCTCGCCTGGACCCCGGTCGGCGGCGACATCCTGTTCATCGAGGCCTCCAAGGTGCCGGGCAGCGGCAAGCTGATCCTCACCGGCCAGCTCGGCGAGGTGATGAAGGAATCAGCGCAGGCGGCCCTGACTCTTTCAAAAATCTTCATGGCTGAAAGCCTCGAGAAGGTGGACATCCACGTGCACGTTCCCGCGGGCGCGACGCCGAAGGACGGGCCAAGCGCGGGCGTGGCCATGTTTCTGAGCCTGGTTTCCCTGTTGTCGGGAAAACCAATCAGGTCCGACGTCGCGATGACCGGCGAGATCTCGCTGCGCGGCCTGGTGCTGCCGATCGGCGGCGTGAAGGAGAAGACCCTCGCCGCGCTGCGCGCCGGGATCAAGACCGTGATGCTGCCCAAGCGCAACGAGAAGGACCTCGAGGACGTGCCGGCCGAGGCGCGCCAGAAGCTCGAGTTCGTCTTCCTGGAGCGGGTCGAGGAGGCGGTCCGGACCGCCCTCGGGATCGACCCCGCCGAGCTGCGCAAGGCCGCCTGAAGGGCTTCCCAGGCCGTAAAATCGACCTGTGAAAAGGCTCGCTGCGCTTGTCGTTTTTTTATCGGCGCTCGCCGGCTGCGCCACCAACGAGATCACCGGCCGCAGCCAGCTGATGATCGTGTCCGAGGACATGGCGATCAACAGCTCGGCCGGCGCCTACGCCCAGATGATGGGCGGGCTGGGGAACAAGAAGCAGATCGAGTCCGGCACCGAGCGGGTGAAGAAGGTGCGGGAGATCACCGACCGGCTGATCGCCCAGGCGGTGAAGTTCCGGCCCGACTCGGCGAACTGGAAGTGGGAAGTCCAGGTCATCAACGACCCGAAGACCGTCAACGCCTTCTGCATGGCGGGCGGCAAGATGGCGATCTACTCCGGCATGTGGGAGAAGCTCAAGGCGACCGACGACGAGGTGGCGCAGGTGATGGGCCACGAGATCGGCCACGCGCTCGCGAGCCATACGCGCGAGCGCATGTCGGTCGCCTACAGCACCGGCATCGGCACCCAGGTGCTCGCCATCGCCCTCGGCGTGCGCCCGGAGACCGGCGCCCTGATGGAAACCGCGGCCGCGGTCGCGATCCAGCTGCCGAACAGCCGCGAAAGCGAAAGCGAGGCCGACCAGATCGGCATCGAGCTCGCGGCGCGCGCCGGCTACGATCCGAAGGCGGCGGTCGCGTTGTGGGAAAAGATGTCGCAGCTCGGCGGCACGCCGCCGGAGTTCCTTTCGACCCACCCCTCGCCGGCGAACCGGGCGGCGCGGCTCAAGGAGCTCGGCGCCAGGGTCGAGCCGCTTTACCTGGCGGCGAAGGACAAGCCGATCGATGCGCCGTCGTTCCTGAGCGCAGCCCAGGGCAGGAACGAGCGCACCGTCACCAGGCCCGGCGAGCCGAGCCGTGAGGAGTTCGCGCGCGCCAACCAGAGCGACACCATGACTTTCCTCGCGGAGCCGTTCGAGCGCTTCAAGGGCGGCAAGACGGTGCTCGAATGCCGCGCCGACTGTGCGTTCCGCTACAGCAGCAGGAAAGGCGACTGGAAGAAGCTGCACGCCCAGCAGCGCTGGCGCGACCTCGCCGTCTCGGTGCTGCAGGCGGGCTACCTGAGCGATCTGTCCTACTTCATGCTGGCCGAGTCCGCCAAAGGGCTCGGCCAGAAGGATGCCGCCGCGGTCTACTACCAGCGCGCGCTCGAGGCCGGCAGGGAATACGGCTGCGGCGGCGGGCTCGAGGGCTGCGAGGGCTTCGAGGTGCAGAAGCTCTCGAGGACCGCGCTGGCGCGCTGACGGCGCAAGCCTCCTAGCGCTGTTTCTGTTTCAGCTCCTGGAGCAGCTTTTCGGCGTCCTCGACGGCCTCCTGGTAGGGCTTGAGGCGCTCCAGGACCCGCGCGTAGTTGCGCTCGTCGCCGAAACGAACGGCTTCCTGGTCGGCGAGTTTTTGCTTGGCGTCGGCGAGCCGCTTCTCGGCCGCGGCGATCTCCGCGTCGCGCTTGCCGGCGTCGCCGTCGCCGGCGGGCGGCCGTGCCGCTTTGGAGGGCGTGCTCGCGCCCGGCTGCGGCCGAATCACATTGGTCGAGTCGCGCAGCGGCTGGCAGTTCTCCACCAGGATGGCCTCCGACCCATCGACATAGCGGATCTTGCCCGACTTGTCGACGCACTTCACCGGCGCCGCGCCGGCTTCGATCGCGAAGAGCGCCAGGAATGCTGCAAGAAGGGCGCGAGTCGTCACGACCCGGATTATCCGCCTTTGGCGGGCACCTTCGCGAGCTCGGCAAGCCAGGCGTCGGCGTTGCCGTCGGACGGCGCGCGCCAGTCGCCGCGCGGCGAGAGCGAGCCGCCCGAGCCGACCTTCGGCGCGTTGGGCGCGACGCTGCGCTTGAACTGGTTGCGGAAGAAGCGGCTCAGGAACACGCCGAGCCATTTGCGGATCGCCGGCAGGCGGTACTTGCCCTTCCACGCGTGCCAGGCGAGGAACGCGACCTTGGCCGGCGAGTAGCCGAAGCGCAGCGTGTAGTAGAGGTTGAAGTCCTGCAGCTCGTAGGGGCCGACCGCGTCCTCCGTGGCCTGCCTGCCGGGCACGAGCTCCGGGCTGATCTCGGTGTCGAGGACGCGGTGCAGGGCGCGCTTCACGTCGGCGCTGAACTCGCCCGATTCCGCCACCCAGCCGACGAGATACTGAATCAGCGTCTTCGGCACGCTCGCGTTCACGTTGTAGTGCGACATGTGGTCGCCGACGCCGTAGGTCGCCCAGCCGAGCGCGAGCTCGGAGAGGTCCCCGGTGCCCACCACCAGGCCGCCGTGCAGGTTGGCGAGGCGGAAGAGGTGGCTGGTGCGCTCGCCGGCCTGCACGTTCTCGAACGTGACGTCGTACACCTTGCGTCCCTTGGCATAGGGATGGCGCAGGTCTTTCAGCATCTGCATGCACGAGGGCCGGATGTCGATCTCCTCGGCTTCGGCGCCGACCGCGCGCATCAGCTGCCAGGCCTGGTTGCGGGTGCGGCTGGAGGTGGCGAAGCCGGGCATGGTGAAGGCGAGGATATTGCGGCGCGGCAGCTTGAGCTCGTCCATCGCCCGCGCGCACACGATCAGCGCCTGCGTCGAATCGAGCCCGCCCGAAACGCCGATCACCAGCTTCTTCGTGCCGGCGGCGCGCATGCGCGTGGCGAGGCCCTGGACCTGGATCCGGTACACCTCCTCGCAGCGCGCGTCGCGCGTCGCCGGGTCGCCGGGGACATAAGGAAATCGCTCGATTTTTCTTTGTAAAGGCAAAGTGCCATTAAAAAGAGGCAAAGAAAATTCCAGCGTCCTGAAACGCCCGATTTCGCCGGCGTGGCGGCGCGCCGAGTCGGCGAAGGTGTTCTGCCGCATGCGGTCGGCGAGCAGGCGCCCCAGGTCGACGTCCGCCACCGCGAGCTGCGGCTCGTTCGAGAAGCGGCGCGACTCGGCGAGCAGGTTGCCGTTCTCGAACACCATGGCGTCGCCGTCCCAGGCAAGGTCGGTGGTCGACTCGCCGAGGCCGGCGGCGCTGAAGAGATAGGCCGCGATGCAGCGCGCCGACTGGTTGGCGGCGAGCTGGTGGCGGTAGCCATGCTTGCCGACCACGATGTTCGAGGCCGAAAGGTTGGCGATCACGGTGGCGCCGGCGAGCGCGGCGAACGAGGAGGGCGGCAGCGGGACCCAAAGGTCTTCGCAGATCTCCACGTGCAGGACGAATTCAGGAATTTCCTTGCATTTAAAAAGCAATCCGCTTCCAAAGGGAACGACTTGCCCGGCGACCTCAACCTCGGTGTGCCTGCAGACATCGCCCGGGGTGAACTGGCGGCGCTCGTAGAACTCGCGGTAGTTCGGCAGGTAGCTCTTGGGCACCACGCCGACGAGGCGGCCGCGGCAGATGAGCGCGGCGCAGTTGTAGAGCAGGCCGTCGACCGGCACTGGAAGGCCGACGAGCGCGGCCAAGGGAAGATTCTTCGAATTTTTCAGAAGAAATCCCAGCGAGGCCTCGCAGGCGCCGATCAACGCCCGCTGGTGGAAGAGGTCCTCGCAGCTGTACGCCGACAGGCCGAGCTCCGGAAAAACGGCGAGCAGCGCTTTTTCGCGCGCTGCGGCGCGCATCAGCTCGAGCGTCGCCGCGGCGTTGTGCGCGGGGTCGCCGACGCGCACCGCCGGCGTCGCCACCGCCAGCCGCACGAAGCCGTGCCGGTACAGGTTGAAAAACTGCCTCATGCGGTGATTTTACAGCACCTGCTATATGGTACTATAAGCCATATGTTGCTGTTCCACGAAAGAACGTTTTTCCGGGATGGGATGCTGGAGGTCGAGCTGCACGACGATTTGCGCTACCGCCTCTCTTACGGGAATGCCGTCGAATACATGAACGACAGGAAAATCGTCAAAAACAAGGAAACCGCTTACCACTTCAAATCCGTGGAGCAGCTGCGCTACGACTTCGAGCGCGACGTGCTAGCAGCCGGAGGCCGCCTTGGCGAAAATCCTTGAGCTGAGGGTCGGCCCGCCGGCCGATGCCCTGGACCGCTTCGAGGCGGCGTGGAACCGGGCGGCCGAGGGGCGCAAGGTCGCGCCGCTGCGGGTTTTGACTTTGCAGGACCTGCCTTCGCTTACCCGGGTGCTTTCGCCAGCCAGGTGGGCGATTCTTGAGGATTTGAGGAAAAGCGGGTCCTGCTCGATCTATGAGCTCGCCAGGCGGCTGAAGCGCAACTACAAGAACGTGCACACCGACGTCACGGCGCTCATGAAGCTGGGACTGGTGGAGCGAACTGCAAAGACCGAAGTCGGCGTCGCCTGGGACGTCGTGCGGGCCGAGCTGCGGTTTCTATAGCCAGCCTGCTTTCCTGAAGCGAAACCAGAAGTAGACGTCCAATGCCGCCATGACGGCGAGCGCGAGCGGATAGCCGAAGGGCCACTCGAGCTCGGGCATGCTCTTGAAATTCATGCCGTAGAGGCTGGCGATGAAAGTCGGCACGGCTATGAGCGCCGCCCAGGCCGCCAGCCGCTTGGTTACCTCGGTCTCGCCGTAGGTGATCATGGCGACGTTTACCTGGATCGCGGTATTCACGGTGTCGCGCAGCGAATCGATCGACTGGTTGAGGCGGATGAGGTGGTCGTAGACATCGCGGAAATATTCGCCCAGCCCCGTGCACACCGGAGGGACGCGTCCACCGAGGAGCTTGCCGCTCGTCTCGAGCAGCGGCCCGGCCGCGTGCTTGAGCGTTGTCAGCTTCTGCTTCACGTAATAGAGCTCTTCGATGTTGATGCGCGCCGACCCGCGCACGAAGAGCTGCTCTTCGGCCGCCTCGAGCTTCGTCTCCACGGCCTCGAGCACGGGGAAATAGCGGTCGACCACGGCGTCCATGAGGACATACAGGACGTACCCCGAACCGTGGCTCAGGAGCTCCGGCTCGCGCTCGCAGCGCGCCCGCACTTCCTGGAAGCCGCGCTCGGCGCGCTGGCGCACGGTCAGGATGTAATTCTTTCCCACGAAGACGTTCATCTCACCGATGTTGAGCTCGTCGCCGGCCACCTCGATGATGCTCAGCACGACGAACAGAGAATCGGCGTACTCCTCGATCTTCGGGCGCTGGTGGCCGTGGCGCGCGTCCTCGACCGCCAGCTCGTGCAGGCCGAACTCCTCCTGCATCTGCGCGAGCTCCGCCTCGGTCGGATCCTTCAGCGCGACCCAGACGAAGCAGTCCGGCCGCGCGACGTAGTCGCTGATCTCGCGCTTGTCGATTTCCGCGAGCCTGCGCCCCGCCTGATAGGCCACACAGTTGATCAGCATAGGACGGCATAATAGGCACTTTTTCGAGCGCTCCCATGCCCGATATCAGCCGCCGCGCCGCCGCCCTCGGCACCGAAAACGCCTTCGTCGTGCTCGCCGAGGTAAATGCCCTCGCGCGCCAGGGCAAGGACATCATCAGCTTCTGCATCGGCCAGCCCGACTTCCCGGCACCGGACAACGTGCAGGAGGCGGCGATCCGCGCCATCAAGGGAGGCAAGCACGGCTACACGCCCTCCGCCGGCATCGACGAGCTGCGCGAAGCGGCCGCCGGGTACCTCGCCGCCAGGCGCGGCGGCCTGCCCATCCGGCCCGAGGACGTGGTGGTCGGCGCCGGGGCCAAGCCCTTCATCGCCTACGCCGTCCTCTCGACCACCGACTACGGCGCCGGCGACGAGGTGATCTACCCGAACCCGGGTTTCCCGATCTACGAGTCGCAGATCGTCGCCAGCGGCGCCAGGCCGGTGCCGGTCCACCTGCACGAGGCGAAGGATTTCGCTTTCGATCTTTCGGATCTCGAGAAAAAACTCTCGCCGAAGACCAGGCTGCTGATCCTCAACTATCCGCACAACCCAACCGGGGGTTCACTCACAAAAAGTGACCTGGAGGGAATCGCGGAAATCCTCAAAAAGCACCCGCAAGTCTGGGTCTACGCGGACGAGATCTACTCGCGCCTGGTTTACGGCGGCGATTTCTTCTCGATCGCCCAGGTGCCCGGGATGTACGAGCGCACCATCATCTCCGACGGCGCGTCGAAGGCCTGGGCGATGACGGGCTGGCGCATCGGCTTCACCTCGAACCCGAAGCTCGCGCCGGTGTTCACGCGCTGGATCACCAACACCGAGTCCTGCGCCTCCCAGATCAGTCAGTGGGCCGCGGTCGAGGCGATCAACGGCCCGCAGGACGCCGCGGAGAAGATGAAGGCGAGCTTCTTCGAAAGAAGAAATTTAATCATTAAATTATTGAATCAGGTGCCAGGCGTTACTTGCAGGATCCCGGGCGGCGCCTTCTATGCCTGGCCCAACGTGACCGAGGCCTGCCGCATGATCGGCGCCAAGGACTCGGAGGAGTTCAGGAAGCGCCTGCTCACCGAGGCGGGGGTCGCGGTGCTCGCCGATATCCACTTCGGCGCGCGCGTGCCGGGCGAGGGGCAGCACCTGCGCTTCTCCTACGCCGCCTCGAAGCAGCAGATCGAGGCCGGCGTCGCCCGGATGGTGGAATTCATCAAGAAGAACACGCGCAAGGCCGCATGAAAGAAATCTGGCGGCCCAGCGTCACGGTCGCCGCGGTCATCGAACGGGGCGGCAGTTTCCTCCTCGTCGACGAAATGATCGACGGCCGCCGCGTGCTCAACCAGCCCGCGGGCCATCTCGAGCCCGGCGAGTCGCTGGTTGCCGCGTGCTCGCGCGAGGTGCTGGAGGAGACCGCGCACCGCTTCACGCCCAGCGCGCTGGTCGGCGTCTATCGCTGGCGCTACGCCGCCGGGGATGTGACTTTCCTGCGGTTTTGCTTCTCGGGGACAATAGATTCAGTGGAAAAGAACAGGCAACTCGACAAGGAGATCGTCGCGCTGCGCTGGCTCACCCCGGCCCAGCTCACCGACCGGCGCGCCGAGCACCGCTCGCCGCTGGTGCAGAAGTGCGTCGAGGATTTCCTCGCCGGCAGGAGGTATCCCCTGGATATTCTTTCCCCGGCTTTCTCATGAAAATCGTGGCTGGAATGTCGGGAGGCGTGGACTCCTCGGTGGCGGCGCTGCTCCTCAAGCGCGCCGGCCACGCGGTGACGGGGCTGTTCATGAAGAACTGGGAGGATGACGACGACGACGAGTACTGCTCGACGCGCGAGGACCTCGTCGATGCCGCCGCGGCCGCCGACGTCATCGGCATCGAGCTCGAGGCGGTCAATTTCTCCGCGGAGTACAAGGACCGGGTGTTCGCCGGCTTCCTGCGCGAATACTCCGCCGGCCGCACCCCCAATCCCGACGTGCTGTGCAACGCCGAGATCAAGTTCAAGGCTTTCCTCGACCACGCCATGCGCCTGGGCGCGGATAAGATCGCGACCGGGCACTATTCAAGAGTAAATAAAAAAGAATCCAAGTATGAACTTTTGAAAGGCACCGACACCGGCAAAGACCAAAGTTACTTCCTGCACCGGCTGAACCAGCAGCAGCTCGCGCGCGTCCTGTTCCCGGTCGGCGAGCTGAAGAAATCCGAGGTGCGGCGCATCGCCCAGGAAGCCGGCCTGCCGAACCACGCCAAGAAGGACTCGACCGGCATCTGTTTCATCGGCGAGCGCCCCTTCCGGGAATTCCTGAACAGGTACTTGAAAAAGCAGCCTGGACCGATGGTGAATGAAAGTGGAGAGACCGTAGGGCAACACATCGGGCTCGCGTTCTACACGATCGGTCAGAGAAAAGGCATTGGATTGGGCGGGGCAGGCGAGCCGTGGTACGTGGCCGAGAAGCGCATGGCGTCGAACGAGCTGGTGGTGGTGCAGGGGCACGACCATCCGCTTCTCATGAAGAAAGCGTTGAAGGCAGAAGATGCGAGCTGGATAGCGGGCTCGACTCCCGGGGGAAAGAGCTTTTCTGGAAAGACCCGCTATCGCCAGGCCGATGCCGAATGCAGGCTGGAAACCTCTGCAAAAAGCATTGCAGTCGAGTTCTCGACGCCGCAATGGGCGGTGACGCCCGGGCAGTCGGTGGTGCTCTACGACCGCGAAATCTGCCTCGGCGGAGGAATTATTTCTTAGGCAGCTGCGGAACGGTATCCGCGAACGTCGGCCGTTCCATCAGTTTCGCGTAGTGCCTGGCGAGCGCCGGGTACTCCTTCATCCAGTCGACGCCGCCCGGCTTGCGGAAATCGAGCCAGCCGAGGCAGCAGCCGAGCGCGATGTCGGCGAGCGAGTAGCGCTCGCCATGGCACCAAGGCCGCTCGCCGAGCTCCTCGGCGAGCTGCGCCATGCCGCGGCGCATGCGCGCTAGCTGCTTGTCGCTCCAGGTCCTGCTCTGCTCCTTCTTGTCCCGCAGCGACTCGTAGCGCACCAGCAGGCCGGCGTCGAGCACGCCGTCGGCGAGCGCTTCCCAGCGGCGCACCGCGATGCGCTCGCGGTTCTCGTCCGGGATCAGCCGGCTGATGGGGGAGACGCTGTCGAGGAACTCGACGATGACGCGCGAGTCGTAGAGCGCGGTGCCGTCGTCGAGCACCAGGGTCGGGATCTTGCCGAGCGGGTTGTGGGCGTTGACCGGGTTCTCCGCCGGCTGGACGTCCACCGGCTCGAGCTCGCACTCGATCTTCTTTTCGGCGAGCACGATGCGCACCTTGCGGGTGTAGGGGCTGGCGAGCGAGGAGAGGAGCTTCATGCGGGCGCGGATTATACCTGTCGGATGCAGTCCTCAACGCGCCGGCGCAGCGCCGGGATGACTTGACTTTCGAACCACGGGTTCTTTTTCATCCAGCCCCTGTTGCGCCAGCTCGGGTGCGGCAGCACGAAGAACTCCGGCAGATATTGCCGAAAGGCGCGCACGGTTTCGGTCAGGGTCTTCTTCGTTCTGTCTTTCAGGTAATACGCCTGGGCATAGCTTCCAACGAGTAGAGTTATTTTGATGAAAGGCAAAGAAGCTCGAAACCGCGGCTGCCAGAGCGGCGCGCACTCGGGCCGCGGCGGCAGGTCGGCGCCGTCCACGGTACCCGGATAGCAAAGGCCGGCCGGGACGATCGCCACGCGCGAGACGTCATAGAACGCTTCCCGGTCGAGCCCGAGCCACTCCCGCAGCACGTCGCCCGATGCATCGTTCCACGGCATTCCCGTTTGGTGCGCGCGGCGCCCCGGCGCCTGGCCGACGATCAGCAGGGCGGCGGTTTTGCTGGCGCGAAAGATCGGTTTTGGATCTTCCGGCAAAAAGCGCGCGCAGGTCCGGCAAGCCTTCGCCTCCCTCATCACCCGGAAAAGTGTCTCCTTCATCCCCCTTATAATAGTGCCCCATGCCCTCGCCGCTAGCCGCGCTGTCGCCTCTCGACGGCCGGTACGCAAGGACCGCCGATCCGCTGCGCGACCACTTCAGCGAGCAGGCCCTCATCCGCTACCGCCTCAGAATCGAGCTTGCCTGGCTCGAGGCTTTGGCTGCGGAGAAGGAAATACGGGAATTGAAGCCTTTCTCTCCCGGGACGAAAAAAGCTTTCGTCAAACTGCTCAAAGACTTCTCCGAGCGCGACGCCGAGCACATCAAGAACATCGAGGCCCAGACCAACCACGACGTCAAGGCGCTCGAGTACTGGCTGAAAGCCAAGCTGGCGAAGAACGCGGAAGTGCAGCGCTCGCTCGAGTTCATCCATTTCGCCGCCACTTCGGAAGACATCAACAACCTGGCCTACGCGCTGATGTTCGCGGAGTCGCGCGACAAGGCGATGCTGCCCAGGCTCGACCAGCTCATCGCGGCCCTGCGCGCGCTGGCGAAGAAGCATGCGGCCCTGCCGATGCTCTCGCGCACCCACGGCCAGCCCGCCTCGCCGACCACGCTCGGCAAGGAGATGGCGAACTTCTCGCAGCGCCTGGCGCGCGCCCGCGCCCGCATCGCGCGCGTCCCGGTCCTTGGAAAGATGAACGGCGCGGTCGGCAACTACAACGCCCACCTTGCGGCTTATCCCGGGTTCGGCTGGGAGCGCTTCTGCCAGCGCTTCGTCGAGCGGCTCGGCCTCGAATTCAACCCCTACACCACGCAGATCGAGCCGCACGACTGGATCGCGGAACTGCTCGACGCCTATGCGGGCTGCTGCGCCACCTCGCCGACAAGCTGCCGGTGTCGCGCTGGCAGCGCGACCTCTCGGACTCGACCGCGCTGCGCAACGCCGGGACGGCCCTCGGCCATACGCTGCTCGGCTATGCCGCCTGCCTGCGCGGCCTGGCGAGGCTCGAGGCCGACCGCAAGCGCCTCGCCGCCGACCTCGATGCGAACTGGGAAGTGCTCGGCGAAGCGGTGCAGCAGGTGATGCGCCGCCACGGCGTGCCCGAAGCCTACGAGAAGCTCAAGGCCCTGACCCGCGGCAAGCGCCTGGGGCGCAAGGAGCTCGCAGCTTTCGTGAAGAGGCTGCCGATCCCGGCCGACGCGAAGAAGCGGCTGCTGGCGCTCACGCCCTGGAGCTACACGGGGCTGGCCACGGAGCTCGCGAAACGGGCATGACCCGGTTTTTCATGGCAGCTCTTCTTTGCGTCGCGGCGTTCCCGGCGGCGGCCCAGGAGATCGAGCGCGGAATCGTGACGATTCCCACCCGCCCCGGGGTCACGCAGTCGTTCTTCGTCGCCGGCATGGGCCAGGTGAAGCCGCAGGCGGTGGGGCTCATCTATACGGGCGGCTATGGGACGCTCAATCTGCGCATGGAAGGCGGCCAGCCCAAGTTCGGCCAGAACAATTTTCTGGTTCGCACGCGCACAGAGTTCATCCGCAACGGGGTGCTGCCGGTGCTGGTCGAGGTGCCCTCCGACGAGCGCACCGGCTTCCCCGACCCTTACAGGTTCAGCGACAAACAGGTCGCCGACACGCGGGCGGTGCTCGCCGAGGTGCGAAAGCGTGCGCCCGGCCTGCCGATCTTCATCGTCACGACGAGCCGCAGCACGCTGTCCGGCGCCCACCTTGGCCGCACGCTCGGCCCCGACGAGGTCGCCGGCGTGGTGCTCAGCTCGTCGATCATCGTCCCGGGTGGTCACGGCGGCTACTCGCTCGGCACGTTCAATTTCAAGAGCATCAAGGTGCCGCTGCTGATCGTGCATCATCGCGGCGACACCTGCCGGGCCACCCCCTACGGCCCGATGGCTGGGGCCGCCGAGGGGTTCACGCTGATCTCGGTGAAGGGCGGCAAGCCGCCCGAATCCGACCCCTGCGAGCCGTTCGCGGCCCACGGCTTCTACGGCAAGGAAGCCGAGACGGTCGACGCCATCACCGCCTGGATGCTGAAAAAGCCGTTCGCGCAGGAAATCGAGTAGCCCCGCGATGCATTTTGCCGCGACGATCTCGCTGTCGTCGTTCCTGCTTTTTCTCGTCCAGCCGCTCATCGCGCGCCTGATCCTGCCGTGGTTCGGCGGCAGCGCGGCGGTGTGGACCACCTGCATGCTGTTTTTCCAGGCGCTGCTGCTGGCCGGGTATGCCTATGCGCATTTCCTCATCAAGGTCGTTCCAGGCGGGAGAAAACAGGCTCTTCTCCATACCACCCTTCTGGTTGCGGCGGTTGCGACGCTTCCCATTTCCCCGGCCGACTCCTGGAAGCCCCTCGGCGGCGAGGAGCCGGTGAGCCGGATCCTGCTCCTGCTGGGCGCCTCGGTCGGGCTGCCTTACTTCCTGCTCGCCTCGACCAGCCCGCTGATCCAGGCCTGGTACGCGCGCGCCAGGCCCCAGTCCAACCCGTATCGCCTGTTCGCGGTTTCCAACCTCGCCTCGCTCGGCGCGCTGGTCGCCTATCCGTTCCTGGTGGAGCCCAACCTCGCGGCGCACGAGCAGGTGACGATCTGGTCGTGGATGTTCGCCGGGTTTGCGGTTCTTTGCTTTTTCTCAGCCTGGCTTTCTCCTTCATCCAGCGTTTCGGACATGGAGAACGAGCAAGGCGACCAAACAAAAAATCCCTATTTCCTCTGGCTCGCGCTGTCGGCGACGGGCTCGGTGCTGCTGCTCGCGGTCACCAACCACCTCACCCAGAACGTCGCCGCGGTGCCGCTGCTGTGGCTTGCGCCGCTGACGCTCTACCTGCTGAGCTTCATCCTCACCTTCGAGGGCGGCGGCTGGTACCAGCCGCGCTACTTGTGGGCTTTCGTCCTCGCCTGCCTCGGCGGCATGGCCTGGCTGCTGGCCGACTCGAGGTTCCAGTTCGACCTGCCGCTGCAGCTCGGCATTTATCTCGCGGGCCTGTTCGTCGGCTGCCTGTTCTGCCACGGCGAGCTGTACCGGACGCGGCCGGCGCCGAGCCGGCTCACGGCGTTCTATCTCGCGGTGTCCGCCGGCGGCGCCCTGGGCGGGTTGCTGGTGGCGGTCGTGGCGCCGCTCGTGTTCAGCGCCTACTACGAGCTCGGCATCGGTCTGGTGGCGGTAGGGGCTCTGGCCGCGCTGCGCTTTGCGCCGGTGGGGCGCGCGGCAAGGCTCGCCAGCCTCGCGGTGCTGCTCGGGGTGACGGGCTGCGCGGTCTACGAAGGCTTCAGCTACCGCGAGGACGTGCGGCTGTCGTCGCGCAGCTTCTACGGCGTGCTGCGGGTGAAGGAATACGGCTACCCGGGCGAGGACGCCCATCTGCGGCGCCTGGTGCACGGCGCGATCATGCACGGCGAGCAGTACCAGACCGGGAGGTGGCGCGCGTTCATCACCACCTACTACCAGGAGACCTCGGGCATCGGCGCCGCGATCAGGTCGAAGCAGGCCGCTGGCGCGCTGCGCGTCGGCGTGATCGGCCTCGGTACGGGCACCATCGCGGCTTACGGGCGTCCGGGCGACGTGTACCGGTTCTACGACATCGACCCCGGGGTCATCGATGTCGCGCGCGCCGAGTTCAGCTTTCTCGCCGACAGCGCGGCACGCATCGAGCTCGCGGTGGGCGACGCGCGCCTCGCCCTGGAACGCGAGGCGCCGCGGCGCTTCGACGTGCTCGCGGTCGACGCCTTCTCGGGCGACGCCATCCCGGTGCACCTCATCACCCGCGAGGCGCTCGCCGTCTACCTGCGCCACATGCGGCCCGACGGCATCGTCGCGTTCCACGTCTCGAACCGCTTCCTGCAGCTCATGCCGGTCGTGGCGCGCATCGCGAAGGAGGAAAACGCCCACGCCGTGCTGGTGAGCGACGATCCGGATGACGACGACGACTCGCGCCGCTCGCGCAGCGACTGGGTGCTCGTGTCGCGCAGCCTGGAGGCGCTCGGACGCGAGGAGATCGTGAAGGCGGGGGGAAACCAGGCGGAGGACGAAGCCGGCTGGCGGACCTGGACCGACGACTACTCGAACTTAGTGCAAATTCTCAAATAACAAAAAGAAATCAAATCCAATTCCCTGACGGGAATCGGCAACTTAAACGACCGCGCCTTCGTGCTCGTCGCGCCGGTCGCGCTTCGGCGGCTGGATGAACTGGTCGCGCCTCGCGCCGAGCCACATCACCAGCGGGCTCGCCACCAGCACCGAAGAGTAGATTCCGAAGCAGATGCCGATGGTGAGGGCGAGCGCGAAGTAATGCAGCGCGGGGCCGCCGTAGATCAGCATCGTGGTGACCATCATCTGGGTGCAGCCGTGGGTAATGATGGTGCGCGAGATCACGCCGGTGATCGCGCTGTCGATCACCTCGGGGGTCGAGGCCTTGCGCATCTTCCTGAAGTTCTCGCGCACCCGGTCGAATACCACCACCGACTCGTTCACCGAGTAGCCGAGCACCGCCAGCACCGCGGCGAGCACCGGCAGCGAGAAGTCCCACTGGAAGAAGGCGAAGCAGCCGAGGATGATCACGACGTCGTGCAGGTTGGCGATGATGGCCGACAGGCCGAAGCGCCACTCGAAGCGGAACCAGAGGTAGAGCACGATCGCCGCCGCGGTGACCAGCAGCGCCACCGCGCCGTATTCGGCGAGCTCCTTGCCGACCTGCGGCCCGACGAACTCGACGCGGCGCAACTCGGCCGTCTGATTCTCGGTTTTCAGGATTTGAATCACTTTTTGCGAGAGATCCGCGCTCGACTGGTTCTTTTCCAGGTGCATGCGGATCAGCACATCGCGCGAGGAGCCGAAGTTCTGCACCTCGGCCTTGAAGCCGGCGCCGTCGAGCGTCCTGCGGATGCGGTCGACGTCGGCCGACTGCCTGTAGCCGACCTCGATGATCGTGCCGCCGGTGAACTCGACCGAGAAATTGAGGCCCTTGTGGGCGAGGAAGAACAGCGCGGCGAGGAAGGTAATGGCGGAGATGACGTTGAAGATCAACGCATGCCGCATGAAGGGGATGGTCCGCCGGATCTTGAAGAATTCCATTTTTTCAGGTCACTTCCAGGCGGTATCGCCGATCGAGAGATGCGCCACGCGCCGGCGGTGGCCGTAGACCAGGTTGACGATGGCGCGCGACACGACGACCGCCGAGAACATCGAGGTGCCGATACCCAGGCAATGCACCACCGCGAAACCGCGCACCGCGCCCGGCACCATCAGGAGCGACAGGCCGACCACCAGGGTGGTGACGTTGGAGTCCAGGATCGTCGCCCAGGCGCGTTCGTAGCCTGCCGCAATGGCGGCCTGGGGAGTGGCGCCGCCGCGCAGCTCCTCCCGGATTCGCTCGTTGATCAGCACGTTGGCGTCGATCGCCATGCCGAGGGTGAGGGCGATGGCGGCGATCCCCGGCAGCGTGAGGGTCGCCTGCAGCAGCGAAAGCAGCGCCACCAGGAACAGCAGGTTGATGCCGAGGGCGAGCGACGAGATCAGGCCGAACAGCACGTAGTAGATCGACATGAACACCACGATGGCGGTGAAGCCCCAGCGCGTGGCGTTGAAGCCCTTCTCGATGTTGTCCTTGCCCAGGCTCGGGCCGACGGTGCGCTCCTCGATGATCTCCATCGGCGCGGCGAGCGAGCCGGCGCGCAGCAGCAGCGCGACGTCGTTCGCCTCGGTGGTGGTCATGCGTCCCGAGATCTGCACCCGGCCGCCGGGGATCTCGCTGCGGATCACGGGCGCGGTGATCACCTCGCCCTTGCCTTTCTCGACCAGCAGGATCGCCATGCGCTTGTTGACGTTGGCGCGCGTCAGCTCCTGGAAGATGCGCGCGCCCGGGCCGTCGAGGCGCAGGTGCACCGCGGGCTCGTTGGTCTGCTGGTCGAAGCCGGGCTGCGCGTCGGTGAGGCGGTCGCCGGTGAGCTCCACCTGCTTCCTCACCAGGACCGGCGCGCCGTTGCGCTCGACGTAGTACTCGTCGCCGAACGGCACCTGGCCGCGCGCCGCGGCGGCGAGGTTGTCGGGCGTCATCTTTTCCTCGTCCACCATGCGCAGCTCGAGGCTCGCGGTGCGGCCGATGAGGCGCTTCGCCCGCGTCACGTCCTGCACCCCGGGCAGCTGGACCACGATGC
>WNFI01683048.1_pt1 | contig 16357 bp, 16 predicted proteins | sample 5400471 | NCBI WGS metagenome assembly WNFI01 (sample SAMN13153348, study PRJNA577476) | soil metagenome | isolation source: 100 cm saprolite on Douglas fir-dominated hillslope | place: USA:California | collected 2013-09-17 | reverse complement strand
TTAGCGAGCGGGGCTGCGGGGCTGCACGGTCAGAAGTATGAGTCTCACGATGATCCGATGTGAGCCAGTCAAAGGAAATCATGATGAGGTGATGGGAGGGATGAGGGGGTTATAAGCTTGAGACTGTGGGTATAGCAGCACGTGCGAGTCGCTGTCTCCAGGGCATTTTCAGCCGGCAACCGTTGTTCACCATCTTTGCTACAACCCTCATCTCTCTCACACAACAATTTCCGGGTGTTCATTCAGGTTTTATTTTTCATTGCAGAAACCCCTCCGGTGAAGCACTGAGGTAACAAGATGGATAAAACAAGTAGAGACGGGATGAGTGGGGTGAAAAGAATGCAAGCGTCATACGTATCGGTCATTCCACGGGTATCCAAATGGTGGGGCGCGTAAAGGGTAAAGGTAGCCTTGGGGGTAAGGTGAGTACAAATTTCGTACAAGGTATAGCGCATTGGACATGGAAAAACGGCGACGAGGGCGGGGAGAAATGGATACAGCAGGTTTGAACCTCGCGCATGACAACAAAAATACAAATCAATATACAAGGGAAGATACCAACTGTCCTGATTCCTGAAGGCGACGCGACCCGGGAAAAAAGGTGAGGGGGGTGACTAAGAGAAAAAGCAAGTACAGAAAGTGCGGATGGCTCCGGGTGTGGTAATACAGCAAGGAGGGAATGACCGTACAGACGTGAGTAGAGGTGAGGACGTTATCGTTCGGTCGCGTGGGGGGATCATCTGCGTACACTGACCACCAGGGCCGTACGCAGGGAGGAATCAATAGTCGTCGGCGAGATGCTTTAGAAGCCCTCCACGAGTTGGATCTCGTTCGCGTCATTGAACGTGAAGACTGGTCCGTACACATCCCCATCTTGCTCGCCCGTCTGTGCGCTGAGGAAGTCATTCGCGCACGGCTGGTCAGCGCCTTGGGTCAGGCCGTCAAACTTGGGCACCTCGATGGAGATCGGAGGAATCATTGTAATATCAAAGTCCTCAGTGTACATTGGCGAACTCCCGTTAACCCACAAGTCTGGCGCGTTAGCCCAGGAATACGGCTGATACTCGAGCGAGACTGGCATCGGAGGCTCGACGTCGGGAGCCGCGAGGGAAGTCTGTGCCTGCCAGGCATCGATGGGGACATGTAGCGTCTCAAGTGCTGTCGGCGTATACGGGGACATGTGAGGTGAGGACGGACTCGAAGAAGTGTAAGAGCAGGGGCTAGTTGTCTTGAAGAGCGCCTCGGACGGTGCTGGAGCATATGGTGGGACTGAGAGCGGGTCCACCTGCGGCATGTCAAACACATTCACGTAAGTATCGCCGCACCCAGCACTGTCAGAGTTCCATCCCTGGGGTGGGTTGTTGTAGGCCGGCACGAGCGAAGGGTGGGATGGAACAAAGTCGTAGCCCAAGCCAGTGGAAGAAAGTTGAGAGGTGATTTCAGTGGGAGAGCAGGTGCGTGGCATTGTTATAGGCACCATTGAAGGTGAAGCGGGCGTCGACGGCATGTACACCATCGGGATATGGATGGTTTGCTGATAGGCTGGAGGAGGGGTTGGCGCAGAAATGGCCCGACGTCCTACGCGCTGCGGAACTGCAGGCACAGGCATCACAAATGAGAGACCCTCGGTGTCAGTCTCTGGCTCCTCAGCGCCGCGGGCCTTTCCTTTGCCATTAGCAACAGCCTTCTTACCCTTGACGCGCTGAGGGCGGTAAACGTAGTTGGGGTACATCGCTTCATGTTCTTTCTGCGCTCACTATTAGATGCACTGAAGAAGTGGGAAATGGAAAAAATGTACGCACCTTCTTTTCCTTTGCTAGATCCTCCCAATACTGACGTTCTTCAGGTGAGAGACTCTTCCACTGTTGACTGATCGTTTTCGATAGATCAGCCTGGCGTTGCTTCTTCGTTGGAGCAGACCCATCGCCGTCGCCTGCGTCTCCAGCGCCCTGCGCCAGATTACGATCCTCACAGCACTTGCGGCGGAAGAGGATGAACGCATTCTCTGGCCGCTTGATGTAATCCTCGTCACCCTTCTTTGGTCGACGTTCACCGATATCGGAGACAGTGGAACGCCTGCGACGATGAGAGCCCACGGGAGTGGTAGGGACGTCTGCCGAGAGACTGCTCGTCGTGTTGTTGAGGGATGAGATGGATGAGATGGATGAGGATGGGGTGTGGGTCTTGTGGGGAGGGGGAGGCGTAGAGAACGTGAGCGTTCTGAGATCAGGCTCAAAGGGCGAGTTGGACGGAGAGGGAGAGGGAGTGTAGACGTTTATTGGAAACGTAAAGGCGCGCGGCGTCGGAGAAATGAGATTGAGAATGGGGTTAGTGGTTTCGGGCGCAGCCACGGCCACTTCGAGGGCTTGGGTGAAGGTGAGTGGAGAGAGGTGGATGGACCCGGGAGTACTCACGTTGAGCGGGAGTGTCGCGCGTGCGGATAGCGGGCATGATTGTTCCTTTGTTCGTTGCACGCGCGTAAGAATCAAGAGAAGGAAGTAATTGTTGTTGGATCAGGGGACGCGGGGAGAAGGTGAGAGATAAAAAGGCAGTTAAGGCAAGGCAAGCACGCTTGGCCAAGAAAAACGCTCAGTACTCCCGCGCGTCAGCTACAGGAGGGAGAAATGGGATGTTGCTCGAGGCAGTTCAGGAGAGCGTCGTTCGTCTTTTGTCTTGTCGGGACAGCGTAGAACAATTGTGAGCGGCGGCAACCGAATACAATTAGGAGCGTGGCCAGATTTTATAGTTGTCCTGGCAGAGGGCCTCAGCAAGGTTTCTCCTCCCCAGATGGAGCTCAGGCCGTAATAGCCAGATCTCACCAGCCGTTATTTCGACCTTTCCCCGATCCGGATCGTCGAGGGACGCACCTCATAAAAGGAAACTTCGACATATCCATTCCAATAACAAACATACGTAAATACTGTCAGCCACTGCCGCCGTCTATTGTCTTGAGCCTGCTAAGTGGGTATTCCCTCATACTTATCTCCTTCCCTGACTCTTCCATTTCCCATCCCTTCGCCTAATTTCTCCGTATGAGGTACGTTTCTCAGACCCCCATTTTTTTCCTATTTTTTTCCCTTTTCCCAAGTGACTCTTGTAACACCGTTAACGGGCCCGGCACGATGTTCCCGACAGAGTCACGCCAGCTTCCCGGCCCGAGCCATTGTCCGTCCCGAATTGGCAGGTTTGACCCATCCGTTCTCATCCAGCTTCCGCCCCCCCGTTTCCCACTCGGTTGTTGATGGCCTGATGACTCGGATTGACGATGCGATGAAGGCGAAGATCTCAATGTTGTTGAAACGGATGGCATCAAGCCATCAGGTTATCTTCCCATCCGGGAAATGCATGTCGGTTCCTTTTCTCTGATTTCATAATTCAGACCTCTTGGTCACCTCCCTCTGTCACGCTCATCCTTGTCTCGTTCCAATTCCCCACTCCCGTACTCGCTCTCCTCATCCGGTAATAGCAACACAATATCTTTAATCTCTGTTGCCCTCCTCTCCGCCCTGCGTCATCTGGTCATCCCATTAACTGAATTTCTACACGCGCCTAACTCTTCCTATTTTGTCCTGTCTCGGATGCGCACCCCGTTCCCCATGCGCCACTTCACTTTCCGAATTTACCGGAGTCCCATGAGGGACCCCTTGCGCCGACCCGACCCTCTCTCCTCGTTCCTCTCCCGGGGACATGCCATCTCTAGCTTTTTCCTCCTTTGTCTCGTTTCACTCCATCCTTCCAATTGCCTCGAGCTCGCGAAAAGGTAGGGTATGCGAGAGCCTGGTAGATTAGATAGACTTTTCGTGTCCTCATGCTATTCCTATTTATTTTTCCCCACGGCACCCATTTTACGTTCTATTGCGCGCGCTCGAGATTGCCCTCGCCCCCCCTTTTCTCACTATATTTGGCCTACTGACGCACTAGCTGTCAGCACATCTCGGAAATCCTTGCAAATATAGTTGTATTTTTTGCACTCGTGACATGTGCATGTCGTTAACGTGTGGAGCCGTGCCTGTGTCCCCGTGACCCATGTTATGGGCGCCCCCTGCTGTCCTTCATCATCTCATCACAAAGTCCCCGAAGATCACGCATGGCTACACATGCATGCACGCATTGTGCACCGCTTGCACCGCTTATTCTAACTGGCCATGCTGCCATGATGGTCGGAGAACGAAAGGCATGGTTACCCTTTGCCCTTGTCATGTCTCAGTCACTCATTCGCCATGCTCTGCTTGCTGCAGGAAATATCACCGATGTGACTGCGATCGGAGTTCTTCGCTTTCTCCTGTCTCTATCTATCCTAACTTTCTTTCGAAACATTAGTTCTGGTTCTGTCTTTCCAAGAGGGGCAGCTTCTGCACAGCCACAGCCACCGTCAAACACCTGAATCATCTTCGCTATTATGTTTTCGATTTTGCTTGGACCATGGTTGCCCTCGGTTGGAACGTGTATCGTCTGGTCGCCTTGGATACAACGTATCCCCATATTTTGCCCCTGGTGGAAAGAGGAAAGAAGTCGGAAACAAAAAAAACCTTGTACGATCATGGATGATCGAGAGGCTTTGGCTCCACTCAGCTTCCCGAAACAGGCCTCTCTCCCTAGGAAAGCTGTCTTAAGCTTTTTTCGCTTTACCCTTGGCCCGGGATAGCCAGATTGTTGCACCGCTGGCGTCTAAACGTCCTCTTGCGTCCAAATCCTTCCGCCGAGCTGTACGTCCCCTCGCCTCCGTCACACAGTGACGTTGCCTGGCTCTACTACTTTCGGACCCGTCTCACCTTCAACTCTTCACATTAATAAAATAAATAAAAAAGTTAATGGACTGCCGCCCAGCTGTCGTCGTCGTTAAACGTGGAACGCCCAGAAAGTGGTCTAGTCAAACAATTAACGGTGATTGCTCAAGAAGGTCCCCATGGAGCTTCCTCCGATCCACCCACTAACCCTCCACGTTGCTACCCTGCGAAGTGGCGTATCAGCTGTGCTATCGTGTCAGAGTTATTTCAAAAGGTCTGGAAGATGACGAAGCAAAAGCGTGTTGTTCTCCGCCCACTCCAGACCGTCATAAATTAGTTTTTATTACTTGTATCTGGAATCCAAACAACTCGAGACCCAGTCTGCCCCATGTTTTGGGGACGCAATTGAGAGAGGGCTAACGGATTGTAGAAGTAGTCTTTATCGCCCGCAAGTGCAGAAAATAGTAAGAGTGTTTGCGCACTGACGAATTAGTAAAGACGTTCGGGCACGGTGATCTTGTTTGGGCGCCCGAATGGTGCATTGTGACGAGGAGACTCAGCATCTGAGACAAATTCTAGATTCGAATCTTATCATGGGATCTGATAGTGGTGGTATCGTGCCAATCCTAGGGTTCACTGTGCCGTGTGCCGGCTAGTTGGCCCTTTGGACAAAGCAAAACAAAACAAATTCGATATTATACCCTCTCTGTGTTAATTGGCCCATCATGTCTGGGTTTGGCATAGCATATGTGAGGCGCTCGGCAAAAATAATGGGTATCGGTATCTGTAGTATCCGTGAGGGGAGTCAGTGTAGGAGGTAGATACGCGGGGTGGACCAGGCTCGGGTGCGAACTGCGAAGGCGGATTCGGGTAGCGTACGACTCGCGTGTGTACAGTGCTGTGCGTGCGGGATGTGTAATTGTATATATCGTCGGCGGCCTAACATATGCTTCCTAGCGATCAGAGTCAGACAGACCACGCGCAGACGTCGGTACCTTTTATGCCCCGTGCACGAGCGCGCGCGCCTGTCCGGATCCCCCTCCCCTCAATCCCACGCTCACGGAGATTCGGAACAAAATGCGTGCGACTTGCCACCACTGTTTTAGGCTGTATTCTGTACTGTTCTGTTCTGATCTGATGCATCGACGAACACTGCAATGCGTAAATGAATCTTTCACACACCTCCTCTCCCCCCCCCACTTTGCACTTCTTCTCGCTTCTACCCGGATATGACGGGACGAAGCGCGCCGCGGACGTAAACCTTTTTCACCTCCTTACCACGCTTCGCGATCACGGGTTTAACTCATACCATACTCATACCCACGACCGACAGAACGCACGTGTGTACTGTATGTATGACTCACACTTCATTCACATTAAATTTAGATTTAGATGAAATCGCTAGGGGATGATGGTGCAAAGTTTTCATCGAAGAAGTGGGTACGAAGAATGAACGAGTGAATTATTGCGTTGCAATTTTTTTTTTTGGGTGCGATCACTGTGATGCGAGTCTACAGAGGAGATGATTGCGGCGAGGGACAATGACTCGGTTGGGAACGACGGTGAGGACTGCCCAACACTAGCATTACAGTAGCTCCAGCCCGGTCCATCGTGACCCCTACTCCGTGAGCCCGCCACGCCAGTCCGCGGGGAAGGAATATCCACAAGAGGTAGGGAGTAAACCCCCTAGTAACTGGGGCGCTTACGCCCATGGAACACGAGCGGCGGAGAGGCGGACATCTTTCCTGGGAGGGCAGGAGGGCAAGGGCAGGGGCGAAAAGGGAAGCGCACGTTGCGCGATTATGTGTCATGTCAAAATCGCGTATCTTATCTTTTTCTGGTGTATGACCATTCATCAGTTATCCATACAGCAAATAGGGAGCGACGAGCGAGAGTGATCGTGTGTGCCTAGGGTGCATGCGGGCTCGGAGGAAGAGGCAAAGAGGGCAGGTGCGTGCCGGCGGAGAGGCGCAAACAGGGCGCCTCTCGGCGCGCGTCGCGTCATGGACTCACTCCGGACTCGGAAACTCATGGGATGGGGGCTTTTTTGCTCCTTAATTTCATTTACAGTAGGTGAGCGGCGTGTGTGCGTGGCATAACTTATCTTTTCGGTTGTTTTCTAGACTCCCTCTTTTTTTTTTCGTCGGTCTTCCTTGCTTCTGCTGTACAAATCCAATCATTATCGGTCTTCTTTATAATTGTCCTTTTTTTTTTTCAAGGGAATATTGCGCATCGCACATAATACGGTCATATCCCCGCCCCTTGCGGTCACACTCCCGCGGCGCGGCGGCATTCCTGCCCGCCCCCGCGTCCATTCCCTCGACTTTGCCGCAGTAGACCACGTACCATGTCGCGTAAATCATGCTAGTACCTGTACGGTATTGTAGACTCACGGAGGCACAATCTACTCGTTATCGCTACTCGCATCCGAATTTCGAATTTCGAAATCGTCGGTGGATAAAGTTTCTAGATGAGGAGGGCGTAATTTAGTCGCCAACCCGCCACCAACCACCCGCCGCGATGTAACAAGTTACACCCATTTACTTTTGGGGTGGTTCTTGATGGACATGAGACGTGTTGGATCCCTTCGCAGGCGCTGAGGTAGAAAGCCAGAGATCATAATGGGCCAAGTGGTACAGGGACGGCGGGAGGCAATGCAGGTAGCAATGATGAGATGGGAGGGAGGGAAGGAAGCCCGAAGCGAGGGGCCGAGGGTGAGGGCAGCCCTCACCGGTCCAGCCAGCTCCCCAGTCCGCAATCCCCAGTCCCACGTTTTGAACCTTACGAAGTTTTCGATTCGCAGTCCGCGCACGCGTGCAGTCCACGTGCCCGACCCACGAACGTAACGCGTTCGGTAACGTAACATGTGTTACGTTAGGTTTTACAACATACGCCCTCACCACATTCGTAAACGCCTGTAAGTCTCCTGCACTTTGCACCACTGCTCAGGCCAATACGCACACACGACGAAGCCTAAACTCTCTTCTCTCTGCGACCTTCTCTATGAATCCATTTTTTTCTTTTTGTTTTGGTCTTGTCCGGCCAAGATCCTGCTCACTTTTCGCCTCCTTGCTCGTCGGCCATTCTCTGGATTTTTTGTTCTTTATCTTTATCTTTAGCTTTCTCATCTCTTCCATGCTGGCTGGGTTCTGCATCTATTTTGCATATCCTTTTTTGTACCGTGTTGTATTGTCCTGTCTTGGTCTTGTCTTTGACTTTGTGTTCCCCCAAAAGCCGGATGGCAGAATGAGAACGAGAGCTCCTTCCACATGATTAACATCACTTTTCAGCTCGATGCACTGTAATATCGCCAAATGGGTACAGAACGTCGTAACGTAAACGTGTTAAAACTCAGGGTTCAGTAATTTTTTTTTTTCTTCTCAATCAGCTTTTTCTAAATGCAAAAAAGAGAAGGATGAGACCCATCGCTGCAAGATGGGATGATGTGATATGCGATGGTGCGATGGAGATGACGTTTATCAGTGGCCAGTGATAGTTTGGGTTTAGTTGGCCTCTTGGAGCTAGAGGGAGAGAATGGCGCATGATAGGCCGCACGATAGGCCATCGACTGTCCGATGTCCCTGTCTGTCCAAAATCCTCGGATGTTGTGTTGCGCTCTGCCCGCGCCGCCGCCACGCCGCCGCCGTTGCGGGGCCGTCGCCAAAAAGTCACCATGCGCCACACTTCCGTGTATTTCCCATTGTGCGTTTTGCATTGTGTGTACCATATGTGTGCGTACAATGTCGAAGCAGAAATGAAAGCAAAAGCAGCCGAAGCTTGTACGGGAGACGGATGACTCGGATCATGCCATTCTTGGAGAGAGGACGTTTGCTTTGTTCTTGTCCGATGTCTGAGGCCTGAATTTGGTGTGACGTGACTCATTCGGTCACTCTGAGTTTCTTGTCCAATATCCACTCAATTACCGCAAAGACTTTCGGTACCTCTCATTACCGTCCTCCAAGCCTTTTTTTTGTGTTTGAGCTATTGTCTTGGGTGGTGAAAGCAAAAAAGGTTCATTACAGTATCGGTCACACCTGCTGCGTCGAAGTTTGACTAAATTTCCAAAAGTAGCAAGGCGCGATGTTTTCATAAGAGGAAGTAACATGTGACAATGTGTGACAGACCGAGGAAGGGTACAGCTGGTGCAGGATCCCATAGGCAGTCAAAACTGGCCAACGTCCGACCATGGCGAAGTGACTTCTTTTTGTTTTACCCTTTTCGTTGAACAAAGGGATGGACGAATGCGACGTCGACATGTTGGCAAGAATGGGAATAGTTTTTATAATTAATTTTCCTAGTAAATTGTAACATTGGATAATTTGGTTAAAATACGTGATTGGCCTTCCGAATTTTCCACCCATTGACACGCGCAATGACGGGACTGACAGGACTTCGATCCGATGATTCTCCCGTCGCCGCCGACGACTTGATAGTACGAGTCATCTATTGTCATGCGTGTGATCCGTTGATGTCGTGCCAGATATGCGGGGACTGATAGCCCATTCCGCGTCGTGTATCTTGAGATAACCGACGTCCTCGGTATAGCCTGAGTGCGTACAGTCAAAGTTAATGACGGGTCGGCCAGATGCCGGAAGTCGCTTTTTGTGTATGATGCAAGATCCGCTGGTAGGGGGATGGGATGATTAAGATGGAACCATGACATTGAAGGATATGGAAACTTGAAAGGGCCCTCTCATGAGTTTCCCGCGTGGCGGTGTGGAGCATCTGCGGGTTACACTAGACATCGTGGCTTTGCATTTAGAGGTATGACGTTCTGTCCGCGGCGTACCACAGTACCGTACACAGTACTGTATACAGGGCCTCCAAGATGATCATTGGAGATAACGGCGGTGCATGTGCTTCGACCCGCAGCATCGCAGAGAACATCGGAACCACTCTATGCCATTGGTCTGGCCCTTCGATTCACTTTCTTTTTGTTCGCCTACTCATCGAGCTTTCCGATGTGATGATGGTATCTGCCTTCGCAGCTTCTCCGGGCCCTCTGGGCCAGATCTACCCGAGATTCCTCAGACTACCGCATTGTCATACCGTCGCACGTTACATACGCAATGAGGGGCTGTGCATACGTGGCAAAAACTCATTGATGTAAGATCAGGATGATAGATTTGTGCAGAGCCCGGTTGTAAGGGATTCGAACACTGCCTTGCGGGCTGGACCTGCCGCTGTCGTCAAGTTTCATGGACTTATGTAATTACCGGGAGTTTCCGAGCTGTGTCGTCAAAGTCGTCCACCGGGCATAGGGCGAGAGAACTCCAGGATGGCATTAAATCAATAAGGCCAATGATGGTGTCCACGTATTGAGGCTGTGATGGGGGCCAAATGGCCAGATGAGAATACAATCGCCGTGCGTCTTGCGAGGGGGCCTCTGGAGGCCGCGCCGGACCGCAAATGGTTAAGACCAAGTTGATATTGCAATTGCTGACTGGGCATTGAATACCATACCACACTCACACCACCTCTCGTGAGACGATCACTCCATCCCGTCCCTCTCAACCTGTTCGTTTTAATTCTCCACCGGCATCTCTGGCATCCCGTCCCAGCCCCGTCCACAATTTTGACATCAAATCTGATATCACGCACGGGCCAGCCTGAGGTAACGCAAAGACAAAAAGCAGTTTCAGGCATCAATTTCGAGCCAGCTCACACTAATGCATCATGCATCATCCTACGCATCCCGCATAGTCGAGCCACTGCATCTGAATGTCCAGCTCTGAACATGAAGCGGACTTATTCGCTATCTCCATACGTGTACTTTCGCCTTGCGTGCGTATGAGGGAAGTATATCCTACTCGTGTGGCTTTTGCGCCCAATCCATCCGGTGCTACGTTCCGTTCGTCGCCGTCCCGTCTTTCTTCCTCCATCCTCGTGAGTGACATCCCGCACGCTGTGCCTATCCTGTCCCCTACTTCAAAAACCTGTCCGCGCGTTTCTGGGGTCACACCCCAAACTGCCTTCACAGCCTACTCCCCCCGGACTGATCAATTCCCGCTTTCCTTTTTTCGTTTGGCCTTTGATCGTCTCGATAATTGATCGCATTTGACTAATCCCTTCCGAAGCTAATTACCGACGAATTATTGCCCGTTATGCAATGGTTACATCTATTGGCCAAGCTCTCTCCAGAACGCGTCCAGCCGATCCTCCGTGAGGGGCAGTGCAAGCCACCGGCCGACTACAAGTATGTGATGATTATATTACGTGATCCATCCCCTGAGGCGTCCGTTTGGCCTCTCTTTACTTTTCATGCAGCAACGGACTCAACATGCCTTCCGACTATCACGACTCTCCTCCGGAGCGGTTTGATGTCGACAGCCAGGAAGAGAGAAGTTCGATTGGCAACTTCTCTCTTCTTGCGCCTCCAATGCCACATCGACAACTACATGACTACACAGGGCCGCAGCCAGACCCACACCAGCCAGAGTCCTTCCTTGGTGGCATTACATCCTCGACCGACCCTGCCATCGCACTCGCCACGACTTTGAATACAGGATCTGCTGTGGCACTCTCAAACCCCATGCATGCAATCACCCACACCAATCATCCGAANNNGTCCTCGCCACATCCACTTTGGATGCGTAGACAGGCCCCACTGCCAAATCTCCCGCCTCCCCGGCAACAGCCTCTCTATCGAGACGATGGTTATGCGCCAGCAGAGAGCCTCCCCCCACAGAACTACATTTCTCCCACTAGAGTAGTGCCGTCATCAGGCGCTCCCCATATCCGTTCAGGGTCTCGTGGCGCGTCCTTTTTTTTGCAACAAGGCGTCTCGCCACCTGGCCTTAGTATTCAAACTGCAGTCGTCCCTCCGAACTCCGAACTCGCGCGATCACCCCGCTTTACATTCGCCCCTCCCGGCACTTATGTGCCAGCCGACCCGATTGTCAGTACAACTGCAGCACCGGCGTCCCCGAGGAGCGCACGAAGTTTCCGCGACAAGGGCAGAACAAGGTTCGCCAAGGCCTCGCAGCAGCCGACGCAGGAAGGATCGGTGGGGCGTACTCGCAGTCAAAGTTGGTCGGTCGTCTCTTCCGTTTTCCGACGACGATCTGGTGTGTACATTGCTTGATATTTTGGTAATCCTGTGGTACTGACAAGACAACCGGCTATGAGGACGACGGCACCCCGGGCCGACGCCACTGATTACAGAGGTCTCGCCACCGCCCTCACAGCTCACAGCAAGCAACTGGCGTGACCTCGCAACCTGGGCCTACCGTCCGGCAGATCACAACTGGGGGGAAGGCTTTGGTGTGTGATTATTCATTCATCCCTGTACAAGTTGGATCCCACTCAACTCATTATCCGCACGTGGGTAGCTTCGCACGTGGATGTAGCTCCGCTCCGTGGCCCGTCCATCGATCTCGAGTATGATCACTCACTACCGCCTCTCCCATCGCACCTGTCCCACCTCCTAGTACCCTCAGCCCCCCTTCTTCGCACGGACTCATCGACAAGCGCTCTAAATCCCTTCCTTATACACCGCCACACTGGCATGCCTCCAATCTCCTGGGATCTCCGCACCTCTGCCCGCTCGGTCCTCTTCCCAACCCCAAGCTCCGGCCCGGGTGGTCCCGCCCTGCCGTCCACTGTGCCAATGGCTACGTCGGACTATGCACAGCCGGCGACATGGCCTCCCTGTGGCGCGCTACGGATCGGAGCGATTGCGGGACGAGCGTCCGTTTGGCGCTGGCCCGTGGACGTGAGGAACCCCGCTGGCGTACGATGCGGCGATGTGTTTAGAGCACTCATCGAGAACATGCATCAGTTTGTGCGGTCGGACGAACTGGCAGATATGCCTCCGGATCAGGTTTCCCTCGCCGGTGCTGCCTGTGGTGTGCGCGTTAGGGAAGGTTTGCACCGTGGCTCGTCGTGGCCATCTGACCCATCCGCGGAAGCGATTCGTCGCGTGGATCTACTGTTGGGTCATTCGCAGTTTTATGGGCTCGTGCCGGGGCCTAGTCCGGGTGAGTGGACCATGTATGTCGGTGTGCTATGAGTCGTATATGGCACTGCCCCAATTCTGTTTTTCGATTTTTCTCGGTTTTTATTTCATTAGGGTACTCCGTCGACTTCTTTTTCTCTCTTCCTCATCTCTTTGGGCTTTTTGGTGCACGTCTCTATTCATCATCCAGATCTTCTCTGTTATATATCGTACATACTCAAGGTTTTGCTGTCTCCTTCGCATTGCTTGCTTTGCCTCGCGTTCGTGTTTCTGCATCTCTACTCTTTTTTTCCTTTCCCCATTCGGCTGGCTCGTCATTGTGTTCTTCACCCCATTTGACCCTCCTCTCGTCTTCTCTTCTATCACTGCTCTTGGCTTTCACTTTGTGCTCGCTTTCTTCCTTCCTTGTTATGTTGCGATACGTCATTGCCATTGTCAGCATTCGTCTCATTCGTCTCACTGCTCTCGCTTTGTTCTCACTATTATCTACACGCAACTATCACGGGTCGACGGTTTAGACATCAACGCCACTGTTCACTGCATGATATCATAAATCTACGTATGTTATTGTTCCTCCGTTTGGAATATATGAAGATAGCAAGAAGGTCCTTCACAACTTGCTGCTGATACCGAGATTCATTGGCATCAAAATGGATTCTCGTTCAAGGGAGGTTAAGTTCCTCTCATCGTCATCTGCTTCTGAAATGAAAGGGGAGGCATGGGAAAGGCCGGAACTTGAAAGGGTACGTACACCCATTCGAATTGCTGTTGGCTGTGGCGGCGAACAGTGTTACATGTACATATGGGCACTCTCGCGCGTCACATGGCTGTGTAGCACGTGTAGCGACAGCCCTGAGAATGAAAAGTCATATGTTGGCGTTGCTGATCCGTGTCTGACAGATGGGCGTATTACTGGCGCATCATAGGTGGGGCCCGGGCATGGGAATATAAACAGATCGATGTTTTCTTTTTCCTTTATGATATTGACTTGAGGACCATGAGGCAAACGAGGACCAAAAACATCTTTATTCTCCTTCTTTGTGGGGTAAACCGGCTAACAGATAAAAACTGGTCAAATACGATGATGTTATCATTACTGTAACGTGTTCATTCTCACATGGGCTCTCTCTGCTCCTCCCCGAGTCCCGGGCAGTGGGCCTTTTGGAGCTGTGGGACTTTCAGTACAGTACGTATAGTACTCGTACTCGTACTTGGTTGGGTCCCTGAACTCGAACGCGACCTTGAAAGTTGAACTCTTGGGGCCCCTGGTCCCTGTAACGACGCCACAATTATTGAACAGGGTCAGACGTTCGCGTGGTATTGTATGGTATGCTACCGTGACGAGTACAATAGTCACGGTGGCACGGGTGCTATATAAAAAGATACATGAGCGCCTAGGGTCAAGTTGTGGGTGGGGTAATTTAAATTTATTTTACTGTACCGTGACTGACCTGACCCAACGACGTCTGTCATGTCCCCGTGGCCCATGCGGCGTTGCTAGATTGATTGCACATGTGATGATGTGATGAATGCCCGTGTCCGGAACGCCCGGGAGGATAACATCATAGATGACTCGGCTAAGCCAACACGCGGCTTTCGGTACGGTACTTTCTCCTTCCCCACACCATCCATATTTCATTCATTCGTTCCTCATTCGGTGGCAATAATTGCCACCATTGCAAATCGGGGATTTTATTTGGATGTTCCGTACTGTATGTACTGTATGTACTGTATGGGTGCGTGTAAGTGTGTATGTTGTTACAGTACAGTACGTGTGTTGCTGTATTTCGATTGCAAGTGCGGACTTCGGAACATGTGAGTACTGTACTACAGTATCATGAATTGACAGTACAGTGCGTGTCTGACGGAGCGCGCAGCGCTGCGGGGTATATCGTGTGGGATAATATCGTATTGCCCCTTTGAGTGTTCCCGTCGTCCCGCCGGAAGACGACGGACATACTGTAGTACCGCGTGATTTATCTGGCGACTCGGAGATGATTTTGTGGTTCTTCTTGTTCAAGTTTCCTTTGTTTCACTTGACGTCTCTTTTTCCACGCCGCGTCGTTGGGACGGGCGCACCATGTAGGGGCACGAGGACAAGTCAAACGAAGACAGAAGAGCGAAAAGGGCGAATCACATGGTTAATGCAGGGGTGCGTTGACAGACAGTCCTGGTGGGGCAGGGGTCGCACATGGCCGTATACGGATACGGTACCGCAAAACTGATTTTGTCCCAGTTGTTGCTGATCCTATTGCGGAACAACACGGACGGAAACAAAAGTGTTTTTTCTTAAGTCAGAGAAGTCGGGGTTATTAGGACAAACAAACCAAAGTCACGCGCTGCGTTGATGATTGTGGCGCGGATCCAGAGCTTCCAGGTAGACTTTTCCTCTGTGGGTGGTTATGGGTTAGTGCGGAAGGTGGAAAGCTACACTACTTTACGGGGTAAGAGGGAACAACAGTTGTTCTTGAGAATGGATATATGATCATGATGGCCTACTCCCTCTCAGGGGATGGGCGCAAAACGAAATGGAAGATGGGGATGCCATGGGACTTGAAAGAGAAAAGACACCGAAAATAAAAACGGGGGTATTGCCCCGGAGAGGTCTGAGGGTCACTCTCTTTTGGATGGATAGGTGGATGGATAGGTACAGTGGATGGATCAGAGGGTACTCAATTTTGGGATGTGGCACCAAGACTAGTCTCGGTCCTGGCCTACTACAACAGTGGTACTAGCTGGTACTGTAGCACCCCGCATCCTCCTGACTATTTCACACGCATTCACCTCCGCCCTGGTCTACTGTATTGAACTTATCCGGTAATTCCGGATATTTGGTTGGGAACGGTACAGTACATCCGGTTGCGATACGTTTAGCGCAAGTTGTGCAAGATCCGGAATTGAATTATCCGACCAAGTATGACGTCGTGCTATCATCGATTGGCTCGTCTCACTTGATTGGGTTAGAAAAAGGTACAGTAGAGAAACATTCATGATGTCAAATGGCCTTGTTCAGTTGTCCAATGCATCGTCATGTGAGAGATCCGGAAAATCCGTATGATGAGTTGATGCCCTTGCGGCGTGTAAGCAGAGGCGGCAAAGTGCGGAGACCGGAGACCGTAAGCCGGTTTGGAATATCACACGATCACGTCTTAGTCTGTAGGTGGGGGCACCCACTGGCAGGCCTTAGCCCCCTACCGCCCACCTGTATCGTCCGACCGTATGATAGACATAGTTTGGCCCCTCCAGGTGAACTGTACTGTACTTGTCGCCACTGAAGCGGTTATGCGAAATTAAAGCCGGTGTGATGCTCGCCGGACCGGAGAGGACGTCGTGGTGACAACTGACCTGCCATTTTGAGCATAAGAACACCCTGAACGCCTCTCCCTCGTGCGCTCCTCCGCCCAACCTCCCCCTTTTTATCCCTTTTCCCCCCACTTGCTCTCCCCCTCGACCTCTGCTCCTTCAATCTCAATTTAAAAAAAAACATACACAATGTCTCAGTTTGTGCTCGACCCTTTCATCGATATGCCAGATGACGGTAAACACCTTTCGCTTCTCACATCTCCCGTGTCCTTGCCAGCCTCTCAATCCCCACTTTATCCTTTCCCTTGCCCTGCTTGTTTTCACAGACGACATGCCGCCCCTCGTCGATCGTCCTCCGCCACCTCTGATG
>WNFI01061697.1_pt1 | contig 16357 bp, 12 predicted proteins | sample 5400471 | NCBI WGS metagenome assembly WNFI01 (sample SAMN13153348, study PRJNA577476) | soil metagenome | isolation source: 100 cm saprolite on Douglas fir-dominated hillslope | place: USA:California | collected 2013-09-17 | reverse complement strand
GCGGACTTGGACAGCGTCGTCGAGGGCGTCGTCGACGCGATCTGGTTCAACCAGGGACAGGTGTGCTGCGCGGGGTCACGATTGCTGGTGCAGGAAGGCATCGCCGACCGGCTGGTGGAAAAGCTGCGCGCTCGCATGGAGAAGCTTCGCCTTGGCTCGCCGCTCGATAAGGCCGTGGACATGGGAGCCATCGTCGCCCCGGTGCAGCTCGAGCGGATTCGATCGCTTGTGCAGCAGGGCGCGGACGAGGGCGCGACGATGTGGCAACCGTCGTGGGCCTGCCCGACGGAAGGCTGCTTTTATCCACCCACGCTGTTCACGAACGTGCAGCCGTCGTCGACAATCGCGCAGGTCGAGATCTTCGGCCCGGTGCTCGTTACGATGACCTTCCGCACGCCGGAGGAATCGGTCGCACTGGCGAACAACACACCGTATGGGCTGGCGGCAAGCGTCTGGACCGAGAACATCAATCTGGCGCTCGACATTGCTCCGAAGATCAAGGCCGGCGTCGTGTGGGTGAACTCGACGAACCTGTTCGATGCCGCCGCGGGGTTTGGTGGATATCGGGAGAGCGGATTTGGGCGAGAGGGCGGGCGGGAAGGGATGTGGGAGTATGTGAAGCCGGTGAAGGAGAAGGAGAGGGAGAAGGAAAAGAACAGGAGTGCTCCAACAAAGAAGAACAGATCCCTCGCGGCCGCGCGCTCCGCGCGCAGCACGCTCGTGATGACAGCCGGAGCCCCGCCAATCGATCGAACGCCCAAGCTCTTCATTGGTGGAAAGCAGGCACGCCCGGACTCAGGCTACTCGCGATGGATCAAGTCACCGAGTGGAGAGCAGCTGGCAGAAGTGCCGGAAGGAAACCGGAAGGACGTCCGCAACGCGGTCGAAGCGGCCCATGCGGGTTGGAAGGGATGGAGCCGCGCAACGGGACATCACCGTGCACAGATCCTCTACTACATCGCCGAGAATCTCTCGGCGCGGGCGTCGGAATTCGCCGAGCGCATCGACGCGATGACCGCCGGCGGCGGGAATCCCGCGTTACAGGAAGTGGATGCGTCGATTTCGCGGCTCTTCACATACGCCGCGTGGGCCGACAAGTGGGACGGCGCCGTGCACAGCGTGCCGATTCGCGGTGTCGCCCTCGCGATGAACGAGCCGATCGGTGTTCTCGGTCTCGCCTGTCCGGAGGCGTTCCCGCTTCTTGGCCTCGTCTCGCTCGTCGCGCCGGCGATCGCCGCGGGCAACACTGTTGTCGTCGTTCCGTCGGAACCGCATCCACTGGCGGCCACGGACCTTTATGGAGTGCTCGAGACCTCCGACGTGCCGGCCGGCGTGATCAACATCATCACCGGTGGCAAGGACGCTTTGGCGAAGATCCTCGCCGAGCACGACGACGTCGAAGGCGTCTGGTACTTCGGGGCTGCCGAGGGCGTCAAGGCCGTGGAATACGCTTCAGCGACGAACATGAAGCGGACTTGGGCGTCGTGGCACGAGCGCGACTGGCTCGACGCGTCGGTCGGCGAAGGCCGCGAGTTCATGCGGCAGGCGTGCCAGGTGAAGAACGTCTGGGTGCCGTACGGGGAGTAGCGGATTGGTGGATTGGTGGCTTGGTATCAGTGGATTGCTGCCACCATCCCACCGTCCCACCGCTCTACGGTGTCACCGCGGGTGCCAGGTACTTCTTCAGCCAGCCCTGCACCTCATTCCACCAGAGCTGCTGATTCTGCGGCTTGCCAATCCAATGTCCTTCATCCGGAAAGGCCACGAGGCGACTTGGGACGTCTTGCCGTTGCAGCGCCGTGAAGAGTTGCAGTGACTCCGTGTACGGCACTCTATAGTCGAGCTCGCCCGTCAACACGAGCATCGGCGTCTTGAAGTTCTTGACGTAGAGGTGCGGCGAGAACTTCCGATACTGCGTCGCCATCATCGCCGGATCGGTGAATCGGCCGAACTCCCAGTCGGTGAACCAGAGCTCTTCCGTCGAGCCGACCATCGATTCGAGGTTGAAGACGCCGGCGTGGGAGACCAGTGCCTTGAATCGGGTCGTGTGGCCTTCGATCCAGTTTTCCATGTAGCCACCGTACGACCCGCCGGCGGACCCGAGCGCATTGCGATCCATCCATGGATTCCGGACCAGCGCGGTATCGAGGCCGCGCATCAGATCGTTGTACGCCTTGCCACCCCAATCGCGGGTCACGTCGTCGACGAATCGTTGACCATAACCGAATGATCCGCGCGGGTTGATGATGACCAACCCGAAACCGCGGGCGGCGAACATCTGATAGTTCCATCGCCCGTGCCAACTGTCCAGCCACTCGCCCTGTGGTCCGCCGTGAACGAGCAGGACGGTGGGATACTTCTGGCCCGGCTGGAAGTTGGGCGGTTTGATGACAAAGCCCTGGACCTTCATTCCGCCCGAGGTGAACCAGAAGTCCTCAGCCGGGTTCAACGCCAGCTGCGCGACGAGCGTGTCGTTTTCATGGCTGAGTTGTCGAGCGCCAACTCCGCCGGGATTCGTCGCGGCCGTGCCGACATATACCTCCGCAGGCCGGTCGGCGGCGTCGTGAATCCAGCTGATCGTCCGCATTCCCTGATCGAAAGAGAAAACCGTGTTGTTATGGTCGGCGACAATCGCCACCGGTGGGCTCGCGACGACACTCTGGAGCGACGCGCGGAAGAGCTTGCTCCGGCCGGCGTCGACCGCGGCGACGTAGAGAGCGCTCATGTCGGTCGCGAACCAGTAGCTGTCTGCGCTCCTGTCCCACGCCGGTAGCAATTCGTGCGACGAACGAGTCTGACGGTCGTACAGCATGAGTCGAACGCGATCGGACTCGAATCCCGCGCGCGCCATCGAGCCATATGCGATGTACCGGCCGTCGGGCGTGTACACAGGGTTCTGATCCGCACCCTTGTTGGCGGCGGTGACGACGGTCGATGCGCCGCCGGTCGCGGAAACGACGTAGACGTTCAAATCGGTTGAAATGGCGTCGTGGCGGCCCTGATCCTTGGCCGTGTAAGCGAGCTCCTTCGCATCCGGTGAAAATGAATAGGCTTCGTTCCCGCCGAAGGGCGGCGGCGGCACGTCGTAGATCGCCCCCGGAATGAGGTCGTGCGGCTCGCCGCCGTCGGCACTGACCACGAAAAGATGGGAGCGTGTTCCCTCGTCCCAGGCAGTCCAATGGCGATAAAGCAGCTGCTCGGCGATGTGCGCCTTGACCTGGCTCGTATCGCGCGCCTTCTCGCGCGCCGCGTTGCAGACGTCGGTGGTACAGCTCGGGTAGACCGTCGACGTGAAGGCAACCAGAGAGCCGGTGGGCGCCCAGACCGGACCGGTGGCTCCGCCGTTCAGCGATGTGAGCTGTTTTCTGTTGGAGCCGTCGGCATCAGCGACCCATAGTTGGCCGCCGTTGACATAGGCCACCCGGCGTCCGTCGGCGGACCACCGCGCCTCGCTCGCCGTCACATCATTTGCCGGAAACTGCCGCGGAGTCCCTCCCGCGACGGGGACGACGTAGGTGCGGCCGGTGCGCTTGTTTGCGGTGAGATCCGCAACGCGCACGGAGTAGAGCACCCAGTGCCCATCCGGTGAGATTTGAGGGTCCGAAGTGGCGCGGACGGACAGGAAATCGTCAATAGTGACAGGGCGCCTGGGCGCTTGGGCGGACAGAGTCGCAGCCGCAACGAGAGGAAACGCGAGTCGCGTGATCATTTGGGGCATTCGCGCACCGGTGGCGAAAGTCGAAGGGTTTGCAGGGGTCATGGACATAGATACGGCCTGGGCATCGATGCAAGGCGCCAGTTGCTTGAAACCCTGAGCGCCGGCGGGGGTATGATGGACCAACAGGAGGGCCACATGTCCAAATTCCGTTTCGCGCTTAGCAACGCCGCGCTACGCCAGGAAGGCATGGTCGAGAGCGAGTCCTTCGTTCAGGCGGTGGATTCTCTCTGGCAGCACGTAGAGGTTCGTCGCGGCGACGTACTGGAGATCGGCGTTCGTGGGTTTCCTCCCGCGCGCTATGAGTGCATCGGGGAGATTGGCGAGGGGAAGAAGCCGTTCTGGAAAGCAGCGTAAGTCAGTGGATTGGAGTATTGGTGGGTTAGTGTTTTGGTAGGCTTGTGTATTGGCGGACTCCTTCGGGATGTATGCCCCAATCCACCATCCCACCATCCACTAACCCACTTCGCGTAAGCGCGAGATCATCTCCGCCGCGTTCACGGCCCCGTAATTGGCGTAGCAGTTGTTGAAGATCACATGGAGCTGTTCCGCAGCCTCGGCCGCCTGGATGACGCGCGAGACCCACGCATCGAGTTCCGCCGCCGAATAGAGGTAGCGGTACTTCTCCACGGCTGGAACGCCGCGAGCCGCCCAGGTGTCCGCGCGTTGACCGTGCATCCGGATCACGGCTAGCGATCGCTGCGTCACGTGCACGAGCGGCGGGACACTGGTTGCCGTTCCCTGCGGCTCGTCCACCGCGACATACGAAATGCCGAGCCGGCTGAGCAGATCCCAGGTTCGCGATCGAAGACGCTCCTCGAGCCAAGCGGCATTTCGAAACTCCACGGCGAGAGGCAGATCGCCGAGCCTGTCGCGCGCGCGCTCTAACATCAAGGGCGACTCTTTCGTCGGCGCGACCCACGGCGCGAACTGCAACAGGACGGATCCGAGCTTTCCGCTCTCCCGCAACGGGCGCAGTGCTTCGCGGAAGATTCGCCAGATCTCATCGTCGAGATCGGCCGGCAGATCCTTGGCGTAGATCCGGGAGGCCGTCGCTAGCCCCGGCGGAAGCGCCCCGCGGAAGTCGGCCGGCAATCGAGCGATCTCGGTCGCGTGACCGGTCATCAATGCATGCGCTTTGACGTCGAAGGCGAATGAGTCCGGTGTCCGCTCGACCCAGCCCCGCGCAATCTGCGCCGTCGGCAGTGCGTAGAACGGCGAATCGACTTCGACGAGCGGAAAAAGCGATGCATAGTAGCGGAGGCGGGTCTCGGGGGTCTTCGCATCGTCTGGATAGAAAACACCGCGGGCGGTGAACGTCGGATCGGTCCAGCTCGCGGTTCCCACGGAGACCTGACACCCACGTATGACGAGTGGGGTCGATGCAAATGACCCCACTCGCTCGAGACGATCACGCGCCGCCGGGGCGCCGGGATCCGATGCGGTCAGCTCTTCCGCAACGAGAGTCGACCATTGCCGCTGCGCAGCTTGATCAACGGACCGTTTCCGGTGCCGATCGTCCCGCGAATCCGCGAGGCCGAAAGCCTGCCTTGGACGCGAATCTCGAAGTCCCCCGTGTCGATGCTGCCGTTGCCGGTATTGGCGTCGATCTCTCCGTTGAAGTCCCCGGGCAGCGAGACCTGCACCGAACCCGAGCCGGTGGTAAAGGTCATCGATCCTTGATCTGTCGGCAGCTTGGTCATCCGGACGTCGATGTCGCCGTTGCCGGTCGAGGCCTCGACGGGCCCAAGCGACGTGTTGGCGGTGATGCGGCCGTTGCCACTCGAGGCCTTCACCGCGCCGCGCGCCGATGTGATCGTGACATCGCCATTGCCGGTCGAGGCGGTGACGCGGCCGAGCGACTCCGTGATCCTGACGTCGCCATTCCCTGACGCCGCATCGACGTCGGCCACGGTCTGCGTCACGGAAACGTCGCCGTTGCCGGTAAAGGCGCGGAGCCGCATCGACTTCGGAAGGTCGATCGTGTATCGCACGCTGACGCGCATGTTGTTCCACGAATGGTTCGGATCGCAATCGCTGCTACCGCGGTATACGGTGCAGATCTCGACGTCGTCGGCGGCGCGTTCGCGAACGTCGAAGGTCACGTCGCTCGCGCTCCCCCGAGACTCCGGATGTACGACCGCGCGAACTTCGACGCGATCGCCCGTTGCGGCGCGAACGTCGATCGGTCCGTTGATGTTCTTGATCGTCAAACGCGCGCCGTCGGGGAGTCGCTTGGACCAGCTGAAAGCCGTGTCACGCTGAGCCGCGGCCGTGGACGCGGTGAGCAACAGCAAAAGCGATGAGCGAAAGATCAGTGCAGCCATGAGTTACCCGGAGATGAGGTCTTCACTCCTTCCGACAGCGCCGTACGGCTTAAGGTTTGGACGCGGCGGCCTTCCGGTCAAGCGGCCCCCGCCCGTTTCGGCGAGGTCTCCGGTTTATCCGAAACGAATGCCCAGCGTGAGGGCGAGAATGTAGATCTGGCGGTGGTTCGATGAGGGCATCAGGATCAGGCGGAGCCCCGCCGTAGCGTCGAACCACTCGGCATCCGGCCTCCACAGGCCGGACTCGATGCCGGCCATGATCCCGCCCGTCAATCTCGACGTCGTCGGGTCATTCGTCGGTCGACGCATCACGCCGCCGCCGAGAACGGCGGAGCCCGGGAACCTCGTGTGCTCATCTTCGCGAGTGAGCGAAGCGAAGGCAAGCGTCAGTGCATCGAGCTTCGGACTGTTCAGGGCAGGGTCGTTCAAGAGCCTGTTCGCGGGATAAATCACCTGGGTTCGCAGCGCAGACAGCTCGAAGCCCACCGTTCGCGTCACGGCCACGGTTCCGCTGGCGCGGAAGAGTTGAACCAATCCGCTCGAGTTGGATATCCCGCCGGCGTTCCGTCCGACTCCGTCGCTCAATACCAGCCACGCGCGCGGGAAATCAGGCTCGCGCGGAAAGATTTGCGCCCGAGCGATCGCGGGAGTTGCGCAGAAAACTGCAATGAGAATGAAGCGGTCGCGACGCATGTGCTCTCCTGAAGGGGTGGGATAGCGGGATAGTGTGGGATTGTCACTTCACTCTCCCAAACCCACCAACCCACCAACCCACTAATCCACCATCCCACCAATCAATGTCCGCTCTCCATACCCTTGATCTCGGCGAGCAGGTCCGCGGCGACGCGTTTCGCGTCGCCGAACAACATCACCGTGTTAGATCGGTAGAAAAGCGGATTGTCAATTCCGGCGAAGCCAGACGCCATGCCGCGTTTCACGACCATGGTGGTTCGCGCGGTCCACGGCGTCAACACCGGCATGCCATAAATCGGCGAGGCGGGATCGTCGAGCGCGGCGGGATTCACGATGTCGTTCGCGCCAATGACCATTGCGACGTCGGCTCGCTGGAGCACCGCATTGGCATCGTCGACGTCCGTTAGCAGACGATCGTAGTCGATGCCGGCCTCCGACAGAATGACGTTGAGGTGCCCCGGCATGCGGCCGGCGACCGGATGCACGGCGAACTTCACCTCGCCGCCGCGTTTTTCAACGAGCTCTGTGAGCTCGCGGACCTGGTGCTGCGCCTGCGCCACGGCCATGCCGTACCCGGGGATGATGACGACGAGCTGCGCATAGGCGAGCTGCACGGCGGCGTCCTCGATATTGATCGAGTGGACCGATCGCGCTTCGCCCGTGCTGACGACCTTGCCGCCTTCGTTGCTGCCCATTGCTCCGAAGAGGACGTTGCCGAACGATCGATTCATCGCCTTGCTCATCAGGATCGAAAGAATGAATCCCGATGCGCCGTCCAGCGCGCCGCTGATGATGAGGATGACGTTCCCGAGCGCGAACCCCGTCGCGCACGACGCGAGCCCTGAGTATGAGTTGAGCAGAGCGACCACGACGGGCATGTCGGCGCCGCCGATCGGCAGGACGAGCATCAGCCCGAACGCGAGGGATCCGGCGACGAGCAGATAGAACGCTGCCGACTGCGCGGGATTGGCGACGACGTAGACGACGAGGCCGAGCAGGGCCAGGAATAGCCCGCCGTTGACGTAGTTCTGTCCCGCGTACGTCACCGGTTTCGAGGTGATCACCTCCTGAAGCTTTCCGGCGGCGATGAGGGTGCCGCCGACGGTGATCGAGCCGAGCATGATCTCGAATCCCAGCGCCGCCATCTTCGCATGGCCGAGCGATACGCCCCCGTCGAGCGTCATCTGCGTGTGATACTCCGCGACGCCGACGAGGGTCGCCGCGAGCGCGCTCAGGGTCAGGGACAGGGCGATCCGCTGCGGCATCGCCGTCATTGGTACGCGCATGCCGAGCGGGTACCCGATGATCGTGCCGATGAGCAACCCACTGGCGATCCACCGATAATCGGCGATCTGGTGGTTGACGAGCGTCCCGAGGACGGCGAAGAGCATTCCTGCCGCGGCCAGCTGCATGCCGCGGCGCGCGCGATCCGGGCGCGTCAGACTTCTCAGTCCGAGGATGAAGAAGACCGAGGCGGCGAGGTACGAACCCTGAATGAAGAGATCGCGCAAAAGGAGTAGTCGGTGCTGAGGCGTGAGTACGGAGAAAAAAAAGGAGCGAGTGGTCAGCGACGACCGGCTACGACGTTGCGCGGCGTCCGAGGCCAGCCTGGCGATCCTTTTCGGCTTGAGCCGCGCCGCTGTCCTTGCGGAACATCTTCAGCATTCGATCGGTGATGAGGAATCCGCCGATGATGTTGCTCGTCGCGCAGATGACGGCGACGAAGCCGAGCACTGTGGCGACGGGATTGTTGTGATAGCCGGCTCCCGCGGCGATGAGCGACCCGACGAGTGAGATTCCGGAAATCGCATTCGTCGCCGCCATCAACGGCGTGTGCAGCAGAGGTGGGACTCTCTGGATCACCATGTAGCCGACGAAGCCGGCGAGGATGAAGACGTAGAGTTCGAGAAGGAGCATGTGGGTGGTGGATTGGTGGATTGGCGGACTGGTGGATCGGTGGGTTGGTGACTGCGAGCGGGGCGTTGTTCGCAACCCACTAATCCACCAATCCATCAGTCCACTATTTCAAAATCATTTTCCCCAGAATCTCATCATTCGCGTTCAACACGAACTCTCCTTCTTTCACATGCGGCTTCAACAGCTCATAGATGTTGCGGCCGAACATCTGGCTGGCGTGGTACGGCACCGTCGCCGCCAAATTCAACGGTGCCACGATGGTCACGTCGTGGACGACGACTGTTTCGCCGGCCTTGGAGAGCTCGCAATTCCCGCCCGTTTCGGCGGCGACATCGACGATCACGGACCCCGCGCGCATCGTGCGCACCATCGCCTCGGTGATCAATCGCGGCGCGGCCTTGCCCGGGATCTGCGCCGTCGCGATCACGAGATCGACATCCTTGATGTGATTGGCGATCACGGCGAGCGTTCGCGTTTGCTCGTCCGCGCTCTGCTCGCGGGCGTAGCCGCCGGCCGTCTCGCTCCCGGGCGCCGCCAGCTCAGCGGCGACGAAAGTGGCGCCAAGACTCTGGACCTGCTCGCGAACTGCCGCGCGCACGTCGAACGCTGAGACGACCGCGCCAAGGCGTTTGCAGGTGGCGATCGCCTGGAGCCCCGCGACACCGGCGCCGACGACGAATGCTTTCGCTGGAGTGATGTTGCCGGCCGCCGTCGTGAGCATCGGCAGGAACTTCGGCAGCAGTTCGGCGCCGAGCAGTACCGCTTTGTACCCGGCGACGGTCGCCTGCGACGACAGAACGTCCATGGACTGGGCCCGCGTGATGCGCGGAACCAGCTCGAGGGCGAGGCCTGTGACGCCTCGTGCGGCAAGCTTGGTGGCGAGGCCATCGGCATGGCCGGGGCGAAGCAGCGCGATGAGAGTGGCGCCAGTTGGGAGCAGCCCGATTTCCCCGTCCGTGGGCGGCTGAACCTTGGCGACGATCTGTGAACCGGAAAGGGTTGCCGCGGCGTCGGGCGCAATGCGCGCGCCAGCGGCAACGTATGCGTCGTCGCGAAAGCCGGCGGCAAGGCCGGCTCCCCGCTGAACGACGATGTCGATTCCGAGTTTTATCAGACGACCGATGCTATCTGGCGCGATCGCGACGCGCTGTTCGCGCGGCGCGGTTTCGGTTGGTACACTGAGTTGCATGGACTCCCGGTGCGGCGATTCGGCGGCACGGCACGTACGATGTGCTACGAGCGCCAAGGCGGGTCTGCTGAGCCGGGGGAATCTTACGAGATGAGGCGGAGGGCGAAAGGCTCTGCCGAGTAAAGGCCACCCTTCAACGTTGAATCACGGCTCGCTGCGCCGCCGTTCTACCAGAAGCCGGCGTCTCACTCTATATAGAGTGCCCCGCTCTCCAGTCACACTGTCATCATTGACCCACGGAGTTCGTCTCGATGGATGTTCGAATCACTCGCGCCACCGGCGCAGCCGCGCTCAGCCTGGTTCTGATAGCAACGGCGGCGGGCGCGCAGTCCAAGCCGCTTCCCCTCAAACACAAGCCGGAGCCAACCACGGCCGACATCACCGCCGCCGATCTGATGACCCATCTCTATGTCATCGCTGACGACTCGATGATGGGCCGTCAGGCCGGGACGGAATACAACACGAAGGGCACCGACTACATCGCCAGCCAGTTGACGAAGTTTGGACTCAAACCGGCCGGTGAGAACGGCACGTATTTCCAGAACGTCGGCATCATCAACATCGTCGTGTCGAGCAAAAAGCCGCTGACCATCGGCGGCCAGCAATTCGTGGCGACCAGGGACTTCATTCCGCGGCAAGTGCACGCCTTCAACGGCGAGCCGGCGATCTTCGGCGGCACGTTCGGCGACACGTCGTGGATCGCTCCCGAGTTGGCGGCCGGAAAGATCGTGGTGCTCGCGACGCCGATCGGTCCGAACGGCAAGCCGATGTGGAACAACACCCGGCAGTCAAGCTCGATCCGATATGGACTGCGCGGTGCTGCCGGTATCGCCATCGTCGGGATGGACGGAATGACCGAGAGTGATTGGAGGCCCCTCCTCACCATCGGACAGGTACTCGATGACCCGACCGGTGAACCGGAGTCGACGGTCGCCCCGTTCGGATTCATGTACATCACGAAGGCGATGGCGAACGCCATGATGGGCGCATCGATCGACGGAATGAAGCCGGGAACGCTCGGCAAGCTGGTCACGGGGGCGCCGGCGCTCGATTCGGTTCGCGCTGTACCCGGGCGCAACGTGATCGCGATCGTCGAGGGGAGCGACCCAAAGCTGCGTGGTGAATACGTGGCGCTCGGGGCCCACAACGATCACATCGGCTTTCAGCCCTTCGCCGCGGACCACGATTCCGTCAAGGCGTTCAACGCGATCGCCCTCCCCGAGGGCGCTGACTCCGTCCCGCGCGTGATGACCCCAGAGAGGATCGTCGCCTTCCGCGAGGCGCTCCAGAAGCTGCGTGAGGCGCAGCCGCCGCGAAAAGACTCGATCTACAACGGCGCCGACGACGACGGTTCGGGAACCGTGTCCGTGCTGGAGATCGCCGAATACTTCGCCAAGAATCCCGTGAAGCCGAAACGGTCACTGCTCTTTGTCTGGCACACGGGCGAGGAGCTAGGGCTGTTCGGCTCGACCTATTTCACCGACCATCCGACGGTCGCTCGGGATTCGATCGTGGCGCAGCTCAACCTCGACATGGTCGGCCGGGGCAGTACCGCGGACGTGACAGGTAAGACCAAGCTGATCATTCAGGGAGGCAGGATCGTTGGTGGCGGCGAAGAAATTCACGGCGGCCCGGACTATCTCCAACTCGTCGGCTCGCGCCGCCTATCGACGGAGCTCGGCGACCTGATCGAATCGGTGAACAAAAGCGAGAAGAGACCCCTCACGTTCGACTATTCGATCGATGCCGACGGCCATCAGTCCAGCATCTATTGTCGGAGCGACCATTACAGCTACGCGCGCTATGGCATTCCGATCACTTTCTTCACGACCGGCGGTCACGCCGATTATCACCAGTTGACCGACGAGGCTGAGTACATCGACTACGACCACATGGCACGGGTCGCTACGCTGGTGAAGGACATCGCGACGAGCGTTGCGAACCTCGATCACCGGGTCGTGGTCGACAAGCCGAAGCCGGATCCGAAGGGGCAGTGCAGGCAATAGTGGGATAGTGGGATGGTGGGATAGTTGTCCCACCATCCCACTATCCCACCACTCTGGTCCCGATCCTGCTCGGGGACAACCTCTCTATGGCAAGCACGACCGCAACCGAGATTCCGGCATGGCGCCGACTACCGATCGGCGTCGAGGTCAATGCCGACGGAGCCGCGCACGCGCGGGTCTGGGCGCCCCGTCGTAAGTCGGTCGAGCTCGTCACTTTCAGCGAGAGAGATGCTGCCGACCGCAGCCTCCCGCTCGTGCGTGAAGGGACGGGGTATTTCTCGGGGTGCGTCCCCGGAGTGAGGGCCGGCACCCGCTATCGGTATCGGCTCGATGGCGGCGACGCCTTTCCCGATCCGTCCTCGCGCTACCAGCCGGAAGGGCCGCATGGGCCGTCGCAGATCATCGATCCAACGTTCAATTGGACGGACGTCGGCTGGCGCGGCCTCAGCCGGGTGGGCCAGGTCATCTCCGAGATTCACGTCGGGACGTTCACACCCGAGGGAACGTTTCGCGCGGCCGCCCAAAAGCTCGACGTGCTCGCCGACGTCGGCATCACGGCGATCGAGATCATGCCGCTCGCCGACTTTCCCGGAGAATTCGGGTGGGGCTACGACGGCGTAAATCTCTATGCTCCGACGCGCCTCTACGGGACACCGGACGACTTGCGGTCGCTCGTCGACGCGGCCCACGCCCATGGACTCGGCGTGATTCTCGACGTCGTCTACAATCACCTCGGGCCCGACGGCAATTACCTCACGCAATACTCGGATCGATACGTTGGCAGGCGACCCACCGAGTGGGGAGATTCGCTCAACTTCGATGGCGAGGATTGTGGACCCGTTCGCGAGCTCGTCGTCCGCAACGCCGAGTACTGGATCACGGAGTTTCACCTCGACGGCCTTCGCCTCGACGCGACGCAGCAGATCTACGATGAGTCGCCTCGTCACATCATCGCCGAGGTCGTGGCACACGCGCGCGCGGCGGCCGGCGATCGCGCGGTCCTCATCGTCGGCGAAAACGAGCCGCAGGATAACCGCCTGATTCGGCGTCCCGCCCAGGGCGGCTTTGGACTCGATGCCCTCTGGAATGACGACTTTCATCACGCGGCCTTCGTCGCCATGACTGGAAAGGCGGAGGCCTACAACAGCGACTATCGCGGGACGCCACAGGAGTTCGTCTCGGCTGCCAAACACGGCTTCCTCTACCAGGGGCAGTATTACTCCTGGCAGAAGGACCGCCGCGGGACGCCGGCACTCGGCTTCGGACCGGCCAGCTTCGTGAATTTTCTCGAGAGTCACGATCAGGTGGCGAATCTCTCGCGAAGCCGGCGCCTGAATCAACTGACGAGTCCCGCGCTCTTTCGGGCGATGACGGCCCTGCTGCTCCTCTCGCCGCAGACGCCGATGCTCTTTCAGGGCGGGGAGTGGAGCGCATCGCAGCGCTTTCCGTTTTTTGCCGGACACGTCGGAAGTCTGGCGCGTATGGTTCGTGAAGGCCGTGCGATGTTCCTCAGGCAGTTTGCCAGTGTCGCCGCTGCCGGAGTGGACCAGATGCTGCCAGACCCGGCGAGTTCGGAGACCTTCGCGTCGGCAAAGCTCGATTGGAACGAGCGCGCCCGGAATTCCGAAGTGGTCACGTTGCACCGCGATCTCATCGCCCTCCGCAAATCCGATCCGGTATTGTCAAATCCATCTGACGCCGAGTGGCGCGGTATCGATGGCGCGGTGATCGATACCGATGCGTTCGTCTTGCGGTACTTTGCCGCCGATGGGCTCGATCGACTGCTCGTCGTGAATCTGGGCGTGCTTGTGCGCACGCCGTCGATCGCGGAGCCTCTGCTCGCGCCGCCGCAGGACATGCGGTGGCGAACCGTCTGGTCATCCGAAGACCTGAAATACGGCGGATCGGGTGCGCCAGAGATAGGTGTGAGGGGCAGAGGCTGGCTGATCAGCCCTCAGTCAGCGGTGTTCCTTGCGCCCGGGGAGATCGATGCCGAGACGCCTGCTCGATAGCGTCGTTCGTCGCCTCGATCTTCCCGACGATCCCGCCGCGCGCGCGGCGACCCTCGTCGACTCGGAGTGGCTGGTCACGAATGGGCTGGGTGGCTATGCCTCAGCGACTGTGGCTGGCTCGAACACGCGCCGCTATCATGGCGTGCTCATCGCGGCCTTGCCGAATCCCTTCGGGCGAATGGTGATGCTCAATCAGCTCGATGAGACGGTGGTGACGCTGTCGGCGACGACGGTCGATTTGGCCCACCATGCTGAGAGCGCGCGGCACATCGCGGCGTTCCGTCTCGAGGCCGGCGTTCCCGTGTGGGAGCTCGCTCTCGACGGCGTGCGAATCGAGAAGCGGCTTCTGATGCCGCACGGCCAGAACACGGTCCATGTGGTCTATCGGCTTATCGCCGGCGCCGCGGCGCGACTAGAGCTGCGACCTTCGATCCACTTTCGCGGCTACGAGCAGGCGGTGACGACGAATTCCAATGCGCCCGATGACGGCTACGCGGCGATCGAGTCGGAGGGTTATCTCTGCGTCTCGACCGCGGGCGACCTTCCCTCGCTGCGCATGCGCGTCAGCGGCGGCGACGCCACGTTCCGGCGCGACCCACAGATGCGCACCGAGCTCGAGTTCCCCATGGAGAAGTCGCTTGGATATGATGTGCAGGGCCGCCTCTGGAGCCCGGGATGCTTCGTCGTGGAGCTGCGCGACAACGACGCAGCGCGGTTTGTCGCGTCTACGGAACGCATCGAGGTGATCTCGGCGCTCCCCTCCGACGATGCGGTGACTTGCGAGATGGACCGGCGCCGCCGTCTAGTGCGGTCGGCGGGCGAGACCGTGGACGATCCGATCGGCATGGAGCTGGTCTTCGCCGCCGACCAGTTCATCATTACGCCCGCGGGCCGCGTCCGAGATGCGACGCGCGCCAAGGCGCAGGGCGCGGAGATTCGCACGATCATCGCCGGCTACCACTGGTTCACCGATTGGGGCCGCGACACGATGATCGGCCTCGAGGGGCTGACGCTGGCGACCGGCCGTCATCACGAGGCGGCGTACATCCTCCGCACCTTCGCGCACTACGTGCGCGACGGGCTGATCCCCAATCTGTTTCCCGACGGGAGCAACGAGGGGCTCTACCACACCGCCGACGCGACGCTCTGGTTTTTCCACGCCCTCGAGCGGTATCGTCGCGCCAGCAACGACGATGAGCTGATCCTCGAGTTGCTGCCGGTGATGCACTCGATCATCGACAAGCATGTCCAGGGTACGCACTTCGGAATTGGCGTCGATCCCGCTGACGGATTGCTTCGCCAGGGAGCGGACGGATATCAGCTCACCTGGATGGATGCCAAGGTCGACGGGTGGGTCGTCACCCCGCGACGCGGCAAGGCGGTCGAGATCAACGCCCTCTGGTACAATGCGCTCTGCCTCACTGCGGGATGGACGGAGGAGGTGCGCGGGGCCGGCAGCGCGAACACTTATCGTGAGATGGCCGTCCGGGCCCGAGCGTCGTTCAACGCCCGCTTCTGGAATCAGAAGACGGGATACCTGTTCGACGTGGTCGATGGCGAGAATGGCGACAGCCCCGAATGCCGCCCCAATCAGCTGATCGCGATCTCGGTCGACAATCCCGTGCTCGACCGCGATCGATGGGCGAGCGTCATCGAAGCCGCCGGGTCGCGGCTACTGACGCCGTACGGACTCCGTTCGCTGGCGCCGGGCGAACCGAATTACAAGGAGAAGTACTTCGGCGATCTGCGCGCGCGCGACGCGGCGTACCATCAGGGCACGGTCTGGGCATGGCTCATCGGGCCCTGGATCGACGCCTGGCTCAAGCTCCACCCAGACGACCGCGTCGGTGCGCGGCGCTACCTCGACGGCCTCGTCAAGCACCTCGGCGAATATGGCATCGGATCGATCGCCGAGATCTTCGATGCGTCGGAGCCGTACACGCCGCGCGGGTGCATCGCGCAGGCGTGGAGCGTCGCCGAGGTGCTCCGCTGCTGGGTGAAGACGGGATGACTCAAGGCGAGATCGGTTCGAACGGATTCTGATTCGGTGAGCCGGGGATGAACCGGCCCGGGTGCTTCGACGTCTCACAGGCGATCTCCTGTCGACCGTGATTGCCGAAGCAGATACCATATGGCCCCGGGCGTGGGTTGGAAAAATAGGACCAGGCTAACGCCGAGATCACCGATGCCAACAGCGACCAGGCGAACAACGTCGGCATCCACGGATCAAGTTTGAAGCCGATGAGCAACCGCGGAAACGGGAATGTCAGCGTCATGAGCCTCCGATTGTCTGCTGTTGGACGGCGCCAAAGGCGACGGTGTTGACTCTGCTCCACAATCATACCATCCCACTATCCCACCAACTACCAGCCCTCGCGCTTCCTCAACGTGGTAACGTGTGCGACATGGTGCGGCCCGTGCCAGGCGTAGAGCGACAACAGGTAATCGATCGTGATCGCGCCATGCTCGGGGTGCGTCATCGTCTTTGAGAAATCGGC
>WNFI01243470.1_pt2 | contig 16359 bp, 13 predicted proteins | sample 5400471 | NCBI WGS metagenome assembly WNFI01 (sample SAMN13153348, study PRJNA577476) | soil metagenome | isolation source: 100 cm saprolite on Douglas fir-dominated hillslope | place: USA:California | collected 2013-09-17 | reverse complement strand
CGAAGAATACAACCAGCAGATCACCACCAACCATTACAAATTCACCGGCAAAGAACGCGACTCGGAATCCGGGCTGGATTATTTTGGGGCACGGTATTACGGGAGTGGGTTGGGACGGTTCGTAACGGCCGATTGGGCCGCCCACCCGATAGCCGTTCCGTACGCCAATTTCGGCAACCCACAAAGCTTAAATCTTTTCAGCTACGTTAAGAACAACCCAACCACCTTTGGCGACCCCGATGGCCACTGTTGCGATGCCCTCGCTGGTATCGGGACAGGAGTCGGCAGGTGGCTGTGGAACAACTCTCCCCCAGGCATGGCCTTCAACGGAGCGCGCCACGACTACAAAATGATGCAGCTGGCGAGGACAAATCCTGCGGCAGCTACAGCACAAGCAAAGGCCGAGCTTCACAACGCAGGCACGCTCGTGGCAGCTGTCTCAGGGAACACAGCCGCGCAGGCACAAGTCGCGGGAAACGTGGTTAACGCATGGCAGCACATGAGCACGACTGAGAAGTGGGCTGCGGGTACGGAGACTGTTCTTAACGTAGGACTCGGCCTGCTGAGTGGTAAAATTCCAGCCCCGTCCGGAGTTGCCGCAGAAAGTACAACACTGACGGAAGGCACCATTTTCCGGTCTGGTGGAACTAACCCGGCGAACATAACAGGTGCAGATTTGTCGTTTAGGGACTCTCTCTCCAACCCAATTGATTCTGCAAATAATCCCGTCTTTGCGCCGGGCGACAAGTATTTCGGCGTCGATGTTTCCAAACTTCCAGAAGGCTCAGCTGTTCTGGACAGCACTCCACCAGGCCATGTTACGGTTAACGCACCGGCAGATGCGATTAAGGATGCAGTAACGGTAAAAGGCAAATTGCCGAAAACGGATCAACAGTGAATGAGAATATACAAGACGCTGTAGCTAAGCGACTTTTAGGAGCGCTGGCTGAGATTGATCGACTTCTGCGGAATCACGCGATGGAACTGCGGGGCTCGCCTGCTGTGAGAAATGCACAGGCTAGCCTTGGAATGGCTCTTTACGAAAACGGACCGGTTCTTGAAGGCTATGTGGAGGCAGGACTCGCCAATGGCGATTCTGTTTGCTGGTGCCTCGACGTGCGCTGGAACCAAGACTCTTGGACTATCGAAGCCACATTGGACAGAAAATCTGGTGATCGCCAGCAGACCGTCAAGGAACTGCCAGTTGAAAACCTTGATGACCTCGATGGCTTCTTGAGAGCGCTAAAACGAATCGTGCATGAACTACTGTCTTTAAGGATCAGCGAAGTTGAAATCGCTCGGCCGCAGTGATCGATAGGACGGGTGGGGCTGATGAGATAACCGAGTTGTGATATGGAAATCAAAGAGCCTGTTCCATACAAAGAAGCGTATCTACAAGGCACGAAGGTACGGGTTGCCGATCGTGATTTCTTGGAACTGTTCATGCGTGAATGGAAGTACCATCACAAGCTCCAACCCAATCAGCTTGAAAATGCTGATCGAGTGGCTACCGTCGAGGGTGTTGGGTTCTATCACGGCGGCGATCCGCTATATAAGCTCGAAGCCATTCCGGGGTTATGGCATGAGCAGTGCTTGCGTGCTGCGTAAGATCATGATCCCCTTCCAGGATCAAGGAAGTAAGCTCTTTCAGGTCCAGTCCAACCGAATCCAAGTAAAGTGAAACAGCCGCAGTAGGCACAGGTGAATGGATGGAAAGGATTTTCTTGTATCCGTACGCGGGCCCCGGGGGCAGGAACTATTTTAAACAGATCGGGACCACGCAAGATGTCATGCTGAACGACATCAAGCTCGAAGAGGGATTGCGCCTGAGTTTTATTGCGAGGATGCAGACGACACAGGCAAGCCGGACGGGAAACTCGGGGCCTTTAGCGATGCGCCCAACGGAACCATGTTCAAGGGCTTTTTCTTTAACCAGTCAGATGCCGAGAGCTTCGGACAAATGGCTACAAAATACGGAGAAGAATCCTCAGTTTATTCAACTGAAGCACCAACTGATTTAGTGAACTCTTCTCCGCCACACAATGCTGCGGGGGAAGGACCAGGAACCCTAATTGACAATAAGAATTTGAACCAGCTAAGTCCTCCAAAGAAAGTGGATCCACAATGAAGCCGGAGTTCGTTATTTTCAGCAAAGACGCTGAACTCATCGAGAGACTCAAACCTCAAAGCGCACAACTGCCTTATGTAAGTTATGCAGTTGGGGATGGTCCGACAGTAGCAAGAGCTGTGAAACTCGATGCGCTGAAGGTGTCATTGATGGAATCGCTTGAGCGATTCGGATGGAATCCTCCATATCCGCCGTTGGAGGCACGTGTCCTAAAGACTCCTGCAACACTGATTGAGCGGGGCCTGCCCAAGTACGCAGTCTCAGGCGTTGCTTTACCGAAAGATCATCCTCGTGATCCTTGGTTCGAGTTAGAGATGGTCATATCAGCAATGCTTAAAGCCATCAACGAGTTCAACGCAGAGGGAGCAGACCAAATCGTTCGTGTTGGAATGCTTCCTGATGATCTCAGCCTTAACAAATTACCGTCAGCAGAGGTGTTCCAGAGGTTCGAGCGAATTTACGGTGAGTTGATTCCTGCTTGACCTAGGGAAAAGGGGACAGCCTTATCTTGAACGGAAGATCGGTCGCCAAGCGTGAGTTTTTGCTTCGCAGCAAAGATGAATTGTTCGAATCTTCGCGTGGCGGCTGAGGAGCAGCGCCTTGCCGAGCTGCGGGCTGACATCCGGACTGACGCGAACTACTTCCTTGCGGCGGCGGTGCTGGCGGCCATCGGTACTGGGCTGTTTCCGGTGCGGGTGAACCTTCTGGTCAGCATCGGCGCTGTTGACCTGCTGGCCTTGTATGGCGGACAGTTGGTCCGGCTCCATCCTCTACTGGTGTCCGGCGCAGCGGCGCTGTGGACGATGACCTTAATAGGATTGCGTTTTGCCGCGGTCCGCGGTTATCGTTGGGCGTTCCTGGCCGGGGTGGTCCTGTATGGAGCTGACATGATCGCCCTGATGCTCACGTTTTCAATATTCGCAATCGGAGTTCATGGCTTCTTCGTCTTCAAATGGTACCAGGGACAAAAAGCGCTGCGGGACCTGAAGGAAGAGGCGGCGCGAGGCGCGGCCGCGAGCTCCGGAGCGCGGGATTGAAATCCCGCTTTGTCCCAACCGTCCCGCGGAGCGGGACTGGATTTTCGCAAACCGATGCTTCTGGCTATGGTTAGATAATTTCAAATTTGCGGGAGCGACACGCTCTGAAAGACCGCCAGCCGAGCCACCAATTCTTGCGGGTTGACGGTGCTCCAGTCCCGCAAAACGGCCGCTTTGCGGGACTGGAATCGTCTTGTTCCGCTACCCGCCGTTCGCCACCCCACCGCGCCAAGACCGGGCGCGTCAGGGACCCCGGTTGAAACAGCGGGCTACTACGAGCCGTCCCGCTTTGCGGGACTGTAGCATGGTGATCCGCAAAATTCGTGGCTCGACAGGCGGGGCTTTAAGAGCGTGTCGCTCCCATAATTCGAAATTGTCCAACATCGCCTACGATCAGAAGATATCTTGGACAGACGAAATACGGTTTTGCTCCCGCCAATGGGTTCCGCGATCACTCGCACCGCAACGCCACCACAGGTTCGACCTTCATTGCGGCCTTCCTGATCTGCAATCATTCCTGACCTCAGCTCGCGACAAATAAATTCTTTCTTTCCTCTTGACGTGACCAATAAGTTACGTTACTATTTGCTAACGTAAAACATCACGGAGGAGACTAAACGCATGAAACTCGAAGATCTCACACTCGACGTTGAGCAGCGCATTGACATCAAAGCAGCCCCGGAAAAGGTGTTTGCCGCTGTTCTGGAACGATTCGGAAAGAAAAACACGCGTCCTAATGGGGAGTCCCTGCAATTGCAAATTGAGGCCAAACCCGGCGGCCGCTGGTATCGCGATCGCGGCAATGGCATTGGACACCTCTGGGGCTTTGTGCAGGTGATCAAGCCTCCCAGCTTGCTGGAGTTGAGCGGTCCGATGTTTATGTCGTATCCGGCCCACAACCATATTGAAATCAAAGTCGAGAAAACGGCGGGCGGCAGCCAGGTTGTGCTGCGGCATCGCGCGCTCGGCATGATCGATCCGGAGCACCGCAAGGGCGTGAGCGGGGGATGGAGCCACATGCTCGCCGAACTGAAAAAGGACGCTGAGTAAACCCGTGCCCAAGATGGCCTCTGGCCCCAAGGACAAGCTGGATCCGGTATGGAAAGCGCTGGCTGACCCCACGCGGCGCTCTATTCTCGATCTGCTGCGCGACCGGCCGCGCATGACCACCGAGATAGTGGACGCGTTCCCTCACCTCACGCGCTTTGGCGTGATGAAGCATCTGGACGCGCTGCGTGAGGCCGGGCTGGTCCATACGCGCGAAGAAGGCCGGCAGCGGGTGAACTCACTCAACGTTTTCCCTATTCGCCAGATTTATGAACGGTGGGTCAGCCCCTTTCAGGAAGTCTGGTCAAGCCACCTGCTGGGGATCAAGGAACTGGTTGAACAAAAGGGCACTGACATTGGAACCAAACCGAGGAAGAAGAAAAAGAGTTAGAACGCATGAGATTGTTAGCTCCTAGCCTCTAGCCGAACTCCTCATCCGCGTTCATCCGCGAAAATCCTCGGTAGGCTTACTCATTTCGCAGCGCGATCATCGGGTCCACTTTGGTCGCGCGGCGCGCCGGCACATAGCACGCTATCAGTGCCACAAGAGTCACCAGCGCTACGACACTCACGAACGTCAGCGGATCTGCGGCGCTTACTCCGTAGAGCATGCCTTGCATCAACCTGGTGAGCGCGAACGCCAGCGCCAGACCAGCTGCTAGTCCCACCACGATCTGCAGCATTCCCTGGCGCAGCACCATGCTCTGCACGTTGCTGCGTGTGCTGCCCAGGGCCATGCGGATTCCAATCTCGCGCGTGCGTGTACTCACGTTGTACGAGAGCACGCCGTAGACGCCGACCGCGGTGAGCAACATGGCCACCGCGCCGAACAAGCCAAGCAGCAACGTGCGAAAACGCTCGGGCGCGATGGTCTGGCTGATGGATTCGGCCATGGGCGCTATGTCGTCCACGGGAATATCGCGGTTGAGTTCGTGCACCTTGGCGCGAAGCGCAGGAATGATTGAGTTGGCGATACTTCGCGGTGCGCGCACGGCAAACTGCAGACCACCCAATGGCTCCTGCTGAAACGGAACGTACATCTCTGCGCTGGTGACCTCATTCAGTCCGCGAAACTTTACGTCCCGGACAATGCCCACAATCCGTCGCGCAGTGTTCGCATTGGTCAGGCCGAAAATCATATTCTTTCCGATTGGGTCTTCATTGGGAAACGAGCGCCGTGCAATAGTTTCAGAGATGATGCAGACCCTGGGCGCATCCACCCCGTCCGAGGATGTGAAGGCGCGTCCGCGCATAAGCGGGATACGCATGACTTTGAAATACTCCGCGTTGACCGTGACCAGCTCCGCGGTCGGGAGCTGCGCATTGTTGAGCACCGGACGGCCCTCGACCTGATAACCCAGATTGATGCTTCCTTTAATGAGTGGCAATGGTACCGCCGCGCCAACACCCTGCACGCCCGGGAGCGAGGCGAATTGCTGTTCAACCCGGGTGAGGAATGCCACCGCCTCGTGCGGCTCGGTGTAACGCCGCGGAGGAAGGCCAACGTTGAGCGTGATCAATTCATTTGGCTCGAATCCCGGATCGACCGACTGAAGCCGCTGCAAGCTACGCACGAGCAGTCCAGCGCTCACCAACAATACGACGGACAATGCGATCTCCACGACCACCAGCGCGGAACGGAGTGTGCGGCGCGCTCTCCCGGGTCCACCACTGGCGTCACGCTCTTTCAATCCATCGCCCGGGTTGGCGCCGGAGGCCTGCCATGCCGGGAGCAATCCGAAAAAGATTCCCATCGCAATGGCGACGATGAAAGAAAAAGCGAGCACGCCCAGGTCAAGATTGATTTCGTCAACTCTCCGAATGTCGGGTGGCAACACGCTTTTGAGCATGGCCATGCCCCACCACGCGGCCGAGACGCCCACAGTCGCGGCAATCACGCTGAGCAGTGTCGACTCGGTGATGAACTGACGCGCCAGGCGTCCGCCGCTTGCGCCCAGAGCTCTGCGTACGGCAACCTCACGCGACCGGCCTGCGCCGCGTGCCAGCAACAGGTTCGCGAGATTGGCGCAAGCAATCAGCAGCACCACTGCCACCGCCGACATAAGAAGGACAAGTGGCCGGCGCTGGTTTCCGACAATTACTTCGTCGAGACCCTGAAGGCGGATGCCCCACGCGCCATTTTCCTTGGGATAGTCTTTCACCAGACGCGCTTGCGCCGTCTCCATTGCAGCTTGTGCCTGCGCCAGAGACACGCCCGGCTTAAGACGGCCGACGATCCGCAGATAATGGCCGCCTCTCCCTTCGAGCAGTCCCGCAAAGAGTGAGGAGCGTACGAGCGGGATCCAGAGCTGTATCCGCGGCTGCTGGTAAGGAAACTGAAAACTTGCCGGCATGATGCCGATTACGGTGAAGGCGGTGCCGTCAATCGAGATGGTGCGGCCAACGAGCGATGGATCGGCGCCGAAGTGCTGGCGCCACAAACCTTCGCCGAGTACAACTACAGGCGACGATTCAGGACGATCTTCGTCGGCGGTCCAAGTGCGACCGGCGATTGGCTGCGCCTTCAGAACACCAAAGAGGCCCGATGTCACCACCGCGGCGGGAACGAGACGAGCTTCCCCGCTTCCGGTGAGGGTTACGCCGTGTTCCTGGAAGGCGCCCATCTGGTCGAAAACCTGGTTCGACGTCTGCAGGTCACGGAAATTGGGGTAGGAGATGCCGTTTGCGTCACTCACGCCAGGGAGCGTGTCGAACACTATAACCAGCCGCTCTGGCTGCGGGAACGGCAGCGGACGCAGCAAGACGGCGTTGATCACGGAAAAGATCGCCGTGTTCGCGCCAATGCCCAGCGCGAGCGTGATGATCGCGACCGCGGTAAAACCCGGCGACCGCCACAACAATCGCAGTCCGAAACGGATGTCCTGGAGAAAGCTTTCGAGGGATGGCAACCCGCGGCTTTCGCGCGTATGCTCCTGCGCGACTGCTGGGTTTCCAAATTCGGAATACGCGCGACGACGCGCTTCGTCTTCCGCCATTCCCGCAGCAAGATTCTCTTGGATTTTTAGCTCGAGATGATGCCGCATCTCTTCCTGAAGATCGCGGTCCAGCCGCTCTCTACGCCACAAAAACCATAGCCGTCGAAAAAATTGCATGGCTTTCCTACGCTTCCATGACGCGCGCAATCGCGCCCATCAACCGCTCAAAGCCTTCGCTCTCCGCCTTAAGCTGCTTCCGCCCTTTTGCTGTGAGCCGGTAATACTTGGCGCGGCGGTTGTTCTCCGTTTTCTTCCACTCGTCAACCACGAATCCCTTCGCCAGCAGACGTCCCAGGGCAGGATAGAGCGACCCTTCTTCCACCTGCAGCACGTCCTTGGATATCTGCCGCAGTCTTTGGGCGATGCCGTAGCCATGCATCGGCTCCAGCGTGAGCGTCTTCAGCAACAACAGATCAAGCGTGCCCGGAAGCAACTCTGTTTTTTTTGGCGAACCGTCTCCCATAGCCCTCCTAGGGATTGGCTACCCCTAGTAAGACCAGGGTAAGAGGAGTTGGTTAGCAAGAAGAGGCAGATCTTTTTTTTGGAGCGGCTATTTGGTCGGAATCGCGTTGTACTTTCGGAGGACTTCCAGAGTCTCTTTGAGCGGCAGCGCCTTCACCGTGTGGCCGCGTCCGGTCGTGTCGTGCGCCTGAAACATCGAGTTGTAGATTGCTTCTTCGGTTGCTTCGATGACCGCTTCGAAGAGTGGGGACATACTTTCATTGCTGAGAAGGAGCTTGGGTTCGTAGCGCGGGCTGTCGTAATATACGCGGGCTTCGGGAGCGGTGCTGAAGGCAATCACAAAGTCGCCGCTGCCGTTGCTGCCGCTGGAGCCGGTACGGGCCAGACCCATCATGGCGCGGGCGGCCAGACGGTCGAGATTCCGGTGCTCGATCGGAGCATCCGTCGCGACGACGATGATGATTGAGCCGTCGGCTCGCTTGTCGCCTGCGACATAGTCTTTTAGATAGTATTGGCCAAGTTCCCGGCTGACAGGCGCGCCATTGATGGTTAAAACTCCGCCGAAGTTGGATTGCACCAGCACGCCGACGGTATATCCGCCAAGCGCGCCTGGAAGTTTTCGCGATGACGTCCCAATGCCGCCCTTGAATCCAAAAGCCACGGTGCCGGTCCCGGCGCCGACGCATCCTTCTTCCACTGGACCGTCCCTGGCATTGCGGATCGCGGCGAGCACGTCTTCCGCCGCGATGGGCCGAGAGCGAATGTCATTCAGATATCCGTCATTGGTCTCGCCTACCAGTGGATTCACCGACTGCACGCTTTCATTGCCTTTTATGTTCAGCATGTAGGTGATCAGAGCGTCAGCGACCTTAGGAGTCGAGAGAGTGGAGGTCAGCAGGATCGGAGTTTCAATTTCTCCCAGCTCGTTCACCTGGGTCGAACCGATCAGCTTGCCGAACGCATTGCCGATGAACACCGCGCCGGGAACTTTTTCTTTGAAGATATTTCCGCCATGCGGCAGGATGGCAGTTACACCAGTCCGAATATTGTCGCCCTGGATCAGGGTTGTGTGTCCGACTTTGACTCCGGCGACGTCAGTGATCGCGTTCAGCGGTCCGGGCGAGAGGACGCCGACCTTGATTCCCAGATCGCGTGCCCGCGGACGCGGTTCGGTCTGGCCGTGCGCCAGAACCGCGAGACAAAGAACGCCAGCGATCGCCCAGGCTCGCGTTGCTGCACGCACGTGAATCAACGGCTCGTTGCCGGGACACTGTTGCGCAGATAGTCGTCAGCCTTGTTGATCCAGTCCTGGCGCGGAGGATAGAAGACGTCAACATCAATGGTGTCCACCAGCGCTTCAGCTTTGTGGGGCATGTGTGGCGGAATGCAGAGCACCTCACCGGTCGAGACCACGATCTCTTTGCCATCAATCCAGAACTTCAACGCGCCTTCGACAACATATGTGAGCTGCTCGTTGAGATGGCTGTGTTCCGGCACGATCATTCCCTTCTTCAGGACAAGCCGCGCAATCATCAGGTTCTCACCGGTAATCATCTGGCGGTCAATAAAAGGGCTGAGGTGTTCGACTTCAACGTCATTCCAGCGGATATGCTTGAGCATAGGCGGATATTCTACCTAACTCCGCCACGAACTTCATGCCTCGAAGCAAATTAGCGCAGTGCGCTCAAAGCAGGTTCGACCCAGGATTGAAGGGCGCCGCTAATCTCAGGAAATTGCGAAGCGGCGAAGCTCAAAATGGGTAGAGCGACAAACGCGCCGATGCGCAGCCAAAAACCCGAGCCGAGTTCACCTGGCCGTGTAGAGGTCAGATAGCTGAGCGTCGTGTCGCGATGCATTTGGGCATACACAATGCCAACGACCGCGATGATGCCCACCAACAGCACAACTAGCGAAATCCGTATCCCAACCTGCGGCTGAAACGGATAGACACTCATGGAAAGTAATAAGAAGACGTACATGCCTCCAAGGGCCACCACCAGTGTCCGAATACGTATGACCACTACCATGATGAAAGCGTAGTAGAGCAGGGTCAGGAACTCCTCGCAAGCGCGGATATGGCTAAGTCTTGTGTCCTCGTTGGAAGGTCCCGTTTGACTGAGGGTTGATTTGATTTTCGCCCAGAGCCGGCCCGCGCTGCTTCCCGTTTCTTCGGCGCGGCCAGGGGCAGAACCAACGCTTTGCCAAGCCCCATCCAGGAACTTCAAGGCAATCGCGCCACCCACGGCCAGTTGGGTTTGGGCCTTCTTGAAATCGACAATCAGTGTGCGGTCGAGTTTTCTTTGCTCCTGGATCTTAATCAGCCATCTCTTCAACGCAAATGACGCTCTCGCAAGAAGGGGAGACACTCTCCCCAGCAAAGGAATGCGGGACAAGGTGGTAAGGAGTCTCCCGGGCTGAGAGAGCTCCGCCTCTGCCCGAATCGATGTGCGGCTGCCCTTGGCGTCGAGCCAGTTGTCCATCGCAAGCTCATAACTCGCTCTTAGCTGCTGCTGGGGAGTGGGCCCGGTTGCGGGAGCAGCGGCGGGATGCGGCGCGGCCGTTGCCTGAGTGACGCGCGCGAACGCCTCGTATTCCATGCTGAGCAGACGACGGAAATCCGCGTCGCTTCCCGCGCCCATCCGCCAGAGGGGCGACCACGAGACGACGTTTATTCTCTTGAAAGCACGGCGCAACGGAAGTCCGTCCAGGGCGAGCAGAAGCCGCCGCAGCTCTGTCCAGATTGCCCAGAGACGAAAGCTCCCGGAAATTAACATCACCCCAACGATTGCAACCAACAGGGCCAACGCGATCTCATAACCAATCGGTTCCAGGCTGCGTACCGGATGCAGTCCGGCAATTTGTAACCCAGCCGCCAGTACGACACAAGCAACGACGGCAATTTTTGGTTCGATCCGGTCCGGCTTGAGCAGGCGGCGTAACTTCTTCTGGTCATGGTGCAGAATTGAGCGGTACGCTTTGAGTGCATCATCACTTTTAGGCAAGGCCGGACGACGCTGGTCAGCAAACGCACTGCCGGCCAAAGAATGCCATACTCCCCACAGCATGGCGCCCAGAAGCGTCAGGATGGGAAGCAAAGGGGAGACTCCTGAACTCAGATTGACGGCCCGCCAGGCAAACTTATAGTCCAGCCAGGGAGTGAACCAAAGGACAATGACGCTGATCATCGTGAGAATGCAGGCCGTCACAAAGACGCCTGCATGGTGACCGGCATTTCTACGGCGCAAGTCCCGGGCACAAACAGTAGTCACCAGGATCATCATCAAACCTAAAAGCAAATTCTGCATGCTGATTCGGCTCAAGAAATACAACGATGCCCACGACAGGACTGCAAGCAACGCAAAATAAACGTAGGCCGTGACCGCAAACAATGTTTTTCTGGAGTCCCGCATCGAGGGTGCAAGCTGGGCCACTGCTTCCCATCCGGAAAACACGGTAGCCGACCAGATGTTGAATACGTATCCGGCCGTAATCGCAAGAACAATGAGTCCAAACAACTCCCAACTGGCGGGCACCATCCAGGGCTGGCTGATGAATCCCCTCTCATTCATCCATTGCACGAACGCCGATGCTTGTTCCTTAGGCGAATGCGCTCCAGAGTCCTGAACACATGGCAAGTTACTCGCAATGAAGGGCACGTCCTTCGTGGCAGGGGCAGGGGCAAGGGCAGCGATGTCCCAAAATCCCTGGTGACCAAGCACGCTCAAGTGGACCGGGGGGCGGTCTTGTGTCTGTTTGGTCAACGCGGGCCACTTGTATAACGCCAAATGAACAGCAGGACATCGGGAAGGCGATTTGGCATTCCCCGTCTCTTGATTGGGCAAAACAGACGTGCCGTCCATCAGCAACATCATGGCATTGTGAGTACCCACGGCATCCGATCCGGAAAAGACCCTGTCGTTATGCTGGCCTGGTTCCGGCTCGGGGCCGCTGAACCTATGGTCATCTCCCGGAGAAAGTGCGTAGGTCGCCAGGGCCATTACCCCATGCAGGCGAGAATCGTCGACTTCTCGGGAAAACAGCAGATCGGCACCCAAGGTCACGATTCTTCCCTGGGGGTACGCCTGCCGCAGATACTTCGCGAGAAATAGTTGATCCAATGGGTTCGTGGCGCGAAGCATGATTATCTCGGTGCCGTGCTTTCGTAACTCCGAAACAATCTCCAGCAAAAGAGATTCCTGCGACAACGGCAGTTGTCTTCCCGAAAACTGTGCCACGGTATCGTCGCCGGCGCTTCCCGATGCCAGATCGGAGGGCAGCGTGGACCGCGGGATGGAGCCACGCTCAGGCGTCCCCAGACTGTTTTGGTATGCGTTGCGAAATTGGGAGATCTCCCGCGGGAAATAGAGGCGGACAATCTCCGATTCGATAGATCCAACTTTGCAGTCAGCGTGCCCAGGGCCGCTCGGCCCGCCGGAACCGTATCCAGTCTCATCCTCCGACAACACGGCTATCTTTTTCCCGACGTAGCCACGGTTCTCCACAAAGGAGAAGAACAGCCTTTCTGAATGTTCGTCGTACTCCTGCAGCGTTTCAAACTTGACTCCAGGATGAACATTCTTGAAAAGGTCTTTGAAAGTCTCGGCGCTCTCACATCCAGTTACGGTCCCACTGAAAACGAGAATCGGTTTGGTGCCCTGGCATGAAAAACCTTTTTGCAGTGGCCCGCAGTCCAGAATATCCGCCAATGACTGCAACGACCCGGAAAAGGTCGGGCCTAAGATGCGTAGTGGCGGCGGATTGTCCGGCTGGAAGAGATGCCGTACTAATTCCACTGCGCTCTGAAACTGGGGCTTGTTGACTCCTCGTACCGGGGATTCTCCAATTACGAACACCAGCAGTCTCTGGACATCCCCCACTTTCGTGTTCTGCTCGGCATTGCCTGACTCGCATAAGCTCTCCGAGGCAGCATTGGCAGTCCGGCGCCAGAAAATCATCAAGCCGGGATGCTTTTCTTTTTGCTGTTGATACTCCTCTTGGGCATTGCGAATCCGGAAATCGTTAGATTCAGGATGCGTTCTGTTGTCCCAGGGCATGAGCCCTTGTTCAAAAACCCAGCCACAATCCTGCGCGCCCTGCTGCACCGAATCGATCTGCCGGTCAAAGAACAAAGGTAGGTTGGTATGAACCGGGTCGGGCAATAAAGCGAAAATTACTTTCGCCGTGCCGGCATCGTCGCCAAGAGAAAACCGTTCGGGTGGACAATCGACTTTTCTTTCTGGCAAGGCCGTGGCGCCCTGGGCGGGCAGAGGGCCTTTGCTGAAACTGATCCTTATGGCATCCAGCAAACTGGCTTCAAAGCGGTCCGGGGCGGTTGGGCAGTTCTTGCCTGGGATAGTTGCTGCGCCGGGATCTTGGCGCGCCGCATCAACGGATGCTCCTGCCATCGATCCAGCCTGGGGCAAGGTAGCCGAATTCGAATGAAGGCCAGACGAAAACAGCGAAGCCAAGACCAACAACCCCAACACACCAGTTGCGCTCCTGTTCATTGCAGACCTCTACTCTCACTCGAACGTAAGAAGTACGTCACTTCCTTTACCGGCAGCGCTGGCCCAGAGTCTTACAATGAAACGGAGATTTTCGCGAATGCTCTATCAGAAGAGTGCAGGAAAGCGGCGAAACGTGACAGCGAAACACCAGAAAATCGCGAAAAAGTCCGGCGGCAGGCTTTAGGAGGCGAAGCTTTTACGAAAATCCGCTATAATATTAATGTGCACCTCTCCGTTCCCCAATCCCTGGCCTGGGCCCATCCCATCGTGCAGGAGTGGTTTGTCCGCAAGTTTGGGACACCCACCGAGCCTCAGGAGCAGGGCTGGCCGCACATTCTTGCCGGACGCACCACGCTGATCTCCGCGCCTACCGGCTCTGGTAAGACTCTGGCTGCCTTCCTTATCTGTATTGATACGCTCGTCCGCAAGGCGCTGACCGGTCAGCTTTCCGACCGGACGGAAATTCTCTATGTCTCACCGCTCAAGGCGCTGGGCAATGACATTCAGAAGAATCTCGAGGGTCCCTTGGCGGAGATCACTGTGCTCGCCGGCGAAAAAGGGCTGCTGATGCCGCAGATCAGGACCGCTGTCCGCACTGGCGACACGCTGATGTACGAGCGGCAGAAGATGCTCAAGCGTCCGCCACACATTCTAGTTACGACTCCTGAGTCGCTCTACATACTGCTGACAGCGCAGAGAAGCCGGGGCATTCTCACGGATGTAAAGACCGTAATTGTTGACGAGATCCATGCTGTGGCTGACGACAAGCGCGGCGCGCATCTGGCACTATCGTTGGAAAGACTGGACACACTCGTCACTCGAGGCACACAGCCGGGACCGGGTGCGGCAGACGAATCTAGAGCGTCACACATTATTGCAGACGATCGAAAGCCCCCAGTGCGCATTGGCCTCTCCGCTACGCAGAAGCCGATTGAGACTGTCGCGCACTTCCTCACCGGCAACGGACGCCCCGATCCGGTCATCGTCAATGTCGGCCACAAGCGCACGCTTGATCTCGCGGTTGAGGTTCCCGGACAGGAGCTTGGGCCCATCGCGAGCAACGAACTCTGGGACGAAGTTTATGACCGCATCACCGAGCTCGTACGTCAGCACCGCTCAACGCTGGTTTTTGTAAATACGCGGCGGATGGCCGAGCGCGTAGCGTTCAACCTGGCGGAGCGTCTCGGTGAAGACGCTGTGGCCGCGCACCACGGCAGCCTGGCGCGCAAACTGCGTCTGGAAGCTGAGACCAAGCTGAAGAATGGCGAGGTCAAAGCGCTGGTGGCAACCGCGTCGCTGGAGCTCGGAATAGATATCGGTTCAGTTGATCTGGTGTGCCACATCGGTTCGCCACGATCGATTGCTGTTGGCTTGCAGCGCGTTGGACGCGCAGGCCACTGGCGTGGAGCGATTCCCAAGGGCCGATTCTTCCCTACCACGCGCGATGAACTGGTTGAGTGCGCCGCGCTTGTGCGCGCGATTCAGCAGGGCGATCTTGACCGTCTCGTGATTCCCGAATCACCGCTCGACGTGCTGGCGCAGCAGATGGTCGCTATGTGTTCGGCGGAAGATTGGGATGAAGACGAGCTCTTCGCCACGGTGCGGCGCGCTTATCCCTATCGTGATCTCGAGCACAGCGACTTTGAGGATCTTCTGGTCATGCTCTCGGAAGGCATTGCCTCACAGCGCGGACGCTACGGCTCGTACCTCCATCGTGATCGCGTGAACAAGCGGCTGAAAGCCCGCCGCGGCTCGCGCATGATCGCCATCCTGAACGGCGGCGCGATTCCTGAGACCGCGCTCTATACCGTTGTGACCGAGCCTGAAGGAACTGTTGTTGGCACGCTGCATGAGGATTTTGCGGTCGAGAGCATGAAGGGTGACATTGTTCTGCTGGGTAACACGAGCTGGCGCATCCGCAGGATTGAGAGTGCTGGACGCATCCTGGTAGAAGACGCTCATGGCGCACCGCCTTCGATTCCCTTCTGGCTGGGCGAAGCGCCCGGACGCACCGAAGAGTTGGGCCGCCACATTGGCGAGTTGCGGCAGACGGTCAGCGATCTCACTCCGAATACCGTTCCCGGCTTTGTCAATCAGAAATCGCCGGAAGTCTTTCATGCCGTGGAGTGGCTCAGGCAGGAGTGCGGGCTTGACGATTCCGGCGCCGAGCAGGTGGTCGAATACATTGTGACTGGCCGCGCCGTACTGGGCGCGGTGCCGACTTATAACACCATCATCGCCGAGCGCTTCTTCGATGAAGGCGGCGGCATGCAGCTTATCGTCCACGCGCCTTTTGGCATGCGCGTGAACAAAGCCTGGGGACTCTCGCTGCGCAAGCGCTTCTGCGTCTCATTCAATTTTGAATTGCAGGCCGCGGCCACGGACAACGGTATCAACATCGCGCTGGCGGAACAGCACAGCTTCCCTCTCGGCGATGTCTTCCACTTTCTGCGCGAGAACACTGTGAAAGAAGTCCTGCAACAGGCGGCGTTGTTGTCTCCCCTGCTGGAAACACGCTGGCGCTGGGATGCCAACCGCTCTCTCGCGCTGCTGCGTTACTGGAACGGAAAGAAAATTCCGCTTCAGGTCCAGCGCACGCGCTCGGCAGATTTGCTGGCTTCAGTCTTTCCTGATGTCGCGGCCTGCCAGGAAAATGCCGACGGCCCAATTCAAATCCCCGACCATCCGCTGATCCGCGAGGTCATGAAGGATATTTTTCAAGAGGCGCTCGATCTCGAGGGCCTCAAGCAGGTGCTGCGCCAGATCAATTCCGGCGAGATCAAGTGCATTGCCGTGGATACGCCGGTACCTTCCGTCTTCTCGCACGAAATTCTGAATTCGAATCCATATGCCTTCCTCGATGATGCTCCGCTCGAAGAGCGTCGGGCACGGGCGGTAGAGCTGCGGCGGAGCTTGCCTGATTCGGTCTTGGAGGAAGTCGGCGCGCTTGATCCGGCGGCAATCGCGGAAGTAAGAGCGGGTGCTTGGCCTGATGTTCGCGATGCGGACGAGCTGGCGGACACTTTGCAGACTCTTGTGGCTTTGCCGGAGGAGAGCGCTTTACCACTGATTTCCACTGACCTGTCCCGGCGCGCCGTGGATGACACTGATCTGGCTGATTCTGCTGCAGGCCGTGACTGGTCCAGGTTCTTCGAGCAGCTTAGAGCTTCACGGCGGGCTAC
>WNFI01134597.1_pt1 | contig 16359 bp, 14 predicted proteins | sample 5400471 | NCBI WGS metagenome assembly WNFI01 (sample SAMN13153348, study PRJNA577476) | soil metagenome | isolation source: 100 cm saprolite on Douglas fir-dominated hillslope | place: USA:California | collected 2013-09-17 | reverse complement strand
CTTCCGGGACATCCTTGATGCGGCCGAGCACATTGATAGGATAACCGTCGCGCATTACGATGACGAAAATATGACCCGCTCCCACCGCGGTGGCATTGCGCGCGGCCATAGACTTCAGCGCTTCGTCGTTGCCATCGAAGCGGGTGAGGCAAGGTCCGGAGGCTTCGTTGAACGCCACGCCGAATTTCATCTGCGGCACCGTGTTCACCAGCGCTTCGTAGAGGTCTTCCACGCTCTTGATGAAGTGCGTTTGGCCCAGAATCACGTTGCCGCCCTCGGGAATTTCGAGCGGTATTGATCTTAGCTCCATGAGAACTATCTAGAATACAACGTGCGACGATGGAGGTATGGCCGATCGCCGTCGCGTCGTCGCCGAAAACGTGCCGGGAGATTTCTTTGTGGATGAGACCTGCATCGATTGCGATGCCTGCCGGCAACTGGCGCCGGAAGTCTTTAGCGACGCGGGCGATCATTCCTTCGTACATGCGCAACCGGTGACGGCCGTGGCCGAGCGAAAGGCGTTGCGGGCCTTGCTGGCGTGTCCCACAGGCTCGATCGGCACGCTGCATCCTGAGCGGACACGCGCGGTGCGGGGCGATTTCCCTATGCCGCTCGAAGATGGCGTATCGTACTGCGGGTTCAATTCGCCTAAATCTTTTGGTGGCAACAGCTACTTTGTCCAACGTGCCGCCGGTAACTGGCTCGTCGATTCCCCCAAGTACCTGCCGCACCTGGTCGACGAGTTCGAACGGAGAGGCGGCATCGCGCACATTTTCCTGACGCATCGCGACGACGTGGCCGAAGCGGAACAGTATGCCGCACGATTTTCCAGCCAGCGTATCATTCACCGGCTGGAACTGGCATCGCAGCCCGCGGCCGAGGTTGTGATCGACGGTTTTGATCCGGTGGAGCTGGCGCCGGGCTTCCTGGCGATTCCGACGCCCGGCCACACCCGCGGCCATATGTGTCTGCTGGTTGAGAACCGCTTCCTCTTCACCGGCGACCATCTGTGGTGGAGCCGCGCCCTTAGTAGCCTCAATGCCGGACGCGATGTCTGCTGGCATTCGTGGGAGGAGCAGACGCGCTCGATGGCCACGCTCGCGAAGTTCACTTTCGAGTGGGTGTTACCGGGGCACGGCGAGCGAGTGAAACAGACGGCGGAGCAGATGCGGGCTCAACTCAGAAGCCTTGTTGCACGGATGCGGCAGCCGCGCCATCAGTCGCGGGCTCGGGCGTTGGCGATCTGATAGCATCAGATCCAAAGTCAGACCATGATGAAAATACGCCGTCCATCGCGCCGTGAGTTTCTCGGAGTCCTGAGCGCCTCGGCGGTGTTGGGCCAACAGCGTACCGAACCCGATCTCATTTTGTATAACGCCAACATTCTGACGGTGGATGCGGCGCAGCCGCGCGCGCAGGCGATGGCCATCGCGGGCGGACGTTTTTTCGCGGTGGGCTCGAATGATGATGTCCGACGCCTGGCGAAGGCGGGCGCGCGGCAGGTCGATATCGGCGGCAAGACGGTCGTACCCGGTTTCATCGACGCGCATACACACCCCTCGTACGCGGGCATCCGGCACCTGCGCTGGGTGGATTGCGATCTGCGCTCCATCGCCGAAATTCAGAAAGCGATTCGTGAGCGCGCGGCTAAGACGCCTGCCGGGGACTGGGTCATCGGCTTCAAGTATGACGACACCAAGACTCGGGAGGGGCGCAAGCTGACGCGTGAGGACCTCGACGCCTCGGCTCCCGCGCACCCTGTGTTCATCGAGCATCGCGGCGGCCACACGGCATACGTCAACTCGCTTGCCATGCGGCGCGCCGAAGTCACCGGCGCGACCGCCGATCCGGAAGGCGGCAAGTTCGATCGCGATCCGGCTACGGGCCAATTGACGGGTGGTTTGCGCGAGAACGCTACCGCACCTTTTCGAAAACTGATCCCAACGACATTTACGCGCGACGAAATGCGCCAGGGCGTGAAGCTGATCTCGCAAATGATGGTGCGCACGGGCGTAACGTCGGTACACGACGCCGAGGCCGCTCCCGAAGACCTGCTCGCCTACCAGGACGCGCGCGAGGCGGGCGAGTTATCCTTCCGCGTCTATTGCTTCATGCAATACCAGTTTCTGGATCGCATGACGGCGGCGGGAATCCGCACCGGGCTGGGCGACGACTGGCTTCGCGTGGGCGCCGTCAAGCTGGTTTGCGACGGCTCGATTTCCGAGCGCACCGCCCGGCTGACGCAGCCCTACGTGGGACGCCCGAACGACTACGGCATTCTGGTAACCAGCGAAGAAGAGCTCTACGCGAATGCCCGCAAAGCGCACGAAGCCGGGTGGCAGATCGGCACGCACGCGAACGGCGATGCCGCCATCGATATCATGCTGCGCATTTACGAGCGCCTGCAGCGCGAGATGCCGCGCCGCGACCCGCGATACCGACTGGAGCACTGCACGGTGGTGAATCCGGCGCTCATTGGACGCATCCGCGCGCTTGGCGCCATCCCGACTCCTTTTTCCACCTACGTTTACTATCACGGCGAGAAAATGCGCGAATACGGGGCCGAGCGCCTCGACTGGATGTTTGCCGTGCGTAGTTTTCTGGATGCGGGGATTCGCGTGACGCAGGCGTCGGATTACCCGCCCGGGCCTTTTGAGCCAATGATGGCGCTGCGATCGGAAGTCACGCGCACCGACAGCCATGGGAATGTGTGGGGCTCGCGCCAGCGGGTGACGGTCGAGGAGGCGCTGCGCGTTGGCACGATCAACGGCGCGTACGCATCGTTTGATGAAGACCGCAAGGGCAGCATCACTGCGGGGAAACTGGCGGACCTCGTGGTGCTGGGCCGCGATCCGCTTAAAGTGGATCCCATGGCGTTGATCGACATTCCGATTGAGCGCACCATGGCCGGCGGGCGCTGGGTTTACGAATCGTAAATGAGACCTTCTGTCGAGGAGCACGGGCTCCGCGCCATGACTACGGGCGTCGAGAACGTCGACATATTTGGTATGAGTCCGAATGTTTCGGAAACTTTGCGCCACGGATTACATCTATAGCGGCATGGTGGGCTGTCGCTTTTCGTTGGTCTTGGTTCTAGGTGGCACGGTTCTTTTGCCTTGCCTCGCATTCTGTCAATCGGCTCCGCCCGGCGATCCGATACAACCGGGAACTATCAAGAAAAACGATGACAACCGCAGCTCGGAGCCGGAAGGCAAACGAATCTTCTGGATTATTCCAAACTTCCGCACTTCGCCGACTTTGGCCGAGTACACGCCCCTAACTCCTAAAGAGAAGCTCAACATCGCCGTTCAGGACTCATTCGACCGTGGCACGATTGCGTTGGCAGCCCTCTTTGCTGGTGAAGGCCAGTTGGGCAATTCGAATCGGTCATTTGGGCAGGGCGTGGAAGGGTACGCCCGTTATTTCGGCACATCGTATGCCGACTTCGTCATTGGAGATTTCATGACGGAGTCGATTTTTCCCACTGTTCTTCATCAGGACCCGCGATATTTTCGGCGTGGTGTTGGCAGCGGATGGTCGAGGTTCGGCTACGCTTGCGGCCAGATCTTCTGGACGCATCAGGATTCGGGCCATTCCCAGTTCAATTTTTCGGAGATTGCAGGCAACTCGACGGCCGTGGCGATCTCAAATTTGTATTACACCGACAATCGCACCGTATCGAGCGGCATATCGAAGCTCGGCGTGCAGCTTGGAGTGGACATGGCGTCTAATGTGTTGAAGGAATTCTGGCCCGACTTGAGCCGGAAGTTCTCCCGGAAGCCTCACTCGCAAGCAGCCGGCACGGGGGCAATAGCCATCCAGCATCGCCACCCGGCGATCGCGGCAACGGACGCAGCAATGCCGTAGAATTAAGAAGTCTTGCGCCACATCACAGACGTCAGTCGAAAGTGCTCGATTCTCCTAGGCGTTGCGGCATTCGCCGCGCTGTTTCCGCCGTTGAGTTCTGCAGCCGCAACCACCATCGATTTCGCCACCGAAATTCAGCCAATCTTTCGCGCCTCCTGTTACACGTGCCATCAGGGTGACAAAGCGGCCGCGGGCCTGCACCTGGATTCAAGGATGGCGCTTGCGGGCGGCGTATCCGGGAAAGCGGTTGTTCCTGGGCGCAGCGCCGAGAGCCTGATGGTTACGCGGCTGCTCGCCACCGACCCGCGTGTACGTATGCCGTTCGGCGCGGCGGCGCTGGCGCCGGAGAAGATCGCGCTGATTCGGGCGTGGATCGATCAGGGCGCGGTTTGGCCGGAACAGGCTGCCGCGGCCAAGCATTGGGCTTATGTTAAACCCGAGCGCCCGGCAATTCCCAGGGTGAAAAACGCCGCGTGGGTGCGCAACCCGATCGATGCCTTCGTGCTGGCGCGTCTCGACAAAGAGGGCTTGGCGCCGTCACCCGAGGCCGGCAGAGAAACGCTCATCCGCAGAGTCAGTCTGGATTTGATCGGTCTCCCCCCGTCGATCGAAGAAGTCGACGCCTTCGTGGCGGACAAGAGTCCCGACGCATATGAAAAGCTGGTCGACCGCTTGCTCGCGTCACCGCACTATGGCGAGCGCTGGGCGCGTCCATGGTTGGACCTGGCGCGCTACGCCGATACCAACGGGTACGAGGCCGACCATCAGCGGACCATGTGGAAATATCGCGACTGGGTCATCGACGCGCTGAATCGCGACCTGCCGTTCGACCGGTTCACCATCGAGCAGCTTGCGGGCGACATGCTTCCGAACGCCACGGTCGACCAACGCATTGCCACCGGCTTCAACCGCAACACCATGTTCAACGAAGAAGGTGGCGTGGACAAGGAGGAAGCGCACTGGGAGAACCTGATCGACCGCGTCAATACCACGGCAACCGTGTGGCTCGGCTCGACGCTCGGTTGCGCGCAGTGCCACAACCACAAGTACGATCCCTTCACGCAGAAAGAGTACTACCAGTTCCTTGCGTTCTTTAACAACGGCTCCATGAACAATCTGGTCGATTACAGCGATACCTCGCAGCGGCTGATCGAACCGAAAATCGAGCTGCCCACCAAGGACCAGGAGGCACAGCGCAAGAAGCTGCAAGCGGAGATCGAGGAACTGGAGCAGAAACTTACCACGCCCACGCCGGAGCTCGCGCGCGAGCAGGCGGAATGGGAGCGCTCCGTCACAGCCGCGCGCAGTGGTTGGAATGTACTTGTGCCGCAGCAGTTGAAGACCACGGGCGGCGCCATGCTCACGCCGGCGCAGGATGGCACTGTGATGGCATCGGGCGCGAATCCAAGCCACGAGACTTATGTCATCGAAGCCAAGGCGGTGCTAAATGGCATCACTGGAATTAGGCTCGAAGCGCTGCCGGACGTGAGCCTCCCGCGTGGCGGGCCTGGGCGTGACGCATACGGCAATTTTTTCCTGACGGCATTCGAGCTGGAAGCGGCGGCGGCGGATGCGCCCGATCTCTTCGAAAAAATCGCTTTTCAGGAGATCGTCGCGGATAGCGGGAAAATCAAAGACAAGAAGTTCGACACCCAGCTGTGGACGGTGGATGCATCGCGTGAGGACAAGCGGCTGCCACGCCAGATCGTGTTCGTCGCCACAAGACCGTTCGGCTCCGGCGAGACCCTGCTGCGCATCCGCGTGCGCCAGGACTCCGAGTTTGGCGGCCAGAGCATCGGCCGTTTCCGTTTATCGGTGACGGCGACGACTGACCCCACCGCCATCGTGACCGTTTCGCACAAGCAGCGGGCCGTAATCGAGCTGGCGGAAAGTGAGCGCACGAAAGAGCAAAAGGAAGCGCTCGCCGACTTCTACCGGTCGACTGCGCTTTCGCTCAAAGCCGCGCGCCGGCGCCTCGAGGATGCGCGCAAGGAGCTGGACGAACTTGGAATCGTGGGCGCGCTGGTATTGAAAGAACAGGCGTCTTTCGACCGGCCGTCGGCGTTTATGCGCATTCGCGGCAGCTTCATGAGCAAAGGGGACCTGGTATACGCGAACGTTCCGGCGGCGCTGCCTCGGCTCGACGAGAGCGAGCTGCCGAATCGTCTCGGTCTTGCGCGCTGGCTCGTGAGCCGTGACAATCCTCTGACGGCGCGCGTGGCCGTAAACCACTTCTGGGAGCAGATTTTCGGACGCGGCATCGTCGAGACAGCGGAGGATTTCGGTTTACAGGGATCGAAGCCAACCCATCCCGAATTGCTCGACTGGCTGGCGGTCGAATTCATGGAGCCGTCGGTTGACGCGCACAACACAGCCGGCGCGCGCGTTCCGTGGGGCATGAAGGCCATCCAGCGCCTCATCGTCATGTCCGCCACCTACCGGCAGTCGTCCAGAGTAACGCCGCCGCTCCAGGAGCGCGATCCCGGCAACTTCCTGCTGGCCCGCGGGCCGCGGTTCCGCCTGGAAGCCGAAATGGTTCGCGACGTCACGCTGGCGGCAAGCGGCCTGCTGAGTAAAAAAATCGGCGGCCCGAGCGTGTTTCCGCCGCAGCCGGAAGGCATCTGGGATCTTCCATACAACGACGAGAAGTGGGAGGAGAGCCGGGGTGAGGATCGCTACCGGCGCGGGGTCTACACTTTCATCCGCCGCACCGCGCCCTATCCAAGCCTGCTCAATTTCGACTCCACCAGCCGCGAAATCTGCACCGTGCGCCGCGTGCGGACCAACACGCCGCTCCAGGCGCTGACAGCGTTGAACGATCCGGCATTTTTCGAAGCCGCGCAATCGCTGGCACGCCGCGTGGTGGGGCGTGCCGGTTTGGGCACACGCGCGCGCGCCGAGCTGGCTTTTCGCCTGTGCCTGGCGCGGCGGCCCAAACCAAACGAACTCGACCACGCGCTCAGCTGGGAACAACAGGAGCGCCAGTTCTTCGAGGAGCATCGCGAGGACGCGCAAAAACTGACCGGCGCATCGGACCCGGACCTGGCGGCGTGGACCATGCTTTCGAATGTGTTGCTGAATCTGGACGAGACCTTGACCAAGGAGTGAATGGATGCAGTCTAAAGATCTCCTGTTTCAGACGCGGCGGCATTTCTTCCAGCAGGCCGGCTTCGGCATCGGTTCGCTGGCGCTGGGCTCGCTTCTCAACAACGGGCTTTTTGCGCAGGCGGCGAATCCCATGGCGCCGAAAGCGCCTCACTTCGCGCCCAAGGCTAAGCGGATCATTTTTCTTTTTATGGCGGGCGCGCCCTCGCAGCTCGACCTGTTCGATTACAAGCCCGCGCTCAATCGATACGACGGCCAGCCGGTTCCGCAAGACGTCATCAAGGGCGAGCGCTTCGCGTTTATTAAGGGAACGCCGAAGCTCCTGGGCTCGCCGCACACCTTTGCGCGGCACGGCCAGTGCGGTGCAGAGCTTTCGAACCTGCTGCCGCATCTGGCGAGCATCGTAGATGACGTCGACATTGTCAAATCGCTGCAGACTACGCAGTTCAACCACGCCCCCGGCCAGATTTTCATGAACACCGGCCACCAGATCCTGGGACGTCCCAGCATGGGCTCTTGGCTGACTTATGGCATCGGCAGCGAATGCGCCAACTTGCCGGGATTTGTGGTGCTCCTTTCCGGCCTGAACCAGCCCGACGGTGGAAAATCCTGCTGGGGCAGCGGCTTCCTTCCCACGTTCTATCAGGGCGTGCAGTTCCGTTCCAAGGGCGATCCAGTGCTTTTCCTCTCGAACCCCGACGGCGTAAATACCGAGACGCGGCGGCGCTCGCTGGACCTGTTGCGCGACCTCAACAGCGCGCATCAGACCGACGTTGCCGATCCGGAGATCGCCACGCGCATCGCCAGCTATGAGATGGCGTACCGGATGCAATCGAGCGTTCCGGAGCTGACTGACGTATCGAGCGAGCCGCAGTCCATCCACGAAATGTACGGTACGGAGCCTGGCAAAGCGTCGTTCGCCAATAATTGTCTGCTGGCGCGCCGCTTAGTCGAGCGCGGCGTGCGTTTCGTGCAGCTCTATCACCGCGGCTGGGACACGCACGGGGCCAGCAACAATGAAGACATCGTCAACAAGCTCGCCTGGTTGTGCCGCGAGACCGATCGCGGAGCAGTAGCGCTGGTGAAAGACCTGAAGCAGCGCGGGCTTCTGGACGAGACGCTGGTGGTGTGGGGCGGGGAATTCGGCCGCACTCCCATGAACGAGGCCCGCAACGGCTCGAAGTTCCTGGGTCGCGACCACCACCCTCGCGCCTTCACCATGTGGCTGGCCGGCGGCGGCATCAAGCCGGGAGTGACTTACGGCCGCACGGATGACATCGGCTACAACGTGGCGGAAGATGCGGTCGGCGTCCACGATCTGCACGCCACGATTCTCCACCTGATGGGTATCGACCACACGCGCCTGACTTACAAGTTTCAGGGGCGCGATTTCCGGCTTACCGATGTCAGCGGCGAAATCGTAAAGAAGATTCTGGCGTAGCCGGCCGTCGCCTGCTAATGAAAGCTTTCCTTAACGGAACCGTCATCACCGATAGCGGCGTGATTCCGGACGGCATCGTGTTGGTCGATGGCGATCGCATCCATTCCGTCTGCCCCCGGCGCGAGGTTCCGACCGGCGCGGAGGTGATCGATGCGCGCGGCCTTTACATATCGCCCGGATTCGTCGACATTCACATCCACGGCGGCGCCGGCAGCGATTTCATGGACGCCACGGCCGCCGACATCGAGACCGTCTTTCGCTATCATGCCGCGCACGGGACTACGAGTCTCTGCCCGACCACGGCCACCGCATCGCTCGGCGAGATTCTAGCGGCGCTTGAGGCATTGGAGCGTTATCGCAACGGTCCACAAGCGCTCGGCCGCGCGCTCGGGGCACATATCGAAGGCCCGTATCTCGCCATGACCAAGCGCGGCTGCCATCTCCCCGAGTTCGTCCGCAATCCTGTGGAAAGTGAATGGAAGCAGATTCTGGAGCGTGGCCCGATCGCGTCGATGACACTCGCGCCCGAGCTGCCCGGCGCACGCGCCCTTGTTGAGCAGCTGCATCGCCGCGGCGCGAACGCGAATGCGGGCCATAGCGAAGCGCTTTACACGGAGGTCGAAGAGGCGGCCGACTGGGGCGTCCGGCATGTGACGCATCTTTACTGCGCCATGACGGATGCCATGAATAATCGCTGGCGCGGCACGGCGAATCCACGCAGCGGCGGAATCGTCGAGGCCGTATATCTTGATGACCGCCTCTCCTCTGAGCTCATCACTGACGGGAAGCACCTCTCGCGCGAAATGCTGCAGCTGGCGTTCCGCAATAAGGGCTACGAGAAACTGGCCATCGTCACCGATGCCATGCGTGGCGCGGGCATGCCCGACGGCGAGTACACTTTCGGCCCGCGGCACGGTATGCGCGCCGTCGTCAAAAACGGCGAGGCGCGCATTCCGGACGGCACGGCGCTGGCCTCATCCGTATTTCCAATGAACGACATGATCCGCGTGTTTCGCGATCTAGTGGATTGCTCGCTATGGCAAGCAGTGCGCATGGCGTCGCTCACCCCCGCCGAAATCGTGCACCGTGGCGGCGAGATCGGAAGTCTGGCTCCGGGAAAGCTGGCGGATATTGTGCTGATCGACGAGCAAGTGAACGTGCACGCCACTTACGTCGGCGGGCATCCCGTCACTTAACGCTGCCCAGAACCTTGCGCGCCGTTTCCGCCCCGCGGACCGGCAGGGCGGGATCGGTCAGCAGGCCGATCTGCTTCAGCACGGAAGCCTGGTCCCAGTAGATGTGCTCGTGAGCCAGCTTGCCGTCGCGGAACTTCACGATCACCACCAGCGGCACCTCAACATGCTTGTTCGTGGGCGCGACTCCCGGCAGCATCCACGCCATTTCCTGCGTGTGCGTGAAGGAGAAAATGATCTCGTCTACGAGCTGGTCTTCGCCGACCGTGCGTGAAACCGGCGTCAGCCGGGTATCAGGCGGCATCGAGGGAATAAAATCCGTCGAGTAGAATTTGCGCAGCTCTGCCTTGCCTTGGCCGCCGGTCATGACGGGCACGTGGTTGACGTAAGCATCGTCCACCATTGTGTCGAGCGTGCGCTCGGTATCACGCGTCGAGAATTCGTGCGCTGTGTGCTCTTCCCAAAGTTCGCTCAGAGGGCGTTGCGGCATTCGGATGGCGCCTTTCAGATGTCGAATCCAGGACGGCGCGGCCAGGCGTCCAGTAATTTCCGCAGCAGCACCAGCTGGCCGATGTGATAGGCGTTGTGGTCGGCCAGCAGAAGCGCCTCCCGCAAGATCGTTTGCCCATCGCCGTGAGGGATTGGAGCGAACAGATCGGTTTTCGGGTTAGAGACCAGACGGATCATGGCCCGCAGATCCCGCCGGAATTCGCGCACGCTCTCGTTCCACGCGCGCGTGCTGGGCGGGGCGTCCCTGCGCGGCCAATAGCCATCAGGAAATTTGGGTGACACGTGCGTGGGGTCGCGGCTGAATTCCAGAATGTCCCACTGCGCAATGCGCAGGTGCTCGAGCAGTTGCCATGCGGTGTGCGGCGCTCCATTGATCCTGGTCCCCCGATGCGCGGCTGGGAAGCGCGCGATGGCGGTTTCGAAATCCACGTGCGCGCCGCCATCGCTCAAAAGATAGACGAGATGTTTTCGTACGGATTGGCTCACTTGCGCGCTCGTACTCTTCATCGGCAGGGCAGTCTATCACACCTTCAGGTATTTTCCCGATTGCTGGTCTTGGGCCCTCGCAGGCTACACTGCGGTTGAGGCCCTGAATCGTGGAATGGAGCAACCCACAACGGTTCACATTGAACAGAACCAGTGTGCTCCGCAACGCGCCCGAGGAATCCGGCGTTTATGGCCTGTGCAGCGCGGACCAATGGGTCTACATAGGTCACAGCTCCAGTATCCGTAAAGCGCTGCTCGAATATCTCCGCGGCCAGATGCCCTACGTGCTGCAATGGCAGCCGAAGCAGTTCATGTTCGAAGTCCTGCCGTATAAACAGCGGATCGCGAGGCAAAAGGCGCTGGTATCGAACTTCCAGCCCGCTTGTAACCGCAAGGTTAACTCCCTGGCAGGCTCGTCTTAGTTCAGTCGGGACTTTTCCCGATTTTCACTATCGCCCTAAACTGTTATCTTCCTCTCATCTGCCACTGTTCTCTTTGGCCCGGCGACACGCAGCCGGGCCATTTTTTTGCAGCACGCGCCTTTCTAGAGTCCCGCGGCCTGCCCTATATACTGGGATGAATGACGCGTCGACACTACCTGGCCCTTTTGGCAGCTTCCGGCGTGCGCGCGCGGGCGCAAGGCGTTTCTTCCCGTGGTGTTAAAGCCATGCCGCGCGGCAAACCATCGGGTCTGCCCTTCAATGCGCACTTCGTCGACATAGCGGAACAGGCCGGGCTGCGCCAGCCGGTGATCTACGGTGGCGTGGACCACAAGCAGTACATCATCGAGACCGTGGGCTGTGGCGTGGCGTTCATCGACTACGATAACGACGGCTGGCTGGATATTTTCCTGTTGAGCGGCACCCGCCTCGAAGGCGCGCCCGACGGCTGCACCAACCGGCTCTACAAGAATAATCGCGACGGCACGTTTACCGACGTAACCGAGAAGTCCGGTCTCCACCGCACGGGCTGGGTGTCCGCCGTGTGCGTGGGCGACTACAACAACGACGGTTTCGACGATCTGTTCGTCACCTACTGGGGGCAAAACGTCCTTTACCGCAATAACGGCAATGGCACATTCACTGACGTGACCGAGAAGGCGGGCCTGCTGCGCAAGGACAAGCGCTGGGGCTCCGGCTGCACGTTCGTGGATTACGATCGCGACGGCCATCTCGATTTGTTTGTCTCGAACTATCTCGATTTCGACTTCCAGTCCACGCCCCGGCCCGGCCAGAACAGCAATTGCAATTGGAAAGGCGTGCCCGTCAACTGTGGCCCGCGCGGCCTGCCACCACAAGTGCCCTCGCTCTACCACAACAATGGCGACGGGACGTTTACCGATGTGAGCGATAAGTCGGGCGTGAGCAAAGCCAAGGGAAGCTACGGGATGACCGCCGCCGCCGCCGACTTCGATAACGACGGGTGGCCCGATATCTATGTGGCCTGCGACTCCACTCCCAGCTTCCTTCTGCGCAATAACCACAACGGCACATTTACCGACATCGGTCTCGAATCCGGTGTGGCGCTCAATGAAGACGGGATGGAGCAGGCCGGCATGGGCATTGGAATCGGGGACTACAATCTCGACGGCAACCTGGACATTTTCAAGACGCATTTCGCCGACGACACCAACATCCTCTATCGCAACGAAGGCAAGGGAAATTTCGAAGACGTGACCATTCGGGCAGGTCTGGGCGTCGAGACACGCTACATCGGCTGGGGCGCCGGGATCGTCGATCTCGATAATGACGGGCTGCCCGATCTGTTCCTGGTCACCGGCAACGTGTATCCGGAAGTGGAGGCCAAACTGCCCAGTTATCCCTTGCGCACGCCGCGCATTGTGTTCCGGGCGCTGGGCGGCGGGAAGTTCGAGGAGTTGATCGATCAGGCCGGGCCGGGCGTCGCCACGCCCCACGCCAGCCGCGGTTGTGCCTTCGGCGATTTCGATAACGATGGTGACATCGACATTGTGATCGTCAACATGAACGAGCCGCCATCACTGCTGCGCAACGACATGAGCGGCAATAATCACTGGCTAAAAGTGAAGCTGATCGGCGTGAAATCCAATCGCAGCGCCATCGGCGCTCGCGTAATTGCGCGCTACGGGGGAAAAATGCAAGCCCAGGAAGTGATGAGCCAGTCGAGCTTCTATTCCGCGAACGACCTCCGCCTGCACTTCGGTTTGGGCGCCGTCACCACCGCCGACCTCGAGATCCACTGGCCCAACGGAGACAAGGAAACCGTGTCAAAGGTGGCTGCCGATCATTTGGTGACGATTAAAGAAGGGTCGGGTGTGATCAAAACCGAGGCGTTCGGAAAATCGGTGCACGGTCCCGAATTGGCATCCCGGGCTAAAACGCCGGCGCCCGCTGCCGGATCTCCAAAATCCGCGAAGTGATAATCGGCCGCTCGTAACTCGGGTGCCGGAATTCCAGGTGCATGCCACGGCCCACATAGGACGGCTTCAGCATCGACCCGCCCCAGTTGGATCCTTCGATCTTGACGCGCACCGGCTCCGGGCAAAACTCAGGGTGCCCGGAAATCAGCGCCTCGCCTTTGCCGCAGTGCACGATTGTGTAGGAGCGGTTCTGCGTCTCCACTTCCAGCGTGCTTTCGCCCGGCAGATCTCCCAGGTAGACGCCGCCTTCGATTTCCGATTGCACAATGTTGTGGTTCACCCGATCGCTCAGGTTGGGATGGGGAAACGATGTGCAGGTGCGGCTGTCCAAGTCCCGGCGCCTCTCTTATGAGAGTATAAGCCGCAATTGGCCAATTGTCGCCTGTCCCTGTAATAAAGGGAACTATTTTGCAGGTATTGCAGCCCGCGATCCCGCAAATCGGTGCTTCCAGCAGCAGTATTTACCGAGGCCGGTTTGGCCGTCCGGCCGTGGCGCGCTCGAGACAGCCCCAGATGCGCGGCTCCCCCGAAAAGTTAAGCCAGGGACGGTCCTCCACCGAAATGCGAAGGATGGGCCAGGCTGTGGCGGTAGAACGCGAGGTTCTCGCGCGGAAATACGTGGTTGCGAGCTGATCCCAGGTTTGCGCGTCCTATCAGAACCCGTTCCTATTCAGTAATATAGAACGACCTTTGTATCTATCGATACATTCGCCTGGTACGTGTAGCTAATAACGCCCGATTAATAGTCTGTGGCGGCTTCGTATAATTGGTGGCAGATGGCTTTCTACTCTGAAGGATCAGGCCCTGCCGTAGCGTTGCTCCAGGGCGGGCCGGGATTGAGCAGTGCGAGCGTCGCGCCGGCCGCGGAGCTGTTGCGGCAGGGATTTCGTGTAGTGCGGTTTGATCATGTCGCTTCGACGCTTGGCGGCCTGGTTGACGGGATCGAAAAGGTTCGTGCGTCGCTGGGCGAGGAGCAGTGGTTCGTTCTGGGTCACGGATGGGGCGCGGCCATAGCGACAGTGTACGCGGCGAAGTATCCGGCACGCACAAAAGGCTTGGTGCTGGCCCACCCCCTGGAAATAGCGAGCGAGTTCTGTAGAGCGGGCGATGGTTCCGCGGAAACGCCGGCGGCCGGAGCAGACGAACTTTTTGCCCTGGATAACGCCCCGGACCTCGCCGAGGCCCTTTGGGAAGACCTGCAGGCAGCGTATCCCGACATAAGCGGCGAAGGCTACGACCTGGCGCCCGTTGCGCGCCGGGTCACGCGGCCGGGACTCGTTCTTTTGGGCGAGCACGACGGCATCGACCGGCGCTCGGGCCACTTATGGGCGGAGCTCATAGGCGCGCGTCTGGTCTCCTTGCCGGACGCCGGCCGTTGGTCCTTTGTGGAGCAGCCGCGTGCGTTTCGGACGGCGGTCCGGGAGTTTCTGCTGGCACAGTCCGCCCGGCGCTCGATGGCGGCTGTGTAGCTCGGTCAGAAACACAATCTCGTCGGTCCCGTGCCATGGCGCTTGAGCCGGCGCTCCGAATTTCCAACTCTTTAGCTGGTTCCCGGGTGAATGTGCCCAGTGGCCCGGATATCAAGCAGCACTTTATCGCTGACGCGAAGGATGAACGTGCTAGGGTTCTTCATGCCCCATTTCACGTAAGGCAGGACGCCATGCATGTTGGCGACGAGCTGATCCCCCTTGGTTTCCACGCGCGTTTGAAAAATCATCTCGTGCTCGCCACCGTGAATCTTAAACAGGCCGTGCAGCTGCAATTCCGCCACGCCCTCGGCCGAGAAGCGCCCTTCCACGCGCGTGGGGGTGAAGACCGCCTCCGGATAACGCCCGCTCTCCAGAATCTCTTTGTGCATCCTGCGATCGCGCGCCGGGCTGCCGCTTGCGCCGCTCGAGACATCCACAATGACCGCACCGCTGGCCGCGCCTGTCGCGGGATCGAATCGCACCGTCCCGCTCTTCAGCTGAAATGTGCCATGTACGGTATGCAGCACGTCCGGCAAAGTGAAATTGATTTCGGTCTGCGCCGGATTCAGTTCCAGTACGATTTCGTCGGTCGCGTTGGCCGCGCCCAGCACAGCGCCACATGCCAGCAGCGCGAGTACCCCTGCACTTCGTAGCATCGTTTTCATCAGATTCCGCTCATACGAAACAATCGATTCAGGGTCACCCCGCCCGTCAGCATCTGCCATCCGAGCGGCAATACGCTACTCACTATCGCCGATGGCGATCGTGCGCCGACATGGGCCGCCAGCAGCGTTGCCAAGATCTCCGGCCTCGCAGAAAACGCGCCTATTGCACGGTCCCGGAGAGCTGGAAATCGATCCAGTAAGAGCATGGCGTCGGCCATGAAGAATGGGCGCCTCATCAGCCGGCGGTGTCCGGCCGCGTACAGGCTGAGGTCGCCCGCGGTGAGCGCGTCCGCTAACTGCAGGGCTTGTTGGAAAGCCAGGCACATTCCTTCCCCGGTGACCGCGTCCACCGATCCCGATGCATCGCCGATGAGAGCGACCCGCTCGCCCGCGACATGCTTGAGCTGGCAGGATAGCGAAACCGCGCCCCGTTCGGCGCCGGCAGCAGACGCCCCTTTCAGGCGGTCTCTCAGCTCCGGACACCCCTCCAAAGCCCGATCGATCCGTAAGTGGCGGTAGCGAGAGATCAAGACCGTGCACACTTCCCGCGGACTGACCGGGGTGATGTAAAACTGGAATCCACTGCCCCAGTAGATCTCGACGCAGTCCGACCAAGGCGCGATCTGATAGTGCCGGCGGAAACCGAAGCGGCGTTTGGAACTGTGCAACGCATTGAGACCCGCCCAACGCCGGACATACGAATTCTGCCCATCGGCGCCAACAATCCATTGGGATCGCACCAGCCCGCCATTCACCACAACGCCCTCGCTGCTGATGCCGCTCAACCGCGCGCCCCAGAGGAACCGAACACCGGCGTACGCCGCCCGATCGGCCAGCAGTTGATGCAGCACCGGGCGGCGCATCCCCAACCCGCGGCCGGATGGAAAGCTTGCGCTCACTGACGTCCCGGGCGCTAGAAAGCGGATGCCGCGAAAAGGAAAGGATTGCTCCGAGCCGATGGTAATGCCGAGCTGGCGCAACGCCGCCAGTGAATCCGGCATCAAGCCTTCACCACAGGGTTTTTCGATGGGCAGACGCGACCAGTCCGCAACCGTCACGTGCAAGCCCTTGCCGCGCGCCGCAATGGCCGCGGCCAGACCGGCGGGTCCGCCGCCCACGACAAAAACGTCAGTGTCGTTCGAAACTGGCATGATTCAGATGTGCATCACCCGCCGCGCCAGGCCCAGCGCCTCCGACCAGAATGCGCTAGACGAATGCATGCACT
>WNFI01078563.1_pt1 | contig 16363 bp, 14 predicted proteins | sample 5400471 | NCBI WGS metagenome assembly WNFI01 (sample SAMN13153348, study PRJNA577476) | soil metagenome | isolation source: 100 cm saprolite on Douglas fir-dominated hillslope | place: USA:California | collected 2013-09-17 | reverse complement strand
GGCATGAAGAAAATGAAGGAAGCGTGAACGAATTTGATGCACATTCCTGTAAAACCAAGGCGGAATAAACGAACGAACGGCCAAGTCTAGCCAGGTATCGAACTGGCGGTTACGTCATGATAAGGGAGCGTTCACAGCTTGACGCGATCGCTTCAGAGATTCATGCATCTGGTCAACCGATTGCCTTGGACCTCGAGACGTATGGAACGAGCGAGGATAAGAAGATCAGAAAGGGTGAAACCGTTGATCCGTGGCGTGGTGAGATCCGGCTATTGTCCTTGCAGCTTCCGGACCCTGTTCCTTGGCTAATAGACCTCAGGGCGACCGGCTACGGTCTGGGCGAGCTGGGTAAGGTCTTGGAGGCAACCGAGGTCATCCGTCACCTGGATTCCACAGTTGGATAAGCGTTTCTTTCCAATTATTGGCGACTCCGCCGCAGTCCATCGTATTGTAAGTAACAGCTTTGACTTCAGTCACATGGTACCCCGCGGCAACGAGGGGCGTTCGACCAAGTTGAAAGACGATTTGCTGGTCCGGCTTCGCGCCTCGTAATTTGCGAAGAACTCCTCTGTGCTGGTGCGGTCACTGGTCTTGCAACTTGCCTTCGGTTCGGCTGTCGAAGAGAGTGGATTTCCGGCACCATTCCGCGTCCCCTCAATGTTGTCGGCCTTCCCGGTCTGATTCAAAAGCATTTGATTCATATTGTCTGACCGAGAAGCCTCTCTCGGAGCATCCAAGTCGCGAATTATTTTACGATTAAGCCAGTTCACCCGCATCACTACCAAGATCCAGATCAGGTCAAAACTCTGCACTGCAGATCCGAGCGCATTCCAGCCAGCAGACTAATGGTCTGGAAAAGAATACGACTACGGATCAGAAGGTTCTGTGTTCGAATCACGCCGGGTGCAAATGCTTGAAAAACAAGCGATTATAGCACAAAATTGTTCTCAAGAAGGACTCTTGGAAAGGATCGCATCTTAGCCACTTCTTAGCCATTTTCGAAGGCTTTTATGTGGCACGACAGCGCCATTTTCTGGCTCCCGTTTGTCCCTTGGCAGCTTGGTTTTCCGCAACGCTGCATACATGAAGAAAGCAATTTGGCAATAGAGTTGCCGCGGAACACCGCATATATGTCGCCTCCCGGCTGCTGCGTCAGCAGGCATCGCGACGACAGAGCCGTATTATTAGGAGAAGAAGAATCGGGGAACTTTGGTCTCCGATGCAACCTCACCAGCAAACGAAGCCCCCGTCTACAACTAGGTCGACGCCGGTGCAGAACGACGCCGCTTGACTCGATAAAAAGATAGCGGGCCCGACTAACTCATCAACGGTGGCCATACGGCCAAGCGGAGTGTCGGCCTCAAATTTTTTGACTTGCTCCGCCACTTCCGGGCGCAGATTCATCGGTGTGGCCGTGTAACCGGGGCTGATAGAATTAACCCGAATACCCCGATCACTCCATTCCATTGCTAAGCTCTTAGAAAGATGGATTACGGCAGCTTTGGAGCTGTTGTAATGTGCTTGCAGGAGACCACGATTAACAATGATGCCCGACATCGAGGCGATATTAACGATCGATCCCTGTTTCCGGGGGAGCATTACCTTCGCCTCTGCCTGGCATGAAACGAATATGCCTGTAACATTAATGTCCAACATTCGTTTCCATTGATCCAAAGGCATTTCTTCAGCTGGCGCGGCATTAGCAATGCCTGCGCAATTGATAGCGATTGAAAGCGCTCCCAACTCGTTTTCTACGGCGTCGACGGCTTGGCGCAGATCCGCAGCTTCCCTAACGTCGCCCGTCGCCGCGATGGCTTGACGGCCGAGCCCTTTAATCTGGTCGACAGTGCCTTGTAGCCCCTTGCTCGACGCCAGGTCAAAGCATCCGACTGAGGCACCCGCTTCCGCCAGGCCCACGGATATACGTTGGCCAATGCCGCTGCCGGCGCCCGTAACAAACGCAATCTTTTCTTCAAGGCTGAATAGATTCATAATTCAAAAGTGTTGCTTGAGTTTTGCGCGACTGGCTTCAGCGTGTTGCTAATTCCATGATCGCAACGTTGGTTGCTTCACCGTGCTTTAGAGTGCCTTGTAACCGGCCACGGGCGAGGACCAGCACTCGATGAGAAAGTCCGATAACCTCCTCAAGGTCCGAGCTGACCACGATTACGGCCATACCCCCTTGGGCGAGCGACGCTATCGTGTGGTAGATCTCGGCGCGAGCGCCCATGTCAATTCCTCTCGTTGGTTCGTCGAGAATAAAGATTTTGGGCGACCTGGAAATCCACCGAGCGATGATAGCTTTCTGCTGATTACCGCCCGAAAGAAAACGGATCAACTGGTCAGCTCTTCCCTTGACACCTAGACGTTTGATCGCGTCAGCGGCAAATGACGCCACTTTCGCCGGCATCAGCCAGCCGTTCGGAGCCAGACGGTCAAAATTGCCGAGCGCAAGGTTACTGGCGACCGAATGGTCCAAGACAACTCCTTGGGCTTTGCGATCTTCGGGGACAAGGACGACTCCCACTTTTATTGCATCGCTTGGTTCCTTGAGCTGAAGTTTTTGCCCTTCGATGAACACAGAACCTGACGCCAGAGGGTCCACTCCAGCAATGCCCCGGACCAGTTCCGTACGGCCAGCTCCGACGATTCCGGCGATACCAAGGATCTCGCCAGCCCGGACTGAAAAGTTAACATCTTTGAATGCGCCGTTAGCTCCCGTCAGACCCTCCACCCGTAAGACTTCCTTGCCGATTGGCTCTTCGATCTTCGGAAAAATGCGGTCGACGTCGCGTCCGACCATATTCTCTAGAAGCACGTTGACGGGCACTTTCGCGGAATCATGCGTAGCCACCAATCGGCCATCCCTTAGCACGACGATGCGGTTGGCGATTCGTGCGATTTCCTCCAACCGGTGACTAATGTAGATGAAACTAACCCCCTGCTTGCGCAGTTGGTCGATTTGCGCGAACAGCCGATCTGTTTCTTCGCCGCCAAGGGCTGCGGTTGGCTCATCCAGAATCAGGAGCCTGGCCTTTAGCGTCAGCGCCTTGGCGATTTCAACTTGCTGCTGCGCTGCCACCCTTAAGCTTCGAACCAGCGCGGTGGGCGGAACATCCAGACCGAGCCGGTGCAGTTGCTCGGCCGCGCGCTTATTCATTGTTTCGCGGTCAATCCGACCGCTCTTCATGAGCGGCCGGCCGACAAAGACGTTTTCACCAATCGAGAGGTCCGGCAAAAGACGCATCTCCTGATGGATAAGCCCGATGCCGGTCTCGATTGCCTCGCCGGGCCGGGTGGGTGCGTATGGTTGGCCCTCCCAGGTCATCGTGCCGTTAGAGGGGGAATACAATCCCGCGATGATCGACGACATCGTGGATTTTCCGGCCCCGTTCTCTCCCAAAAGAGCGACCACCTCACCTTCGTATACGTCCAAGTCGATGCCGGACAGGACTACGTTAGTATCGAAGCTCTTTTCGATCCCCCGCAGAGAGAGGCGCGGCACGCCGCGCCCTTGGGCCGAATCACGCGGACTCATCGGGGCTGAGTTTGCCTGGGGAAAGCTCATCCTTTGTCGACTTAGCAAGCTATTAACTTAAGGATGCTTTTCGATGAAAGGACCCACGTTTTCTTTGGTCGTCAGGACCGCCTCTTGCAGTTGTTCCTTGGGAAGCTGCTTGCCGTCAATCAGATCTAGCGCGGAATTCAGTGCCAGCTTGCCCATGTACTGAGTTTTCTGAGTCATGGTCGCGTCCATCGTTCCGTCCAGAACGGCTTTGAGTCCGGCAACGTCACCATCGAAGCCGAAGATCCAGACTTTGTGGCCCACGTTGGCCACCTTTACTGCGTGCGCGGCTCCCAATGCAAGCGCATCTGCGCGGCCAAAAAAGGCATCAATATTGGGATAGCGCTGCAGCATGTCTTGGGCAATTGCAAAGCCCTCATCTTGCATCCAGGCCTTGCTAGGTTGTTTAGCGACCACCTTGATGCCGGGACAATTGGCCAGCGCCTCGTTGAAACCTTTGTCGCGGTCCATTTCGGGCGTGGTGCCCAGTTGGCCTTGGAGGATGCCGATGTTAGCTTTACCGCCAGTAACCTTGCAGACGTATTCACCGAGGGTTTTGGCTGCCCCCACACTATCGGTAGCGATGAAGGTATCGCCGGGGGCATCGGGCGCGTTACGATCTACGTTGACAACGGATATTTTGGCTGCTTTGGCTGCCTTTACGGGCACTCCTGCGGCCGTGGCGCCTGCTGGTATGTAGATGATCGCGTTGACCCCACGGGTAATCATATCTTGAATCTGGTCAACCTGTGTGGCCGAGTCGCCTTTCGCATCCGCAACGATCAGGTTAACCCCCTTCGCTTTCGCCTCTGCGTCCACTGATTGCTTGATTTGGTTAAAAAAATCCGCTTGCAAATTGGCGACGGCCAACCCGACCGTTTTCTTCCCTTGGGCTAAGCTGGATGTGGGACTAAGCACCGCGGTTAACGCGGTAAGCGCGCTAGTAAAAAGCAGGTTTCTGCAGAACATGTTAGTGTAGTGGGGGGTTAGGATGTTAGTTTTAGAAGTTGTTTCTAGGATAAATTTGAAGCGCGCTATGTTTCATTTTGGCGGTAACTACGCTTTTCGTCGGCGGAGCGTGTCAGAGCTGACAGCCAAAGCAATGACCACGCCTATAATCACCTGCTGGATGAACGGTGAAACACCTGTAAGGTTTAGTCCGTTGTGTAAAACGCCGATGATAAAGACGCCAACCACAGTGCCGGCGATTCCGCCAACGCCGCCGCTTAAACTTGCGCCCCCGATCACGACGGCGGCGATAGCATCCAGCTCATAGCCAAGCCCCGCGCTCGGTTGGGACGAGTCAAGCCGACTGGCCAGCACTATCCCGGCTAGAGCCGATAGAATTCCAGACCCAACGTAAACCCAGGTGGTAAGTTGTCGGACACGAATGCCGGCAAGGCGAGCTACTTCGGAGCTTCCTCCGATGGCGTAAAGACTGCGGCCGATCGCTCTATACCCCAGGTGGAACCAACTCAAGATCACGAGAACAATAAACAGCGCGACCGTGATTGAGAGAAAACCGACATAGCGAACCGTTGCAAAATTGTCGAACCAAGCCGGGTAACCGACGATCTGCCGACCATCGGTAATGATGTTAGCCAAACCGCGGGCGACTGTCATCATGCTAAGCGTCGCGATGAAAGGTGGCAGCTTGGCTCTCGTGACAAGAAGACCATTAACGAGACCACAGCCGGCCCCTGCGGCGATGCCCAATAGGATTGCAAGCACAAGGGGCAGCCCGCAGTCGTGGCTTAGCCATCCGGTGACCATCGTGGCAAAAGCCAGTATCGAACCTACAGACAGATCGATTCCGCCGCTGATGATCACGGCTGTCATGCCGATCGACAAGATTCCCAGCACAGTGACCTGATCAAGAACGTTCAGGGCATTCCGGATCGACAGAAAGGCTCCACTCGTAGAGAACGAGAAAAATATGCAAAGAACCACCAGGCCAATCAGCGGACCTTGCACACCAATTATCTTACTCAGCCATGAGACGCCCGGTTGCACAGCCGGGGATTGCGCGCTTGCCCGGGCGGCGGCGCCTTCGTTTGTCTGGGGAGTGGCCATATAGAGATTTTCTGCGTTAGTGTTTTGCCAAGAGGCCACGAGCGAGGCCCGCGAGTCCGAGCCCGTCGAGACCGTAATGGCGAAAAATTTCCTCCTGGCTTCCTGTCACTGTGTGCTCGTCCAAAAGACCCGCGATTTTGAACCGGGTCTGGATGCCTTCCTGGTACAGTAGCCCAGCGCAGGCCTCGCCCAGGCCGCCATTCACGCTGTGTTCCTCCACCGTTATTACCACTCCTGTTTCAGTGGCAGCTTTGCATACTGCGGCCGCATCCAGCGGTTTAATCGTGTGCAGGCTCAACACCCGGCATCTCACACCCTCCTTGGCCAGCAACTCAGCTGCTTCGTAAGCTGGCGCCACCGTTTCGCCACAGGCCAGAAAACTCAGATCAGTGCCTTCGCGAATCAGAGACGCTCGGCCCAGTTCAAAGCCCGGCTCTACTCGTGGTAAGTGCGGCATCCGCTTTTTGCCAAAGCGCAGGTAGACCGGCGTGGTCGCCTGGGCGGCCGCTCGCACCGCCTCGCGAGTTTCAAAGTTATCTGCTGGAGCTACGATCGTTATGTTATGAATCGCTCGCAACACCGCAAAATCGTGCAGAGAATGGTGAGTCGTGCCCAGCGCGCCGTAGCTCACGCCCGCGCTGATGCCGACGGCCTTAACAGGTCGATCGGAGTAGCAGAGGTCGTTCTTGATTTGCTCGAGAGACCGCGCGGTCAGGAAACAGGCTGGCGAGACGGCAAAAACTCTTTTGCCGGCCACAGCCAACCCTGCGGCCACTCCCACCAGATTCTGCTCAGCGATGCCCACTTCCACAATCTGGCCAGGTACCCCTTTAGCAAACGGTGCCAGCTTGGCGGAGCCCCGCGAATCGCTGGTGACAACCAAAAGATCAGGATCCTCGCGAGCCAATTCCAAAAGCGCGGCTGCGAATACCTCTAAGTTTGCTTGGGCAAGTTCCATGTTAGGCTATTGCGGCTTCCGCCGCCTCTAGTTCAGCTATAGCGCGGTTAAATTCATCGTCGTTGGGGACGCCATGATGCCACTTGGCCACATTCTCCATGAAGCTAACGCCTCTGCCTTTTTTGGTCTTGGCCAACACCAGGCTGGGCTTGCCCGGCCGAAAGGGCACAGCTTCCAGCGTGTGCAGCAACTCTCCGACGTTATTGCCGTCGCAGCGGCGTACCGCAAAGCCAAATGCCTCAAACTTCTCATCGAGCGGCGACAATTGACACACGTCCTCCGTAGACCCAGTGATCTGGAGTCCGTTCCGGTCGACAATGGCAACGAGGTTATCCAATCGGTAGTGCGCTGCCGTCATAGCCGCCTCCCAATTCGAGCCTTCAGCCAATTCGCCGTCACCGAGCAAAGTGAAGACCCGATAGTCCTTGCGATTCATCTTGCCGGCTAGCGCAACTCCAACGGCTACCGCTAGGCCGTGGCCCAGTGCGCCGGTGTTTTGCTCCACCCCATAAACATCACGCGTTGGGTGACCAATGTAGTGCGAGCCGTAGCGATTCAGGGTTTCGAGATCCTTTTCGGGGAAAAAGCCGCGATCGGCTAGCACCACAAAAAGAGCCTCGGCGCAATGACCTTTGCTCTGGATGAAGTAGTCACGGTCGGGGCTCTTAAAAGTTTCCGGACTAAGCCGTAGGACGCGGTTGTATAGCACGTTAATGATGTCAAGACAGGAGAGATCGCCGCCCGTATGGCCAGCACCGCACGCCTTAACAAGTCGCAGCAAGGCTTTGCGGTACTGCACTGATTTGAGCTGAAGGTCGCGTTCGGTCAGCATGGAGTGTTTTGTTGAAGGGTCGAAGGGCATCAAGGTGAATTTTAATTCACTTGAATAAAAATGCATTACCTGTTATACAACGCTATTGGTATTTAGGGCTGACGTTGGTTTCCTGTCAAGAGAAGGCGTGACAAATTCCACTAGAAATTCGGTCAGCCGACTCGTGCAGGTGCTCATGACATGATCAACCCTCCGTCGACATTAATCGTTTGGCCCGTGATGTATGCGGCGTCTTCCGAGGCTAGAAAGGCTACTAACCCAGCTACGTCCTCAGCCTTCCCAGCTCGTTTCATCGGGATATTGTTGACCCATTCCCGCATCAACTCACCGGGCTGATAGTTCCCCAGTAGTCTGCCCCACGCAGCATCGTTGTAGGCCCACATGTCCGTTTCGATGATTCCAGGGCAAAACGCGTTGACGGTTATGTTGTCGGAGGCGAGTTCTTTGGCAAGGCTCTGCGTGATGCCTACTACGCCAAATTTACTGGCCGCGTAGTGAGGTGTGTAGATGAAGCCCTGGCGTGCTTGGCCCGAAGCCGTGTTGATGATACGCCCGTAGCGTCTCGGCTTCATTCTGATTGCCGCCGCTTGGCAACACAAAAACACTCCCTTCGTGTTTACCGCCATGACGCGGTCCCAGTCGCTCTCCGACAATTCCTCGATACGCGCAATCGTAATCACGCCGGCGTTTTGAATCGACACGTCAAGCTTTCCGAATTCCGCGAGCGCTCTATCATAGAGCGCTTCTACTTCAGGCTTCCTAGTGACGTCACAGACGACAGAAATCGCGTTTACACCCGACGCTTTGAATGCCTCTGCCAGTTCGTGGATGCTCGCCTCGTTGGCTGCGAGGGTTAGACGCGCGCCTTCGTTTGCAAACCGTTGCGCGATGCCTTTGCCGATGCCGCGGCTGGCGCCTGTAATCAATACGCTTTTTTCTTCAAACCGTCTCATCATATCGGAATGTTGTTTTAATTTTGTTAACCTGTTTTAGCGACGCGGCCCTGCTCCTTCGGTCGGTTCCTGAAACCACTGCGCTCGCTTTGGCCAATCCCAACGTCCGCAAGTTGCAATGCTCGCACCAGCGCAGCGGTGATCTCGTTTGTGAAGCCCTGTTCCTTTCCCACTGTGCGTACTGAGCACTCAACTCCACGGGCTTTTGGGAACTTTCTAAACTGATCGCAAGCGGCGGGAACGAGGTATAGAAAGGGACAAACACAATCTGTGTGTCACTTACGTCTTCGACCTCTAGAAAAAAATTTTCCAAATAGCGTTTTACCTCAGTGTGCCTGAGGTTCATCTTCCAGTTAGCCGCTACTATTCCTCTTCTCATGATGAGCTAATGCAATAGAGTCTAGAGGTGACGAGTTATTGCTAACTAACTCAGTGACTTAACCATGGCATCTTTTCCGCTCGACAAAGGACACTTTTCGTTGGAGGGCCCGATCGACGCCGCTTGGTAAATTGTTCGCTGTTCCATTAGGCTAACCCATACGCCTTGACCGACGCTACGGCCCCGTGCCACCGGCGCATAAGCCGCTTTCGCTCGCTCTCCTCAAGCCCCGGACGAAACACATCATGCGAGGCCACCAGTTTCGCCACCTCATCTGTCGAGGGCCAAAACCCACTTCCGATCCCCGCCGCAAACGCGGCGCCCAGCCCGGACAACTCCGCTGTTTGGCTTCGCAGCACCTGACGATCGAGCAAGCCGGCCTGAAATTGCATCAACCAATCGTTCTTGCTGGCGCCTCCATCGGTCAAAAGGGCTTCAAGCTTAGTAGCGGCCGCCCGTTGCATCGCATCAAATACATCGGTGACCTGAAAGGCGATTGCCTCGAGGGCGGCACGAACAACGTGTTCCTTGCGGGTGCCAAATGATAGTCCGACGATCGCACCACGTGCCTTCTCGTCCCAATGCGGAGCTCCCAATCCGGCCAAGGCTGGCACGAAATAGACGTTATCGTTGCTTTCCATTTCGGTCGCGAGCTTTACGGCCGGTTCTAAGTCTTTGAAGCCGGTGAGGCTCAACGCCCAAGACAGGCCGGAGCCAGTCACGGTGATGTTGCCCTCATAGGCGTATTGGATCCGGTCAAACTTCCAAGCGATTGTACTAGAGATGCCTTTTTCACTGCCCTCCGGAGCATCGCATAGTGTCATAAGCGATGAACCGGTGCCGTAGGTGGCTTTTACCTTACCCCGCTCAAGCACCCCGTGGCCCAGCAACGCAGCGTGAGAATCACCCAAAATGCCGCAGATAGGGACTGAAGTATCTGCAGCCAGGATGGCATCTCCTAGCAGTTCATTAGAAGAAACCACTTCTGGAAGAGCAGACGCCGGTACCCCAAAAAGCTTGAGTAGTTCGGGATCCCACGCACCTTTAGCAAGATTAAACAGCTGTGTTCTTGAAGCGTTGCTGTAATCAGTCACAAACCGTTTGCCGCGGGTCAGGTTCCACACGAGCCACGCGTCTACGGTGCCTAGACAAAGGTCACCCGTCTCCGCAAGCTTTTGGACGTCAGGGCGATTCTCGAAAAGCCACTGAACCTTGCTCGAGGGAAAAAGCGGGTCAACCTGAAGGCCTGTTTTAGCCCGAATGGTCTCCTCTAAACCTTTCTGACGGAGTACCTCGCAGATTTCGGCGCTACGACGGCATTGCCAGACGATGCAAGGCCCAACGGGCTGACCGGTGGCTCGATTCCAGGCCACTAATGTTTCCCTTTGGTTGGAAATTCCTAGCGCTACGACTTCGTGCTCGGAGCCCTGTGCCAAGCACCCTTCTAGCGCTTGTCGTGCGGACTCCCAAACCGCCTCGGCCGACTGCTCGACCCAGCCAACTTTGGGAAACTGGATGGACAGGGGGATGGAACTTCGGGCCAGCACATTGGCCTGTTGATCGACTAAGATCGCCTTGACGTTAGTGGTCCCAGCATCCAGCGCTAGAATGAGTTTCATGATGGGGCTCCTATTTCAACGCCTATCCGAGAACAAGGGAACTGAATAATTATGTCGTTGAATAAATATGCGCGCGATGTTGCAGATTGGGACGGCAGACCCGCGGGCATTCGGGCATTGGACGGACTTCCGCAGAAGATCGCCTTCAGTCAGCATTTTTAGGGGTAGCCTGAATAAAAATTAAACTGAATAAAAATGCATCTACTGTTGTACAACAAAAGAAAGACTCGCTTGTCTTTCCCTGTCAAGCATTAGTCTAAAAAACTTAAGAACTTTTGACCTGACCGAATCGGGAAAGGTCGCGTTCAGATGAGGTCCCGGCCTACCAAAGAAGGAACGAAATGTAGAAACTGCGCGTCGAAGTGGTCAGCCGATTCGGCTGATGTCGTCGAACATTTCAGAAGCACTGGTTTGCGGAGCACCAAACCTGCCGTCCTGCCCTATCGAACCTACCACGAAAGCAAGCGACCCGAGAGGAGTTCTTAGTTAGGCCTCCAGCAACTATTCCGTTCGCGTTAAACTTGCGCTCCTTCAGCACCGACAACCCGCGGGCGCGGGTGTTTTTCAGAGTGGGAACATTCGATTCGTGGTGCAGCCTAGGCTTTTTTTGCTAAGAGGGGGAATGCAACGAGGAGGCTTGGCAAAGTAATCCGCTTGCTCAGTGGTGCTTGGCAGTAACGCTAGCCCGACCTTCAGCATGGAATCAGACGCTGCGATTTTTTCACTGGTGGCTGGGAAGCAGTGCTTTCCAGACCCCGTTTATGAGAGTGTCACCTCTTTTTTTCGCCGTCTGAGCCAAGCCTCCTTCGTTGACGAATAACAACCAAGGATGAAAAAGCACAAAAAGGCAAAAACCAAGTCCAAAGCCGCCAGTCCCTTACACCAGCCAGAGCCCAATGCTGCTGGAATCGATGTGGGAGCCAATGAAATCTGGGTGGCAGTACCCCCTGATCGGCTGGAAGAGTCGGTCCGAAGATTCGGCGCATTCACTGGCGAACTGAAAGCTCTAGTGCAGTGGCTGCAGGATGGCGGGATTACTACCGTGGCGATGGAATCGACTGGGATGTACTGGATTCCCCTTTATCAGCTCTTGGCCGATTCTGGGATCAAGGTCTGTTTAGTCAACGCCCGGCATGTGAAAAATGTCCCGGGCCGCAAAAGTGATGTCCGCGATTGTCAATGGTTGCAGTACCTCCACAGTGTGGGTCTACTGCGGGCTTCTTATCGGCCCGATCAAGCCGTTTGCGCGGCTCGTTCTCTTTACCGCTATCGGCAGAAGCTACTGGTTCAGAGCGCTCAGCATGTTCAGCATATGCAAGCGGCCCTGGATCAAATGAATATTAAGCTCCACCACGTCATTGACGACCTGACCGGAATGACGGGCATGGCGATCATCGAGTCCATTTTAAGTGGTGAGCGAGATCCTCAGCAATTGGCCAAACACCGAGATCGACGCATCAAAGCTTCCCAAGCAACCATCCTCAAAGCCTTAGAAGGCGATTGGCGAAGCGAACACCTTTTCGTCTTAAGGTTAGGCTGGGAAAACTGGAGACAGGCCCAGGGCCAAATCCAAAAATGTGACTCCCAGCTGCTGGAATACACCCGGCAATTGGAAGCCTGTACCACGATTGCTAAGCCGGTTAAGATCATGCGCTTGAGCCCGCAACTAGCGACTCGTTCTGCAGGCCTTAGCCGGCCGAGCAAAACCCGCAACAAGACTAGCAAGAATCAGCCTGAGGGCCCTTGGCGAGAGGAACTGTTGCGCTGCTTTGGCGTTGACCTGACGGCCATCCCAGGCGTCAGCGTGTTAACCGGTATTACTCTTTTGACCGAATTAGGCAATGAGCTGAGTGCTTTTAAGACTGCACATCACTTTAGTTCCTGGCTCTGCCTGTGTCCGGACAATGAAACCAGCGCTAGCAAAGTGTTGCGTCGTGCGACCCGCCGCAGTCAAAGTCGGGTGCGACAAGCATTGCGGATGGCAGCTTCTACTTTGTACCGTGATAAGAGCTCCCTGGGAGACAAATTCCGGCGCTTACGGGCCAAGCTGGGTGCGCCTAAGGCGATCACCGCCATGGCTCACCAATTAGCCCGAATCATCTGGCATCTCCTCGTTCATCGAGTGCCCTTTGATCTAGCTCTCTTCGCCCTTTACGAACAGGCCCATCAAATACGCCGTCTCAAAAGCCTTGCTTCGGCTGCCCGCCACATGGGTTTTCAACTTACTCCCCTGGCCACATCAGACCAATCCGCTTCGTGAGCTTCGAGCCAGTTCCACCATGTTCCTTATGAGGAGCGCTCGCGGATCACCGGCTTCTCACGATGGGTTTACCATCGCGGATTCAGGAGCCTTGGTTTTGGCGGATTCTGCCTTTACCAGCCGTTGTGCCGTATATTGGTCGGTGATCAACGTGTTGATCCATTTGCCGCGCAACGCGCCAAGGATCGCCGAGAATTTCCGTTTACCGCCGCAAAGAGCCACCGATCGAGGAACCCGACGCAAACTAGCCAGGTCGATCCCGATTACTCTACCGTCGAACGATCCATTCACTTCACGGCCTTTAACGTCATAGAAGCGAAAACAGATGTCTCCGACCGCACCTTTCCTTTGTAGGGCTTCGAGTTCTTCCCGGGAGAAGATGTTGCCGCTGCTGGCCACTAATGCAGACGGTTCCATAGACCCCACGCCCACCAGCGCTACTGTAACCTTGTCAAAGAGCGCCACGACTTCCCTCACATAAGGATCTTGAGCCAGAACTTTGGCCGAGCTGCCGGAACCTACGACTCCAGGGGCGGGCAGAAATCGGGCGTTACCGTGCACCAATCGCGCCAAACGTGTGGCTAGGCGATTTGCATGTTGCTCGGCAGAAGGGTTACCCACCCCCCCAAGCATTTGCACAACTAAGCAGTTTTCCGCTTTTTTAGGGGGATGCATGTGGTCGACCATCGACAAAAGCGACTCGCTCCACGACGAAATCCCGATCACCTCCCTGGGTTTAATGGTGGACTCGATGAATTGCGCGGCAGCGGAGCCGATTGCGTTCAGAACGGAATCCTCCGAATCGCGGATCGCGTCGCCAACAATCGCCTGGTTCAAACCAAATTTCTCTTCGAGCAAACCTTCTAGATCCGAGAAAGTGCCCGGCGGTGTAAGCACCGTCGTTCGTACGATCCCATGTTTCTCGGCTTTTTTTAATATACGAGATACCGCTACTTGCGTGAGTCCGAGCCGGTCCGCCACTTCGATTTGGTTTAGTCCTCCTTCGTGGTACAGTCGGGCAACTCGAGTCATGAGTCGGAGGTCTGGAAGCTTGTGTGACACTTCAGGAAAATCATACCCAGCTTTCTCTACTTTCCCGTCGGCGTTAGACATGAGTCAAGCGTGCTTTGGATTAAATATGCGTTGAGTGTTATTATTCAACGTGTGCAATTCATGGGTGTCAAGAGCGATCTTCGTGACTAGAGGAAGGAAAAAGAAGTAAGTGTGCGATAAAAAAGGATCCTTTTGCGGAAGGGCGTCTTACGCCATCACCAGGCATTGAGCTGTAACCTCATCTGTGATTAAGACATTGATCCATCCTCCTCGCAACGCTCCGAGAATCGCCTGACGCTTTCGTTCTCCGCACGCCACCCCGATCACCATGGGAATGCTTTTCAGGCGCTCCAGTCCAAGCCCAAACACTTGCTTACCGTCCGCCGCATTTCTGATTTCCTCTCCGGTGGCGTTGTAAAAGCGAAGGCAGATGTTGCCGACCGCACCCTTCTCTTTCAGGCTGTCGAGTTCTTCAATTGAAAATGTATTTCCGCCGCCGGTTAACCAGGGCGCAGGCTCGATCGAGCCAATCCCAAGGACTGCTACCGTGATCCGGTCAAAAAGCTCCATTGTTTCACGAACGTTCGGGTCTTGTGCAAGGATTTCGGCTGCGTCCTTAGAAGCTACAAGGCCAGGAGCCGACAACAAGTACGCATCCCCTTGTACGAAGCGCGCCAACTGACTCACCAGATTGCACGTATGTTTTTCGATCGAAGGGTGACCTTCCGCACCCAGGATCTGGACCACCTTGCATTCGGAAACTTTCCAGACAGGATGCATTTGTTTCACCATAGACAAGAGAGGGGCACTCCAAGAGGCTACGCCGATTACCGCTTTCGGCTTTAAGGTAGTCTCGAGGAAATGCGCAGCGGCGGCCCCGACGGCGTCTTGGATGCTTTCCTCCGAAGCATTTGTTGCTTGGGCGATAACGACCTGTGAGAGGCCGAACTTTCGCTCCAACAGCTCCTCAAGGTCGACAAAAGTCCCAAAGGGCGGGCTGATTGTGGTCCGTACGATGCCCTGTTTCTCAGCCCTTTTCAAAAATCGACAAATGGTCCCCTGCGATACATTTAGGCAAGTCGCGATCTCAAGTTGAGTCCGTCGCTGCTCATAGTACATCCGGGCGACCTCGGTGATTAGGCGGGCTTGGGCACCGTTGCGTACGGCGCAGTGCTCTCCTGGTTTTCTTCTCGGGGGATCCGCATCGGAGGGGCCTGTCCGCGTTTCGCGCGTGGCGCATCGAGCCTTAGTAGGCTCAGAAGGCGTATCATGGGAATAATTATTCATTGATAGTTAAACAAACAATATGGCTCGAAAGTAGAACCTTGTTTAAGCATGTCAAGTTCGATCTTAATAATTATTCAAATACGTCTATAAATGCAGAGACTGGAGAATGTTTATCGGTTCTGTTGCGAGGGGATTAGTGAGCAGCCATCTTCTGGACCGTCTCAAGAGTTCGGCTCTTACATTTTCGAGCTAACGCTCTAGTGGTTAAGACGGATACCCCTCACCAGTGAAGCAGCGCCGTTTGCCCTCACAACCGTCAAGTTCAAGAAAGACTTCCGCGATTTCTTTTGCCAAAAAGCAATACAGCGGAAGTGAAAGACGCTTTCCGTCAGCCAGGCGTACGACAAAGATTCATTCAGGCTCTACATTTATTGATGAAGCAGCGGGATGTGGAGATCGTTCCATCCGACCACCCCTCTATATACGTCTATACCTACGATGCGATCTATCGTTTGATCAACGCGAAAGGCCGCGAACACATTGGCCAGATTGGAGAGCATTTCAAACCGGGGGCTAGGAAGAGCCGAGGCGTTGTCCATCTGATAGGCTGGCCCCGTAATGGAACACGATTCTCAGCCCGAAGCTTACTGTGTCCACGTCTGGATTTGGGGGATCCACCCGATGCTCTGGCGGCGGTTTCTCGTACGATCCGAAAGCACCCTGGCCGATCTTCACGTCCTCTTGCAGATCGGCTTCGACTGGACGGACTTCCATCTCCATCGCTTTCGCCTCCGCAAGAAGGACTACGCCGTGCCACGCCTTGGCGGGCTCGGCTGCCAGAATGCTAGAATGGGATCTTTGGAAGTCTTCTAAAATTCCAGAAGGGAGCCCATGCTCACGAGTTGAGCGACAAGCAATACTCCGATATCGAACACGATGCACGGTGCCTCGCTGTGCTGAAATACTCGAACCGATAACGATCTTCCGTGAGAGGTATGAACACCGCTCTCTTCGCCTGAACCGGCGCGCGGGTGTCCTGTTGGTCCAGACGGAAAGCACGAGCGTAGCCGATTTGCACGAAGTATTACACAAACCGACTGCCATTACTGCGTCAATGACAATAGGATCTTGCAACAGCCATTTCTCTCGCGAGATGCAAAGCGCGACGGAAGCGTTGCGAAAACGAGCGTTTTCGCAACAGACGAGAGGCGGACCAATGATCCCAAGAGCTCTGCAATCATCGCGCACAGAAAAGATACTTCTCGAGGATATGAGACAAGTCGCGCAAAGCTTAGGAGTGTCGGTGCTAACATTATACCGATGGCTGCCAGCCTCTGCCTGAACATAAGAGGCTGTTTGAAAAGTCCTGGCAGTTACCAAGCGAATGCGTAGGCTGCGCTCCAAATTTTTGGAGACAGGAATGAGGACATACGCAACGGATTTG
>WNFI01142925.1_pt1 | contig 16367 bp, 14 predicted proteins | sample 5400471 | NCBI WGS metagenome assembly WNFI01 (sample SAMN13153348, study PRJNA577476) | soil metagenome | isolation source: 100 cm saprolite on Douglas fir-dominated hillslope | place: USA:California | collected 2013-09-17 | reverse complement strand
CCAAGGAAGGCGAGGCAAATGACCGCGGCGATCTCGCTCGTCAGTCGGCCTCACCGTCCGAGAGTTCGATCCTGGACGAACTCTCGGACGGTGAGGCCGACTGACGAGCGAGATCGCCGCGGTCATTTGCCTCGCCTTCCTTGGTACTTTGGGTGAGCCTTTTACTCTCGCAAGGCATACTTCTCAGAGTACGCCCGCAAGAACACTTCATCCTGGCACAGGCAACGCCCCGACGAGAGTTTGGCTGCCGGAGAATTCACCTCCGCCACAGTATTTCCATCAACTGTTAGCCGAAGCAGATCGATCTCCGAACGCGCAGGAAGTCGCGGAGCACGAAGCCCACCAGCGTCGCTGACGAGCTCCGCGGCGAGAAGGATGCCCGCGAGCGCTGACTGGAAGGCCATTGGTACTTCCGCAGGGCGCCCGTTCGCGAGACCGCCACCAAGCCTGAACACGAGGCCACCGCACAAGGCGCCCACATAAAACTCATCGAGACTCGCATTTTCGAACCTGAACAGTTCGTGAGGCTCGATTGAGCGGCGCGCAGCGATGCGTTCGATGAATGCGCGTCCTACTGGCCCGCCGCTATGTAAAAGCACTCGTACTTCCATGAGTTCGTCAACGGTCGTACAGCCCAACGCTTCGGCATACAGCTGATCTCGATTCTTGGTTGGTCCAGTGGGGTGGTAGAGACACGCCACACAAGGCCCGTCGCCAATGAACGTGTGACGGGACACGCCAAGATTCTCCGGTTGAGTCCACGCATTCGCAATCCATCGGGGCAGCGCAGCTTGCACAGCTATGCGATCCTCGGCGCTGTCAAGGGCAAGGAGTACTCGCTCCAAACGGTAGTTCGCGCGCTCATTCAAGTACGCCGCCCACGACTCTGGGTGCCCGAGGGCGACAACATCGTTACCTGTCGTGGTTACTGCGGCCATTTCCTCGGTGGCCATTTCAACTTTTGTCCGACCGACGGCTCCCTGATGGGAAAGCACATATCTCTGCACGTTGGTGAGATCCACCATCTCGGGATCTATGAAGTGTAGAGTGCCATGAAGCGAAGGAGTTCGGGATAGAGCCCATACCACTGCATTGCCAATCGCGCCGACGCCGACCAGAAATGTTTCTCCTATCGAGACGTACGGAGGCTCAGTCCTCTCAACGGCAGGATGCGCCAAAGCGTCCCGCGTCAGTTTCAGGTCGACGACCGAGAAGCAAAGCGTTCCACCATCCCCACGCGCGCTCAGTCCGGTTCCGGTATCGGTATCAAGGAAGTCGCGAAATACGGCCTGAAAAACAGCAGAGGCACCGAAACAAGCCGCAGCCCCGGCCCCGTAAGGATTCTCCGTCTGCCCAGATCCAACCGGGTCGACATTTGAAATGGATGCTAGCCACTCCTGCGACCCGATGTAAAACTGTTGTTGAAGTATCGACGTTTCACTGACGTACGAGGGTTCCGTCGGCGTCTGGCCAATTACCAGGAGCGCGGTAGCTCCTTGAATCTTGGAATCGATCTCAATGAGCGGATTGATTCCGCTTGCCCTGTTGCTCAGGCGCTCTCTCAGAGCATGCTGCTTCCCAGCAAGTTCACCTGAAGCGAAGTTCGTGCTATCCGCAGCTAGAGGTGCCAAGGAGATACGGGGATAGAGCCTGGCGAGAAGGTCAACGCATAGATCAAGTGTGCTTCGAGCTTCCGGAGAGGTTGCCGCGGAATAATCCCATGCGATTCCGACGACGCGCGATAGCAGATGTGTGCGGATTGCTTCGCTGTTGGCGTTCTTCAGTAGCGATCCCGCGGACAGTGCGGCTTTGTCAAAGAAATTGGCGAGTGCCACAGTTACTCCTCGGTGATGTCAATCAGCGTCGCAGCCTCGAGCGCCGACAGCTTCTGCCATTGCGCATCTGGCCGCATGCGATATACGACCGCTGCTCCAAGAGAGAACTCGCTGGCCGCGTAGTCCGGTATCACGATGGAGAGACCGCCCTCACGGGTCATGACGGGAAAGTCCTCGTCGGTGTCCGAGTGATACGCCGCCGCGGGGTGACTGTGGAGTTGGGCAATGATGGTCATTCGGTGACTGTGCAGCCACACGTTCATCGCGAACAGTTCGTCACCCTCGATCAGCACGAGGCATCCGCCGTCGAGACCACCGGCATGCTGCTTGGGTATGTAGGCGGCGCGGACTTCGAACTGCGTTCCGACCGGCTCGCCTACCCAGAACCCAACGCCCTCATGGCCTCGTCGTCCACTTTGGCGAAGGAAGGCGTGTACGTCGTTCACGATCTCCCACGGGACTCGAATGCTTTGAATTGATTCAAGGCCTTCGGGGTCATTGCCTTGATCGGCGGCGGTCATGCGGGAGGCTCGCCCTGCTCGAAGCCGGCAACGTGATGGCCGATCGAGTAGTTCGAGATTGGCTGCACGCCGTACTGATAAATGGTGTTGAGAATGTGAAAGAGCGTGCCCGCGCCAAGACCGCGGTGCAGCAGCCACGAGTCTCCAGTATGCGCAGGATGCTCGTGGTACTCCCGAACGCCCGGAATGCAAAGAAACGGCACTTCGTCCGGACTGTGCGCCTGCATGAGAGGAATTGATCCCGAGAGCTGTGGCATGCCCGGCACTGCGAAGTTCACCACCTGACGGCGTAGCAACGCGGTCGGCAAGTTGCGGTGACGATAGGGCTCGCGAGTGAACGGATCGACGAGTCTGACGGAAGGCGGCTCGAGGTCGTAATTCGTGAAGTCACAATCGACGCCGCAGATGACAGCTGACGGACGAAGTTGTGCAGCAGCGAATATGACAAAGGCGCGCGGAAAGCTGGCCTCGACAAGCAACCACCCGCGGCGGCGATGGTCGGCTTCCCCGCTCCGATAACCTGCGACTTCCGCGTCGAACTTCTCACGTGAGACCGCTGGGTCCACGACCTGTGATCGAGCGTCCGCCAGCACAGCCATGCTCACCGAGGTGTCCCCGGCTCGCCCCTCGTTGCAACGATGGGAGCGCCGTTGACGCCCACGCGCAGCGTCAAGTACAGAATCACGTCGGCCGGAAAATGGAAATCACCCACTTTGCGCGACAGGTCCAAGGGCGTTCCCTTTGCGTCCTTGAGCTCCCAGTCGCTGAGTGAGCGCCCGCCGTTCTTGGTCTGCTTGAGGGCAAGCTCCGCAACCGTCCGAAGCGGGGTCTCCGGGTGGGCGTTGACCACGGTTTCCACACCGTTCACGACCACGACGATGTGACTTTCAGTGAGCTTTGCCATGACGACGTTCTCCGGAGCAGGCGGCCTTTGCGCTTTGCGTCGCCGCGTTACTCCTTCATAGAACGGCGCATCTCCCTCGTCTGTCCACGGTTGCAGGTCGTACCTAGTCGACGCCGCTACCGATAACTAGAACAGATCTTTGGTCGGCCTGCTCCCAATCGGCTGTATGTCCATGTCGATCGTGACGCGTCGGTTCGCGGCATCCTGGGACACGTCATACAACTTGCGCACTTTGTTGATCAGATCGGCGACTTCGTTGTGGGAACGAATGCCGTGTGGATGCCGTTCAGCCAGCATCTGTCTCATGCCGTCCAGCGGCATCAGGAACTCAGCGGCGAAGTCGTTTGCATCCAGTTCCAACTTTCCGGCCCTGGTCAGAGGTCCATTGTTCGCAAGAGTACAGCGCCCAAACCTCAGAAGGCGAGGGGCGATATCCGCACCAAAAAGATCGCCATGAAATGCCTCTCTCCTCTGGAGATGCGGCAACACTTCGCCAACAAGATGGCCGATTTCGTGTGCTACGGTCCAGCGCTGGCGCTGAAGTGGGTCACCGTTCTTGACAAATATCCAACGGTGATCGCCCGCGGCAGTGACGTACAGGCCGCCTGCGAGTGGATCATCATTGGGTTCCTCCTTGTCAATATTCAGCCCCCACTTCGCGGCGAGGTATTCGAGTGCCATGCGATCGGTGAGGTCGTCGAGGAAGCAAGTACTGCAGTCGAGGTAAGACTTGGCGACGCTAATAGGATCCGCAGCCTCCGTTAAGACAGAGACATGACCCAGCGAGTGCAAGCGCCTTCGCAGCCCGTTCACAATGTCGCGAGCTTTTTTCGAGCGCCAGCTGTTCTTCACAGCGCGACTCGCGTCTTTGGATTCAGAGATTCTCGTTCTCATGGGAGACATCGTCTGGACACTCCTGGTTTGAGTCAGAGTCACTCGGCAAGGGCGGGAACTCGTGACGCGCGGCGCGTTTATCCAGGATTTCACCTTTGAGCTTCCCGCTCTCCTGAATGCAGAAATAGTAAACGTCGCACGCGAGAGAGAAGATGGCATTCCGCTCCGCCTGCGTGAGACCCGGTTCGCGAGCAAGAAACGTCGCACGCCAATCAGTCTCCCACAGTGCGACGATGCTGTATTCCTCAAAAGGCGCAAGCTGTCCCCACACAAGCGACTGATGATTGGTCTTGGACCAGTGCTCAAGACGATTATCGTGTTTGCACCGTAGGAACTCGCGAATCTCTTCTGCAAAGTTGCTCGTCACGCGGTGTGTCTCGGAGGCGTCCGCCTGGGCGCGGTCTTTCCCATAGACCGCTTTTTGCTCGGCGACACGCCTGAGCGGCGTCGCGTCTTCGACGCGATCGGGCAAAGATGCCGCTGGGCGTGAAACGCGACCCGAATGTCCGATAGAGGGAATTCGATCTAGCCAGGGATTTGTTTGCCTGGGCGACTTCGGCTCTCCTATTTCCCCGGTCGGACTTGTTGGGGAATTGGTTGGCCCATCGTCGATCTTGCTGTCCTCGAGAGTGTCATCGGAGAAATCCGCGCGGCACACCGCGTCCATATAACTGGATAGCCGCGCACCGAGGAGCTGCCACTCTGGTCGCGTGCGAATCTCCGCATGGCCGAGTCTGCCCACGACGAGGTCTGAGGGAGGAGCTTCCGATCGGCTCCAGGCCCGCTCGACACGCAACAATTCCTCCCCTGAGCGAGTCGGTAGCCGGCCAATGCAGCGGTTGAGGCAACTTGCGTGGCCACTTCGCTCCATGTCCACGTGAATCACGGCAGACCCACCAATCCCGCTATCGGCAGATCTAAAAATGAGAGACCACTCCGCGGCCAGTCGCTCATCTATCTTCCACGTGCTCATCAAGTGCTCGCGCCTGACGAGTACCTGGCCGCGATTCTAGCTCCACTGCCCAAATCTGGCCAACTTCGGGACGGGGACGTGGGTCAGCGAGCGCATGGGCGACTCGGTTCCGCTGCTCGGACAAGTGCTTCCTGACGCTCTCTGATCTCTCGGGTGCCCTGAGACTTACGTACGAGAGAAACCCTCTGGCCAAATAGTCCTGGAGGGCGTCCGATGCTGACGAGTCTTCGGTTCGAAGGCTCGCGAGCGAGCGCGCGCAATCAGGGCACGTTTGCACGTGCGACTCAATATTGGCAGAAAGCTCAGGGTCGGCCTTTCCGCTTTCGTACGCGACGAGTTCGTCGGCTGGCGGGCAATGGCTATGCGGGAATCTACGCATTACGAACAAGCCCTCCGCTGGAGTCGCTGGTACGATCTGCATCGATCGGCGAACTGTTTCCGCTCACCGCATTGTCCCATTCAAGAACTGCGCAACGCATCATTTTGTCCATAAGTGACGGAAATCGAACCGCCGGGAGAGCTATCCGACGTCAGTGAGGAGCCCGCGAATTCTTCCAAGTACCTGTTCCTGATCCTCACTCCCGGCCAGTGCAAGCTCGAGAAACACCGAGCGAATATTGCGCTGCTCATTGTTCACGAGTGACTTTGATACCCCCAAGCGCTCCGCCAGAGCCCTAGTAGCGAGTGCCGGCTCGTCAATCATCAACTTGAGAATCGCCCGCTGAGCGCCGCTGAGGCTGTCGAGGGCCTGTCGCGCCAGTTCGTCGGCGATGATGGGATCCAGCGATGTCGGCAAGGAGACATGCAGGATTTGATCAATACTGACCGATGGACTGTCAGGAGCTTCCTCGTGGAGGACGAATCGCTGTTCAATGGCGACCATGATCTGCGCACCGGTCCACAGGCGGCCAGTACCTGAAACCAGCGAAAAGGAGATCTCAGCCAGATCGGACGACGCGAGTCCAGGTGATTTCCGGCTCCCCGTGGAGTAGTTCGTCAGGGCAATCTTCCGAGGTATGAATTTCACGGCTGTGCGAATCGACGCCGAATCCATGATCGGCGGAGGTTCCTCGACCCATACGTCGAGGCCATATGCGGCCCGGGCTCCGATTCCGGCGAGCGGCCGAAGACGTGCATCGTCGGCCAACACATCAGCCAGGCGACGGCGAACGTTCGAGAGCGTGTCACGGCGGCGTTCGGAGATCGTGAAGTTCAGCAGAGCTTTTTCCAGATATCGCTTCACGCCGGTCGGAAGGATCGCGACAGTCAGTGCTCTTTCAATGGCTCCAGCCTCGACGCCGCGCCGTTGAATGAAATCCTGAACGAGGTCCCAGATACCGACCGCATCCCAGACTCCACTGGGCGAGTAGACGCTGGCCGCGTACCGAGGTTTGATCCGCGCGACAACACAGGCGGTGAGCACGTGCGTCAACCAGGGCCACAACCAACCCTCGAGTTCCCGCGTCGCAAATTCGCGACGCAAGTCATCGATTGATGGTTGTGCCGGTACAGCGGCGGCGAGCCCGGCGATTGGAAGGTCGCGCATTCGTCGGGTCACCCCGGCACCGGCGGGTAAGGGTCAGCCAAACGCGCGCCCGCATGGGCGAGGATTGCAGAGATTGCCGGTTCGGGAAGCCAGCCGAGCGGCTTGCATCGGATCAGGTCTGCAATCCTTATCACGAGACGATTATCAAGTTCAAAGATACCGTCCTTGTTGAACGCCGGCAGACTGCCTTTCGAGCTGAAGATCCATTTTCTTGTCCGGAGGAGCGCTTGAGCAGCCGGACTACCGGGAGTGCCCCACTCGGGCTTCCAGCTCAACCGCGCGGACAGCGCTACGTGCTGCTCCAAGGCAATGGCTGACCGGGCGTGAATGGGAGAAACAATCACCAACACCATCGGGCGATTGAGTTTGCCAGCCATTGTCCGACGACTCACTCCATCATCCACGGCGAAGACTTGGCCCCGGACGAGCAATGGACGAAGGCGTAAGAGTCGATCTTCGTCTGAATCAACCCCTTCCATAGACACTTTCCGCACAGCGGTGGCAGCATCGCCATAGGAGCGAGAGGTCATCGATTGTGCTCACCTGACCCCTCGTCGCTGGAGTGAGTGCGTTGGATTGATCGGCCATGGGTTATCTGTGGCATCGGCGGAGCCCCGACTGGTCACAAGCGGAATCGACACCGTATTTGAACCACCCATCGGCCACTCTCGTCCACGCGTCCGGCGAACCGCCAGGGTTTGCAACGTTTGTGTAAGAAGGCCGTTGCGTCAGCTCGGGCGTATGCGAACCGCTCGGCGCTAGCGAGTATTGCAGGTTATCTTGGATCATCTCTCGCGGAGCAGAGCATGCGGCGCGCTCTCAAGTCCGCCTGAGCGCGTGTACGAACTCCATCTCGCCCGCTCGGCGCGCAAGGAGCTCCAGCTCGAAGAACGGGTCGGAAGCCTTCATTCCCGATTCCATCACGCTGCGGCTCGCGCCCGGTATCGAGATCCTCCTGTGGTCCCGCACCAAGCCCATCGCGGCTCGGGTCCACCCCGCCCTCACCACTTCAACAACCGATGGCCGACCTCGACTCGGAAGCCCTCGACTTCCGAGCAGCTTCCGAGTCGTTCGCGTCGGTTCCCAGGCTCACCAGAGATAACCTCGTCAAATTGCACCTGATGATGAACCATCAAGGGCGTCGAGCGCCAACCGTTTGAGGAATGCTCTACTTCGCCCGCGACCGATCGTCGTCCTCTGCAGATGCATGGATCCCGGCGCGCCGCTGTGGCCTCACGTCGCGCGCTACGCGCACGCGACTCGCCCGGCTGGTCGAGAGCAGTCTCCTGGGCGAAGTTTGTACCGGGCCGCAGGATCCGAAACGACGCTACTTCCGCATGCAGTAATCGAGGACGAACAACGATGGCATTGAAGAAGTCGCAACTCTACTCCTCACTCTGGCAGTCGTGCGACGAGCTGCGCGGCGGCATGGACGCGTCGCAGTACAAGGACTACGTCCTGACGTTGCTGTTCATGAAGTACGTCTCGGACAAGTACGCCGGCAAACCGGGCGCGCTGATCGTCGTCCCGAAGGGCGGCGGCTTCGCCGACATGGTGGCACTCGCAGGCGACAAGGAGATCGGCGACAAGATCAACAAGATCATCGGCAAACTCGCCGAGGCGAACGATCTCAAGGGAGTCATCGACCAGGCCGACTTCAACGACGAGGGCAAGCTCGGCGCCGGCAAGGAAATGCAGGACCGCCTGTCGAAGCTGGTGGCGATCTTCGATGGTCTCGACTTCCGCGCCAACCGCGCCGAGGGCGACGACCTGCTCGGCGACGCCTATGAGTACCTGATGCGCCACTTCGCCACCGAGAGTGGCAAGAGCAAAGGGCAGTTCTACACGCCGGCCGAAGTGTCGCGCATCATGGCGCAGGTCATCGGGCTGGATCAGGCGGTCACGATGGATCAACCGACGGTGTACGATCCGACCTGCGGCTCCGGCTCGTTGTTGATCAAGGCGGCGGACCAGGCTGCGACTACGAAGCTTGCGATCTACGGCCAGGAGATGGACGTCGCCACGTGGGCGCTGGCGCGCATGAACATGATTCTGCACGGCCATCCCACCGCGGAGATCTGGCGCGGGAACACGCTCGCGGCGCCGCACTTCAAGAACAGGGACGACAGTCTCAGGACGTTCGACTTCGCGGTTGCCAATCCGCCGTTCTCGTCGAAGGCGTGGTCGAGCGGTCTCGATCCGGCGCAGGACGAGTTCAAGCGGTTCGAGCTCGGGGTCCCGCCGGCGAAGAATGGCGACTACGCTTTTCTGCTGCACTTGGTCAAGTCGCTCAAGAGCAAGGGCAAGGGCGCGATCATCCTGCCGCACGGCGTGCTGTTCCGCGGCAACAAGGAAGCGGACATCCGCAGGAATCTCGTGAGCCGCGGCCTGATCAAGGGGATCATCGGCCTGCCGGCGAACCTCTTCTACGGCACCGGCATCCCGGCGTGCATCGTGGTGATCGACAAGGAGCACGCGCATGCGCGGACGGGCATCTTCATGATCGACGCGAGCAAAGCTTTCCTCAAGGACGGGAACAAGAATCGCCTGCGCGCGCAGGACATCCACAGGATCGTGGATGTGTTCAACCGGCAGATCGAGCTGCCGCGCTACTCGCGCATGGTACCGGTGGCGGAGATCGCGGACCCTGCCAACGATTACAACCTCAACATCCCACGGTACGTCGACTCCAGCGAGCCCGAGGACCTGCACGACCTCGACGCGCACCTGAACGGCGGCATCCCCAACGGCGACATCGATGCGCTCGGCGACTATTGGAGCGTTTTTCCAGGGGTGCGTGAGGCGCTGTTCAAGAGCAACGGTCGCGCAGGGTACAGCGACGCGGTGCTCGACGCGTCGCGGGTGAAGCCACTTCCGAAGGCGCTCATGAATACGCTTCCGGAGGATATCCTCTCGCACTTCGCCGGCTTGCCGCTGATCGATCGGTACGACGTCTATCAGCGGTTGATGGACTACTGGGCGGAGGTGATGCAGGACGACGTGTATCTGATCGCGGCCGACGGCTGGGTGGAGGCGGCGAAGCCGCGCGGCATCGTCGAGGACAAGGAGCGGAAGATCAAGGAGACGCCCGATCTCGTCATCAAGCGCAGGAAGTACAAAATGGATCTCGTTCCGCCAGCCTTGGTCGTCGCATTCTGGTTCGCAAAGGAGCAGGCCGCGATCGAGGCACTTCAGGCCAGACACGAGACGGCCGCGCGCGAGCTGGAGGAGTTCGTCGAGGACAACACAGGCGATGAAGGACTTCTCGCCGATGCGGTGAACGAAAAAGGCAAGGTCACCAAGGGCGGCGTGAAAGATCGGCTCAAGGGCATCGAAGACGAGCCGGAAAGCGAGGAGGAGCGTGATGTGCTCGCGCGTTGCCTGGCCCTAATCGAAGCCGAGTCGGGAGCGAGCAAGGCGGTCAGCGAAGCGCAGGCCGCGCTGGATGTGAAGCTGCTGGCCCGGTACGGAAAGCTCACCGAGGCCGAGATCAAGGCGCTCGTGATCGAGGACAAGTGGCTCGCGAGTCTGCGCGTGGCGATCGAGGGCGAGGTGCAGCGGCTCACCCAGCAACTCGCGGGGCGGGTGAAGGAACTCGAGGAGCGATACTCGCAGCCGCTATCGGCGCTGGAGCAGGAACTGGAGGCGTTCAGCGCCAAGGTCGAGGGGCACCTCACGAAGATGGGGCTCGTGTGGCATGAATAGCGACGCGGTACAGGTCAATGACGGCGCGGTGTGCTACCTCGTAGGCGTCGATGCCCATATGCCGCCGGCGGGCTACAGGAGCACGGAGGTTGGAGTCATCCCGCATGATTGGACGGTGGGGACACTGGGCGATACAATCTCTGCTCTGCAAGCTGGAGTTAGCGTCAAGTCAACTGCAGAGGACTTCGTTAATGGGGTTCCAGCCATACTCAAGACCTCTTGTATTGAATCCGGATCATTCTTTCCGGATGAGGCAAAACCTATTGCGCCTAAGGATCGAAAGCGGGCGACACTCAATCCTCGCCGAAGCGCGATCCTCATCAGCCGGATGAACACAATCGACCTGGTCGGCGAGTGCGGGTTTGTGGATCAAGACTACCCAGAGTTGTTCATTCCTGATCGCCTTTGGATGACCCACCTCCGCTCATCGACGGGGGTTTCGCCACGCTGGCTCACTTACGTACTGAGTAGCGCGCCGTACCGCCGCCAACTGCAAACCATCGCTAGCGGTACGAGCGATAGCATGAAGAACATCGCGAAGGGATCACTTCTCGGGTTGCAGGTTGCATATCCTCCTCCTCCGGAGCAGCACGCCATCGCCGAGGCACTGTCGGACGTGGATAGGTTGCTGGGAACGTTGGAGGCGCTGCTGGCCAAAAAGCGGGCCATCAAGCAGGCCGCCATGCAGCAACTCCTCACCGGGAAGACGCGCCTGCCGGGCTTTGACGATGACTGGAAGCGCGCGACTGTCGGCGCTGAATTTCACATTGAACTCGGGAAAATGCTGGATGCAGAAAAGAATGTCGGGGTTCCTAAACCCTTCCTGGGGAATCAAGCGGTTCAGTGGGGATTCATTGATACTAGAGAGCTGGGTACGATAAAGCTTACTCCGTCGGACCTCCATCGTTACCGGCTCGAACACGGCGATCTGCTGGTTTGCGAGGGCGGCGAGATCGGCCGGGCCGCAATCTGGACAGGCGAGCTCTCGGAGTGCTACTACCAAAAGGCATTGCATAGGCTGCGACCGAAGAAGGATTACGATCCGCGCCTGATGCTCTATTTGTTTCGCCATTTTTCAGCTACCGGAGCTCTCCTCAACTACGCGACGCAAACAAGCATTGCTCATCTGCCAAAGGAAAAAATTGAAACGATTCCTATCGTCCGTCCTTCCTCCAGCGAACAAGCCGCCATCGCTACCGTCCTCTCCGACATGGACGCCGAGATCGCCGCGCTCGAAGCACGCCGCGACAAGACCCGCGCCATCAAGCAAGGCATGATGCAGCAACTCCTCACGGGCCGCGTGCGGCTCCTGAAGCCGACATCAGCGAACGCCAGCGCGTGAACACCGTCGGCCAGCGCGAAATCCTCTCTCAGCAACGCGTGATCGCGTTTTTCGAGGATGCGCTCGGCTACGCCTACCTCGGCCACTGGAAGGACCGCGACGGCAACAGTAACGTCGAAGAGGCCGAGTTGACCAAATGGTTGAAGCGACAGGGCCACAGCGACAAGATCATCAGCAAGGTGCTCTTCGAGCTGAACAAGGCCGTCGCGCTCGGCGGCAGCAAGACGCTGTACGACGCTAACCGCGAAGTCTACGGGCTCCTGCGCTACGGCGTGAAGGTCAAGCCCGATGTCGGTGAGCAGAACGTCACCGTTTGGCTCATCGACTGGACCAACCCCGGCAACAACGACTTCGCCATCGCCCAGGAGGTGACGGTGTTCGGCGTCAACGACAAGCGCCCGGACATCGTCCTTTATGTCAACGGCATCGCACTCGGCGTGCTGGAGCTGAAGCGCTCGATCATATCCGTCACCGAGGGCATCAGGCAGAACCTCGACAGCCAGAAGAAGGAGTTCGTCGAGCCATTCTTCACCACGGTGCAACTGCTGATGGCCGGCAACGACACCGAGGGGCTACGCTACGCGGTGATCGACACGCCGCAGAAGTACTGGCTGCGCTGGAAGGAGCTCGAAGCGCATCCGGCCGCCGGCGACAACCCGCTGCTGCGGGAGCTGGGGCAGCTCTGCAACAAGGCTCGAGTACTGGAACTGTTGCACGACTTCCTCGTGTTCGACGCAGGCATCAAGAAGATCTGCCGCCACAACCAATACTTCGGCATTCGCGCGGCGCAGGCGCGCGTAAAGCGGCGCGAGGGCGGCATCGTCTGGCACACCCAGGGCAGCGGCAAGAGCCTGATGATGATCTGGCTCGCCAAATGGATCCGCGAACACGTGACGAATGGGCGCGTCCTCATCATCACGGACCGGACCGAGCTCGATGAGCAGATCGAGAAGTTCTTCCTCGGTGTCGATGAGGAGATCTACCGCACCAGGAGTGGCGCCGATCTGGTGCGGGTGCTCAACGCCAGCGAGGAATGGCTCACCTGCTCGCTGATTCACAAGTTCGGAGCGTCGGATGAAGGCGACATCGACGACTTCCTCGCCGACATCCAGGGCCATCTGCCGAAGGACTTCCGCGCCAAGGGCGAAATCTTCGTCTTCGTCGACGAGTGCCACCGCACCCAGTCCGGCAAGCTGCACGACGCAATGAAGGCGCTGCTCCCCGGCGCGATGCTGATCGGATTCACGGGGACGCCGCTGCTCCGGGACGATAAACGGCGCTCCATCGAAACCTTCGCGTCGCGAAGGCGCAGCTCAAGCAGCGCTGGGGCACCATGCAGAAAGTGCTTTCCGCGCGCGACCGCCTCGAGAAGATCGTTGCCGACATCCTCATGGACATGGCGACACGTGACCGCCTCAGCAGCGGGCACGGGAACGCGATCCTCGTGTCCGGCAGCATCTACTCGGCCTGCCGGTTCTTCGAGATGTTCCAGCAAACCGACTTGGCCGGCAAGTGCGCGATCGTCACGTCCTACCGGCCCGCACCGGCGGACATCAAGGGCGAAGAGAGCGGCGAAGGTCTGACGGAACGGCTCCGGCAATACGATGTCTACCGAAAGATGCTCGCCGCGCATTTCAACGAGCCGGAAGACACGGCGATGCACAAGGTCGAGCTGTTTGAGAAGGATGTGAAGAAGCGCTTCATCGAGCAGCCCGGACAGATGAAGCTGTTGATCGTGGTGGACAAGCTGCTCACCGGATTCGACGCGCCGCCCGCGACGTACCTCTACATCGACAAGCAGATGCAGGACCATGGTCTGTTTCAGGCAATCTGCCGGGTGAACCGCCTGGACGGTGACGACAAGGAGTACGGGTACATCATCGACTACAAGGATCTGTTCCGGTCGCTGGAACAGTCCATCACCGACTACACCGGCGAGGCGTTCGCCGGATACGACCGGGAAGACGTCGAGGGGCTGCTCAAGGACCGGCTCCAGCAGGGGCGGGAGCGACTCGAGGAAGCGCGCGAAGCGGTGAAGGCGCTGTGCGAACCCGTCGAGCCGCCGCGCGACAGCGCAGCGTATCTACGGTATTTCTGCGCCGCGGAGAGCGGGAATGCGGCTCAACTCAAGGAGAACGAGCCCAAGCGCGTTGCCCTCTACAAGCTGGCCGCCGCGTACCTTCGAGCCTACGCCAACCTCGCGAACGAAATGCGCGAGGCCGGCTACTCGGATGCCGACGTGCAGGAGATCAAGCACGAGGTGGATCACTACGAGAAGGTCCGCGAAGAGGTCAAGCTGGCGAGCGGCGACTACGTGGACATGAAGATGTTCGAGCCGGCGATGCGCCACCTGCTCGATACGTACATCCGCGCGGAGGAGAGCGAGAAGCTCTCGGCATTCGATGATATGACGCTGGTGCAGTTGATCGTGGAGCGTGGGGCGCGGGCCGTCGACATGTTACCGGACGGCATCCGCCGGAACGAAGGTGCGATGGCGGAGACCATCGAGAACAACGTTCGGCGGTTGATCATCGACGAGATGGCCGTCAATCCGAAGTACTACGAGCGGATGTCGGAGCTGCTCGACGCGCTGATCGCCGAGCGCAAGCGGCAGGCGCTGGACTACAAAGCGTATCTGGCTCGCCTCGTCGAGCTGACGAAGCAGGTGAGCAATCCGGCGATGCAGACGACCTATCCTCTTGGGATCAACACCGCACCGCTCCGCGCCCTGTTCGACAATCTTCAAGGCGTGGCCGGTCTGGCTGGTATGCTCAGTCGGCTCGGCGTGGTGGCCGAGGTCCGCGTTGGCTCTACCGCCGCCGAACGGGCGGCGTTTGCGCTCGACAAGTCAATTCGCGCGGTGAAGAAGGCGGATTGGCGGGGCAATCGATTCAAGGAGCGCGAAGTTCGGAATGCGGTTCAGTCAGTGCTCGGCGACGATGGAGCGCTGGTCGACACCGTGTTCGAAATCGTGAAGAATCAGCGTGCGTACTAGTTCGCGTCGCCTGGCGATTCTCGGCATGCCGGTCGAGGTGGTCCGGAAGGACATCAAGAACCTGCACGTCGCCGTGTATCCGCCGATGGGCCGCGTGCGCGTGGCGACGCCGCTCCGGCTCGACGATGACGCCGTGCGCGTGGCGGTCATATCCCGCCTCGGATGGATTCGCCGGCAACAAGCCCGGTTTGCCGATCAGGTCCGGGAATCACAGCGCGAGCTTGCGACGGGCGAAAGCATCTACTTTCGTGGTCGCAGGTTCCGGCTGGAAATCATCGAGGATTCGGGGAGCCCGGCGGTTCGCATTGCCACGAACTCACGCATTCAGCTCCGTTGCCGTCCCGGCGCCGATCGCGCCCAGCGCGAAGCGACCCTCAACGAGTGGTACCGGGAGCGCCTGCGAGAGCAGATTCCTCAACTTCTACGCAAGTGGGAACGGAGGGTCGGAGTCGACGTCGCCGAGGTGCGCATCAGGCGCATGAAGACGCGGTGGGGCAGCTGCAATGCCTCGGCGCGCCGGATCTGGTTGAATCTCGAGCTTGCGAAGAAGCCGGCATCGTCGCTCGAGTACATTCTCGTGCATGAGATGATTCACATCCACGAACGGCGGCATAGTGCGCGATTCCGTGAGATGATGGATGTCATGATGCCCGGTTGGCAGTTGCAGCGGGACGAGCTCAACCGCGCCCCGTTATCCCATGAAGACTGGCGCTACTGATCGGGCCTCGGATGCCGTGGTACCGTGCGCCGGGCGCTATACGGCGCGGCCTCTATTCTACGCGCGGCACGCTTCCGTTCCGCCATGCCTTCCTAGAGCCAAGCCCCTCTCGCGGTCCAGGCGTTCCGATTGGCCCCGCGACTGAGCAAATTGCGCCATGCTCGGTTGGTCTAGCTGTGCCGCGGTGGAGCGCGCTCCTGGCAAGGTCAGCGGAGAATGGCTGTTCCGTGCGACGCGGGTGCCGGTGCGTGCTCTCTTCGAGAATCTCGAGGGCGATGCCTCCGTGGTCGACTTTTTGGAGTGGTTTCCCGGCGTCACCCGGGCTCAGGTCGATGCAGTTCTGGAGCACGCAAGCCAAAGCTTGGCGATCCGTGAGACGGTCTGAAACTTCTCGAATTCGCGCGCCCAGCATAGATCGCTCTGGCGTTTAGTGCCGCGCTTGTTCGTCCGGAACGCCGCAGGCCATCCCTACTTCGCCGCTCGCACCGGAACAAAGTCCACCTGCGCACCCGCCGCGCCGTCCTCCGCACCGCGCGCCTGCCAGCGAAAGAACACCACCGAAATGATCGCGAAGAAGAACAGCCCGCCCGGCACCCACATGATGAGCGCGCCGAGAAGCTGATCCTGCATCGGCGTGATCTCCCAGATCCTCGGCGCACTCGCATACGCCGGATAAAGGATGTGATCCGCGTAGCCAATGCAGATCGCGATGAGCGACATCGGAATGCTCATGAGAAACAGATACAGCATCTGCAACGGATACGAGAGCCGCGGCAGCTCCGGCATCGGGCTGAGAATGGGCCACCACATCAGCGTCGCCGCAACCATGAAGCACAGATGCTCCACGATGTGAACGTCGTGATTCGCCATGGCGAGGTTGTACATCGGCGGCAGATGCCACACGGCCAGCACGACGTTGAAGATCAGGAAGCAG
>WNFI01260345.1_pt1 | contig 16368 bp, 19 predicted proteins | sample 5400471 | NCBI WGS metagenome assembly WNFI01 (sample SAMN13153348, study PRJNA577476) | soil metagenome | isolation source: 100 cm saprolite on Douglas fir-dominated hillslope | place: USA:California | collected 2013-09-17 | reverse complement strand
CCCGCCCCAGCCTCAGATGCTTCACTCCGTTATCCCGCCGGTGCTACGCTGGCGCTTGCATGCAGGATTCGGTTGTAGTCACTGGCCGCTTTCCAAGCCCAAAAAATACACACGGGCCAGGTGATGAACATACCGAAGCCGAGTGTGATAAGGACGAAGCCACCACCGAGGACGAGCATTACGATGCCGCCGACGACACTGGAATAAAAAAGGCCGAACGGCCCGAAGAGCAGGGCCAGGATGATCGCAAGGCCGATGTTTTTTTCTGATTTTACTACAATAACTTGAGGAGTGGCTTGGTTCATAGAGGACAGAACGAATTGTTCCTCCTCCAGAATAGCAGGGAAAAAGGCCTGATCTGAAAATGCAGCCGTTTTCTTGGGTGAATTTTTTCACCGTGGTTGATCGGGTGAGCCGACAGGTCCGTGGACTTCGAAGCTGTTGGCGTAGAAGCTCCCTGCGACGGTATTTCGCGATTGGGACGTTCGTGCTACTTGCCATGCCGTAGCAGGGACGCGCTGGCCACCTTAACACCCACCTGCGTCTCAGCTGCCCCAGCTATAACCTACGCCGAGAAGAAAGGTGTCGGCGTCGCGATTGTAATTGCTCACGATCCGGTTCCACACGAACCGCGTTAGCCAGTGATCCGAGAAATGCACCGCAATCGTGGGCGAGACAAGACCCGCTACGGCCGCGTTGCTGCGCTGATTCGGATTGGGTTGATGCTTCCTATCGATATAAAGATAAGCGCCGAAACCCATGCCTACCGAGATTTCATCACGGAGGAATGTGTTCACGGGCCACAGTTGGGTGGCGAAGCCGCTGCGACGGATGACCTTTGGATTGCCCTCGTAGACGCCTGATGCAGTCCAGTCGATGTGCGGAAAAAGACCGTGCCGGTATTCTACGGTGCCCGCGAGCGAACCCTTGCTTCCGTAAATGTTCACGACGCTTTGTCCGGCAAAAACTGTGAATTCGTTCTCTGTGATGTAGCGGTCGGTGTCGGGATGATCGAAGAGACCCGGACGACGGCCTGGAAGTGTTTTATCACCTTTACCAAACCAATAGCCGATGCCAGCCACCGCCGTGTTGGTCTTGATATCTCCCGTAGGATTGATGCGGTTCAGGGTGATTCGCCAAAACCATCGGTCGCTAATGTAGCCGGCAGCGGACAAGCTGAAGATCGGTGCCGTGCCGTGGAGGTTAAGTGTATCGCCCGAGGAAAGAGGCTGGGAATCGAAGAAGTAATAGGCACCTGCACCGACCGAGAGAGAAAAATCTTCACGCGAAAAGGGCAGGCTGAACCAGCCTTCAAAGGCATAGCCGTCGCGATGATGGCCTGGCACGTGGCCTTCGTTAATCCAGGAAAGCGACGCTTCAAAATTACGGTAAACACCCTGGCGGTAGTCGAGCTGCCACGAGTAGGTGCCCTGGCTGAAATTCCCATTTTCCATCCGGCCTCCCAAAGCAGAAAGCTCTTGTGCGCGAAGCGGGAGCGCAGGCAAAAGCAGCAGAATCAAAAAAAGACCAACAGGAATTTTTCTGAACTCCGACGCGGCAGTTCCAAGGAAGCGATGTGGGGTCATGTGTCGAAAGCGAGGATTGCACACGAAAACTCGCTGGCACGCAGCATCGCACCAGCGAGATTATCCGGAGCGTTAGTAAGCGGAATTGGCTGGCAGTTCCCGGTTTATGCAAGCCTAACGGGTGTCCGCTATCGCCAGTCGGTTGAAGGTGGGGCGCGACAACTCGGCGCGCAGTCGCGCGAAAAGTGAATGTTGAGTTTGGATGAACTCTCTTCTGCTTGCGGAAAAAAAGCTGTTTCCACCTTTCAATCGCGACGCTGCCTCGGCGAGCCCGCCTTACCTTCGTGATAATTTTTTCGCGCGTCCTTTTTGCATTTTCCAGATTCCGCGCCGAGGTTCGTCACGTTTCGAATTAGCGGCAAAATTCGGCGAGTGCTCATCCGTTCATCGAGTTTTCCTTTAGCAATCACAGCAACAATCCTCTTAAACGAATGCCAGGATTTTTCCTGGTCGATCTTATGAATGCGAAGACGACTGCACTGGTTTTAATCGAATATCAAAACGACTTCACCACCCCAGGTGGAGTTTTTCACAACGCAGTGAAGAGTGTGATGGAATCGAACAACATGCTGGCCAACACCGAAAAAGTGGTGGAAGAAGTCCGAGAAGCCGGAGGGTGCGTTGTCCATGTGCCGATCAGCTTTACCGACGATTACCACGAACTGACGTCGTCCCCCTACGGAATTCTCAAGGCTGTGGTCGACAACAAGGCGTTTCGCAAAGGTGCGCGCGGAGCGGAGATCGTAGACGTGCTAAAACCGAAGCCGGAGGACATCGTGATCGAAGGCAAGCGTGGCTTGTGTGCGTTCTTCAGTACGAACTTGGATTTCATTTTGCGCAGCAAAGGCATCCGGACGGTGGTGCTCGGCGGTTTTCTGACCAATTGCTGTGTGGAGTCGACGATGCGCAGCGCCTACGAGCGCGGTTACAACGTGATCACGCTCAAGGATTGCACCGCAGCGACGAGCCTTGCGGAACAGGAGGCGGCGATCACGCACGATTTCGGCATGTTCTCCCATCCGATGAATCACGACGAATTTATCGATCAGCTTTCAGCCGTCGTTTTATAGTCTGGCACAGCCGCCATTAGAAGAGTCTGGGGGTGGGGCGAGTCCGCCTGCGGCCTGCGAAGCTTTAGCAAAGCAGGCTGGGCCCGCCGTTGGAGTTATCGTGATAGAAAAGTTCGATTCTACGTCAGCCGATTGCGTCTACCGAAGACTGGGTCTGCAAAGCACGCTTTGATCCGACAGATTTAATCGTGTTTATTTTGTGCATTCGTCCAAAAATTTGCCTCTGTGGTTCAACTGCATTTTTGAAACAGCTCGCGCAAAGGCGCGACGCCGCAAAATAGAGAAATGATCTGAAGGTGGGCCGGCGCGCGTCCCTGCCACGGCATGGCAAGCAGCAGGAGTATCTCAATCGCGAAATACCCTAGCAGAGAGGCTTCTACGCCAACAGCTTCGAAGTCCACGGACGCGCCGGCCCACCTAACCGCAGGCTCTGGCATTTATTTCAAAAACACCTCCTAGTCTAGGCCCTGGCATCAAATATGGCGCCGGGGTGTTGGGCCTGTGATTTTTCTTCGACAGTCGAAGCGGCTGGAGCGATTGCATGAGGAGGAGCCACACTCTGCACCACTGCGATTACTTTTTCCGCTGCGGAAGTATCTCCCGCTTGCAACGCGCTGGAAAGCGAGCCGAGCACACCAAGCAATGAGCCCGGAGCTGTGCCTCCGCTTGGTCCACCAGTACTCAAATCCGTCTCCAACGCGCCAAAGGCTTGCTTCGCTGAAAGCATGTCACCCGACCTGACAGCGCTCGCGAAGGAAGCCAGATCGGCTTTCCATTCGCGCTGAGACTGACTGAATTGATGAGCCGGGAAAAACATATCCGATGATGGCATAGTAGAACTTTCTACATCCGAGACGAGTTTTCAGGAGTTAAAATAACGTAAAGTCAGCGCGAACTGCACGAGAGCGCACCGAGCGATTTTTACCGCGTGGTACGCTGTTTGTACCACAGGAATTTCGATCTTTGTGATGCTCGACCAATGCTTTACATCGTTAAAAAACTCATTGTAGACCCGTACACCGCGACGGCCGCGCCGTACAAACCCAGGAAAAGCTCACTCGTATGCGGAGGTGTGGCTTCGGCGATACGGGCATTTGATGGATTTCCGGGGTCGTAGACGATGGGTAGCCGCTGGCCTACGGCGTATCCGCTAACCGGAAGTTCGCAGGTGACTGTTTGTCCGGATGGCAACGGAAACGTTAAGCGGGTGCGCAACGTGCCATGGGTTGCCGAATCGATGATTTCAGTGACGGTGGCGGTCTCCTGCATCCAATCGTCATATAAATCGCGTCGGCGCATATACATGATCCACGCGATCAAAACACAGACGACGCCAATACCGCTTACCATTGAGAACAGAAGGGTGCGTAGTGAGAACATATCACATAGTATAAGGCCGATGGCGCGGAGTTCCAAATGACGAACGCTTTCTTCCGGTTACAGTTAGGTGCAGATTGAAAAGATGCAGTTGAGTTTGTCTGGGTCCATTCCCCGAAGCTTGCTTCGGCCGGGTCGAGAATGGGGTAGAGGCCGTTATCCTTAACGGCCCTCATTGCGTGGACGCAGCTCCAATAAGGACGGTTAAGGACAGACCGCCGCCACCTTCTTTAATGTCTCGAAGCTTACTTCGCGGATCTTTACTGCAAATTGGCCCGTCTGTCTTGTTTTTCGATCGAGGTCGTCTATAAACTACGCAGTTCCTTGTCCAAACTTTGCTTCACACCTTCAATCCCTAGGAGTCTTCTATGCACAAACTGAGATCTGCTTTGTTCGTGGTTGTTATGAGTTTTTTAAGTATTGCTTCATTGTCTGCTCGGACGAGCCCTCATGAAACAGTGAGCGCACCTATCGACGGTTGTCGTGTGACCATTGTGTACGGACGACCCTACTCGAAAGATCCCAAAACCGGAGAGATCAGAAAAATATGGGGCAAGCTCGTTCCGTACGGAGCGCCGTGGCGAACGGGTTCGGACGAGGCCACGCTCTTGATCACTCAAAAAGATATCGCTCTCGGCGGCGTTACTATTCCCGCGGGCGCTTATACGCTTTATACCCAGCCGGAGGAAAACGGCACAGCCAAACTGATCGTGAATAAACAGATCGGCCAGTGGGGAACGGTCTACGATTCGAAGCAGGATTTCGCGCGGGTTGATCTGAAGGCGGAACCCTTGGATCCCCAAATTGATGAGTTTACCATTGCGGTGGAGAAGAATCCGGCTGGTGGCGGGCTGATCAAACTGATGTGGGAAAAGACCCAGTTCTCCGTTCCGTTCACCGTCGCCAAATAAGCACCTGGCAACTGCCATCAGCAGGCGAGTGCTCTCTCTTCCACTACGGATCGATTCACTTCTTAGTTTCGTTCAGAAGAGTCACGAAGTAACGCTCCCTTGGACGGGTATCGCCGAACGGATAAGGTGGGCCCGCGCGTCCCTGCGACGGCATGGCAAGCAGCACGCGTGTCTCAATCGCAGAATGCCGTCGCAGGGGCCGCGCCGGCCCACCTTCAGATCATTTCTCTGTTTTGCGCCTTCGCGCCTCTGCGCGAGTTATTTCATATATTCCTGCCGTTCAAAATGCTGCGATCTCTGCATCCGCTGTGTGAGACACTCGAATGCGCTGCGAAGGTGGATTCATTCCGGCCCGGTCGGGTTGGGATCGAAATTGAGAATCGACGCACTCGGTGCGTTCGGCACTTGCGGACGAAGGAACGGCTTTTCGCAGGCCGTGTGACAGGCGTAGCAACCCCCGAGCGTTTGACGATAAGCAGCTTTGAATTTTACCGTGTCTTTGTGCGCAATGGCGTCAGCGACTTCCGTGAGGGAACTTTTGTCCACCGCGTCCAAGATCCCTCGCAAGTCCACCTCTGTTCCGTCGCGGTTCTTTCGCGTGGGACGAATTCGCACGGCCCATTTTAAATGTGACCGAGTTAAGCCCAGGTAGTAGTTTGCCAACGGCCAGTTCTGCTTGTCCGCAGCGAACCAAAGGTTCGTGAAGTGATAACCGACATCCGTCATCACGTGGGCTAGGTCGGGCAAAAGCTCTCTGAGTGTTTCCATGTCCACTTGCGCTTCGCCAACATCTTTCGGTTTGGGCGCGGTTTCCTGCTGAGCATGGGCGTGCGATACGAATGACTCGGCGAGTGCTCCGGCAGCGCCGCACAGAAGCAAGCCGGAGCCGAAACCGACCATACGAAACACGTTAGGTCGGACGCTTGTTAAGTGCTTAATAAATCGCATTTTCGTTTTGATGACCCGCGTCGCCGGGACTACACACTGCAAGGATTCCTTAGCCACGGCGACGAGGGATAAGATCGAACGGAGTCTACTCGTTTCTTCCATAGTTGGGAAATATGAGTTGGGTATCACCGCAATAGTCAGAGCCTATGGAGCGGGACGGTTCTCGCGCCGACGGCTCGAACAGGTCGGTGAGGATGCGTTGAAATTCTTGTAATGTGCGTTCCATTCCTAATCGACGAAGACTCCCTTTCGCTCTGTTGAAAAGCATCTCTCACGGCACCCGAAGCGGAAAAAATCCTGCGATAAAAACTCTTCCTCATTATTCTTTATCTAATCTTTCGTCAGGACGTTCGGTTTAAACACGGACATCGGAAGAAAACGATTAAGATAAAGAATAATGAGAAAGAATGGGCCGGAGACACGCGTAGGAATCTTCCGTCGGGGTCTCCGCCTTACCCGCCTCAAATCCCTCGTTCTACGCCTAGAGGAGCACTGGTAAAGTCAGGCCCGAATGGCACTTAGTTAGCGGGACGTAAGAATAGCTTTTTTGGGAGCGCAGGCCGCTGGCCTGCAAGGGTTCAAGATGCAGGCCAGCCTGCGCTCCCATCAAGGCCAAGCTAACGGATATCCCTTCTTAACTAAGCGCCATTCAAGTCAGGCCCCATTCGATCGCCGTTTAGACTAGGCACTTTTCCTCTAATAACTACCACGGTGAATGCTACAGGAATACGGACGATTTCATTTTACCCGTAAAACTGTAAGATTAACGCGGAATAGGCCATGACCTCCGGCTCTTTTTTTTCGAAGCGCGACCAGATTGAGCTGTCTTGCGCGGAAGATCAAAAATCGGTGAGAGATAGCTAAAGAAGCGAAGACAAAATCAGTCGATTCAACGATTACGATGCAACAAGGATACAAGCGATGAACAAGAGGGGCGAGCAGTGCGTTACCAAGGAAACGAATCTTTAATTCAGCAAGTATCCCCCGCTATGTCTCATGTTATGCCAACAGGATTTCTTAGTTTTCACATTACTCTCTTCGTCAGCTTGGTTATCGTTGGTGTAGTGCTTTTGGTATGCAGCATTGTTGTGGCGGTGCTGTTCATACGATTCTCAGCGGAAGAGCCCAAGACCGTGGATAAAATTGCGCCGAAGGGCGGGCTCCAAGATCCCGAAAAAATCATGAAGCCGCCGGACAGTTCGGAAAGAGACTAAGCTCCGACTCTTTTCCGCCGTGCTCTGATGGGAGTGCAGGCCGCTGGCCTGCTGGGTTCAAGATGTAGGCAAAACGGCCTGCACTCCAAAAAAAGCTATTTTTACATCACTTAACTAAGTGCCATTCGTACTCGACCCTTGGCTCGTTACTTTACGACCAATCCCTTGGTCGCGACCAATTCAGGATCATTTTTGATATCTACGCCATCCTGCCCATCATACAGACTCATGATGAAGAACTGGGTTTTTCCACCATGACAATACATCTCCGGCAAAGTGAGATCGCTGCGCGCAGAAGGGGACAATCTCAAAACCGGCGTAAATTCGACAAAGGAACGTCCGGTGTTTTTTACCACAAACACAAGTGAGAAAGCGCCTGACGCTCTGCGTTGAACGCGCAAGTCGTTTAGATTCTCGAAATTTTCGGCCAACAATTTTGTCAAATTGGCATTCTCTACATATGCCGCTTGTACCACGAGATTTTTTGGCAGGTCAGAAGGAAGCAACTGACGTGGAAAAACACAGCATAGCAGAAGCAAAATTAACCTCTTCGATGTAATCTTCATTTTTGTAACTAAGATTTGTTCACATAATGCCCGCACTTAATCCCACGTATCCTGGAAATATCCAACTAGATCGTTATCTGGGATTTCATGTAGGTCGACCTACATCGTTTTCAAATGCGCCAGTCGTTTCTCGAAAAAAGCTCGTTCGGCCGGTACCGTCGCAAGATCGAGCGCCCGCCGATAATACGTTGCGGCCTTCGTGAAATCTCCGGCTTCTTGCCAGAGGTGACCCACCACCGCGGGATAACGATAGTACGAAACGAAAGCGGGCCGATGCGCGATACTCGTGAGCGTGTCCAGTCCGGCCTTGGCACCGTAAACTTTCGAGAACGCGACAGCGCGGTTTAAAGCCACCACCGGAGAATCGTCCATCTCGGCAAGCGAATCGTAAAGGGACAGAATCTGACGCCAATTCGTGGTGGCAAAACTGGGCGCCAAACAATGTTGAGCGGCGATGCCCGCTTCGAAGTGAAAACGACTCAGTTCGTCGCCGGCACCGGATGCTTCGAGACAACACAAACCGGTGCCGATTTTCGAGCGATCCCAAAACGACCGGTCCTGATCTTCGAGGAGTAGAATATTGCCGTGAGCATCCAGGCGGGCGGGCAATCGCGCGGCGCCAAAATACATAAGCGCCAGGAGAGCCTGCGTTTTTGGCTGCCGACCTACCGGATGGTGAACAAGAGATTCGGCCAGATTAATCGCTTCGGCGCACAAATCCTCGTCCACCAAGGCATCGCCGTGAGAGGACTTATAGCCCTCGTTGAAGAGCAAATACAGAACCTGAAGCACCAAATCCAGACGTGAAACGAGTTCGCTGGTCGAGGGCAGCTCCATGCTGATTCCTTTTTCGCGAAGGGTTTGCCTGCCACGCACCAGGCGCTTCGCAATCGCACCCGGTGTGGTGAGAAAAGCAGCGGCGATTTCCGCTTCACCGAAACCGCAGAGCGTCTTTAGCGTTAATGCCAACTGCACCTCGGGCGGGAGATCGGGATGGCAGCAGGCAAACATCATGCGCAAACGGCCATCCCGAATTTCTTCCTCAAACAGGGCGGCGGGAGTGGCTGAAGCGCGGGCGAGGCATTCCTGGATGTAGGGAGTGAGGAGCTGCAGCCGGTCAGTCCAAATGTGGGATCGACGCATCTGATCGATGGCACGGTTGCGAGCCGTTTGAATGATCCACGCCGACGGATTGCTCGGAATGCCGGTAAACGGCCACGTCTGCATCGCTTTGGCCATCGCGTCCTGCACCACATCCTCGGCGAGGTGAAGATTTCCGGTGCCCAAGTACCGCGTGAGCGTCGCGACCATCCGGCCCGCCTCGCGGCGAAACAAATGGTCGACGGCTTCGGTTACACCGGGATGGGTCGAATTGTGCGTTTCCATCTTGGTATTCAATGGATGAACGCAGAATCCGCGGGCGGGAACAAAAAAGCAATTACCGCAAAACCAGCGCGCCCAGATCGAAACGGCGTTTTACGCTGGTCGGATAATGAGCGGTCTTACCTCCACTTTCTCGTTTCGCTCCAAGCCGGGACAGTCTCTCGCTATTTCCGTCGCGTGCTCGAGATCTTTGGCTTTGATGATCATGTAGCCTCCGACGACTTCTTTGGCCTCGGCAAAAGGTCTATCCGTCACCGTGCGGCCCTTCGGCCCCGAGAGAACGTTGCCGGCGGCGTCGAGCTGATGTCCGCCGACGTATTGGCCTTTGCTCTTCATTTGCTCGATCCAAGACATCCACTTGGCCATCACTTTTTGCATTTCTTCTGGAGACAGATTGGGGAAATTTGCCGGCTGGCGAAGGATAAACAGGTATTGGTTGGATTCAGTACTCATAGTTGTGAATGGGTTCACATATAAGACGAACCGACCCGCCGGGTCAGGACAGCAAAGTACGAGGAAGATTAGAATATCCCAATGGGGTCACACACGGAGGGTCGCATCCGAATGGCGCTCAGTTAAGAAGGACTATCGTTAGTTTGGCCTTGATGGGAGCGCAGGCCGCTGGTCTGCAAGGGTTCAAGATGCAGGCCAGCGGCCTGCGCTCCCAAAAAAGCTATTCTTACGTCACGCTGACTAAGTGTCATTCGGGCCGGATCCCAAATTCTTTAATTCATCTATTTTACCTCTAAAATTCAAACTCAGGGATACGCAACAGAATCGGTTGTTCCCATGTGCAACGTTTTTGCAGCCCACCGATCTAAAACTGGATTAAAGAATTCGGGACCCCGGGACCCGATTTTTTTTGGCTCGTTCCGGCTCTCTTTGGCTCGTTTCTGAGAGGCTACTTCGGCAAATGCCGCCTCCGCCACAAGGAGTAAATCGTCGGATATAACAGCAGTTCAAGGATAGCCGAGGTGATCACGCCGCCGATCATTGGAGCGGCAATGCGTTTCATCACATCCGCACCGGCCTGAGTAGCTGGAGACCACATGATCGGGAGCAGGCCGAAAAGAATGGCACACACCGTCATGATTTTCGGACGAATGCGCTGAACAGCGCCGTCTATCACGGCCATTCGAAGGTCGGCGGGCGTAGTCAGTTTGCCCGCGGCCTTGAATTTATCCCACGCGTGATCGAGGTAGAGAAGCATAACCACACCCGTTTCCGCATCGAGGCCGGCGAGCGCGATCAGGCCGACCCAAACGGCGACGCTCATGTTGTAGTGAAGCAGATACAGAAACCAGAACGCTCCCACGAGGGAAAATGGGACAGCCAAAAGCACGATTGCCGTTCGAGCCACCGATCTCGTGTTGAGATAGATGAGGAGAAAAATGATCAAGAGCGTGAATGGAACGACCACGGCCAGGCGCTTCTCCGCGCTCTTGAGATACTCGAATTGTCCGGCCCACTGAATGTAATAGCCCGCGGGAAAATTAACCCGATCCCGCACACGGCTCGCAGCGGCTTGCACGTATCCATCGATGTCCGCGGTTGTGACGTCGACGAAAACAAATCCGACCAGTTGACCGTTTTCATTGCGGATCGACGGCGGCCCTGTCCGATAGGAAATATTCGCGAGCATCGATATCGGCACCTGCGCGCCCGTGGGTGTTGGGACAAGCACTCGTTTGAGCGCGTCGAGGTCTTCGCGGAAATCGCGAGCGTAGCGAACATTAATCGGATAACGCTCGCGGCCTTCCACCGTTGTAGAAATCGTTTTTCCTCCGATCGCCGTCTCGATCACATCATTTACATCGCCCACGGTGAGACCGTAGCGAGCGGCCACTTCTCTTTTCACGTCGAAATCCAGAAAGTATCCGCCCGTCGTTCTTTCCGCAAAGACGCTGCGGGTATTTGGGAAATCGGTAAGCGCTTTCTCAATTTGAACGCCGATCTCTTGAATTTTTCCAAGATCCGGTCCGAAGATTTTTATACCCAGGACAGACCGAAAACCGGTTGTGAGCATCTCGGTGCGCGTCTGAATCGGCATCCAGAAAATATTGGCCATGCCAGGCGTCTTGAGCTTCGTGTTCATCTCCGTGATGATATTCTCCCACGTCATGCCGGTTCGCCATTGTTCGTGCGGTTTCAACGTCACGACGGTTTCAAACATCGAAAGAGGCGCAGGATCGGTGGGCGTGTCTGCTTGGCCTGCTTTGCCAAATACTCGCTCCACCTCGGGAATCTCTTTGAGAAGCCTGTCCTGAAGTTGAAGGATTCGCGTCGCCTCATTGATCGACATTCCAGGAACCGCCGTGGGCATGAAGAGAATCGTTCCCTCGTTGAGGGGCGGCATGAACTCCTTTCCCAGCTTTCGATAAGGGTAGACGGTGGCTCCGAGAATGAGCAGCGCCACGATGATCGTGAGCCAGCGAAACCGCAGGACGAAGTGAACGAACGGTTGGTAGACCCAAATGAGAAAGCGGTTCACCGGATTTTTGATTTCCGGTGTGATCTTGCCGCGGATCAGTAACGTCATGAGCACTGGAACCAGGGTGTGCTATGATCACTTCAATGCGTTCGCGATTGTCGGGATCGCGGCCCTCTTTCTCTCTAAAATGTTCAAGAAATTTGTGGGCGTTCTCGACCATGATGATCGCGGCGTCCACCATCGCGCCGATGGCAATCGCGATGCCTCCGAGCGACATGATGTTCGACGTCAAATCGAGGCCATGCATTGGCAGAAATGAGAGAAGAATCGCAATCGGTAGCGTAATGATCGCGACCAGGGCGGAGCGCACATGCCAGAGGAACACGAGACAAACGAGCGCCACGACGATGCTTTCCTCGATCAGTTTTTGTCGCAGAGTCACAATGGATTTTTTGATCAGTTCGCTCCGATCATAAGTAGGAACGACTGTTACTCCCGGCGGTAGCGAAGGCTCGATCTCCTTTAGTTTCTTTTTGATGCCATCGATCACCGTGAGCGCATTTTCACCGTACCGCATGACGACTATGCCGCCGACGACTTCGCCCTTGCCATCCAGCTCGGCCACACCGCGCCTGAGATCGGGGCCAAGATGAACGGTGCCGATGTTTTTTATGTAAACCGGAGTGCCGTTGACGACTTTCAGCGGGATGTTCTCAAGGTCGGCGAGGCTCTTGATGTAGCCGCGACCCCGCACGTAATACTCAGTCGAAGAAACCTCAAAGACTTTTCCACCCACGTCGTTTTGACCGATTCGAGCGCGTAGCGGAGGTGCCAGTCCTGGAAACTCCGCAGATCGGCTAGACTATTTTTTCCGCTTTCGTCCACGAGCGCGTATTCGTAAATCCAGCCAACACCGGTGGCATCCGGACCAATCACGGGATTGACTCCTTCCGGAAGCGATCCTCGCACGGAATTGAGATACTCGATCACACGAGAGCGCGCCCAATAGATATCCGTGCCGTCTTCAAAAATCACATAGACGAATGACTTTCCAAACATCGATTCACCGCGCACAAATTTTACTTTCGGTGCCGCAATAAATCGCGTGGAGATCGGATAGGTGATCTGATCCTCGACCAGATCGGGCGAGCGGCCCTCCCAGTCGGTGTAGACGATCACCTGAACATCGCTTAAATCGGGAATCGCATCGAGGGGAGTTCGTTGAAGCGCCCAAAAACTTCCGGCGATTGCGAAGAGAACCAGAATGAAAATAAGGAACGGATTGCGAGCACTCGTATCGATGCACCGCTCGATCAGGGACGGCGATTTTGGAATGGGAACTATGGGTTGCATGGGATTTACCAAGACTTAAGGGCTCCCTGAATTTTCGATTCAGCGTCGATCAAAAAATTTGCGCTCGATACCACGCGTTCGTCGTCCTTCAGCGCGGCTCCAATTTGCCGCCGCCTTTGTCCACAAAAACCACATTGCGTTTTCCGGTCGGTAACACCGCGCTGACGGGAACGATGAGACGCTCTCCGCGCTCTACGGCAAGCTCCACATCGACATACATGTCGGGACGCAATTTGAACTCGGGATTGTCCACTTCGATCCGCGCGCGTCCCGTGCGTTTCATCTCGTTGATAAAGGGATCGACCACTGCAATTTTTCCCGCGAACACTTTTCCTGGCAGGGACGTCGTGGTAATTTCAGCCGGCATTCCGGGAGCGACCGAAGAGAGTTCATCCTGATAAAACTCCGCCCAGACCCAGACCTTCGAAAGGTCGGCGATATCGACCAAATGGTCTCCGGTCGTGATGCGCCGTCCTTGGTCGACTGGAACAGCTTCCACCACTCCACGAAAAGGAGAAACAAGAGTGAGGAGTTCCGACGCCTTCTTGTTTTCTGCAATCGTGTCAATTTGTGCGTCGCTCAGGTTCCATTGCCGAAGGCGCTGGCGCGCAGAGGCAAGAAGCCGCTCGGCGTTTTCACGCGTTGGCGACGACCCGCTGCTCTCCGCGTTGTCCCGCATGCGAATGAGATCCACAAACTCGTTTTGGGTGGCAACCAGGTCCGGGCTGTAGACATCCATCAAGACTTGGTCCTTTTCGACCGTATCGCCAGGGGCGAGCACTTTCAGTTCGTGCACGTAACCGTCCACGCGAGCCACGTACTCCCAATGACGCTCTTTGCTGATCGCGACGGTGCCGAAGGCGCGGAGGACCGACCGAACGGTTGACCGCTTTGCTTGCGTGTAAGTAACGCCGATCAACTGCTGCCGATTTAAGGGAATCGTGAACTCGGTCGGTTGATCCGAAGAACCCGTCGAAGGATTCATCGTGCCACCCGGCATATTCATTCCGGCCATTCCACTATCCGCGTGGACTTCGGATGCATGACTTCCTTTTTTCGTGACCGGCACCAAATCCATCCCGCAAATCGGGCATTTGCCGTGGGGATCGTGCGATCGAACGGAGGGGTGCATGGCGCACGTATAGTAGTCGACATCGCTGTGACCGGCGGTCTGGCCGGATTTGGAGCACGCGGAGAATGCGGATAAAAGCACCGCAGCGATCAGGAGGCTTAGGGCCTGTTTTCGAAATAAACGCGATGCGTTGAGAAAGCAGTATGGGGTGGGCCGACGCGTCCCTGCAGCGGCAAAGGCAAGCAGTGCAAACGTCTTGATCGCGAAATGCCACCGCAGGGACACGTCGGCCCACGTCTTCGCAGCGCTGCAATTTATTTCAAAAGCACGTTCTAAATAGTTTGGATTCATTTTGATTCTCCTGGAGTTGAAGCTGTGGATCGGTTTTTCGTGGGATCGTTAGATTGTTGAAACAGGGCCGTGAAATCGTTTGCGCCGGTGAGGAGCGCTAGATCGGCCAGCTTGCGAATGTGATCGGCAAGCGATTGTGCGAGCATCAGCCGGTCCTCGATCAGGAGCCGTCGCGCATCGAGAACATCTTGAAATACACCAAGATTATTTTCCCACGCCGCACTCGCACTCGAAACGGTTTGTTCGGCGAGCGGGATCAGTTCGTCTCGGTAGAGCACGGCCTGGCGCCGTGCCGCATCGATATCAATCGTGAGGTGGTGAATCCCTTCGCGGAGGGTGAGCTCGTAGTCGGCGGCCTCATGTTCGGCCGCATGCACCCGCGCTTTGTCTCGGCGATAATCGCTGTCATAGTGTTTAGCGTTCACCCATGGCAGGCTGAAACTGACGGTCGCCATGCCTTCCCGAATGCCCCAGTCACCGCTGTATTGGCGGGCTTGTAAACCGACACCAATTTCCGGCAGGCGCCGCCGATGAGTGAGCTGAGCCATCGCGTCGGCTTGAGCCACCTCCTGATGCATGACTCGTAGTTTCGGTTCGGTGCGCAGTGCTGAATCCGTCAACGCATCTTCGTCCACCACGGCGGGTTGAACCGAAGAGAGAACCACTTCGGGCCAGTTCGAATGAAGGTCTCGATTTAACAGACGGTTGAGCTGAACCTGTTTGTGGGCCTGCTCCAGTTTGAGCGTCTGCAGTCGGTCCGCCACCTTCGCGCGTTCGGTCTGAATTTTTAACCATTCGACCTGACTGGCTTTTCCCACCCGATACCGATTGTCCACCGTGGAGAGAATGGTTTCCAACCATCCAAGATCCTGAAAAGTGAGCCTTACAATTTCATCGCTTAAAGCCAGGTCGGCGACCGACTGCGTCAAGTCGCGACGAAGCCGTTCGGTCTCATAAGCCGTATTCAGTTTCTCTTTCGCCGCGTCGGCTTCCGCGACGTGACGCGCAAGTTCGGGACGGCCGAAGACAGGCAGTTTCTCGTCGATGCCGTAGATCAAATTACCTTCTTCCGAAGATTTGAAACCGCGCGAAGTCGGCCTGGAAAAGCCAAAAGATACAGTAGGATCTTCCCACGTTCGCACGGACTCGGTTGCTGCGACCGCGGCGTCCGTACGTGCCTGGAAAACTTTAAGTCCCAGATTGTTTTTCTGGGCCTCGGCCACGAGCTGATTGACGAATTCCGGTGTGAGGTGAAGGGGCTCTTCCGCTGCGCACAACGCAGGCAGCGAAAGGCACGATAAGGAAAGGAAAAATGTTTTATTCATACGCAGGCAGGTTGAAACCAAACGAATAGCCGCAAAGAACCGCACGAAGCGGAGAACGAGCGACGGACAATCCCGCTAAGCGGGAATCAGCAAAGCGGAGGGGCCTGCGTAAAAAGGCTCTGCTGCAGCACTAACTCGGTGAAACCTTGTTCACCGGGCGGATGGGTGGTGCGAAACACAACCATCTGCGGAGCGACCACGAGCACATCTTCAAAAGAAAGAAAATCGATGACCGGCAGTGAAGCGGCAAATAAACTGATCACATCGGAGTGCGATGATTGGACGATCTCCTGGCCGTTGTACTTGTCGCACAATCCGGGCGCCGATTTTGAACACGAACCGTCATGACAAGCAGGGCAGTCACCGCTGCTTGTGTTCGCGCTCAGGCCGAAGACGCATGCATTTAATCCAACGAACCACAGAACCATCGCGACTACGGCGATGGAAACTCGGTTCCCCTGGAAAAAACGTCTCACGAGATTAAACTAGCATAACAGCCGCTAAATGCACGTCGTTTGATGCGGCACTCCTGCCCGATGGCAAAAATGAGAACTCTGTCGCTACGGATATATTCCCGCAAAAATCGCGCCCTCTACTCTACTGTCTGAGCGAATTCGCTACATTTAAAGGGACAGGCTGAAAAAATAAAGGACGGAGGAGAAAGCGTGCTAATCTGGGAGGAATGAGACAGAGGCGGATCAAGATATCTCCAGAAGCGGGCGAGGCGGTGTATCACGCCATGAGCCGAACGGTAAATGGCGAGCGGCTGTTCGCCACGCCG
>WNFI01688927.1_pt1 | contig 16371 bp, 10 predicted proteins | sample 5400471 | NCBI WGS metagenome assembly WNFI01 (sample SAMN13153348, study PRJNA577476) | soil metagenome | isolation source: 100 cm saprolite on Douglas fir-dominated hillslope | place: USA:California | collected 2013-09-17 | reverse complement strand
AAATGCCGACTATCAGTACGGCAAGCGGCGGCTGCGGCAGATCGATGGGCGGATTCGCTTTCTCACGAAGCGAATCGAAGCCGCGGAAGTGGTGGACCCCGAAGCTCCGAGAGCGGGGCAGGCGGCGGCGAGGGCATTCTTCGGAGCGACCGTGCGCTATGCCAATGCCGCGGGAGTATCGCGAGTGGTGAGCATCGTGGGCACAGACGAAATCGATCTCGACCGCAACCACATCAGTTGGGTGTCCCCTCTGGCGCGCGCGTTGATGAAGTCGGCAGCGGGTGAGAGTGTAGTCCTTCAATTGCCGGGCGGTACAGAATACCTGACCGTGCTGAAAGTGTGTTACGAGCGTATTTCTGTGGAACCGTTCCGTGAACCAGCTGGATCCGAGGCCTCGGCAAAGGGACTCCCTCGCCGACGCTAATCCACCTGACGAAGGTTAGCGAGGCGGCACATGAAAATTCCAGGCCTCGAGCAAGGACGAATTGTGAGCCGACTATAGAGCTAGTCCTTCCGCTATTGTCCAACCCCACGGTTTGATCTTCACCACGCGGCTTGTGTTCTGAGCGGGTTCTTGCCCCAAGGCCCACAAATGAGTTTCCCTTGCGCGGTGCTGGCAAATTTAGTTTAGTCTGACTGACAATGACAGAAGATCTGAATTCTCCGGCGGGATTCCGCGGGCTGCGCGTGTTGGCGCTCGAAAGCCGCCGAGCCCGCGAGATGGGCCTGCTCATCGCAAACAATGGAGGCCAGCCGGTAGTGGCTCCGACCACACGCGAAGTTCCCGCCGAGGACAACGGCGATGCCTTGAAATTCGTTTCGGCGCTGAGAGACGGACGACTCGATCTTGTCATTTTTTTGACCGGCGTAGGCACACGTGCACTGGCGCAAGCTGCGGAAGGCATTTGTTCGCGCGAGGAGTTCGTTGCCGCTCTTAGCGGGACTGCGGTGATTGCAAGAGGCCCGAAACCCGTGGCCGCCCTCCGCGAGTTGGGCGTGCCCATCGCTGCGGTCGTTCCCGAACCAAATACATGGCGCGAACTTCTCCATCTCCTGGATGAAAAAAGCGATCTGTTCCCACTCAGGGGGCGTTCGGTAGCGGTCCAGGAGTACGGAGTTCCGAGTCCCGAACTGCTTGCGGGATTGGCAGAACGTGGCGCTCAAGTGCTCGCCGTCCGCATCTATGATTGGGGCCTGCCGGAAGACACGGCCCCACTGCGGCAGGCTGTCGACGCAGTTGCTCGCGGCGAGATCGACGTTCTCCTCGTGACCTCGGCGGTCCAGATACGGCACCTGCTTCAGATCGCCGAGGAGATGAATCTTCGGGAGGACGTGATTAGTCGCCTGTCGCGCGTCGTCGTCGGATCCATTGGCCCCATTGCCTCCGTAGAGTTACGCCACCAGGGAATTGCTGTGGATTTGGAACCCAGTCATCCGAAAATGGGGTTTCTGGTGAAGGAAATGGCCGAGCGGTGCTTCGCACTGATGCAGAACAAACAGGCCTGATCGCAGCCTGCCGATTGTCACGCCAGAACAATGGCAAGGTAGGTCGCCCGCCAGCAATTAAGGTACATGCCTTGGCGAGAATGGCTTCACGATCCCTAAGAAGCTTGCAGTTACGGAGTTACGTTTATGAAAATAGCACAGGTGGAGACCCGTGCAATCAACCCTCTATCGTCGGCAATCCGGAGGGTGGATTGCTGCCACCCTGTGTTATCCCTGAATCCCCGGTGAGCTGTAGACACATGCAATCCGATCATCGAGAGATACTCCCTGATGTATGGAGTCGGCCGATGACGGCAGCAGATTTTCGCAGTATTGCGCTGAGCCTCAACGGCGTGGAAGAGTACTCTCATTCGGGATCGCCGGCTTTTCGTGTAGGAGGCAGAAAATTCGCTTCGCTTGCCTCAAAAGCAGAGGGCTACGGAAATCTGATGCTCATGCTAGAGCAGCAGGCGGCGTTTGTTGAGGAGGCCCCCGAGATTTTCTTGCCCATTCCTGGCGGCTGGGGAAAAATGGGACACACGCATATTCGCCTGGCAGCGGCAAGCGAGGATGTGCTGACGGGCGCACTCCGAACCGCGTGGAAATTGCGAATTGAGAAGAACGCAAAGACGGGCGGGAAAAGACGCCCTTCGGGGCCGCAAGGAGCAGCAGATAAGAAACGCGGGAAGCGATGACCTGTCGGGCAACAAGAGCGCGCTTATCGCCAGGGTTCTCCTGCGACATGAGAGAACGGCATAATGTGGAAAACGTCGAAAACTTACACAAGTGCTTACACACTTCCACATCGCTAGCCTTTATATGCTGTGTTATCAATACTAAATTGGCAGACGCAGCGGACTCCGCGCCCGTCGCGAGACGATTCCTTTTTTGGCCCGAGTCTCATCTCACGAGTAACTCCTACTGACAGAGATCCTTAGTCGATGTTCTTTGCCGGGCTTACGCTCGTCCCGTGAACTCCCATAAGCAAATTCGCTCGGTTCGGCCTTTGGCGAAAACTTCTCAGACATACAGGATCGGGCAGAGGAGTCGTCAGGTCACGGAGTCGTGAGTTCATCTCGCTCAATCATCATTCTCGCGATCATCGGGCTATTGGCTTGCGCGCTTTATTGGAATATTTATCGCCGCGTCTCCGCAACTGGCACACTTCATCCCGCGCAGTTGCACATTACAAAACGGCCGCTGCCTGCGCAACGTGATCCTGCCCAACTGTTTCAGGAACGGGGATTGTCCCAGGTTGCAATTCTTCTAACCAATTCCGAGCAAAACGCTGAATCGCCGACGCGATGTCTGAACACGATGGGAATCCCGTTCTTTGTGACTCGTGATCTGACCAGCGCACTTAGGCACAAACTCGTTCTGTTGTATCCCGAGGTGGATGGAACGACTTTCGATATGGCTCAGGCTCGCGCAATTACCGATTTCGTGACTCACGGTGGCGTTCTTTTCGCGCAGGATGTTTTATGGGGTGGTTTCAAGCCGCTCTTCGGTTTTGAGGAAGTACTTCCACTTCGTACTCGCCACAACATCGTCGTGAACAATGCAGACCCGATTTTTCAATATCTGAACCGCGCCGAGGAGAAAGAAATTCCACTGGGTTCTGCCGGAATTCCGGAAGTGATCTGGACGAACGGCTACCGGGCATCAGTGGGAACGCAGTGCCTGGCGCGATTCGACGATGGCTCGGCGGCAATCTTGAGGCACGACGTTGGGCGGGGGCATGCGTACCTGATTGGCGTCGCGCTAAATGATGTTGTCCTTAGGAATCAGCAGAACCGCGATTATGAGGCGCAGAGGATTTATGTAAATGGCTTCGAGCCCGGAAGCGATGTATGGCTTCTTATTTTGCGAGCCTGGTACGAAATGTATTCGGATAGCGGAATTCGTCTGGGCACGATTCCGCAGGGGAAAAGGTCGGTCTTAATGCTTTCCCATGATGTTGACTGGGAGCATTCATTCCAACCGATGCTGGCCTTTGCCGAGTTCGAAAAGGGAGCAGGTGGCGCCAGCACATTTTTTGTTCAGACCAAATATTTGGATGATGCAACCAGCCGGGCATTTTTCTTTGGGCAATCGCTGGATGTCTTGAGGAAGTTGATGGCAGGTCACGCGGATATTGAAAGCCACACCGTGATTCACACTAAACTATTCAATAAAGTGCCGTTGGGAAGCGGAGAGGAAAAATATCCAACCTATGTCTCCCGCGCTACCCGCAATAATCCTGCGCAGGATACGACCACACTCGGTGAAGTCTGTGTGAGTAAGACTCTGCTGGATGGCGAACTACAGGGGCACGAAACGCTTTTCTTTCGGGCTGGTCATCTGCGCGTGCCGCCATATCTTCCCGAAGCGCTGGTGCGCTGTGGATACGACTTTGATTCGTCGTTTACGGCTGGAGATGTGCTCACCAACTTCCCCTATGAATTGGATTTTGATTTGGGGATGACCGAACCTACGGCGGTCATCGAATTTCCGGTGACGTTTGAAGACGAACAACTTCCACCGCTGCTGGACCGCATTCCCTCAATCCTGAACACGATCGAGGCAAACGCCGAGAACGGAGCACCGTCTGTCATTTTGATTCATACCAACAACGCCCAGGAGAAGCTGGAGGCAGAGCGTGTACTTGTATCCCGGCTTCCCAAGGACATTCTGGTAGAAAACATGACCGAATACGCACACTTCTGGAAGGCCCGCAGCTATGTGCGTTGGTTCTCGCAGCCAGTTCCTGCTGGGGAACAAATCGAAATCAATGTTGACCTTCCCATGGCCGGACTCACCTTGGTTGCGCGGTGCAGAATTCGCACCGCCTCGGGCGTCTCAGGGATTCGATGGACCGATCATGAGGTGATTCTCCCCGATCTCGGAGGCAAGTCGCGCGTACTGGTGCACATCGACTACTTCCCGAACCAACCGCTTAAAGCCTCCTTTCCTCGATAGCCTTCGAATCGCTGCGATTCTGAACAACCGACAGGAAACCAATCGGAGTCACCAATTACTAGAGTCACCTGTTTCAGAGGGCGATTGCTACCGATGTTCATGGTGCGGCTTAGTCGCCGGGAGTAGTGTGACCGCCCGGGCAGATCTCTCGTCGCAAGGAATGGAATTGAATCGGTCTTACAGATCGCTGTTCTCCCGCTCGGGCTTTCATGTGCTTGCGATTGGAACTTGGCTCTTGTTGTTGTCTTTGTGCTTGCGCGCGGAGGACGACTGGAGACAGCAGGTGCAGACTGAGGTCAATCAGCACCGGCTGCCGAAGGCGTTGGCCATTGTAGATCAACGGCTGACGGAAACGCCGGATGATATGGAGGCGCACAGTTGGCGCGGGCGACTGCTGGCGTGGACAGGCCAGTGGCTTCAAGCTGAAACCGAGTATCAGATCGTACTCGAAAAGTTCCCGGATGATGTGGATGTACTCGCCGGCCTCGCAGATGTTCTCCTCTGGCAGCAGAAATATTCGCAGGCGTTGACTGTTTTGGAGCAGGCTCGAAAGACCGCACCGCAAAGTGCCGAGATACTCCTTCGTCGTGCCCGGGTGCTCTCTTTGTTGCAGAGAAATTCCGAAGCTTGGACTCAGTTTCAGACGATCTTGGCTCTTGATCCGACAAACCGCGCTGCGACGAACGGCCTGTCGGATCTCTCGGGCGCCTCAAAGTACGAGCTTCGAATTGGCGAGGAAGCTGATTTCTTCACATACACCGACAATGCGCAAGTTGAAACTGTAGCTCTGGCGGCGCACTGGAACAAACGATGGACAACTGGCTTTGGAGCCAGCCAGTATCACCTTTTCGGCGAAAACGCCGTAAGGATCTGGGCGGAGGCGGCATATCGCTTTCGCCAAAATAATTGGGTGCGTCTGCTGGGCGGAACGGCTAATCCGCAGGATGTGGTGCCAGAACGCGATGTGCTGGTCGAGTATGGGCACGGCTTCCGCTTTTCCAATCTACTGTTCCACGGTTTGGAAACTTCTTGTCTGGAGCATTCTCTTTGGTATCGGGGGGCGCAGGTCGTCAGTCTGAATACGACTCAAATCCTCTATTTGCCCAGGGAGTGGACGTGGACCTTGTCGGCCACCGGGTCCCGTACTCAGTTTGCCAATGGCGGTTCGGATTGGGTTCCTTCCGGCTCGACAAAGCTAGGAGTGCCGTTACTGCGAAAACTCTCGGGCAGTCTTCTGTTTGCAGTAGGCGCCGAGAATTTCGCGCAAGTTGATCAGATAGGCCGATTATCGGCACGCAGCTATGGCGGTGGAGTGCGTTACCGCTTTGCCGAAAGCCAGGACGTAACCGCGGGTGTCGCCATACAAGATCGCGCACGCGGACAAAAACAGATCAGTCTTGGATTGAGCTATGGGATCAGGTTCTAGCTGGCTTCGGGACATGGATCTCGCTTGGCTGGTGGCCCGGGCCATCGCATTTTCGGTGTTCGGGATCTTGCTCCTAATCACCTTCATTGTTCTTCGTCGCTGGTACCGGCAGCGTTATTTCAACCAGTTAAATCGGCGCACGGTGGCGCTGCGGGAACAATGGCCGGACATTCTGTCGGGGAAAATTCCCGGATCTGTATGGCGGTTGAACTTCCTCGACTGCCAGATTGTGGAAGATATTTTGCTCGACAACATCGAAGTCTCCGAAAAGGATCAGCTATCGCCGTTTGTTGCGTGCCTTCGCAATAGTGGGCTGCTGGATTTGCGCATTCGTCAAGCACGAACCTCGGAGGGTTGGCCCAGGCGATCTGCATTGCTCGTACTGGGGCGTACACGGGCACCCGAAGCCATTCCAGTACTAGTGGAAGCGCTGGAATCATCCTCAGAAGAAACCCGGGTAGCAGCCGTGCGCGCACTTGGCCGAATTTCTTCGCCGCGGGCCGCCGGGTTCCTGCTGGACCTGTTTGTTGCGGGAGAGTTGAAGGTTCCAGAGCACACATTGAAGAACGCTTTGTTGAACTGCTGCCGCGACGCGCCCGGAGTTCTCATTCCTTATCTCAATAGCTTGAGAGGGTCGACGCGCGAACTGATTGCGCGTGTTCTCGGCGAACTCGCCAGCCCCAACCTGGGCGAAGAATTGTTGATCCTGGCGGCGGATCCTCTGGCGGAACTCCGCGCATCGGCGGCTCGCGCCCTGGCGCAAGTGCAGCCGGAAATATCTTTTCCTGTGCTCTCGACTTTAGCCGTGGATACCGAATGGTTTGTCCGGCTGCGCGCGGTCATAGCCCTCAGTTCCATTGAGCATTCGGGAAAAACCTACGTACTGCTGCGCGCGCTGTGTGATATGAATCGTCACGTGCGGCAGAGAGCGGCGTGGACTCTGGCGCGGATGCAGCAGGGCAAAGAAGAAATCCTGGAGAAAGTCGTGGCCACGCAAGACAACTACGCCTTGCAAGCCTTTCTGTCGGAGCTCGACCGTTGCGGTTCGCTGGATTCGGCACTGGATGGACTGGGAAATATCGTCGATCGCGGTTCAGGCGGCGGTGATGTTGAGAACGTAGCCGCTGTGGTGCGAGAACACTTTGCCGCGCCCCACAAGGCTGCCGCCGCGGCTGCGGGAAAACGGTAATGCAGCGCTTTCTCGAAATTTCGAATGAGAGCCTCTTCCTTTTTTACCTGATTTCAAACCTGATCAACTTGACGTTACTTGTCGTGGCCGTTTACAAAAACACAATTCACCGCTATCGGCTGGCGAGTCTTCGCCTTGAGGGCTTGCGGTCGTCACCGTTTACGCCACCGATCAGTTTGCTGGTGCCCGCTCGCAATGAAGAATTGTGCATCGCGGCCAGCGTAGGTTCTTTGCTGCGGCTGGACTATCCACAACTGGAAGTGATTGTCGTCAATGATGCATCGACCGATCAGACAATGGCAACGCTGCGTGAAAGCTTTTCGCTGCACCGTGCCACCATGGTCTACGTGGCTGAGATTCCTACGGCACAAGTTGTTGCGATGTACCGGAGTCCGACGCATCCCCAACTACTGGTTTTGGATAAGAAATCTGCGGGGTGCAAAGCCGATGCAATCAATGCCGGGATCAATGCAGCAAGCAGTCCCTATGTTTGCGTCGTCGATGCCGACTCTATTTTGGAAAAAGACTCGCTGTCACGCATCATGGCCGGTGTTATTTCTGATCCGGCTCGGGTAGTGGCCGTAGGCGGGATTGTTCGGATATTGAACGGATCGAAGGTGGAAGGAGCGGTGTTGAAGGAGGTTGGCTTGCCTCACAAGCACATCGAAATGCTGCAAATCATCGAGTACTTGCGCGCCTTCCTGGTCGGACGGGAGGCGTGGGCGGCATTCAATCTTCTGCCCATTATTTCGGGGGCGTTCGGCATCTTCCGGCGGGATCTGTTGCTAGAGATCAATGGCTTTCGGGCTGATGCGGTGGGTGAGGATTTTGACTTGATTGTTCGGCTTCACCGCCATCTGCATGATCACAAGATCGACTACCACATCAACTTCATCCCCGATCCTACGTGCTGGACCGAAGCTCCGTCGGACTACAGTTCGTTGGCCCGGCAAAGAGCACGCTGGCACAAAGGTCTGTTGGATACGCTCTGGTCACGGCGCGATATGCTCTTCAAGACGCGTTACGGTGCCGTGGGGTGGATCATCCTGCCCTATATGTGGCTGTTCGAATGCTTTGCCCCGGTCATCGAACTCTTTGGATATGTCACGATCGTGCTTGCTGCTGTTCTGGGTTTTCTGAGCCAGCATTTCTTTCTACAGTTTCTCCTTTTCGGCTACGCATTCGCGACCTTGATGTCCGTTGGCTCGGTGCTTCTAGAGGAGATGAATTATCGCAGGTATAGCAGTTGGCGGGATGTCGCATGGCTGTTACTGTATTGTTTTTTTGAGCACTTTCCCTACCGCCAGATGACGATGTTCTGGAGACTGCGTGGAATTTGGGAGTATCTAAGAGGGGATTTGAGGTGGCACCAGGTGAAGAGAACTGGAACATCATGTTGAAAAGAAGTTGATGGGCTCCTGCGCCAACGCCAACTGATCGGTCATTGAACCTGCCATTGGGCGCGAAACACTGCTGGCCTACCCACCCGCCATTGCCTGCTTCGTACTCGCACGTTCAGATCCACCCAGGGTAAAATAAAACGTTGCACCCCGATCCAACTCCGCTTCTGCCCACACCTGGCCACCGTGTTTCTTCACGATCCGTTGCACCGTTGCCAACCCCACGCCGGTCCCCTCAAAATCTTCCGGACGATGCAGCCGCTGAAAGACGCCGAATAACTTGTCGGCATATTTCATACTGAAGCCTACTCCGTTGTCCCGCACAAAGAGCACCTTCTGCCCGTCCTGATCCATTTGCCCGATCTCGATTACGGCCTGCGCCCGCGGCCGGGAATACTTAAGCGCATTGCCAATCAGATTTTGAAAGACTTGCCGCACCAAATTGGGATCGCATTCCACAAAGGGAAGCTCCGCGATCTTCCATTCCACTTTCCTTGCCTCGAGCTCTGCCTCAAATATGGTCAGTACGTCCTTCACAATCGGACCCAGTCCCGTCACTTGCACCGCCAAAGGCTGCCGCCCCACCCGCGTCAGATTGAGCAACTCGTCCACCAGTACTCCCATGCGCTGCGACCCCTGTTCAATCCGCTGGAGGTGGCGCTGCGCTTCTTCGGGCAAGGATGGTCCGAAGTCCTCTACTAATATCCGTGTGAATCCGCTCATGTGCCGCAGTGGCGCACGCAGATCATGGGACACAGAGTAGGTAAAAGCCTCCAGATCTTTATTCGTGGCTTCCAGTTCGGCAGTGCGCTCGATCACGCGCGCTTCTAGTTCCTGGTTCAGCTTTTGAATTTCCCGCTCCGAGGCCTTACGGTCCGTAATGTCGCGGAAGGCGGCGACTCCGCCGCACAGATTGCCCTCATCGTCTTTCAAGGGCCGCGCCGTGACTTCCAGAAATACCGGCTGCTCGTGGTTGGGATGATGAATCGTCAATTCCGCTTGCACCGACTCCCCATGCAAGGCTCTCACCAGCGGAAGTTGGTCCGCCGGGTAGGGAGTGATCCCATCAGGCAGATAAACTTTGTAGTGAGGAGTCCACTCCTCTGGCGGCAAGTCGGCTACGTCACGGCCCATTAACTTGATCGCGGAATCATTCCAGATCAAAAAGCGCCCTTCCCGGTCCGCGGCAACCAATCCTTCGCCCATGCTGTCCAATACCAGCTTAAGCATGCGGGCCTGCGACTCCACCGCCTGCCTGGATCGGGCAAGTTCTTCGGCTTGGCGGGAAAGTTCCTCCGTCTGCGATGCCGCTCTTTCCTCAGCATTCCTGCGTTCAGTGATATCCCGCAGAATCACCGTAAAAAGCTTTTCGCCGTTGGCCTCGACCTGCGAAATTGAGGCTTCGATCGGGAATTCCTGGCCGTCGGCTCGCACCGCCGCCAGGGCCCGCGTAAGGCCCATAGAGCGGGTGGTCGTTCCGGTGGAGCCGAAATGCCGAATATGCTCTGCGTGGCCAGCCCGGAACCGTTCGGGCAAAAAGCGGTTCAGTGGCTTGCCCATTGCCTCCGTGGCCGGATATTGGAACATTCTCTCCGCCGCCGCATTGAACATCACCACATTCTGGTGCGCGTCGACCGTGATGATTCCATCCATGGCCGATTGAAGCACCCCGCGCAGCCTCTCCTGGCTCTGGCGCAACTCCTCTTCCGCTGCCTTGCGCTCGCTGATGTCGCGCGCAACCTTGGAGAAGCCCCGGAGGGTACCATGGTCGTCGTACATAGGAGTGATTACGACGTTTGCCCAGAAAGCCGAACCGTCCTTGCGGATTCGCCATGCCTGCTCCTCGAATCGTCCTTTGGCCAGAGACTCCTTCAGCTCCCGGGAAGGCTTATCAGTTTCCCTGTCCCCGGACGCGTAAAAACAAGAAAAATGTTTACCTAGAATTTCCTCATTTCGATAGCCCTTGATGCGAGCCGCGCCCGCATTCCAACTGACCACGTTCCCCTCGGGGTCGAGCATGTATATGGCATAGTCTTTGACCCCATCGAGCAGCAGCCGGAACCGTTCCTGACTTTCGTGCAGGGCTTCCTCCGCCCGCTTGCGCTCGGTGATATCGGCGCGAATCGCCATGTATTGCTGTGGTTTGCCGTGAGCATCGAGGAACGGGACGATAGTCGTATCCACCCAGTAAATCGAACCATCTTTGGCACGATTGCAGATCTCGCCCCGCCACACCTCCCCATTGGCGATAGCGTGGTACATCTGGCGGAAAAACTCCTTGTCGTGATGGCCGGAGTTCAGGATGCGGTGGTTCTGTCCCAGCAGCTCCTCTCGCGAATATTTGCTGATGGTACAAAACTTCTCGTTCACATAAGTGATGGTTCCCTGAACGTCCGTGGTGGCCACAATCGCGTGCTGGTCCAGTGCAAACTTCTGGTCGGCCACTTCCTTGAGCGCAGCCTCGCTGGTGGCAAGGCTTTCTTTCAGTGCCTTTTCCGCCTGCTTGCGCTCCGTGATATCCGCGCGGATGGCCACGTACTGCCGCGGTTTGCCATCCTCACCGACGAATGGGACCACCGTGGTGTCCACCCAGTAAATCGACCCGTCCTTAGCCCGGTTGCAGATCTCGCCCCGCCATACTTGTCCATTCGCGATGGCGTGGTACATCTGGTGGAAGAACTCTTTGTCGTGATGGCCGGAGTTGAGAATGCGGTGGTTCTGCCCGATTAGTTCCTCGCGCATGTACTTGCTGATTGCGCAGAACTTGTCGTTCACATAGGTAATGGTCCCCTGCACATCTGTGGTGGCGACAATCGCATGCTGGTCCAGGGCGTATTTCTGCTCGCGCAACGCATCTTCCGCCCGCTTACGCTCCGTGATGTCGGTGGAAATGCCAAAGACGGCATACGGTTTCCCAGCCTGGTCCCGAAGCGCGCACTTCATGGAGAGATAGGTCTGTGGCCCATCGTCCTGCGGTACGATTTCCTCTTCAGTCAACACACCGCTGGCTGCCGCCGCTCTCAGGTCCATCGCGTGGAATGCATCGGCCGCTTCCTTGGGAAATACGTCATAATCGGTTCTCCCAAGCATGGCTTCATTGCTGATATGGAACAGCTCAGAATAACGTCTGTTAACCAGAAGATAGCGGCCTTGCAGATCCTTGACGTAGATGACCGCTGAGGAATTATCGATGACCGCCTGGAGAAGCTGCCGGTTTTGGCGCAGAGCGTCTTCCGTGGCCCGGCGTTCGGTGATGTCGCGCAGAATGACAGTGAAAAGCTTCTTTCCCCCGGTTTCCACTTGGGAGATCGAGGCCTCGAGCGGAAATTCGTCCCCGTTCGCTCGCCGCCCCCAAATCGCCCCCAAAGTACCCATGGCACGGCTGGTCGTTCCGGTTTCGCTGAAGCGGTGGATGTGGGACGCGTGAGTTTTGCGGAAGCGTTCCGGTATGAAGCGCTCGATCGAGTTGCCTAGCGCTTCACTTGCCGCGCAGCCGAACATTTTCTCTGCGGCGGCGTTGAACAGAACGATGCGTTGCTCTTCGCCGACGGTAACGATGGCATCCATCGCCGACTGAATGATGGCATTGAGCCGGTTCTGGCCTTCCCGTACCGCCGCTTGCGCTAGTTGCAGTTCCTCCACCGCGGACTGGTGCTCGGCCAGCGCCGCCAGGGTCAGCTCCCGCGCCGCCAGGGTCTCCCTCAAACTGGCTTCGGCTCGCTCCCGTTCCACGCATTGCAGGCGCAGTTCGTGATTGATGGAGCGCAACTGGTCCGCGCTGGGCAACGCGATCGCCTTGGGAATCAGCGGAATCAGCATCACCGCCGTGGCTACCGACACAGCCGCTGTGACTCCCTTGATGACTCCTGCCAGCAGGTAAGAGGCATGCCAGATGGTCCAGACTTCCATCAGATGGGTGGTACCACAGCCCACAATGAACAAGCCGAACATCCAAAAAATCCAATTGAATGGCAGATCGCGCCGCCGGCGGGCCAGGTAAATCAGGGCTGCGGGGATGCAGTAGTACGACAACACGATAAGGCCGTCGGAAACAACGTGCAGCCACAAGACCAGCGGATCCCACAAGAAGCAATACCCGTGCGGCATGAAATCCGGATTTGCCATGGCCATCTCCCACCGCTGCCCCGCAGCCGCACGGACCAAAGGCGCCACCAGCAGGCAGAGACAAGCAAGCGCAGCGAGAGCTCTCGACCTGCGCAGATTTGTTCCTTTAAGAAGAGTCATGACATTCCCACACGAAAAGAAAGAGGTCTGCCAAGCCCAATGCAGACCGTCACTTTATTCATCGTCACGCTATTCGGGGAACTTTAAGCGCGAAGCAACAAGGGGGTGACCTTTGACCCCGAGGTTTCGGAATCCCCAATTTTCCCGTGCTAGACTGAGCAATCCAGACATGCCAACCCTCCGCGTCATTCTTCTTTGGCATCAGCACCAGCCTTTTTATAAAGACTTGGTTTCCGGAGAATACCGCCTGCCCTGGGTGCGGCTGCATGCGCTCAAGGATTATTACGGTATGGTTAAGTTGTTGGACGAGTTCCCCAACGTTCACCAGAACTTCAACCTGGTGCCATCCTTGATGGTTCAGATTCAGGATTACGTGGAGGGTACGGCGCAGGATCCCTTTCTGCGAGTGGCGGCCAAGCCGGCGAAAGATTTATCTGTAGAGGAGCGGCGTTTCGCCCTTCAGTATCTGTTTCAAGCGAATCCGGCGAACGTAATTGGAAGGTATCCGCGCTACCGTGAATTGTGGGATCTCTTTCGCGAGCACAAAGCCCTGGCGGAGCGCGCCGAGCGCTATTTTTCGCCGCAGGATTTCACCGATTTGCAGGTTCTGTCGCAATTGGCCTGGTTCGATGAATTTTTTCTGGAAGAAAAAGACATCGCGGAACTGGTCGTCAAGGGTCGTCAATATTCGCTGGACGATCAGAAGTTGGTGATCGAACGCGAAAGGGAACTGCTGGCCAAGGTGCTGCCTGCTTACAGCGCTGCGGCCAAGACAGGTTCGATTGAGATTTCTGCGACGCCGTTCTATCACCCCATCTTACCGCTTGTGTGCGACACAAATGCTGGGGCGGTTTCGTCGCCAGGGCTGCCCCTGCCGCAGAACCGGTTTTTCCATCCCGAAGATGCGCGCGAGCAGTTGTCGCGGGGATTGGACCTGCATGAGCAGGTGTTCGGCATGCGTCCTAAAGGTGTCTGGCCGTCAGAGGGCAGCGTCTCCGAGGAAACGCTGGCAATTGCGGCCGGTCTCGGAATCAAATGGATGGCAACCGACGAAGGCGTGCTCGGCCGCAGCACCGGTTTGTATTTTGCCCGCGACGGGAATGGGCGCTTGCCGGGGCATTTGGCGGAGAAGCTTTATAACATTCACCGCTACGAGAATGGTTCGACTGCGATGCACTTAGTATTCCGCGATCACACAATTTCCGACCTCATCGGTTTCGTGTATTCCGGCATGCCTCCGGCGGATGCGGCACGGCACTTGATCGGCAACATCAAGGAAGCGGCCAAGCCGGTGCTCGCATCGGGACGCGATGCCGTTGTGTCGATCATTCTCGATGGCGAGAATGCTTGGGAATATTATCCGAAGTCCGGGCGCGAATTCTTGCGGCGCTTTTACGACGGATTGCAGCGCGAGCCCGGCGTGGAAGCGGTCACAATCTCAGAAGCGATCTCGCGGCATAAGGACTTTGGCAAAATGACGACGCTGGTGCCGGGGTCGTGGATCAATGCCAACTTCAATGTGTGGATTGGTGCTCCCGAGGATAATCGCGCTTGGGATTACCTGCATCAAGCGCGCGAATTCTACGCGCAGAATGCGGCGTGGGCGAGTGAGGCACAGCGTAAGCTGGCCTTCGATGAAATTCTGATTGCCGAAGGCAGTGACTGGAACTGGTGGTACGGCCCGGAGCACCACTCAGCCAACGACCGCGATTTTGACGAACTGTATCGCAAGCACCTGTCGAACATATATCAAGCTCTGGGCGCCACAGCGCCGGATTATTTGGCGCAGCCGATTACCGCAATCGAGGTACGTCCGTCGTTTATTCCGCAGACGGCTTACATTCATCCGCGCGTGACGGGTGATAAAGTCCGCTATTTCGAATGGATGGGTGCCGCGATCTACACGGCCGACCACCGCGCGGGAGCCATGCACGGCAAGCAATTTCTGCTGGACGCGGTCTATGCAGGCATCGATTCCACGCATGTCTATGGACGGTTGGACTTCAAGGGAAGCGTGCCCGAAGAGGATTTTGACTTGGTCGTGAACATCGAGTCGTGGGCTCCCAGCGAGCAGAGGGCACGGCGCGCGTTGCGTTTGGATGTATCGGTGCGCGAGCGCAAAGTGAGCCAGTGGAAAGTTGAAAATGGATCGGGGGAGCGGGCGCTTGCTTCATCCGGGTCTACAGATGAGAACATGAAAGTCGCGTTGCTGCGGAACTTTGAGTTCAAGCTGCCGCTCGTGTGGCTGCTGGCCACGCCGAGCCCGGCAGAGCGGGATCGCAAGCCGAGCACAGCCTTTGCCGGCGCCACCAGCAAATTGCGTTTGCGATTCAGCTTGTGGCAGAACCGCCTGCCGGTGGACTCTTTACCAATGGAAGGCTGGATTGAGTTGCAGGTGTTGAGCGAAGGAGATTTGTTGTTCAGGGCGTGAAGCCAGCATTGGGCTACGACTTCAGTAAGAGCGCTCCTTCAGTCCTTTTCTGTAATGCTTGGTCGAAGGTCACCAGGCGTAAGCCGGAAACCTGTGCAAAGGCAGAGACATAGGAATCCGCCCAGTCTTTTGGAGCCGGTTGCTTGGACTGGGAAAGAGAGCGGAAAATGCGTTCGATTGAGGGTGGCTCCTCAATGTAGCCAGCACGACCGTTTTCTAACCAATCGTCATACACCTCCCAAGCGGATGCTTGAGACAGAACTTTGTTTTCCATGACTGCTGGACTAGTGAGAAGACGAAGAAACCCAAGTTGGGTGAGTCGGCAGAAGCAAAGATCGGAATCATCGGGCACGGAATCTAGCCACATTCGGGCTGCGGCGTAGTGAATGTGGCCTCGGTAGGTCAACGCAATCCATACGTTGACGTCAGGGAAAAGGAATGATCTCGTAGATCTTGGCATTGTCCAAATCCAAGCTGCCGGGCCTGTCAGAATCGATCACTGGAGGCCTCCTACGCCTGTTTTTCTTCGGTTCTGCGCGCAGCTCCAATTCAACTCCCCGAAGAAGCAACTCTTTCACAGACTGGCCTTCGTGAGCAGCCTTTTTTTTCAGCGCCCGGTAGAGCGGGTCCGGAATGTCAACTGTAGTTCGCATCTAGATATTCTGCCATATTTATGGCTGTCGTGGAATCTTTGTTGCAAAATCCCCTGAGCGGGTTTCGCACCTATCAAAAAACCAGAACCCCTACTTGCTTCCGCCATTCGCCACCGCTGTGGTCATCGTTAGCGGACGATTCAACTCCAGGGTCAGTTCAGTCCCAGCGGGCAAGGTTGCTGAGCGATGTTTCGCCAGCCAGTGCGCAGTGGCAGAGCCTGCGCCCACCGCGCCACCAATCAGAATTCCAGGACCTCCACCGATCAATCCGCCAATCAGCATGCCGCCGGCGGTGCCGCCGCCGGTTTCCAGAGTGTCGCGGCGGTCGTGCCCTGAGCCTTTGAACTGACCTTCTGCGCTCACATCGGAACCGGGTATGTTCGTGTCGATGAGTGTGGCATCAAGAAAATAGCGCTCGCCGGTGGGAAGGATTACGGCCTCAGGAAGAATCCCGATGCTCGGCTTGCCTGAGATCCGACGCGGCTCACTCACTTTGGTGACACGGCCCTCGATCGTCGCTCCTGCGGGAAGCAGAGTCTTGCCGTTGAGCACGACCGCCTGAGTCAGCCTACCCTGGAAGGGAT
>WNFI01088899.1_pt1 | contig 16371 bp, 13 predicted proteins | sample 5400471 | NCBI WGS metagenome assembly WNFI01 (sample SAMN13153348, study PRJNA577476) | soil metagenome | isolation source: 100 cm saprolite on Douglas fir-dominated hillslope | place: USA:California | collected 2013-09-17 | reverse complement strand
CCGGCCTGTTCTACGCCACCGACAGTCGCACGTCCGGTCCGCCTTCGGCCATTGCCGCGCATTCCACCGCGGTCGCTGACACCGAAAAGTTGTGCGCCCCCATCCCCTCGCCCGTAATCGGGTTGAAGTATTCTCGAAATCCCGATTGGCGGATCAGCGCGAGCGTCCGATCGGCCAAGTGTGTGCCTTCCGCCTCGTAGCCAAGGCGCATCAATCCGCGGAGGATGAACCAGGTCGAGAAGAGCCAGGTTGGGCCGCGCCAATAGCGATCGATCCACAGGTACCGGTCGATGCCGGGAACAAAGCTCGGCTCGTTCGCCGCGGTGCTCGGGACGGGATAGTCGAGCCAGAATTGTTCGGGATCCAGGAGATGTTCAGTAACGATCCGGTGGCCGATGTCGGCTGGCAATCGGTCGAGTGCGAGCGGGGCCAGGCCCGCCCACGTGCTGACGCGAAGCCGCTCGCCGGCGGGACCTTCGGCGAAGAAGAACTCTGCCTTGGGATCGTACAGCCGTTTCACGAGCGACCCGGTGAGCTGCTCGGCGCGAAGTGCGGCGCCGGGTTGCCCGAGTCGAGCGAGCCCCTCCCACCCGAGGATCCAGGCGGTGTTCATGAGGACGTCGGTGGCGTGGAAGCCGCCGTCGGCAACGACCCGCCGATAGTTGAAGTCGCGCCAACGATTGAATTCCTGGAGCGCGAGAAAGCCCAGTTTGGGATGACTGCGCCAGCCGAGCGGCTGGTCGTACGTGGGCGTCGCGTCGAGTCCAGTTTCGTCGGGCTGGAGGATGCCGATCAAACCATCGGCGTCGGCACGCTCACGATCGAGGAAATCGTGGAACCTTTGGATGATCGCGCGCCCTTCATCCGCGAAGCGACCGTCGCCCGACCGCTCGGCGACCTCTGCCCACGCCCAGCCGAGGAGCGGCGGCTGAATCGTGGCCGTTTGAAAAGCACCCCAGTGAAGAAGGTTGTAGGTGAAGGCGCGTGACAGGCGGACGGGTCCTTGCCAGAAAGTCGTGTGGCCAATCATGCCCGAGGGCTGCTGCATCGCGCCGAGCGTGCGAAGCTCGCGCATCGCGCGCGCCGGATCGAAGCGGCTCCACGCCAACGCGTGAAAGCACGAATCCCAGAAGAACTGGTCTGGGTACTTCACGGGGTCCGGGCACGTGTATCCGAAGACGAGTCCGGCAGGCGTGCGACCTTCCCGCCAGTTGCGCTGGAGGAGTTGCCTCGCGCCCGTCGATACGTCGGAGTACGAACCCACAGTATTCAGCATACGCCCGCCGGTGATGCTTCCGCTGCAGAGGTTGGAAGGCACAAGGTGCGCCGCGGCGACGACGGAATGAGCTGCTGTTGGCGACACCGGCTCGTAAAGCTAACTGGCGGCTCAACTTCGGCCGCTAGGTGGCGGTGGCAGAGTGCGCACCACCTGTGGCCTACACCGGCTGATCTATCGACGGCGATTGCGCCGTGAAGAACCTCGGCCCGCTCTCGGTTATGTGCAGACAATCCTCGAGCCGGATCCCGAACTCGCCATAGGTCGCGATCGTCGGCTCGTCACTGAAGCACATCCCCGGCTGGATCTTCGTCGTATTGCCGCGCACGAAGTTCGTCCACTCGTGGCCGTCCAGCCCGATGCCGTGACCGGTGCGGTGGGGCAGGCCGGGCACCTTGTAGTCCGGGCCATAGCCGGCGTCGGTGATCACCTTCCGCGCCGCGGCGTCCACCGACTCGCACGTGGCGCCCAGCTGCGCCGCGGCGAAGGCGGCGCTTTGCGCCCTCTTCTCCAGCTCCCAGACCTGCCGCATCCGCGCCGTCGGCGTGCCGAACACGGTGGTGCGCGTGATGTCGGACGTGTAGCCGTCCACCTGGCAGCCAGCGTCGATCAGCACAACGTCGCCTTCGCGCAATTGCTGCGGCTGAACGCTGCCATGGGGGAAAGCAGTGTATTTCCCAAAAATGACCAGCGCGCCATCCGCGGCGCCGCCGAGCGCCATCGTCGCCTGCGCGACCAGACGAGAAACATCTGCGTTCGTCATTCCTTCCTTCAGCGTTTTCAGCGTTCTCCCGATCGCCTGGAGCGTGATGTCGTTCGCCTGCTGCATCAGCGCAATCTCGGCGGCCGACTTGAACATCCGGCACCCGGCGGTCACGGGCGTCGCGCTGACGAACTGCGCGCCGGGCAACTCGTGGCGCAGCCCATCATATATGAAGAAGCGGAGGCGCTCTTCGATGCCGACGGTGCGCGTCGCGCCGCGGTCGCGGAGAATGCCGGCGATCAGCGCGTACGGGCTCTCGTCTTCCTGCCAGACGCGCACGTCCGATGGGTGCGGAATGAGCTCCCGAGCACGCGCTTCCTCAAATCCCGGCGTCACCCACGCCAGCTCGCCTTTCGCTGGAAGCACGACGGCGAAGGTTCGTTCGCTGTTCCCCCATCGCACGCCGGTGTAGTAGAACATGCTCGTGCCGCCCTCGAGCACGAGTGCATCGATTCCGTTCTCGGCCATCAGTCGACGCGCCTTCTCGATCCTTGTCAGACGCTCGGCGGCGGTGATCTTCGGCGCGGGCGCGACGCGATCCAGCGTTACCTGGGGGAAGGTGAAGGCGGAAAGGTCGGTGCGCGCGCCAAGCGCCGCGCCGCCGGCGAGGACTGCCGAGTGTTGGAGGAAATCGCGACGCTGCATTGGGCGGGCTCCGGAGCCGAATCAAGGGAACGACGCGGCAATAGTCGCACTGCCTTCGAACGTGGGCAAGCTTGACGGACGTGGCGACTTCGCCACCCGCTCCTGGCAGGCCCGAACACGAGCTCTATAAGGATGCAAATCGGAAGATTCGGATGAGCTCGGATCTTATTCTTTGACGTCCGCCAGGCCGAGAGATCTCCGATGAACCCGAACAAGCTCGACCACCAGGCAGTGGCGATCGCGCCAATGCTTTCGGTGAGGCGGGGCATCGAGGCCATCGACTTTTACAAGGCCGCCCAACCCTAACCTCGCACTGGCTCGTCATAGATGCCGATCTCAGTGACGTGCGGCGTATCGTGGCGCGCAACGAGAGCGAGCCGCACACGCTGCGACCTCAGACGGGACACCTGGTGGATCTGCACCCGCGCCGGCACCTGACCCGTGACGATCTCTACCCACGTGCCGCCAATCCAGCAGTCGAACCGGTAGCTCGCGATTCGGCTTGCGCCGTAGTCCTTCCACCGGCCGACGGGTTCGACGAGCACGAGAGTGTTGAACGCTCGCTCGCGGTCGAAGGTCACCTCGATCCAGCCACTCTGCGCTCCCTCCGGGAGATAGAAGGACGAGCTGAATGACCCGTCATTCGCCTGATCCGGGCCAACTGTGTCGGGAGAGTCGCTCGCCGTGATGTGCTGGCCCGTCGCCAGATTGGGCGTCGTGATGACGACGTTGCGATCGAGCGGTGGGGTCGGTCCGGCGTGACGCCAGGCTTGGCCGATTTCCGCCAATCGCTGGACGACATTCGGCGCAAGCGTTCCCTCGCGAGTCGGTGGTGCGTTGAGGATCACGTTGACGTGCAGCTTGTTTTCTGGCACCAGCCATTCGTCCACCACTTGCGTCACCGCTTTGAGCGGGCGCGTGGCGTCGGCCTTCTTCCAGAACCAGCCATCGGTCAGCGTGACCGTCGCCACGGCGGGGATCGCGCTTTCGCCCGGGACCTTCTGCCCGGCATTCTGCTCGAAGCCCTTGATGTCGCTGTAGTAGAGCGCCGACGAGGGATAATTGCTCGCGTTGAGATCGGCGACGAGGCAATCGGGTTGGAGCCGCTTGACCAGCGCATAGATCTCGTGGAACGGCACTTCGTCGTACGTGATCCGGCTCCACGGTGCATCCCAGCCATCGAACATGAGCATCGTGATGTCACCGTAGTGCATCAGCAGCTCGGCGATTTGGCGCTTGATCAGGTCGACCTTGGCGGGGGTGACGTTGAAATGCCGAATGTCGTTGCGCAGGTCGAGGATGGAGAAATGAAAGGCGACCTTGAGCCCTTGCCGACGAAACGAATCCACGTAGGATCGCACCACATCGACTTTGGCTGTTGTGTGCTTGACGCTCGCCACCGCGGTGGCGGTCGGCCATAGACAAAAGCCGTCGTGGTGTTTGGGGGTCAGGCAGCCCCAGGTCATCCCTGCCGACTTGGCGGCGCGCGCCCACTGATCGGTGTCGAGCGCGGTGGGAGCAAAGACGGTTGGCGCGTCGTGCGGATCGCCCCATTCCCGATCCTGAAAGGTGGCGAGGTTGAAGTGGTTGAACATCCCGAAACGGAGATCGACGAATTCCTGTTGCAGTTGCAGGAGCGACTTGGCCTCGCGGTAGTCGCTTGGTTCTTCAGCCGGCGAGACAAGCACTCGTGATGGCGGCAGCGAACCGAACGCAGCGGCGCCCGCGGTAGCCAGGAGGAACTCTCTTCGCGTGGATTTCGGCATCGAAAGATTCAGCGGTGAGATTCGAGATCGACCAGAGTCGAATATGACACATCGTGGCCGAGTTTGGCGCGACCGAGCCTGACACCAAGGCGGCGTCAGATTTGACGATGAGGGATCGGAGCGGCGGCTATGCTTCGGCATGGATGCGTCGTCTCACACTTCTCTCCGCACGGTTCCGCTGTCGGTGCTCGATCTTGCGCCGATCGTGACGGGAGGTACTCCCGCCCAGGCGTTCCGCAACTCGGTCGACCTGGCGCGCCGCGCTGAACGGCTCGGGTACCACCGGTTCTGGGTCGCTGAGCATCACGGTATTCCTGGTGTTGCAAGCGCGGCGACGGCGGTGGTGATCGGGCACGTCGCCGCGAACACGTCGGCCATTCGTGTCGGCGCTGGAGGCATCATGCTGCCAAACCACGCGCCGTTAGTCATCGCCGAACAGTTCGGCACCCTGGAGGCGTTGTTTCCCGGTCGCATCGATCTCGGCCTCGGTCGCGCGCCGGGCTCGGATCAGGTCACGGCGCGCGCGCTGCGCCGCGATCCCGCCGTCGTCGATGCGTTCCCGCACGACGTCGCCGAGCTGATCGCGTTCTTCGAGCCCGGCGAGATTGGGCAGGAAGTGCGCGCGATTCCCGGCGAGGGAACGCGGGTGCCGATCTGGATTCTCGGGTCGAGTCTCTTTGGCGCGCAACTCGCCGCCGCGATGGGGCTGCCGTTCGCGTTCGCGTCACACTTCGCGCCGACGCACATGATGCAGGCGATCGAGATCTACCGTGCCCAGTTTCGTCCGTCCGAGCGGGGGAAAAGTCCGCGGCTGATGATCGGCGCGACCGTCGTCGCCGCGGACACGGACGACGAGGCGCGGCGGCTCTTCTCGTCGCTCATCCAGACGTTTGTCGCGCTCCGCCGCGGCCAACCGATTCAAGTACCGCCGCCGGTCGATGACATCGAGCGTGTGCTCACGCCGTTCGATCGCGCGCAGTTGGCGCCGATCCTGTCGCACGCGATTGTGGGAGGTCCGGCGCGTATACGGGACGGGTTGGCGGCGCTCGTCACGGGCACGGGTGCGGACGAGGTGATCGTCGCGTCGATGATCTACGATCATGCCGCGCGGGTGCATTCGTATGAGATCGTTGCGGATATGCACGAGACGGCTGGCTGACCAAGCCTCCCCCCCGCAAAGGAGAGCACTCGATGGATCCACGCCCTAACGCCGCGCGAATCGCCGGCGCCCTCGTCACACTGTTCGTCGTCGCGGCCTGCACCGACCGGGGCGCCAGCCCGGTCGCACCGGTCGACCCATCCGCGTCATTCGAGAACGCGGTATCGCAGCAGGAAGTTCTGACGCACGCGATCATCCACCGCACAGTCGAAGGACAGGAGCAGGCGCGTGCCGGCGGACTCGCCAGCACCACCAGTGACCTGTTCTTTCACGGCGGAACGGGTGGCATCGGCGTCGAGACGGCGCCAAAGGTGTACCTCGTGCTCTGGGGATCGCAGTGGAGCAACGATCCGTCTGGCGAAGCCGCTATCGTTCAAAGCTTCCTCAGCGGCGTCGGCGGCAGCGGGTGGCTCAAGAGCGTGACCCAGTACTGCCAGGGCGTCGCGACCAACACCTTCTACTGCAACGGCGCGGGCACCGCGGCCGGCAATCCGGCGGGGATACTCGTCGGCGTCTGGCACGACAACACCTCTTCAGCGCCGTCGCGGCCACGGCAGTCGGATCTCGCCTCCGAAGCGGTGCGGGCCGCCGCCCATTTCGGCAACACCGCCGCGGGGAGCAATGCGAGCACGCAGTACGTGATCGCGACCGCTCACGGCAACAACTCGCGGGGCTTCGGCACGCAGTACTGCGCGTATCATAGCTCCACGTCGTCGAGCTATGGCAACGTTGCTTACACCAATCTGCCGTACATCACCGACGCGGGCGCGAGCTGCGGCGCGAACTTCAACGGGTTGGGGGCGAACGCCGGCATGACGATCGTCGAGGGCCACGAGCTGGCCGAGACGATCAGTGACCAGTTCCCGAGCACGGGCTGGCTCGACAGCGGCGGCGCCGAGAACGGGGACAAGTGCGCATGGATCTCATCTGGCCAGGGTGCCTCGGCCAACGTGCCCTTCAGCACGGGCACCTATCCGGTGCAGTCGCTGTGGAGCAACGCATTCAACAGCGGCGGGGGCGGCTGCGTCCTATCGTATCCGTAGGGTTCGCTCCATCTAGCGCCACGTAAGGCCGGGCGCGAACGAACGCGGGACCACACCGATCGGTGTGGTCCCGCGTTTTTGCCTCAACGAGGCGTTAGCTGGCCCTACCGGCGTATTGAATCGCCACCAATTCCGGACTCGTCTCGAACACGCCGCAGATCGTCACGTCGTACTCATACCGTCCACCCGTCTCGGCGTCGGTCCACGGAAAGCCCCGACAGGTCGCCGGGTAGTAGGATCGATCGTGAATGGTGCAGCCCCCGTCGCGGTACATGACGCAACGCTTCTTTCGGACGCGAGTCCGCCATTCTCCCCAGCGCGTCTTATAGACCAGGCCTTGGCCGTGGTCGGCTTCGATCGCGGCTGCTTCCGCTTCTGAGAGCGACGTGCCGTATGCACAGCACGACGATTCGAACGGGCAAGGGTAGCACGGTAGCGACGGCAACGTCATATCATATATAAGGGGACTGACCGCCTCGAAATCCAGCAACCAGGAGAGCGCATGACGCCCGACCACTTCTCGCGCCGTGAATTTCTGGGAATCGGCGCCGCTGTCGCGAGCGGATCGCTCGCCGCGAAAACCATCCTGCTGACCCCCGAGCCGCTCCTTGCCAGCGAGCGACGGGTCGCCCCGAGTGACACGGCTCGCTTTGGCATCATCGGAGTGGGGATGCAGGGATCGGGGCTGCTCGGCACATCGATCAAGATCCCGGGAGTGGAATGTGCGGCGGCGTGTGACCTCTACGACGGCCGGCACACGCTGGCCAGAGAGATCGTCCGACCCGACCTCCCGGTGACTCGCCGCTACAAGGAGCTCCTCGCCGACAAGAACATCGACTGCATCGTCGCGGCCGTTCCAGATCACTGGCACAGGCAGGTCGTCATCGACGCGGTGAGCGCCGGCAAGGACATCTACTGCGAGAAGCCGATGTCGCACACCTCGGCGGACGGAGCGGCCATAGTCGACGCCGCGATGAAGAGCGGGCGGATCGTGCAGATCGGATCGCAGCGGGTCAGCTCGCAAATCTGCGCCAAAGCGAGAGAGATGATCGCCCAGGGCATGCTCGGCGACCTGATGCTGGTGGAAGGATCGCTCGGCCGGAACGATCCGACCGGCGCCTGGCAATATCCCCCGCCCTTCGATCTGTCGCCGCAGAATCTGGACTGGGATACCTGGCAAGGAGACGTCCCGAAACGGGCGTTCGATCCGCTCATCTTCGCCCGCTGGCGCTGCTGGAAGGAATACGGGACGGGACTCGCCGGCGATCTGCTCGTCCATCTGATCAGCGGCATGATGGTCATGCTGGGTATCAACGAGCCGCCGAAGCAGGCGTCGGCCGTCGGCGGGATCCGGCACTGGAAGGACGGCCGCAACATGCCCGACGTGCATGCGACCGTGTACTACTACGGGGACCTACCGGTGTACATGCGGCTCAATCAGGCGACCGCGATGCCCGAGACGTACCGCTTTCAGGGATCGAAAGGGATTCTGGAAGTGACCGAGCTCGGTTTGACGTTCACGCCGCAGACCGGCAAGGATTCGTACCCGAGTTACTACACCGGCAGCTTTCCGCGTGCGATGCGCGAGGAGTACCTCAAGCAATGGCACGCGGAGAACGACGCCCGGGTCGCTCGCGAGGCGATGTCGGAAACGATCTCCTATCGATTTGGAGACTACGACGACGTGCGGCCGCATCTCGCGACCTTCTTTGACGCGGTGAGGACCCGCAAGCCCGTCGTCGAGGATGTCGTGTTCGGCCACCATGCGGCGCTGGCCTGCCACATGGCCAATGAGTCGTACTTTCGAAAGACAACGGTCGCTTGGGACCCGGCCTCGAAGACCATCAAAGGGTGACCCGTTCGTGAAGGCTCATCATAGGAACCGCTCGACCACCGTGCGTTATTGAACGAAGCGATTCTCCCGCGATCGTTAACCGCTGCAAAACCCCTCCGTATTCACTGCCATGACGCGTGTTCTCTTCCTCCGACTCGCCCTCCCTCTCGCCGCCACCTGCGCGGTGCTTTCGCCGCGCCCACTCTCTGCGCAGAGCCTCAAGCGTGCGTCCACGGCGCGCCCGACCGCCGCACGCTTCTCCGTGGTCGAGGCGAGCATCGCCGACATGCGGGCCGCGCTCGAGCAGAAGCGAACCACGTCGCGCGAGATCGTCATCGAGTCGCTGACGCGCATCGCGCTCTATGAGGACCGTCTGCACGCGGTGATCACGGTGAACCCGAAAGCGCTCGCCATCGCCGACTCGCTCGACCGCCTGCGCGCGCAGGGAAAAATCATCGGCCCGCTACACGGTATTCCCGTCGCGCTCAAGGACAACATCCATACTATCGATATGCCCACTACCGGCGGGCTCAATGGGTATGGCATGAATCCGTGGGATCCCCGCCGCGACCCCCGCGACGTCAATTTCGACGGGCGGCCAGTGCTCACCACCGGCGGCTCGAGCTCCGGGGCGGGGACCAATGTCAGCTTCTGGGTGGCGAACGTCGGCACGGAGACATCGGGCTCGATCCTCAGCCCTTCGAACCAGAACATGCTTGCCGGCATCAAGCCGACGGTCGGGCGGGTCAGTCGCTACGGCGTCATCCCGATCACGGCCGATCAGGACACTCCGGGACCCATGGCGCGCTCGGTCAGCGACGCCGCCATCATGCTCGGCGCGCTGGAGGGTGCCAACCCCGATCCGAATGATGCGGCGACGAACAAGTGCCCACCGCCGGAGGCCCGAGACTACACGAAGTTCCTGAACGTCAACGGTCTCAAGGGAGCGCGCATCGGAATACCCCGCGCCTTCTTCTACGATCGGAGCGGGCCGCCCGCCCCCGGCGGCACTATACCGCGCGGCGGATTGAACGACGCACAGAAGAAGATCATGGACGAGGCGATCGCCGTGCTGAAGCAACAGGGGGCGACGGTGGTGGATCCGGCCGACATCCCGAGCGTCACCGACACGAGCGCGAGCAGCAACTTTCTCAATTGGAGCCCGTGCAGCGGAGACCAATCGAAAGGTCGGGACGCCGACTGCTCGGTTGCGTTCAAGTACGGGATGAAGCGCGATTTCAATACATGGCTCAAGTCGCTGGGTGACAGAGCGCCGGTCAAGACGCTCACCGAGCTTCGGCAGTGGAACATCGCGCATCAGCGGGCCGGCGCGATCAAGTACGGCCAGGCGAATTTGGACATCTCGGATGAAATGGACGTGCAGACGGATCGTGCGCGGTATGAAGCCGATCGGCGGAAGGACATCCTCCTTTCGGCGACGAACGGCGTCGATGCCGCGCTCAAGGCGAGTCGGCTCGATGCCCTGCTCTTTCCGGGGGTGAGCAGCGCCAACATCGGCGCGCGTCCCGGTTATCCGACGGTGACGGTGCCGTACGGCTTCGTGCCCGTTCCGCCGGGCACGGGCGCGACGGCGTTTCCGCCTGGGTTCGAGCCCAAGCCGTCTCCGTTCAACGTCAGCTTTACTGCGTCAGCGTGCAGCGAACCGAAGCTGATTGAGTTGGCATTCGCGTTCGAGCAGGCGACGAAGAAGAGATTTGCGCCACCGCTTTTTCCGTAGGCTCACGTGACGCGGTCGAACGCTGCGACATTCTTTTCACGGCGCAGTTCAGCGGGCGCTCGGATGAGAGATGCTGATGGAGATGGCTAGCTCTCCGTTCGCCACTCCACAGCACCCTCATCCTCGCTGTTCCGTGCCGTGTACCCAACTTTTTTAACACAGCGACAGCGTCGCTGTCGGCGCTTTGCGTTTCTCACCGGATTTCGCTGATTCTCACGGCAGGCCCGGGACCAGTGATTGATCGGCCGATGACTGTTCGCAGGGTTGGTCCGCCGTCTGACTCCACGGCGTCAACAGAGCGGCCTCTTCGGTGGTTGGCGACCATCGAATGCTGGCTCGGCGGACTATGTCTACTCATGGCCGTCATCACCATGTTCCTCTGGCGCTCGAGCAATCCCTCAGAAGCGCCGCATGGCGGACTGCTGCTGTTGGTTAGCGCACCACTGTTTGGGCTGTGGGGCGTTGCATGGTTGATCGCCGGTGCGACACTCCGTCGCGCCGATCGGTGGCGGTGGGTGGGTCATATCGCTCTTCTTTCCGCGCTGATCGTTCTCTCCCGAGGTAACGTCTTACTCTATTTGACTGGCGTAACGGCGCGGCTGTTAGCACCGTGAGAGTTGACCTCATGCCGTCTGGAAAATGTGGAGCGAAATACGGTTGATTATCGCACACACCAGTCAATGACATGTCGAGCGCTATGTCGTGCCGGGCTCGCGTTGACACTTGTAGACCAGAATCCGAAGCGGAAACTGCAAGGACGATATCCTGCCGTTGCGTTGGGGCGTCGTGCGACTACGTGACGTAACAAAAAGCCCGAGCGGTTGTTCCTTCATGAAACCCATTGGGCTTTGTCTCGCAGTGGCAATTGGAGCCTGCTCTGGCTTCGGCGAGCCGACCGCCGTGCGCGTTCAGACGGATGCGCCAGAATACATGTCCGCCTCTCCGCGCGTTGTGGGGTTCACGATCGTCAACTCGACCGACCACTCCATCCTTATCTCGCGATGCGGCGACCACGTCAATCCTGCCGTGGATCGCTGGGACAATGGCGGATGGGTGAACTTCTACTCGGCCTTTTGCCTCGCGAACGTGTCATCAGCTCCCCTGGCTGTGGGCGAACACGCGACCTACGCGGACTCGACAGGCCTCTTCGCACGTGGCGTGTTTCAGCTCCGGCTCGGCACTGCGGACACCCCGGGACAACCGATCACCTGGACCGCTCGTCTCCAATAGGTTTCAAGTTCATTAGAGAGCCATGACGCAACGCCGAAAGGTCATCGTCCACATCGCAACCAGCGCCGACGGTTACATCGCGCGCCCTGACGGTGATCTCGAGTGGCTCACGTCCCGCCCCGCTCCCGAAGGCTTCTATGGCATGAACGCCTTCATGCGGTCGATCGACACGAAGCTGCTTGGCCGCAAGACCTACGACGTGAGCCTGCGCATGGGGGCAAAGTTCGACTCGAAGAATCGAACCATCGTCTTTTCTCGTCATGCACCACCATCCGACTCGCCATCAGGCGTGGAGTTCGTGAACGATGCAATCGGCCCATTCGTGAGCCGACTTCGAGAGGAACCTGGCAAGGATATCTGGTTGATGGGCGGCGGCGACCTCATCGCCTCCTTTCTTGACGCGCAATCGATCGACGACTTCGTCGTCAGCGTGGTCCCCGTGTTCATTGGGGATGGCATTCCACTGATCGCGCGGCGTCACCGTCGCGTGCCTTTGGATTTGCAATCGGTCGAACGCTTCGAGGATGGTCTGGTTCAACTGCATTACCGCGTTCACCACAGATTGGGACGAATGCCACCGTAGGCGATCGTTTATCATTGACCATGCCGATGCTGACTGAGCATCCGCGGTGAGGGACGCCGCGGACTTCGCTTGCTGCCTCTTGGTTTGCGAGCTGCTTTTCTCCGCGCGTTGCATGCCCGCCCAGTCCACTCCCTCGCTCGTCGACCTGCGATGGGACGCGAGCGAGACCGCGAGTGGCCGGTTCACGATCGTCCCGAGTCGGCGCGCATTCGTCGCCGGTTACAACTCGCCTGGGCTCGAGGTGTGGACGCCGCCGCTCCAGCTGCTGCGCGACTACCGGATCACGGTGCGCGTCGAAGGAGACACGACCTACACTGACGGGCGGTCGGCGCTGCGCACCATCGAAACCGCTGCGACCGCCACCACACGCGTCTACGAGGGAGCGGGCTTCACGGTGCGAGAACGCATCTTTGCCCCCATTGACGTTCCGGGTGCGACGATCAGCTACGCGGTCGAGTCGAGCAAGCCCGTCGTGATCACGGTGCACTTCACACCGTCGCTGAACCTGATGTGGCCGGCGGGAATCGGCGGGCAGGAGATGCGCTGGGACTCGACGCATTCGGCGTACGTCATGGACGAGCCGTCGCGTCGGTTCCGCGGGGCGATCGTCTCGCGGCAGATCGTGACACATGACAATGTGCAGAACACGACACGCGGAGCAGAGTTCGAGCGCGACCACACGTTCACACTCCGCGCAACGCCGGGGATGCGGAGCGAGCTGGTAGTCGCGTTCGCCGGATCGAGCACGCCGAGCGAGGACCCGCTGACCGTCGCCGAAGCGCTGACGTCGCAGCGGGAGGCGGAGGAGCAGCGGGCGCGCGCACGCTACGCCGATCTCAATCTCGTCGACGTCGAGACGCCCGACAGCTCGGTAAATCGAGCGCTGCGCTGGGCGCAGGTCACGCTCGAGCAGGCATGGGTCTGCAACCCGCAGCTCGGCTGCGGCCTGGTCGCCGGATACGGCCCGTCGCGAGGCGCGCGCCGCCCGCAGTACGCGTGGTTCTTCGCGGGGGACGGGCTGGTCACGATCGACGCGCTGCTGCGCGAAGGCGCATACGCACGCGCGCGCGACGAGCTCGCGTTCATCATCCGGTATCAGAACAAGCGCAACGGCGCCATATGGCACGAGATGTCGCAGAGCGCGGGGCTGATCGACTGGGCGGGCTCGTACCCCTACATGTTCGTGCACGTCGACATCAGCTTCGATTTCCTTCGGACCGTTCGTGATTACGTGCAGACGACGGGCGACGTCGGCTTCGCCAACGAGCACTGGACTTCAATCCTCGCCGCATACGACTACTGCCGATCGACCATCCCGCATGGCGGCGCGCTGCCCAACATCCCGGCGGGCAAGCAGGGCGGCAACGAGCAGGATCCGCAGCGCGACGAGCTGGCGCTCTCACTCGCCTGGGTCGACGCCGCCGAGTCCTTCGCCGTCCTCGCCCGGCTCACCCACCACGGCCAGCTCGCCGCCACCGCCACGCGCGCGAGCACGCGGGCTCGCGGCGCAATTCGCCCGACCTACTATGAGAGCGCGCGCGGTAAGTGGGTGAGCGGCCATCTGCGGTCCGGCGCTCCGGTCGAGGGCCTCACGAACAGTCTGATCGCGCTGCTGCATCACGGTCTGTTGAGCGAACCGGAGCGGCGCGCCCTTCTCGATACACTTGCAAGGCCAACTCTGCGCGCACCGTGGGGCATTCGCAGCACCGCCAGCGACGACCCGCTGTACGATCCCGACTCTTATGCGAGAGGGAGCGTGTGGGCATTGGGCACCGCGGGCGCGGTCACGGCGTTCTACGAGGGCGGGCGACCCGCGATCGCCACGGCGCTCTGGCGCGACGTCGTGCCGTGGTTTGGGCTCGACGCGCCCGGACACATGCACGAAGTGCTGAGAGGCGACGCCTTTCTTCCCGAGCGTGAGTCCGTGCCCGACCAGACTTGGTCGTCGGCCGGGTTCGTGTCGAGCGCCGTCAGCGGTCTGCTCGGCATCCATCTCGACGCCGGTGCGCGGCAACTGCGCTTTGCGCCACGGCTGCCGCCGGAATGGGACAACCTCCGAGTCCGCCGAATCAAACTCGGCGCAACGACCGTGGGCTTAGTCCTAAGGACGTCGCCGGATGCCGTGGACCTCGAGGTGGACAACACGGGGCCTCCGCTGACGCTTCAGTTTCGCCCCGGCTTGGTCGGTGGGACGCGGGTGGACCGTGTGGAGGTGAGCGACGGATCTCACTCGCATGCCAACGCCGAGAACGCCGGAGCATACGAAGTCAGTGTGCTCTGCGCGGCGAGAGGCACGACGCGCATCAGGCTGCACCTGACGCGGCGAGCGCCAGCGCCATGATCATCGCCACGAGTCCCTCCACGCTGTTGATTTTCCGGGTTTTGTTCGTTGCCGGAATCGTTCTCGCGATCGTGCTGCCGCAGCGTTTTCGCAACTCATCGAGCGCCCTTTTGCGGGCGATCTCCCGTCCTCGCGGCGTGCTGCCCAGCGGGGCCGGCGGAGCATGGACTCGAAGGGATCGCTGGCGCGCGGCCGGCGCTCAGGCGATCGGTGCAGTCGTCTTCATCGGGTTCGGGGCCGGGGTCTTCACAGTGGCGGATCATTGGCCGCCAGCAACGCCGCAAAACAACATAGGGGCGTTCGTCGGCGTGATGACTTCCTTCTACGGCCTGATCCTGATGTTGCTCTGCATCGGCACCGTGTTTGGCGCCATTCTGCGTGCCGACCCAAAAGCTCAGCCGACTCCGGTGCTGCCGAGCACGATCACGACGATCGGGACATCGCCGCAGCCGATCGACTCAAAGAAAAAGTCGCCCGTGCCAGAAGCGGCACCGATGGGCATTCGCATTGCTTCGATACTGTGTTGGGTGGTGGGGATTTTCAGTCTCGTGGTCGGCCTTGCGACTGGCGTGCCTGCCGCGGTCCGCGACGGCGGTAGGCTGGTTCTCTTGACCATCAATCTTCTGACAGGCATCGGTGTCTGTGTTGCTGGCTACCTGATCTGGCGGCAGCGGCGCCTTGGAGCGTTGATCATTGTCCTGGCATGGGTGCTCCCGGCCGTGATGAGCTTTCTTGCCGGCACCACAGTGCGCGCCGGGCCGCCCTTGCTGCTCCTCGCGATGCTCTTCTCACTCGCGAACTGGAAGAAGCTGCACTGAACGGGCTCAGACGCGAAGCGCGCGCGGGGGGTAGCTTACGCCGACGATCTGGATCGGCAAGCTCGTCGCGGTGATGATGGACGTCACCGAGTGCTAGGCGGCGACACCAAGGAGGAAAGATGTGGTTCAAACACCGAGGGTGGATACCTGTCGCGTGGCTCCTCAGTCTCGTGAACCTGGTCTCCGTTTGGTTCGCCGCTCGCCCGGCCGAGCCAGAGCATGCGATCCGGACCGGCAGGAGGTGGCGCTGGCACTGGATGCGATCGCTGTCGAGGTGGAGCGAATCGGGGAGGGCCAGCGCTATCTGACCAAGGTCCTCGCCGAGCGCGACGCGCGTGCGGCCGGAGGGAAGGGATCAACCTGATCCCTCGCGAAAGGCTTGGTGTGACCACTCGCAAAGAGCCGAAGTTTTCTAGATGTGCTCTCGTCCAACCTGTTTTTTCCCCGGTAGCTTCCGATGCGTCGAACGTCCTTCCTAGCGACGCTTGTCTTCGCCGCCAGCCTCGGCTGTCGCGATGGCCCGACCGCGCCGCCTTCTGGTCTGCCCGTCACACTATCGTTTACGACCAACAGACCGCCTCTGCCATCTCCAACCGTGCAGGCAGCCGGTGACAGCGTCGTCGCGACCTATGTCTGGGGTGCTTCAGGGTGCAATGACACTCGCGCGGACGCGGGATTGGTCGGTGATGGCGTCCTGGTCATCTCGGTTACCGCAACGCCGTCAGATCGTTTCTGCGTGGCGAGCGTGTCCTTATCCTCCTTCATCTACCATGTCGTTGTGCACGGCGCTCCCTCGGGCCACCACCTGGTCATCGTAGCGAATCGTTGGGCGCCAGCGAATGGCAATAACAGCTCGAGGACCGAGGTTATGCGGCAGGTTGTCACGCTGCCGTAGCAGCGACCTCTGACGCGTTACGCGGCGACCAGACGCCGCGCGGCTGCTCGCGCGCCGTCGCAGCGCACGGCGGAGGCAATGACCTGGGCCCGTGCCGCCACATCGAGTTGGAGCGTGCGATCCAGAGCGCTCGTCAGGGAGTCGGTTGTTGGAGTGCCGCCTGCGTGCGCGGTTCCAATGCCGAGGTGATGAACGCGCTGCGCCCAGTAGTACTGGTCGTAATGCTGAGGGACGATGACCTGGGGTGCGCCGGCTCGCGCGGCGGCGGTCGTCGTACCCG
>WNFI01136816.1_pt1 | contig 16373 bp, 22 predicted proteins | sample 5400471 | NCBI WGS metagenome assembly WNFI01 (sample SAMN13153348, study PRJNA577476) | soil metagenome | isolation source: 100 cm saprolite on Douglas fir-dominated hillslope | place: USA:California | collected 2013-09-17 | reverse complement strand
CGAAATTGGCCGGCAGCCGATCGGCCGTGAGCGTTACCGAACGACCGCCGGATCAGCGCGATAATAGGTTCCATCCTTCCGCGCTGACTACTATGCAGCGATGGCCTGCTTGAGCCTATCGACCTCAGCAAGCCGGCTGGCGTGCGCTGCCTTCTCACGTTCGAATTCCGCCACGGCAGCCTTATGCGCTGCGACCGCGCGTTCGTGCTCATCTACCGCCGCCTGATGCGCTGCACGATCCTCGGCAAGCTTAGCCTCGATACCGGCAATGCGTTCCTTCGCCGCGGCTGCTATCGAACGCGTGACATCGCGCTCAGCATCAAGCGCAACGCGTTTCGCCTTCAAGTCCTCGAACTCGGCGACGGCGTTCTGTGCTTCGTCGCGAGCCTTCACAAGCTCGTCGATCAGCGCTTTGTGCTTCGCCGGGTCAGATACCAGGCTGAATAACTGCAACAGCGCCTCGATGGTGGAAGGCGGTGGTGTCGGCGGCAAGCTCAGGTTAGCGAAATTCATGGGTTTACGCTCCTCCAGCTTTCAACTCACGCAGCGCGGCGTCGAACGGTTCATGGCCGCAGCTATTGGCAATCGCAGAAGTACGGCAGGTGCGGTAGTGCGTGATGTGCGCGCTGTTCACGGTCGCCTGACTCGTCACGCCGGCGATCGCAGCCTGCAGAGTGCTGAGACTGGCGCGACATGCGTCGTCATGAGCCTTGACCCCGGTCTGGATGATGCTGGACAAAATTTTCCTCCTCACATGACGTAATCGACTTCAAGCCCGATCGTCCCCGATGCGACAGAGATACCGGTCGTAAGCTTGATGACGAAATCGAACTTTCCACCGGGATCAGCCGTGAACTGAGTGACACCCAGGGCCAGCAGCGCCGCCCACAAGGGTTGATTTGAATTCTGTATCGTCCAGATGTTCGCAAAGCTTTGGTCCTGGTTCTTGATCGCCGTCGCCAGGGAAACAGCAGAACCGAAAACTTTGCAGTCGGCCGCGCTGATTTGAATGATGCCCGAGGCTTGCGCCTGCAGGATCGGGTTGGTGCCATCGAACAAGCTGTCGCTATACGCGATGTCGATATCGCCTGCACCGGCCCCCGTCACGAGGCTGGATAAGCTGACGCGTTTAATCTTCGCATTGGTCGGAACGCGGGTGAACCTGTAGATGCTGCCGATCGAGTCGCCAGATGTCGCGGCCACGAAATCATTCAGCCGCCAGAGATGGCCCGCTGCGCCCTCACCCGTCGGCGGGAAAAACGGCGGTGAAGCGTCGAGGCCGGTGATAGAGGCCGACTTAGTTGTTACTACAGCCATGACTCACCCCCTCCCTCACGCCGCCGCCTGAGCGCGTTCCCGGCTCGCCGCCCACTCCGACAACACCCGGCGGCAAATACCGCTCAGCGAGCCCCGCTCGCGCTCCGCAGCCCGCTCCACAGCATCAGCTATGTCCCGATCAAGGACCACCGTCACGCGCCTGCGCACATCGTCCATGCGAACCTCCGTCTTGTTCACACGGAAGATGACGACAGCAGACTTGCGCGGCAACGTACCGCCGCCGCGCGCCGGCTGTGGGGATTTGAGAGGTAGGGTCACAGCCGACGACGGATCGTCTGCCCTACCCCCGGTGGGTACGGGGGTCTTTTGGGGCCGACTGGCGAAAGCAGGAGCAGGCACCGGACTATCAATCCGGTCTCACGACCAGGCTAACCAGCTGGGGACATTGCGAAACGCTCGATCCCGACCACGCATGCTAACGCTAGATGCTACCCAATAGCCGAGACGAGCGGGAAAGCTGCTACCAAACCGTGCACGACCCGGCATGGTTGTACTATAGACTAGGGGTCGGAACGACGAGTTTTCGCCCCTTAACACCGCCGCTCGAATATCTACGCGGGCGGGTTTTTGGGAGGTCCAGGTTGGCAAAGTTGGCGGGTTGGCGGTTGGCGCCCTTATAAAGACCCCTGGAAAGGGTTAATTGAGCTATTACTACACACCCCTTACCAACCTCCCAACTTCTCTCTTTTCTTATATAGAAAGATAGATTTTATCGGCATTTCTTTGGTTGGCGGAATTCTGCCAACCGCCGCCAACCTGCCAACCACTGTCAGGCCGGAACAAAGCCGTTGCCCTCCGGCTTGATGACACCTGTTGTGATGAGGTGCTCGAACATGTCCTTGAACTCGGCTGCCTTGACGCGGCCACCTAGGTAGGTCTGGACTTCCTTTTTCGTGACCGGCCTGCCGTGTTCGCCATATTTCCTTTTGATCCAGCCAGCGATCTTCGTGACCATTTCGCTGCGTTCGTTGGCTGGTAAGAATTCTTGGGCTTTTGCTGCCAGTGCGTGCCCGGCGGTCCAGGCGATGCCCGCGCCCCATTCGATATCCGATAGATCGACGGTGGCGCCGTGTGCCCAGCGGCCGGCAGCCCGGATGGTGGCGAGGCGGACGGCTGTTTCGCCGGCGCGTGCCAAGTAGTAGGCGCTGTCCGGGTTGTCGTCTGTGTATTGCTCAATCGTGCGTGTCAGGTCCGCATAGCAGTCGCTGGCCTGTGTGCTGGCCCAGGACAGGACATCGGGCACGAAGTTTGCGGTCGGCTCGTTGATTTGCAGCAGGCTTTGCGGTCCCGACCACAGATAGAGCGCATGCAGGCCTTCACTCAGACGTGCCGGGACGGTGAATGGATCGAGCTGCGGGTTAGCGTCGGCGGGCCGGACTTCGGAAGCCAGAACAAGGAAGCGGTTGAGGAAACCGTTGGCGACACTGTCGCCTTGCAATGCCGCATGGAATTCATCCGGCGTGGACATGCCGAGGATCGACAGGGCCGGGCAATTGACTGCCTTGGCTTCCTCAGTTGCGCGCTGTGCCAGCGGCAGCCTTGCGAAAGAGCATCCCCACAGGCTGCGAAGCATCTGGCTGGTGGCCTTTTCGTGACTGCCAGCCTTGCGGTTGGTGATGCTTTCGAGAAATACGCCGATCTCGTCGAGCAGGCCGAGCGACAATGGCTTGTCCTGCAATAGCCGCTCGACCGCACTGCCGGAAAAGAACTTGCCAGGTCCGATATGGGTTTCGGCTTTCGCCGCAGCCATCAGGCGTCCGGCGGCATTGATAATGTGCTGCTTGCCGGCGCCGGTCGGGGCGATCTGCACCACATACAAGTGCGTCGCCGACTGGGTCGGCCCAGCAACACGGCGGCCGATCAGGGTGCCTACAATGGTGGCCGCTGCGCCGAGCGCCAATACCCGGTTCGGCCGGCGCGCAGTGGCGGTAATCCAGTCGATGATCTGGCCAACGACGCCCGGCACGTTGGTGTAGCGGTCAAGCTCGTTCGATGGGGCCGGCGCTTCCGGCTTGTTTTCGGCTGCCGGCCTGGCCTGCGGTTCGGCCTCCGCTTTTGGTTCCGCGGCGACCGGCTTGGCGTCGATGGCCTGCGTAGCCAGGCCAGACAAGTCGATATCGGTTCCCCAGCTCAGCCGTTCGGACAGGAACCGGAACGCGGTATCGAGATCGCACCCATCCGCGGCCATGACCAGATCAAGCGGCGTGTATCCTTTGTCGGCGCCGAAGTCGCGAATTCCCTGCGGACTGATCTTCAAGTTGAGGTGCCGCTTGTCGGTCGGCCGTCCCGTTGTTGACGGGCGCCAGGTCGGCACAGCCTCATAGCCGCCGCGCGCGGAACGGCAGCGAAAGAGATTCAACCCCGGCACCCACGCGGCCAGATTGGCCATGGCGGCGTCGTTGAGCCGCCTATGCGGCGTCTCGCCATCATCGCTGCCGTTGGCATGCGGTGGCAGGTCCGGGCGCCAGCCGAATGGCGCCAACACCGCGTCGATGCGCTCGGCAATATCGGCTGGCAGCTCCGGCAAGTCTTCCGGCTCAAGATCGTCCAATGCTTCGAGGCCGCACCACCGATAGGGCTGGCCGGTGTCCGGGTGAATCGTCGGCGGCAGTAAGGTCTGCCTACCAGGCCCGATCAGATCGACTGCCCGGCGTTTATCAATGTCCCAGCTTTTCGAAGCCTTGATGTCCGGGCCATAGTAAAAGAGCGTCTCGCCCTTCTGGCCCTTTTTACCTATCGGCGACGGGGGCAGCACGCTCATGATGGCCTTACGCAAGGCCGGGAGCTCAGTGTCGATATCGACCGCGATCAGGCCGCGATAGCCGCCAAGGACGCCAAGGCCGGCGTCACCCGCGCCCCACCGCAGACGCTCGCTTTCCCGCGGCGGACCGCTATTGAAACGCTTCGGCCAATTCGAAAGGCCTATCCACATCCCGGCGAAGTAGAAACCCGGCTTCTTGGTGCCCGGCATGATCGGGACCGCCGCATAGCCACGCTCGATCAGGCGTTCACCGAATTCCGCATAGGGTCCCATGGCGCCTGCTCCCTAGAACGGCGATTCGCCGTTGAGAATTTTCCGGCGCAAAACCTGCTCGAAATCAATGAAGAGACGGCGCAGGAACTCGCGCCATTCGGCATCCTTCAGCTTGGCGAGATCAGTCGTGCCGCATTCTTCGAGATAACCGGCGGCAGTGGCGCCAGCTTCTAGCGCCGCGGCTTGTTCAAATGCATCAAGATCGGGTGCGGGCATGTGATAGAGGCTCCTCGCGGCACGATGGCAGTGCTTGTCATCACAAAGCCAGACGACAGGATTGGCGCGGCTCAGTCCCATGTTCATTCGCAACGGCGCATACCCCAACCAAACCGCATGCCGGCGGCACACCGCGCACACGGTCGGTTCCTTGGTGGCGAAGCGATGAACGGCGTTGTTCAATAGGGCACCTCGTCATTGAAAGGCTCGTGCTGCATGGCTTCCTGTGCGGCCTGGCGCGTGCCCGACCTCCACGTCCAAAAGTGCCGGTCAATCTCGGTGCCGTTCTCAAGGTGGCGCTCGGCGACGCGCCACCAATTGCCGTCGCGGTAGACGGTGATCTCTGCCACCTGGTCGAGCTCGCCGGACCGCGCGATCGCTTCACTCACCAATGCAGGCGCCGGTTCCCGGCCGCTCATGGCAAGCCACCACCGCTCCGCCAACGTGCGCGGCCAGCCTTCACGCTGGAACGAGAAATATTCGGTGTAGGTCGATAGCCCGCACAGGTATTCGACCCGCAGAGACGGCGGCGCGAGCGGATCGCTGCGCTTGTGATGCAGGTGAAAGCTGGTGTGATCGACCGGCAGCCATGTCGTCTGACCCGACAGCACCGGCACCGTGTCGGCCTGTGTCGCATGCTTCGGTTTCGGCTGTGGGCGTGGCCATTCATAGCCGCACAACACGCAGGTTAAGGCGCCGATCGGGTTAAGCTCGTCGCATTCGGGGCAAACCTTGCACCGCTCGTCACCGGGCTGCGCCGCAACCTTGGTCTTTATTTCGATGCAATCAACCGGCCCGTGGCGCCAGACATTGCGTGCGAAATCGAGCACCAGGCAATCTCTCTTGCCTTGCGCCTTCCGGGTGCCGCGACCAAGCATCTGCACATACAACCCGGTCGAGAGCGTCGGCCGCAACATCGCAAGCAGGTCAACCCGCGGCACGTCGAATCCGGTCGTCAGAACATTGACGTTGACCAGACAGGTGATCGCACCCGATTTGAATTCGTCTATGATGCGCTCGCGCTCGGCGGTGTCGGTTTCCCCGAACACGGCTTCGACCGCAACGCCGCGCAGGCGCAGCGCATCGCGGACATGCTGGGCATGGCTGACACCCGCACAGAAAACCAACCAGCATTGCCGACTGGCGCCGAGCCTTACGATCTCATCGCAGGCGCCGCTGACAATCGCCGGGATGTCCGCCACGTCCTGCAACTCATGCTCGATGAATTCACCACCGCGCCGGCCAACGCCGCTCACATCAATCGTTGTTGCCGTCGCCTTCGATGATAGCGGCGACAGCCAACCATCGCGAATGCCTTGGCCGATGTCGTAACTAAAAACGATCTCATCGAATATCTTGCCGTCGCCTTCGTCGAGCCTGCCGCTGTCGAGACGGAATGGCGTTGCCGTAAAGCCGGCAATCCTGAAATCGGTATGTCGTAAAGCATCAAACAAACTGCGATACATGCCTTCGCCGCTGTGCGGGATAAGGTGCGCCTCATCTACAAGCACGAGATCGCATCGGCCGAGTTTCTCAGGATTGCGAAACACAGACTGAATCGAAGCAAAAATGATTTGCTGATTCCAATCGCGGCGGCCCAGGCCGGCGCTGTTCACGCTAACCGGCGCGTCAGGCCAGAGCGCAAGCAGGTGTTCAAGGTTCTGCTCGATTAATTCTTGCACGTGCGTCAGCACGAGAATGCGCGCAGGGTATCGCCGCAGAATGTCGCGAATATGCCAAGCGATTATGAGCGACTTGCCGGTGGCAGTGGCCAAGGCAACGAGCGGGTTGCCCTGACCAACATGCCAGTGGTTTTCAAGCGCGTCGATCGCGTCGCGCTGATAGGGACGCAGCTCAAACACCGCGATCACCGCGCGGCGTTACGATGCCACGGTGCGGAGCCGGCAGGGCCGGCCTTGGCTGCCGCTGCAACGGCGGCAGGTGCCGGTTTCGGCGCCGGCGTGGTCGGCGCGGCCGAATCCTTCGATTCGAGCGGCATAATGCGGGACACCTTGTTCTTGTCCTCGTAAATGCCGTCCTTGTCCTTTTCGATACCGATGCGAATCCGCACCGGCTTGAACAGGAAAACACTGGCGTCCTTGACGGCGCCCTCAGCGCCGGTGGCGTCGCACAGGTCCTTGATGGCTTTCCGACCGATACTCTGCGCCACCTCGCTGGAATGAAGGAACGTTATTGTTTGCCAGAGCTGGCGGTTCTCGTACTGGCCTTCGAGGATTTTCCAGACCAGCGTCAGCATGTAGCCATTGCCGGACTTCGGCGGTGCGACGGTGGCTTCGATCACCTGGGCGACATACTCGCCGACCGGGATCAGTTCCCAGGAATTACCGGCTTCCTGGTCGGTATGGAATTCTTCGGGAAACTCAGTGCTCATCTTGCTTACCTTTCTTGCTTTGGTTGGGTTGGGTTGCCGCGGTTTCTATTCCGCTGCGGCGCGCGGGAAGTACGGCGCAAGAGTTGCGTCGTAATTGAAATCGGTGGGAACCATCATCTTGGCCGGCAGGCCATAGCGATTCTTCGCCACGAAGCTGGGACGGCCCTCCCAATGCAGCCACCGGCTCGAGCCGCCGTCGGCGCGCGTGCGCTTCTTGTTGAAGCCGACGTCCTCCGATTGAATGTTGAGATCGCCGGCCAGCCAGCCGATCGCATCCATGGCGTCCTGAACCAGGCCGCGAGCCCGCTTATGCAGGCGCAGCTGATAGCTCGTGTAGGAAGCGGCGCGGGGATCATCGATCCGTTCGATGGCGCTGTGCGCCAGCAGCACGGTGATCATGCCGCGCTCGCGCCGTAGGAAGTCGAGAGCCGCGAGAACGTCGAGCCACCACCGGTCGACGACGACGTAGCCTTTGCCGTAGCCCGGCGTCTCAATCGAGGCCCAACCCTGGTTGGCGCACACGTCGTGCCAAATCAGCGCTTCGAGCGGATCAAGGCTGTCGATCACCACCGTTTTGAATTCGTGCTGTTCGGCGGCAAGAGTGGACAAAGCCTCGCGCACTTGGCCGAACGTTTCGAGAAAGTCGAAGCTAGCAATCGAGAGTTTGGCCGGAATGCCGTCCTCGGTGCGAAGGAAGATCGGCGCCGGAAACTTGGCGGCGAGCGTCGTCTTGCCGACGCCTTCCTGTCCGTGGACCAGGATACGGGGCGGCAGCGCTGCCGTCACAGTGCGAATATCGGCGAGGCTCATTGCGCGGCCTCGCCCGCAGGTGATTGGTCGGTTTCAAGCTGGCGCTCGATCACGCGGGGCAGCGCCCGCAAAAACCTTCCCACACGCACCGTCGGAATGATCCCCGCATGTGCGGCGGCGTAAGCCGCATCCTTCGATTTGATCCCGTAGTACTTCTTAGCCGCGGCCGGGACATCCATTGTCCACGGCGTGTCGTTGTCGTCCGACATAGTGACACCTCGATTCAAAACTGATGTCTGATATGTCGCACCGGCGTTGACAGGACGCAATCGTATCGGCTAAGAAAGTGTCGCCAAAATAAGGAGCGTAACAATGACGCCTGAACGAACACGCAAACGAGCGCCTGGCGGCGGTCGCAAACCGCTTGGCGCCAGCAAGAAAACCAAGACTTTCGCCACTCGGATCAAGCCGGAAATATTCACCGCATTGAAGCGGGAAGCTGACCGCAGCGAGCGATCGTTATCGCAGGAGGTTGAGATTCGCCTGCGCGAATCTCTGGAATTGCCGGCGAAGCTTCAAAAGGATTGGGGAGCTGAGCATGTTGAAGCACTGGCGCGGCTCGTATCGCAGATTGTGCGAACGGTTGAGACGGCGGTCGGCGCCAATTCGAATTTTGATGAAGCCGGCAACCTCGTCTGGAATAAAAGCCCCTATACGCACGCGGCTGTGACAACGGCGATCGGCCGCGCCATGGCGCACTTCACCCCCGCCGGGGAGATAGAGACCCCGCGGCATATCATGGGCAGCGCCGATTGGATGAAGCGGGAAAACTACAGCCCCGAGGATATCAAACGTCTGCAAACACCCCAGGCGATTGGCCTGGCCTGTGTACTTCCGCTGCTCGATCAAAGGATGTGGTCATCCCCGCCGCCTATTCCCAAGCCCGGCGCGCCCGTCGTGCGTCGCGGCGGAAAAATGCACAGCATGCCGCGCATCCACAAAATCCTTGGCAAGAAGGAACCAAAGAAATGAAGGGCCACATCCGCGAGCGCTCTGGCGCCTGGGAAATCCGCTTTTCGTGGAAAGACCCGGTCGCCGGGAAGCGCAGAACCGCTACCGCCACAGTGCAGGGAACGCGCAAGGACGCCGAAAAGGAACTTCGCAAGCGGATCACCGCCGTGGACGAAGGACGCCACGTCGACCCTAGCCGCCTGACGGTCAAAGACTGGCTGACGATGTGGCATGCCGCGATCGAGGCGGAGGTGAGCCCAAAGACCCACGAACGCTATGGCGAATACGTCCAGCATTTCCTAGTTCCGGAGCTCGGCGCTCTGCTGCTGCAGAAACTGACGTCGGTCAATATCCAGGCCGTCTACACGAAATGGGCGACCGGCGGCCGGCGGGACGGCAAGCCCGGCGGACTAGCGCCACGAACGCGACGCCATATTCACAGGGTTTTGTTCTCTGCCTTGGCGCGCGCCACCGAACATGAGCCGCCGCTATTGGCGCGGAACCCGGCCGGCGCCTTCAAAAAGCGCGGGCTGCCAAAGGTAGAGCGGAAAGAGGTTGAGATCATCAACCCGCAAGAGGCGGTTAGCCTATTGGATGGGCTTCGCCCCACCCGAATGTATTGGCCGGTGCTCATCCTATTAGCCACCGGTTGCCGGAGAGGCGAAGCTCTGGCGTTGAGGTGGGGCAGGATCAATCTGGACACCGGTACGGCGCTTATTGCCGAGAGCCTGGAACAGACCAGAGCAGGACTTAGGATCAAATCGACAAAATCAGAGAAAGCCCGGTCGATCACCATGCCGGCCTTTGCGGTTGCAGAGCTCCGCCGGCACAAGGCCGAGCAAGCGAGGGAATTGCTGGCGATGGGGATCAGGCAGGGGGAGGGGACGCTACTTTGCCGCCGGGCCAACCCCTTCAATAAGAACGGCAATCCCGATAAGGACGCCGCACTTCCGCCCCGGAGCTGCTCGCATGAGTTTTCGAGGCTGGTGCGAGGGATCAAGGGGCTGCCGAAAGTCTCGCTGCACAAGCTGCGACACTCGCACGCCTCGATGCTGATCGCTGCAGGGGAGAACCTGAAGACCATCCAAGAGCGGCTGGGCCATAGCTCGATCACCGTGACAATCGACCTCTACGGGCACCTCGCCGAGACGGCACAGGCCACCGCTGCCGCCCGGCTTGATACCGCGTTCGCGGGTGCTATAAAGCCGTCCCGGGAGGTTGGGTAGCAAATCGAGTAGCAAATCGATCTCGGCAGGTCCTAAGTCCTTGATTAGGAGTGTAGCTCAATTGGCCAGAGCACCGGTCTCCAAAACCGGGGGTTGGGGGTTCGAGTCCCTCCACTCCTGCCAGCGAAAACAGAAGCTACTTCAATTCATTATCCCAAACTGAGCATTTAGAACGAAGTCGAAACGCAATACGGTTTCGACCCAAGTTCGACCCAAAGCCCTTCACTGTCCGAGAATGCCGGCCGACAGCGTGCTGATCACATCGGCGGCTGCCGAGTCCGCCTTTTTGGTTCGCTTTGCGTAGATGCGCAGCAGCACGGCCGGATCATGCCCGCAGCGGTCGGCAACGACGTGTACCGGCACGCCCTTGTCGAGCAATGCCGTTTCATGGCTGCCGCGAAGATCATGAAAGCGCAGCTTGGGGAAGCCGAGCTTGCGCGCCCGCGCCTTGAAGCGGCGTGAGACCGCCCGTCCATCCCGGAGCTTGGTGAGGTTGATCCCGTCGCCGCCAGGGAACATGAGAGCGCCGTCGGGCAACTTGATCAGCGATAGATCGACGGCCGCGCCATCCGGGATACCGGCGACCAAGCGAAGATGCTTCTCGCGGTGCGCGGTGAGCAGTTCGATCAGCCCGCCATCGAGCTCGATCGTGCGAATGCCGCGCTCTGTTTTCGGCATCTTTGTTCCGCGCTTTTGCTTTTTGATTTCCTCAATGGCGCGGCTGATCGTGAGGGTCTTTTTTTCAAATGATAGGTCGCTCCATTGCAGCGCCAATATTTCGCGAAGCCTAGCCCCTGTAAATGCTGCGGTGGCGATGATCGGATAGAGCGGCGACCCTTTGAAGCTTTTCACCAGCTTCGCCAACTGTGTTTCGTCCAGCACCATGCCGTGATCGCTTTCGCCCACCTCCGGCACGTCGGCAGAAGCCATAGGGCTGGCCGTGATGAGCTTCTTGCGTACGGCCTGCCTGAGATTGGCGCCGAGCACCGTGTGGACATGATGCAACGTTTTCTCCGCCATGGTCCCAGTGAGCTTTGTGTACAAATTGTCGATATCGACGGAGCCGAGCTTTTGTAGCTGTGTGTCGCCCAGTGTTGGGACCACATGGCATTGCATGAGCTCGTCATAGCGCTCGATCGTCCTGGCGGTTTTCTTGCGCTTGCGCCCATTGGGGGCACCCGCGGCAATCCATTGTGTAATCCATTCCTTCAGCGTGAGCTTGGCTGGCGTTACATGCTGGCCGGTAGCGCCGGCCTGTAGCAGGCGTTGCAGCTCCTGCCTCGCCTCCGTCTTGGTGCCGATGAAGACGGCGGCGTGGCGCTTCCCGCCGATGCGGTATCGCAGCCTCCAAGAATTTGTGCCGGACGGGTCGATGCTTCCGCTGCCGTAGTCTCGTTTCTTGCTCATGAGTTCTCCTCTCCTTTCTGCTGATGAAGTCGCCTTATTTTTTCGAGAGTCGTTGCTTGCACCTGCTTGATGCGCTGCAGGTGTCGGAACAGGGCGCGTCCTACAGTTTCCGGATCGTCCGATCGGCCGCTGCCGAACAAGTCTCGCGCTATGGTGAATACCGGCGGGCCTTCTGGCTTGTGCTGGGCGAGCAATGCAAGCAGAGCTGAATGGAAGGCCGCATGCGAGGCAGCATCCTTGTGCCAAGCCATGCCGGTATCGAGCTTCACCAACTGCGCCAACTCGACGAGGTCGGAGACGAAATCCCGCAGGACCGGGTCGCGAGCATCTTCCTCGAACGTCCGTTCAAGGCGCCGGCGAATTTCCTCAGCGATGCTGTGACCCGCCGCGGCGCTGGACGCCTCGAGCTGAGTGCGAGCGCTCTCGGGGATCGTCACCCCCATTTGCTTCTGTCGTGCCATCTTTTCCCCAAACGCAATTTTATTGCTTGTGTTATACTCACTATGCGTTATGTAGAGTATGACTACAGGCAAGAAGTTGTCAAACGGAAAATAACGCGCTGTCACCATGGGGGATGGCTGAATGTCCATGATGTCCACTGGTTTGGGCGACGATGAGCGGAAGGGGCGGCGCCGGAATAGCGTTCTCGGCCCCAAATGGGACGAGCACGACGCCTTCACGATCATGGAGGCCGGGGAGATTCTTGGGCTGTCTCGCCCGTCCGCCTATGCAGCGGCAAAGCGGGGCGACCTGCCGGTGATCTGGATGGGCCGACGCGCCATTGTTCCGCGGCGCGCGCTGGAACGGCTGCTTGGCGGCGATGGGGAGGCCAATTGAAGAATGGTCTCCCGATATGCATCGGCCCCCGATACCGCGGCGGCGGCGATCGGAGGCCGAAATTCAGAGCAGCTTGGCCGGCAGCTCGGATCGTCTCCTAACACCAGAAGTCCGAGGCGGCAACATCTCGCCCGCCATCTCCATCAATGCGGTCCGCGGCCGGTGCTTGAAGCGCTGCTGGCCGTCGATAGCGGACAGGACCTCGACGTGGTGCTGGAGGACTTCGCTCGCTTGCAGCCGGACATCTACGCCGCGGTCGGCGCCGATACTCTGCCGATCGACGAGGTGGCCATCATCGGTGGGGGCCGGCGATGATTGGGCTCGACGAGATCGACCGCCTGACCGGCGGCAAGCTCGGCACCTTTGATACGACATGCCCGTTCTGCAGCTTGTTCCGTCATTCCCCGGCGAACCGCCGCGCCAAGGTCTTCAGGGTCTATCGGATCGAACCGGGCTTCGCCGGCTATCACTGCGTTCATTGTGGCGAGAAGGGTCACGCGCGCGATCGCAACAGCTCGCCGCCTGATCCTACAAGGCTGGCAAGGGCGCGGGCTGAGGCCGCCGAGCGCGACCGCATTCACAGGACGGAGCGCCGCTACAAAGCGCTGAACCTGTGGACGATGGCGCATCCGATCGAAGGAACGATCGCACAGACTTACCTGCAGAATCGCGGCTACAGCGGCCCCCTACCCGATACGCTGCGGTTCCTGCCCGGTCGTGGCGATTACGCCCCGGCAATGATCGCAGCGTTGGGAATCCCTCGCGAAGTCGAGCCCGGGGTTATCCGTATTGCGGCCGATGCAATCAAGGGCGTGCACCTTACCCGATTGCTGCCGGACGGCTCAGACCGGGAGCGCGGCGACATGGCGAAAATCATGGTCGGGCAATCAATCGGTTCGCCGATCGTGTTGGCGCCGCCGAATGACCTTCTGGGTATCGCGATCACGGAAGGCATCGAGGATGGACTGAGCGTCCATGCCGCGACTGGTCTTGGCGTCATGGTAGCAGGTTCGTGCAGCCGGATGCCGGCGCTCGCGGCAAAAATACCAGACTACGTCGAATGCGTGACGATCTTCGCGCACGCCGATGATGACGGCCAGCGATACGCCATCGAGCTGGCAAAGACGCTCGAAGCCCTGAAATTCGAAGTTCTGATGGAGGGGGTATGAAAACCCACCCCGACATAAACGATACTTTGCGGACCGAAGGCATCGACGCAGTGCGGCGCCGCCATGACAACGCCAAGCCGTTCAAGAGCGCTTTCTATCAGGACCCGAAAAAGGGCTTCAGCCAGACGCCAGAAGAACCATCTAAGCCCACAGAGCTTAGCGCAGTATTCTCCTTTCTTGGCGATACGCCACCATCGCCGCCAAAGGAATTAATCACAGGATTATTGCCGGCAAACGGCGTTGCAGTCACAGGCGGACAATCCAGCGCCGGAAAAACCTTCATTACAATCTACAAGGCCATATGCCTGGCAACCACCATTCCCTACTTCGAACGTCGAATTGTCGAACGTGTGGGAACAGCCTTCGTCGCCGCGGAAGGCCGCGCGATTATCCCAAACCGATTTGCCGCCGCACTGGCAAAAGAGCAGATCACACAAAAACTGCCAATCGCCTGGATTAAACGGTTACCTGATTTCTCATCCGCGGAAGGTATCAAGCTGTTTGAACAGCAGCTGAAGGCAAGAGGTCGGCGTTCTGATGAATCCCGTCCATCACTACGGCAAGAATCCAGATAGCGGGCTGCGTGGCGCGTCCGCCTGGCGGGGCAGCGCAGACGTGGTGGAAGGCGTTCTTGCCAATATTGATCCGCTGACCGGTAAGGCATCCGATCGGGAATTGGTGTGCGCCAAAGCCCGCGATGGCGAACAAGGGCCAATCTCCCCCTTCGAGCTCGAATTCGTAACGTTGGGCTCAGATGACGAAGGAGAAGCCTACGGCAGCTGCTGCATCGTCCCCATCACAGGCCAATCGCGGTTCGATAAAGCCGCAACCCTGAAAAAAGGCGATCGAGCTATCCTCGATGCTATCGCCCAAGCCCTCGACGGGCACAGTAACATCATCGTACCGCGCACCGACATGCCTGCCGTGAAGGCAGCTAAAGTGCGAGATGTGCGGGAAGAGTTCGACCGCCGCTACGTTACCGACGGGACTGATCCAATCAAAATCGACAACGCCAAACGGATGGCGTTCAAGCGAGCCCTGGACAAGTTGCCTTCCTCCCAGTTCGGGGCAGGAGCAGTCGAAGGGGCTGACTGGATTTGGCGCACCGTGTAGGCCAGGCCCGGTCAAGGGCGCAAGGTCGCCGCACCCGCAGCACAACACACACACTGCACATGCACACACACGCACACCCCATAGGGGGGTGTGCTGTGTGTGCAGTCATTGTGGACAGTGAACAGAACGAACATTTCGCACTTGTGCAGTTTGTGCAGACTGTGCAGATGGCTTTCTTCCCCCGACTGCCTTCTTAAGGATTTGTGCTCGCTTGGCTCTATAATTGTGGCAACACCAATAGATTTGTGGCGGCAGAGACGCTCCGAACGGTGCTCGCGATGTTAAGGTGCCGTAGATATTCGCCGCACTGGCAGCTCGTCGGGGAGCGAGTGCAACCTAACTTTTAAGGGGCGAAAATGAACCTCGTCGTCGCCAACAATGCAGTAACTTGCGAATTCAACCCATTGATATTGCTGTTGTGAGCACCGGTTTCGTGGATCGGGAGCACAGTAACGAAGTTACTGTTTCCCGCTTAGTAACCGGTTAGTGACATTGTGGCGTAACTGTTACGCCCAGCTCTACATTCGTGATTTGGCTCGTCATTTGGCGAGGGGCTGACCACCTGCCGGGGTGGGGTGGGGTGGCCCGGAACCGGCGCGGCGGCCGGATTCGGTACCTCCCTGCTCTCTTTCGCGGCCCTCTCCGAAAACCTGTTGCATTTCAGCAACACAAACAGAGACCCGCGCCGACCTTACATTGGCGCGGGTAGTTGCATCATGGAACCATCCAAGGGGAGGTACTGGGTTTGGATGGTGTGTGAGTCGGCGACTGCCGTCAATTTGCTCTGTGGATGTCTGCCGCGCTGTCTGGGGTGGTCCGTGGCGCATCTTCCCGGTTGGGGCCACCCGGGTAGCGCCCATCTCGATTTGACGCATGGCTGAGTCAAAGAGAAGGCCCGCGCGGGAAGGGTGCACGGGCCAGTCAGGGACTCTCGTGGAATGCTCATCCTGACCAGGAGCTAGGTGGGATGAGCGTGTGGATGGTGCGCTTGGTAGGTGGCTTAAATGGGGCGGCGAGCACTGGTGCGTTGCCGCGCGAACCTGACCGCGGCACCGTCGGCCCATGGCGACCCTGCGACGCACTTGGAGCCCCCATGTTTAGCGATCAGCCGATGACGGACACATTGAAGGTGCTGCTGCCGCGCGAGACGGCGGATCGGCTGGCTGCTGTTGCGCGGGCGGTTGATCGGCCGAAGGCGTTTGTAGCTCGCCGGTATCTTGAACAGGCGCTACGGCCCGCCGCGGAACTTGGCGACCCTGCACGGGCCGAGATCAAGCAAGCTGCGGAGGATTGGGTGACCGCGCTTTGGAATGTGCTGCCGCCGGATCGGGCGTTGGCCGTGGCGCAAGCCGAACTGGCGCGACTGGACGGCCTGCTGGCGAATCTGAGGGAGGCGGCGTGATGGGCGAGGCGACTACAGCGGCCAGACTCGCCACCGATGCTCTTGTGGCTGTGGCGGGCCAATCTACGCCGGCTCCTCCGGAGTTGGAATTCCTCGGCTTGTCGGCAACCGACTGTCCGGTTGATTGCACGCCAGGGCGCTGCGTGATCAGCGGTTCTGTGGTTTTCCGAAATGAGGACGGGACGAAGACCATTACGGCGTCCTGCGGGCATCCTTTTAAGGGCGCCCTGGCGCCGATTCAGCAAGTGAACTCAGAGATCGTGCGCCGCCACGGCCGGGCTAAGAAGTACCTTTTAATGGAGGTGGCACGACGCCGTGCCGATCGAGGAGACCCGCAATGACGGCGATCGAACCGCGGTTCACGGACGAGGCGGACCGGCAGATTGCGGCCGAGGATAAGGCGGCTCGTGATCGGCGGGTTTTGGAACGGGCGCTGGCGCTTCGAGGTGAGAGCCAGCGAAATGCGGCGGGTGAGAAG